>SMVA01218406.1_pt1 | contig 17014 bp, 16 predicted proteins | sample 2456451 | NCBI WGS metagenome assembly SMVA01 (sample SAMN11095933, study PRJNA526329) | marine sediment metagenome | biome: Marine sediment; feature: Surficial sediment; material: Deep marine sediment; isolation source: Hadal surficial sediment | place: Pacific Ocean | collected 2014-05 | depth...
TCAAACCTGGTTTCTGAAGACTTTATTCCTCTTTTTATCCGCTACGATTCACGGGATAATGAATTAGTGAAAAGTAATTGTCCCGAATTAATTCCAGCTAAACAGGAAGGATTGAATTGGAGTATGAGCTTTATATTCAAAGACGGAAGCTTGCTTTTAACTGATCAGAATTTTGAAGGAGAAGACAAATCGGAACTTTTGAGATGCCTTGGATCAATATACCAGCTATCAATAAATGATTCTATCCTTTCTGATATTAAATATTATTATGTAAGACATCCATCCAATCGTCAACGGGGCCTGTACACTATGGTTAATACAAATGGATTGTTAAAGGGTGAAAATATTTTACGCGTTAGAAAAAAATCAGTTGATGACGATGGATTAGAAGTTATTGATGATTTTGCTCATATCCAATTTTGGTTTCAATAGAAAGCTTAGATTTTGGCGTATTGTATTTTACACCTGATTTCTTAATGCCTCAATTGTTTTTGCACGATTGATTTTTCCTGATGTAGTTCGGATGAATTTATTGACGAAGTAGATTTCCCGTGGACGTTCATACTTTTTTAGTCCTAGTAGTGATCCTTCTAAATCTACACGTTTACCTTCAACCACTAATATGATTTTTTCGCCCAGTTTTTCATCGGGGATGGAAGACACAAAGAATGGCATTTGATGGCCATTCAACAATAACTCTTTTGAAAGTGCTGATTCAAGCAACTCGGGATTCACCTTTATACCTCCTGAATTGATGATATTATCTGATCTTCCTACCCATTCAAATGTTCGATCATCTATTAAATTAACTACATCATTTGTGTGTACATCCCGGAAGTCTGTCACTTCTCCATTGATGGACAAACAGCTATTTGATTGGATGGTGAATTTTACATCTCCAATTCCAATATATTTATTTGACGCATGTGATCCATTAATATTTCGCAACGCCACTTGACTTGCTGTTTCTGTCATGCCATAAGAATGGTAAACTGAAGAACTGAATTTTCTCAACTGGTTTTCCAATTGTGGAAGAATTGGCGCACCTCCCAGAAGGATGGTTTGAATGTCGTTCAGCCTGTCAAATAATCCCAGTGACAGCATTGTAGACATCTGAAGCGGCACAAATGGTGCAAAATGAATTATGTGAGATAAGTTTTCAAGCGGATTTGAGGAGGGGAGAACCATTACAACATCCATTTCAAGAACCATTGCCCTGACAAGAATCATTTTCCCTGCAACATAATCAGGATTAAATGCCATGAGTATGCTCATTCCCTCAGCAAGGCCAAATACCTTTCCTGTCACTCTTGCACTCACTTCCATCTGATTTCTCTTGAGAGTGAAATCCTTTGGTTTTCCGGATGAACCTGAGCTCTCAATAATGAATGAATCCTTTCCATCTATCCATTCTTGAATAAATCGGGCGGAGTTACCCAGATGATCCTTTTCATTTTTAAACCTTGACACAAATTCTGTAAAGGAATACTTCTTATCCTCAACAATGATTCCCATTATGGAAATTTTGGAAACTTATCAAAATCCGGTTTTCTTTTTTCAAGAAAAGCATTTTTACCCTCTTTCGCCTCTTCACTGAGATAGTACAATAATGTGGAATTACCTGCCAACTCCTGAATACCTGCCTGCCCGTCAAGTTCAGCATTAAATGAAGATTTTAACAGTCTGATAGCCAATGGACTTTTTTCGTTGATCTTGCCTGCCCATTCAACGTATGTTTCTTCGAGTGATTCAAGTGGAACCACTTTATTGACGAGGCCCATTTTTTCTGCTTCTGTTGCATCATACTGATCACAGAGAAACCAGATTTCACGGGCTTTTTTCTGGCCCACGACCCTGGCCAGGTATGAGGCTCCAAAACCCCCGTCAAAACTTCCCACCTTTGGACCTGTTTGACCGAAACGCGCATTATCAGCAGCAATTGTTAAATCACAGACTACATGGAGCACATTGCCACCACCGATTGCCCATCCGGCAACCGCTGCAATTACAACTTTTGGAATTGAGCGAATCAATTTTTGGAGGTCCAGCACATTAAGTCTGGGTATAGCATCACTTCCTACATAACCCCCATGACCACGTACACTTTGATCACCGCCACTGCAGAATGCTTTTCCACCTTCACCGGTGAGGATTATGGATTTAATGTCTTCTTTGTCCCTGCATATGTTCATTGCTTCTATCATTTCATCCACCGTCAGAGGCGTAAACGCATTATGAACCTCAGGCCGGTTTATGCTTATCCGGGCAATCCCGTTATACTGATGAAAAAGGATTTCTTTGAATTCTTTTATCTGTTTCCAATCGTTGATTAACTCCATTAGTGTTTATTTAATTCTTCCTTAAGTGTTTGAAAAACGGATTTATTATATGTTAAATCTGTTGTTATTTCTAAAATTCCTGGCCCGTTTCCGGGGATAAAAAATTGACTGAGATGTTTCTCTAACTCCTCTTTAGATGCAGCGTGATAATATTCTAAATTATACTCCCGGGCAAGATATTTTGCTGTGAGCTTTTGATTTGTTTCGAAATATTCTTCAAGTTCAGGTTGCCCTGCAGGGCCATCGATCACTCCAAAAATTCCACCGGCATGATTGTTTAAAATTATAATAAACAGGTTGGTGGTTACAATATTATGCCAAAACGCATTGCGATCGTAAAAGAAAGCCATATCTCCAGTGATTAAAACAACAGGTTTTTCCGATAATATCGCCATGCCCATGCTGGTACTGTTGCTTCCATCAATCCCTGATGTGCCTCTGTTGGCATATACATCCACCGATGGATCGTACAACCCAATTAAGTTTGCCAGACGCACTGACAAACTGTTTGCCAGATGTAGTTGTGTTTCTTGAGGGAGAACCTTCAGGATAGTTTCCACAGCATTAAATTCACCAAATCCTTTTTGATCTACCATCCGGTTAATGATGTTTTTAGCGGCTGCTTCAGAATTATTCCAAACGTTATTAAGGGAAATGTCTGTTGAGGTGTCCCAATTAATGCAATGTTTAAAAAAATCATCGGGAAATACCCTGATGATTTTGGTTATTGACTGGTAGGTATCTGCGGCATCTCCAGCCGGTTGGATGTGCCAGTGGTTTGTCGGCTTGCGTTTTCTAAACAGAAGCTTTAATCTTTTTGAAATCCCGGATTTCCCGTATGTAATAAGCAAGTCCGGAACTAAGTCAGGGCTGTTGAGTATCGAATCTAAATTCCGCGATGTTCTGGTTAGTTTGTGGAGGTTGGAAATAATATCACCTGCAACAACAATATTTTGTGATAATCTATCAAGTAATTGAAGAAGTTCAACTGAAGGATTGCTTTGTCTTCCCAGAACTAATATGCTTTGACTTTTACTCCAAATTAAAGACAATTCCTCCCATACACTTTCTGTAAGATTAAATTCTTGATTTACCGGTTCTTTCAATTGAATTGAATTGTAGGTAAAATCTCTTGCATCCGGATAAAAAGGCTCGCGAAAAGGGATATTAATATGTACAGGCCCTTGCGGAAAATTTGTAGCAATATTGATGGCATTTTGTAAAGAATTTGAAATAATTCCTGATGCACTTTCTGCATTATAATCTGCATCGAAATTCATACTTGCTTTTACATGTCTGCCATAAACACCTTCCTGGTAAATGGTCTGTCCATCTTGATGATCAATAAGTTCAGGGGGACGATCAGCCGTTAAAACAAGCAGGGGAATCCTCTGAAAGTAAGCCTCAGCAATCGCAGGACCATAATTCAGAACGGCTGTTCCCGAAGTACATATAAGCACTATTGCACCTGAAGTTTCAATTGCCATTCCTAATCCGATGAACCCTGCGGAGCGTTCATCGGGGACCACATAAGTTTGAATTTTTGGATGACGTGCAAAAGCTAAAGTTAGTGGGGCATTCCTCGAACCCGGGGAGATAATTGCATGAAGTATGCCTTTTTTAAAGCATATTTCTGCAATGTCATTGATGGGCTGGAATACCATTCGCCAAATATAAATGGGATTGGGATGTGTATCTCTATGTTGTCTTGATTACATTCAGCAGGGTATTGCATTTCATTTCTGTTTCCATCCACTCTTTTTCCGGGTTAGAATCTTCTGTGATTCCCGAACCGGCATAAAGAATTGCATGGTGCTTGAAAATTTCCATGCAACGCAGATTTACAAACAGGTGCGTATCATCATTATTGTTTACAGGGCCCAGAAATCCGCTATAATACTTTCTTTGATGTACTTCATTTGTTTTAAGAAATGACGAAGCATTTTCTTTTGGCATGCCACATACTGCTGAGGTTGGATGCAGCAAATTCAGCATAACTGTACCCAGATTATAAAAACCGGTTTCCTTTAAGTCAACCTCAAAAACCGTTTTCAGGTGAATAAGGTTTGCTGCGATGACGGTTTTGGGACCATGCTCTGTAAATTCCCGGAGTCTGATTTTCTTAAAACAATTTATTATGTACCTGCTTACCATGGCTTGCTCTTCAATCTCTTTCTGTGTCCATGCAATATCACTGGGAATCATTTCATCCAAATATTTTTGAGTGCCAGCGAGCGAAACTGTCCTGAAAAGTGAGCCATTTTCGATTTCTATCAGTGTTTCCGGAGTTGCCCCCATCCAACATCCGATAGTTGGAATTGAGACATAAAATACAAACGCCCGAGGGTATGCTTTAGTAAGAATTTGAAAATTTTCTACAATATCGAAATCAGATGGGATATCTACTTTCTTAATTTTAGAAGGTACAACCTTTTGAAACCTACCCTCTTTAATTTGTGAAATGGACCGTTTCACAAGTTGAATAAAGTCTGCTTCAGATGTGTCAGCTACTTTAGGTCCTTCAGATCTCATACGTTTGACTTCTGAGTTACTTTTTCGAAATTTCTCAATGATGATGCGATCCAGGTCATCACGGAAATCAACTTTGTTTTTTGAGGTAGAAAAATGAATATCGCCACGAATGAAAGCCTTTTCTCCCTGATCGTAAGGGCAGAATATAAAACCCTTCTTTAACTCTTCGAGATTAATTTCTTTGACTGGCATAAAACCGCCCGTATCTACAATATGATGGGTGGTGGAAGAATTCGGTAAACGCCAGATAGCGGTTGAATAATCATTTTCTTCACTAAACTGAACAAGTTTATTAAGCATTTCCGTTGTCAGTATAGATCCTGAAATTGATTCTTCTGCTACTTCCTTCACGAAATCTTTCTCCATTTTATTTTTTATCAATTATAGCCATTGTAATTCGACTGATGCAAACTAATTTATCATCCTCGTTTTTTATTTTTATTTCCCAGACATGTGTTTTTCTGCCAATATGAATAGCTATTGCTTTACCATATACATATCCCTCCCTTACACTTCTTATGTGATTAGCGTTGATATCTAAACCTACAGCAATATATTTCGAACTGTCAATAACACATGTGGCAGCCACGCTTCCAAGTGTTTCTGCCAATACGACTGATGCACCACCATGCAAAATTCCGAATGGTTGTTTTGTACGTTCATCCACAGGCATTCTGGCAGTGAGGAAATCATCACCTAATTCTAAAAATTCGATGCCAATATGGGAAGCCATACTATCCGGATTCATGTTTTGAATTAAATCTAAGTTTGCTTTTGGGTGGAACATTGTACAGCTATTTTTGGCCCTGACAAATGTAAATATAAAATTGAATACGAAAAATATATATCTGCTCCGTCACGGGCAGACCGATTTTAATAAGAGAGGAGTGGTTCAGGGAAAAGGAATTGATGCCCCCCTGAATTCTACCGGTCAGGAGCAGGCAAATAAATTTTTCCAAAAATATAAAGGGATATCATTTGACAGAATTTATATATCAACACTCCTTAGAACCTACCAAACGGTTAAAGGATTTATCGATCTTGGAATACCGGTGAAGAAGCTCGAAGGTCTTGATGAAATAGACTGGGGTGTTTGGGAGGGGAAAAGCCTTTCGGAAGATGGAAGGCAATATTATTTGGAAACTGTGAAAAGATGGTCAAATGGAGAAACTTCTTATGCAATAGAAGGAGGGGAGAGTCCTGATAAGGTCAGAGATCGTCAGATAAAGGCCTTTGATGAAATAATGGATAATTCAAAGGAAGAGTTAATTCTAATTTGCATGCATGGCCGGGCAATGCGCATTTTACTTCCAACATTATTAAATATCCCACTGCGTAAAATGGATCAATTTGAACATGAAAATACAAGCTTATACCAGCTTAGTTATGGTGGGGAAAAATTCGTGATCACGAATTATAATGATACCAGCCATTTAATTGGGAATTAACAATTGATAATTGACAATTTGTCCATGCCTAAATACCAGGATAAGACAAGTACTACAGTACTAAATACTAAATACTAAATACTATTTAATTTTTGATAATCCCGCTTTTGCTTTGTTATCGATGCTGTTCTGGTAGGGATGATTATTGTAGGTCAGGCATTTGTTAAAATAAGATTTCGCTTTCTCAGGTTGTTCGAGATCTATGTAGATGTATCCTAGTTGTAATGAAGCGTTGGGAGCAAAGTACCATTGATCTGTGTAAGTAAGATTAATTGTATTCTGGTAAAACGGAATTGCTTTATCAGTTTGATCCGTCTTATGGAATAGCCTGGCATACCGGTAATCATATTCAATCTTATCTCTGGGGTTGTTTAAGTTTTCAGGTTGGATCTCTTCAAGTATTTTTTCAGCTTTTTCATAATAACCACCATCAGTGAACAATCTCACCTGGATTAGCCTGTTGTCCGGAAGAACACTATTGAGGGCATGATTTGCATATTTATCTCCTTCGGTAATGGCTATTTTCACATTTTTCGAAAGATTAAACCAGTGATTTGCTTCTTTAGGTCGATTTGAGAGTAAGTAAGCAATACCTGTTTTATAACATGCATCCTTAAGATAATTCAAACCTTTATATTCATCATAAAAGAGGATAAATTGTTCAGCTGCCTGTAAGTAATCACCTCGTTGAAGAAGAAGATTACCCTCAATATACGATGTGAACGGAAATGGAAATGGAGATGAAGGCACAAAAGAAGAAAGTGCATGGAATGCTTCTTCACTTCTTGAAAATTTTGAAAGAACAGATACGAAGGTAAAATTGATCAATCGATGAGATGTAATCAGGTTTTCATAATTACCAATGATCTCCATACTTTTTTTGCTGTTCTGCATCATGTGAGAATAAATAAAAGTTGTCGCCACATCATTTTCCAATTTCCACAAAGAGGCATTTTTCGAAAACTTCTCAAGTTTGCTTAATCCCTCATCAACAGACCCTTCAAAACCAAGTAAACGAAGTAACCATTGATGCTTTTGTGGAGCAGAACCAATTATTATCTGTTGGATACCATTGATTTTATTGTTAAGTGCAAAATCCGGATATGAATCAATATTTCGTTGCGTAGCTCTATAGGATTGACGAAAACTCCAGGCGGCAGATAATTCTTCCCCAAATTTTAATTGAAGAAATGTCTGATGCAGTTTCATCTCTGAGAGGTAAAACAACTTATACGGATTATCCGGCCCGTTTGAAATCAGTGAAACCCTTTCGTCTGTCAGTTGTTCAAATTTTGCAAACTCTTGCTCATCTTCGGTCAGAAATAATTGAATGGCATCATTGAGGTGTTGCAGATAAACAGCTCCGAAATTGTCGGGGTATTTTTCTGTAATAATTCGGCTTTTTTCAAAATCAAATTGCAGTGCGAGATTGTAGGCCTGGATCAGTTCATTATCAAACTCCCATTGCTTCTCCTTTATCTGCTTCTGCCCCTCCTGGGAGAAAGCACAAATACCTGTAAAATAAAAAAGGCAGGATAACAACCCTGCCATTTTTGCAAAATGTAAAATAATTCTATTCAATTTATACCTTTTTCCTTCTGGTTGTTCGTTTTGGCTTCTTTTCAACTTCTATCACCGCATCAACATTCGCAAGAATCCTGCCACAATGCTCACAAACAATTAATTTTTTCTTTTCTTTAATTTCCACCTGTCTTTGAGGAGGCACAATGGCAAAACATCCCCCACATGCTGAACGTTTTACAGATACTACCGCAAGCCTGTTGCGAGCGTTTTTACGTAATTTTTCGTAAGAATTATAAAGTCGTGCTTCTACTTTCTTAACTGCTCTTTCACGATCCTTTTTAAGTTTAGCTTCTTCTTCTTCACTTTCTGAGGACAACACACTAAGTTCTTCTTTCTTGGTATCTAAGTCTTTCTGACGCTCATCTTTCAATACTACCGTCTCTTCAATTTCAATTTTTTTAGCTTCAATTTTTACTTCGGCTTCTTTTATCCGCTTTTCAGATATTTGAATCTCCAGCGTTTGTAGCTCAACTTCCTTTGTCAGCGCATCAAATTCACGATTGTTGCGAACGTTATTTTGCTGTTCTTCGTATTTTGTAATCAGATTTAAAGAATCCTTTATCGAGTTTTTTTTGTCTGATATTTCCTGATTTAAATCTGCAAGATCCTGGTTATAATTTTCAATACGTGTAACGTATCCAGCCAGTTCATCTTCCAGGTCACCAACTTCTTCCGGAAGTGCGCCTCTAACTTTTACTATTTCATCAACTTTTGAGTCAATTGTTTGCAGCTTTACTAGCGCATCCAGGGTTTGGGGTATTGTGCTTTCCATCTAAGATTTTAAAAATAATTAATGGGATTGGTATCCGTTTCTGCTAAATTGACTGCAAAAGTAGTAAAATTTTTGGTTAATAATTCATGGATTAAGTCTTTTGTAAACACCTCGCTTTCATAGTGTCCTATGTCGGCTATTAACAGGTTGTTTTCTGCATCGAAAAACTCATGATATTTCACATCACCGGTTACAAAAGCATCAGCTTGGGCGGCTTTTGCTTTTGCGATTAAAAATGAACCTGCACCTCCGCAGACAGCTACTTTTCTGATTTCTGATGGGCCTTTGGTAAACCTGATCGTATTTGTATTCATTGAGGATTTAATATGCTCAAGAAATTTTTGAACTGTCATTGGATTTTTGAGTTCACCAATCATACCACTCCCAATTTGTTGATTGTTATTTTGAAGTTGGGTAATGTAATATGCTACTTCTTCATAAGGATGTGAATCATTTAAGGCCCGGATCACCTTTTCTGATTTATATTTTTCGAAAATGACTTCCACTCTGACTTCCTCAACTTTCTCATCTTTTCCAGGTTTTCCGCTATATGGTTTTGCATTTTCCCTGGGCCGGTATTGTCCTGTTCCTGAAGATGTGAAGGCGCAGTTTTCATAATCTCCAATCTCGCCTGCACCTGCATCAAAAATTGCATTTAGTACATCATTTTTATGTGTTTCCGGGACAAAAGTGACTAATTTGTTCAATGTATTTGTTTTGGGAGATAAGATCGTGGTATTCTTCAAGCCAAGCTTTTGACAGATTTTGTGGTTGACCCCATGCTTTACATTGTCAAGGTTTGTGTGAATGGAGTAAATGGCCACCTTATTTTCAATTGCTTTTAGAATTGTTCGTTCAACATAATTTGCTCCTGTTAACTTTTTTAACCCTTTGAATATAATTGGATGATGCGCCACAACCACATTACATTTTTTTTCAACTGCTTCTGAAATAATATCTTCAGTAGAATCTAAACAGATAAGCACACCCGAAACATTCATTTTCGGATCACCTACCAAAAGTCCGGAATTATCATAATCCTCCTGCAAACCGGGCGGGGCTATTGAATCCAGATATTGCGTAATTGACTTTAAGCTCGTCATTAGATTTATTTTTGCTAATATAATTAATAGGTTAAGGAATGGATGGAAGTAATATTCTAACTAGCAATATATTTGAGGCCAAATGGGTATTTTTCAAATCGCACTTCTACCGTTTACATTTTTATATAGCCTTGGGGTAAGGTTAAGAAATCATCTGTATAACATCAGCTATTCAAGGTCTTTCAAATTTGAGATACCTGTTGTGGTTGTAGGGAATTTGTCTGTTGGTGGCACTGGTAAAACACCCATGGTTGAATTCCTTATTCGTTTGTTGTCAACCAACTACAACCCGGCAATTCTCAGCAGGGGGTATAGGAGACGTACAAAAGGGTTTGTATTAGCAGATGATACTTCCACATCAGATACTATTGGTGATGAGCCAATGCAATATTATCGAAAGTTTAATAATCCGGTTGCTGTTTGTGAAGATCGTTTAGAAGCCATTCCGAAAATTTTATTCGAACGCCCCGCCACAGATTTAATTATTATGGATGATGGATTTCAACACAGGGCAGTAAACCCTTTCCTTTCCATTTTATTAACAGATGCTAATCGCCTTTTTACAAAGGATTTCCTGATTCCCTCAGGTCGATTAAGAGAGCCCAGAAAGGAAGCCCGGAGAGCAGATTTGATTGTGGTAACTAAATGCAATGAAAATATATCTGAAGAGGAATTTCCAAGAATTCAAAAAGAGATAAGTAAATATGCAGAAGGTGTACCCGTATTTTTTTCGTTTGTTTCCTATGGTAAGCCAAAAGAATTACAATCAGGATCAGAAAATAAACTTGAAAACAAAAGTATTATTCTGGTAACCGGTATTGCCAATCCGGATCCCTTCGTTTCATTTTTAACAAAAGATTGGAACATAAAAAAACATTTCAGATTTCCTGATCATCATGTATTTTCAATGGCCGATATCAAGGATCTTGTGAAAGAACAAAAACGCCTGGATGCTTGTGTTTTTACAACAGAAAAAGATGCTGTAAGATTAAAAGAGAAACGATATAATCAATTATTGGCCGGTGTACCCATCTTTTATATAGCCATAACCTCCGGATTCATTAAAAATGGCTCGGAATTTGATCAAAAGGTACTCAGTCTGCTTCAATCATTTTCACATTAATAAGGCCTGTATTAGTTTAGCATGTGTTTTTTCAACGGATGGGTAAATATTTATTTGCAGTTTTGGTTTTCTTGCCTTTTTTGGCTGTAAGCCAGATATTGGATGACACCACAAAAGTAAAATATGGCCCTCAGTCTGTCCGTTTTTTGAAAGAGGATGACCTGAGATTCAATAATCCGGATTATCAGTATTTGGATACAACAATTTATAACACTTATAAAGTCAGCAAACCCGAACAGTCCAATTATTACCTTGAAAACCTGGGGGTAGAAGGAACTCCAAACAGGTATCTTTTTTATGAGCTCCCGGATGAGATTGGAGTTTCTCCAGGGTTTAATAAATTTCAGTGGTTTTTCAAAAAGCCCGAAGATTTCAGATACTACAACACAAGATCTCCATACAGCAGGCTGTCACTTTACCTCGGTGGAGGAAACAGATCTATTACTGATATAGAATTTTCCAGGAGTGACAGTGTTTTATTTAATATTGGATTTTCACTCAGGAAATGGGCAATTGACAAGCAACAAGCGAAAGAATCCCGGGGAGATAAAATTGTTGAATCAACGCAGTACGATGTTTATACACATATTAGAAGCAAAAATTTAAAGTATCAATTACTTGCAAATTTTTCAAGGACACGACATATCTACGATGCCAATGGGGGAATTGATACAACGGAAGTTGCAGAATTTTATAGCAAGGATGTATCGGTTCTCTTAAATAATGCAGTGGCTGATGAGTTGAGGATGAACTTACACTTATATCATCAATATTCAATACGGGACCACCTGGAGTTTTATAACAGCATTGACAAATATCAACAGAGAAATGAATTTATTGATGACCCTTTGGGTGATGATGCAGCATTTTTTGACAATTTCTTCATTTCTACCGCGGGTACAAATGATAGTGTACACTACGATTATTTTAAATATGAATTTGGATTGAAAGGGAGCAACAGGCAGTGGTATTATAACTTTTATATGAAAAACAAAAATTTTGATTTTGATTATAAATACCATGATTTAGATACAATGGGAGTTGATTCACTGATTAATAATGTATCAGGAACTGAGCGATATGTCGGATTCAATGCTTCCTACTCACTTCCATTTGGGTATCTGGTATCTGGTGGAATGGAGTATATGGATGATGATGGTGTTGGATTATATAATGATAATAACCAGAGTTATATTTCAGTGGTGGGAAAATATCTTGATCTCACCTACAAGCATGCTGAATACAAACCATCTTTTCTGCAGCAACAATACATCGGGAACCACAGTTTCTGGATAAATAATTTCGGGTCGGTATTTGCTCAAACATTTAGAGGAAGACTGCTTTTTGAGATTGGTCCTGCATTTATTTCTCCTAGTTTCCGATATGACAAAATTAAGGACTTTATCTATTTTGCTGAAGATAAAATGCCAGCTCAAGCGAGTAATAAATTGTATATCACTTCACCCGGACTTCAGTTTCAGATACGTTTTCTCAAACATTTTAAATACGAAGGGAATGTGGTATACACAATTGTAGAGGGAGATACCGCAGTGAAGCAGATTCCTGAATGGTTTATAAATTCCCGGGTGTTTTATAACAATATCTTCTTTCAAAGGAATCTCGAAATCAATATCGGTTTTGATGTTCATTATAAATCACCGTACTACGGAGATGACTTCGCACCGGATGTTCAACAGTTCTTTATCCAAAAACATACCATTGTCGGAGATTTCCCGGTGGTGACATTTTTCCTTGATTTTAAAATCAACAGAGCTAATTTCATCCTGAGATTCAATAATCTTTGGCCCAATTTTTCTAAGTCAAAGGGATATCTCGTAGCCCCATTATATCCGGGGTTACCGCAATTGTTTGATTTTGGTTTTAATTGGAGATTTTATGACTGACCATGAGCGTTGACAAATTCACACTTGGACTAAATTTACCGACTGATCCTCGTTGGGTAAACCTGGCAGAAAAATCTATTGAAGATATATTAATTGATCACGCTTACTGCGAACAAAAGGCTGCATCGTCATGTATTTCTCTGATTGTTCAGTTTTCGGAGCGCACAGAATTAGTAGAAATGCTTGCCCCGGTCGTTGCGGAGGAGTGGGAGCATTTTGAGCGCGTATTACAAAAATTGAAGGAAAGAGGATTTACACTAGGCCGACAGCGCAGTGATGAATATGTAAAGAAGCTGAATGCTTCGATGAAAAAAGGAGGGACTCGTGAGGAACAACTCGTTGAGCGTTTGCTGATAAACGCCTTAATTGAGGCTCGAAGTTGTGAAAGATTTAAATCACTATCAGAAAATCTAACGGATCCTGATTTACAGGAATTTTATTATGAGTTAATGATTTCAGAGGCAACACATTACAGGAATTTTCTCGGCCTTGCTAAGAAATATATGGATTCGGAAAAAGTAATGACCCGATGGAGGGAGTTGCTCAGAATGGAAGCAGATATTATTCAAAATATCGAGGTCCGTCCGGATCGGATTCACTAAATTAAATAATAATGAAAAGGACAATATTTTTTTGGCATTCCTTATCATCCCTTTTTTAAGCTTCAGCCAATCTTAACGAGGGTATTGTTACCGTTGATATTTATTACGAATTACTGAACAGCAAAGCATGGCTTCAATGCTGCCACAAAATCAGTGAATTGACTAAGCTTGAATTAGAGTAAATTCACTTTACGCTGTGAGCCACGGGTTATGAGCTTTTCTTTTAGTTAATAAATGCTCGGCATCTCAGATATAACATCTCATTTTCATACATTTACATGGAAAGAAAGTCGTGTTTTTGTTCAACTAATAAACACGAATTAAAGATTGAAAAATGCGATTATTGTCCTGAAGTACCAGGACGAAGAGGGCCGGTTTCAGGACCAGCGATTCAGCAATGTACATGCATTTGCTAACTTTTTAAAAAGTCATCCGTCTCTGGCACAAGATCTTGATTATATACCAAAGAGAAAGAATTCAATTACCAGGGATGGTAAAGGGAAAAGATATACGTGAGAAAATATTCACTCAAATTTCTGATTAATATTATAATCTAATTAATATTTAGCATACCAAAATGGTATTCTAAACAAAGTATATTATGTACTATCAGCTTGAAAAAGAGATTATTGATAATCCTGTGGCACGGGAGGCAAGGGATGCACTGAGTCAAATCAAATCAACGCTTCGTAAAAGTGCAAAAAGGCAAGCTATTGTACTTTCCGTTTCAACATTAGTAACAATAACATTATTCATTGACGCTCTTTTAGTGAATATTTCTTCAAACCAGGATATTGAACAAATGCAGGCAGAGCTTAGCGCTGCCAAGACCGAACTGGCAAATTGCTTAGACGAATGAAAATTTACGAAAACCAGGTATTTGAAAATATTGATTATTCAAAAAGGGATATTAATGGGGAATATGAAAATTGCACATTTAAGAATTGTAATTTTTCGAATGTTGATTTATCAAATATCCCTTTCTCTGAATGCAATTTCCTAAGCAGTGATTTCAGCAATGCAGAATTGCTGCACACAGGTCTGAAAGATGTCCAATTTAAAAGCTGCAAATTGATTGGTCTGAATTTTAATGCGTGCAATAAATTCCTTTTGGAATTCAATTTCGTTGATTGTCAATTGAAATACGCGTCTTTTTATGAATTGAAGCTCAAGGGTATGACACTAAAGAATTGCGATTTGCAGGAAGCGGATTTTATGATGGCAGATTTGACAGGATCTATCTTTGAGAATTGTAATCTGGAAAGAGCGGCATTTGATCATTCAAATTTAGAAAAAGTTGATTTTCAAACTGCATTTAATTACTCTATCGACCCGGGAAACAACAGAATGGAAGGAGCAAAGTTCTCTTTAGCGGGTGTTGCAGGGTTACTGGATAAATATAATATTATTATAAATTAAGCCAGATCAATGTAATTATAGTCCTCGCCATTGCTAGCGATTAGTCCATAATCCAAATACTTACTGCCAATTCCCAAAAAGGAATACATAAAAAGATTGTTAAATAGATTTTCAGAAGTAATAATATTTCAGTTCAGCGCCAAACATAGAAAAACAAATTTGGCCGTCCCAAAAGATAACTCAAAAGCCTCAAATGTTTGAATGAAATATGATAATTTGTACATTGAAATGATTCATTAACCGTGTATAATACTGTTAAGAAATTTGTATAATTAAAATTGATATCCTATGGCTGTAAAAGGCAGAAGACAATTTATCACTCGCAGTATCAAGATAGGAGCTACAGTCCAGTTATTGAACATTCCTGTAATATCCGCAGCATATAATATTCCACCAGTTAGCCTTACCAGTACAAGTCCACTCAACATATTAATTCTGGGTGGTACAAGTTTCCTTGGTCCACACCAGATTGCATATGCATTGGAACGCGGACATTCTGTTACCATATTTACCAGGGGAAGAACAAAACCTACAATTCACACTGAATTATTTAAAGATGTAGAGCATTTAATTGGGGACCGGGAAGACAATCTCGAAGCATTGCGTGGGCGAAAATGGGATGCTGTCATTGACAATTCGGGCAGGAGAGCCAGGTGGACAAAAGATACTGCCGAATTACTTCGGGATAATGTTGGAACGTATTTATATACTTCCTCCACCGGTGTTTATTATCCATACCTGGGAAGTAATATTAAAGAAGATACGAAGCTTGTCTTGAAAGTGCCGGATGGCATAAATGAGATTCAATCCATGGAGTATGGTTATGGAGTTATGAAAACCAACTCTGAGATAGAAGCAATAAATGCATTTGGAGGCGACAGGACAATTATTGTTCGCCCAACCTATATGATGGGTCCGGGTGATGGAACTGACAGGTTCACATATTGGCCTGTACGTTTAGAAAAGGGGGGAGAAGTGATGATTCCCGGTAAAACCGATGATCCGGTTCAATATATTGATGCCCGGGATGTAGCAGAATGGATGATTCGGCTTATAGAAAGTGAATCTCACGGAATATTCAATGCAGTTGGTCCATCGTCATTTACGGGAATGCACGCCTTTGTTTATGGAGTTCATGCAGTGTTTAATTCCAAGGCTGATTTTGTACCCATTGATGACTATAAATTTTTAGATAAAAATAATGTGCATGATGTTGTTCCGTGGATCATGGCTGTGGGGAACAATTATGGTTCCGCACGGGTTAATAATCAATTCAGTGTTAACAATGGACTGACTTTCAGGCCTTTGGCACAAAGTTCAATTGATATATTTGGATGGTGGAATTCAGATGCTGTAACTGAAGAACGTAGAAAAAAGATGGTTTCCGGTGAAGGTTCGCTGATGTCAAGAGAAAAATCCATTATCGAAGCCTGGAAAGCAGAGAATTAATTTTAAATGGAAGACGATATGAAAAAAACAACGATTGCCCGTAAGGTAACTGTGAATGCTGAGTCGCAAAAGGTTTGGGAGGCATTAGCTGATTTTGGAAGCGTTTCACGCTTGAGTCCAAATATTATTAAATCATATAAAACATCAGAACAATCCGGAGGGGTGGGTGCGACAAGACATTGTGATTTCGCTTCCATGGGAGCCCAGGTTGAAGAAAGAATTGTGGAATGGAACGAAGGCGAATCAATGAAAATTGATATCTATGAAAGTAAAAACATGCCAATGATAACCAATATGAAAGCTGAATTTGCATTAACTCCAGAGGGAGAAAAAACAATCATTACAGCGGTATTTGAGTATGGAATGAAGGGAGCACTTGGCAATTTGGTGAACAATATGAGTTTGAAAAAAATGAATGAAAAGGCGTGGGTTAAATTCCTTGCAGGAATTAAGCATCATGTAGAATCAGGAGAAGACGTAGAAAAGAATACAAAACTGGATACATCCACGGTAGAAATAGTATAATAAACGGACGTACAACAGGTTTTCTATACTTTGGCTACCACTTTTCTGCTGAGTAATTTATACACGTGGATGGGGTCTTTTTTCCCTTTTACCAATTGGGGTGGAATGGGTTCTGCATCTACCATATCTTTTACAACCTGAAAAACAGGATCACTTATGTAGATGGTATTATCAAGCGATTTAGTCAGCATTTCGATCCGTTTGCCTGTGTTCA
>SMVA01430334.1_pt1 | contig 17013 bp, 10 predicted proteins | sample 2456451 | NCBI WGS metagenome assembly SMVA01 (sample SAMN11095933, study PRJNA526329) | marine sediment metagenome | biome: Marine sediment; feature: Surficial sediment; material: Deep marine sediment; isolation source: Hadal surficial sediment | place: Pacific Ocean | collected 2014-05 | depth...
ATGGCCAGGGCAATCAACGTGCGCATAGTGACGCGCCTCTGTTTCATACTCAACATGCGCTGTCGAAATCGTAATGCCGCGCTCGCGTTCTTCCGGCGCGTTATCGATGTTCGCATAATCCGTAAACTCAGCACCACCAACCTCAGACAACACTTTCGTGATCGCTGCCGTCAACGTCGTCTTGCCATGGTCAACGTGACCAATCGTGCCAACATTACAATGCGGCTTCGTCCGCTCAAACTTTACCTTCGACATTCCTAGTTCCTCTTCTCTTTCCGCACTTATGCGAGCTTGGAGATAACCTCGTCACTGACAGCCTGTGGAACAGGTGCATAGTGCGAGAATTGCATTGTGTAATTTGCGCGACCTTGGCTCATGGACCGCAAATTGTTTACATAACCGAACATGTTGGCCGCCGGTACAGTGCCACTAATAACTGTGGCGGTACCGCGAGTTTCCGTGCCTTCGATTTGGCCACGCCGACTGTTCAGATCACCGATGACATCACCCATATAGTCTTCTGGAGTAACGACCTCGACATCCATCACAGGTTCAAGCAGTTGAAGACCAGCTTTTCGGCACGCTTCACGGAACGCAGCGCGACCAGCAATCTCAAAAGCCATGACACTGGAATCAACGTCATGATAGGCGCCATCGATCAGCGTTACACTGTAGTCGATCAGCGGGAAGCCAGCGAGCACACCAGTTTCGGCCACTTGCCTGATACCCTTTTCGACGCCAGGGATATATTCCTTGGGAATATTACCGCCAACGATCTTGGATTCGAAGTTTTCACCGCCACCCTTGCCGCTTGGCTCCAAAAGGATCTTGAGGCGAGCAAACTGACCTGCACCACCGGACTGCTTTTTGTGCGTGTAGTCGACTTCACACGAGCCGGTAATTGTTTCGCGATACGACACCTGTGGTGGACCCACATTGGCTTCGACCGAGAATTCGCGCCTCATGCGATCGACAAGAATATCCAGATGCAATTCACCCATGCCGCTGATCACGGTCTGGCCACTTTCGTGGTCGACTTTCACGCGGAAAGACGGATCTTCCTGAGCCAGCCGGTGCAAGGCCGTACCCATTTTTTCTTGGTCCGCCTTGGACTTGGGTTCAACCGCAACTTCGATAACTGGTTCGGGAAATTCCATCCGTTCCAAAACAATCTGCGCGTCTGCAGCACACAGCGTGTCACCGGTGGTTGTTTCTTTCAGGCCGCAGAGGGCGACAATGTCACCGGCGCGGGCTTCCTTGATGTCTACACGTGAATTGGCGTGCATCTGCAACATACGGCCAACGCGTTCGCGCTTGCCCTTAACCGAATTAAACGTCTGCGTACCTGTTTCCAGCACACCAGAGTAGACCCGTACAAATGTCAGTGAACCAACAAATGGATCCGTCATCACTTTAAACGCCAGCGCCGAGAACGGCGCGTCATCACTGGCTGCACGTTGCGTTGCTTCTTCGGTGTCAGGGTTAATCCCCTGGGTAGCGACAATATCCAGGGGTGATGGCAAGAAGTCGACGACAGCATCAAGAAGCGGTTGAACACCCTTGTTCTTAAAGGCCGACCCATTGAGGACGGGAACAAAATCACCAGCAATTGTACCCTTACGGATGCACGCCTTAATGGTTTCTTCCGAGACTTCTTCGCCTTCCAGATAGGCTTCCATGGCTGCTTCGTCTTGTTCGACAGCCATTTCGATCATTTCGATGCGCGCGATTTCAGCAGCGTCGGCCAGATCTTCGGGAATATCGACATAGTCGAACTCAGCGCCCAGATCTTCGTCGTGCCAAACGACTGCTTTATTCTTGATCAGGTCAATAACACCGACATATTCTGCTTCGGCACCGATTGGCAGCTGGATAACTAGCGCATTCGAACCAAGCCGGTCTTTGATCATCTCGACGCAACGTTCAAAATCAGCACCCGTGCGGTCCATCTTGTTGATGAAACACATGCGCGGCACGTTGTACCTGTCAGCCTGACGCCAAACAGTCTCGGTCTGAGGCTCAACACCAGCAACCGAGTCAAACACGGCAACCGCGCCATCAAGGACGCGCAGGCTACGCTCTACTTCAATCGTGAAATCCACATGGCCTGGTGTGTCAATGATGTTGATGCGATGGTCATTCCAGAAACATGTCGTGGCAGCCGATGTAATGGTAATGCCGCGTTCTTGCTCTTGTTCCATCCAATCCATGGTGGCTGCGCCGTCATGAACTTCGCCGATCTTGTGGCTAACGCCTGTGTAATAAAGAATCCGCTCTGTGGTGGTTGTTTTACCGGCGTCAATATGGGCCATAATCCCAATATTGCGATATTTGTCGATTGCTGTTTCGCGTGCCATGATCTTGCTTTCGTCTCTAACTAGAGCGCCGGTTTACCAACGATAATGAGCAAAGGCGCGGTTCGCCTCGGCCATACGATGAGTGTCTTCACGTTTTTTGACCGCGGTGCCACGGTTTTCACTGGCGTCCATAATTTCCTTGAACAGGCGATCTTCCATCGTGTTTTCCGAACGTCCACGGGCAGCTTCGATCATCCAGCGGATGGCCAGCGCCTGCGCACGGTCGGGGCGCACATCAACGGGCACCTGATAGGTGGCACCGCCAACGCGACGGGAACGAACTTCGACCTGGGGTTTGATGTTTTCCAGAGCTTCGCGGAAAACGACGACGGGTTCTGCCCGGCCTAGCGCTTCCATACGGCCAAGTGCGCCATACACAATACGTTCGGCAGTGGACTTTTTGCCCTGGTACATCAAGTTGTTAATAAACTTCGAAAGAACCACGTCACCATATTTGGCGTCGGGCATGATTTCGCGTTTTTCTGCTGCTCTACGGCGTGACATCTGTTGATCCTATTTGGGGCGTTTAGCGCCGTATTTCGAACGACGCTGGCGACGGTCTGCGACACCTTGTGTATCGAGCACACCGCGAAGAATATGATAACGAACACCAGGCAAATCTTTCACACGGCCACCGCGAAGAAGCACAATCGAATGCTCTTGCAAATTATGACCTTCACCTGGGATATAGCTGGTTACTTCGAACCCGTTGGTCAGACGCACACGGGCCACTTTACGTAGCGCCGAGTTCGGCTTTTTCGGTGTCGTAGTGTAAACGCGTGTGCAAACGCCGCGCTTTTGAGGGCAAGCCTCCAGCGCGGGCACTTTGTTCCGCTTTACCGGCCGCTTCCGCGGCTTACGAATAAGCTGGTTGATCGTCGGCATATTAACCTTTCCGCCTTCTCAGCTGGCGCAAGACCCGGTTTCCTCCGGATTCTGGCGCACTTTCCACATAACACAACAGCAGCACGCAAATGGGCGCGGCTGCTGCATTCTCCCGCACAGAACGGAGCCTAATGCCCTTTGTGGGCTTGATCGGCACAGCGTCTAGGTCGTCCCTACGGCCTGTATCCGGGAGTGGCGCGCACCATAGTCGCGAGGCCCCTTATCGTCAACCCCTCAGATTGCACTTTTCTTGCTTTCTTTTAGGGTCACTGATATTCACCAGCCATATAGTAAATTACCCATATAATACAACGAGTTAATTTAATTCGAACAAAGCTTGACCGATACCAATTTTAGCCACTTACAGCAGCGTAGCTATCATCCTGAAAACAAGCCCAGGAATCACTCAAGAATCTCTCTCAATCATAAAAGAAAGGGGGACCCAAAGGCCCCCCGAACTTTGTCGACTTTCAGAATGCTGACTACGCGATATCAGGCTGTTCCTGATCACCAAGGTCAGGACCTTCGATGGCTACAAGATCGAGACCTTCCTGGGTTTCCAGGAATTCACGGTCACGCTGCGCCGCAATGGCCTGCAGGCGGCTCATGGCGCTGCCTGTGCCCGCTGGGATCAGGCCACCAACGATGACGTTTTCCTTCAGCCCAATCAGATGATCCATTTTGCCATGGACCGCTGCTTCGGTCAGAACGCGGGTTGTTTCCTGGAAGGACGCAGCCGAGATAAAGGAACGCGTCTGCAACGAAGCCTTGGTGATCCCCAGCAGAACTGGTTCCGAGGTCGCAGGCTCGCCGCCGGCTTCTACTACCTTGGCATTGATTTCGTCAAATTCCAGACGGTCAATCTGTTCACCCTTCAACAGCGTGGTATCGCCACCTGCTTTGATTTCGACCTTCTGCAACATCTGGCGAACGATCACTTCGATGTGCTTGTCATTAATCTGCACACCCTGCAATCGGTAAACTTCCTGAATTTCGTCGACCAGGTAGTTTGCCAGCGCCTCGACACCCAGCACACGCAGGATGTCATGTGGCACAGGATTGCCTTCCAACAGGTATTCGCCCAATTCGATGTAATCACCTTCACGGGCACCAATGTGCTTGCCCTTGGGAATGAGATATTCAACGGGTTCTTCATTTTCATCCCTTGGACGAATGATGATGCGCTGTTTGTTCTTGTAATCCTTGCCAAACTCTACAATGCCCGAGTTCTCGGCAATGACGCCGTGATCCTTCGGACGACGCGCTTCGAACAGTTCGGCCACACGAGGCAGACCACCTGTAATATCACGGGTCTTGGCAGCCTCACGAGGGATACGCGCAACCACGTCACCAGCATGAAGCTGATCACCGTCATTCACGTTCAGGATGGCATCCATTGACAAGAAGTAACGAGCTTCCAACCCATTGGCCAACGTCACCACTTCGCCCTTGTCATCACGCAGGGTGATACGAGGACGTAAATCGGCGCCTTTGGGTTGTGACCGCCAGTCGACAACGACCTTGTTAGAGATACCCGTGGTTTCGTCCATCACTTCACGCAGGGAAACGCCATCGACGAGGTCAACATAACTAGCGATGCCTTCGCGTTCGACAATAATTGGCGTGGTATACGGATCCCATTCTGCAAGCTTGTCGCCGAGACCAACAACCGACCCATCATCGACCAGAAGACGCGCCCCATACAGGACCTTATGGCGGGCACGTTCCACACCATTTTCATCATTGATAACGATGTTGCAGTTACGGTTCATGGAAATCATGCGATCACTGGAATCGATCACAACATTCCGGTTTTCCAGCACGACGGTTCCTTCAACGACGGATTCGATCGAAGACTGTTCAGCAAACTGCGCTGTGCCACCAATATGGAATGTCCGCATCGTCAGCTGCGTGCCAGGTTCGCCAATGGACTGGGCTGCAATAACGCCAACAGCTTCACCCAAATTCACGGGAGTACCGCGGGCAAGGTCACGACCGTAACAAGCAGCACAGACGCCGCCCTTGGATTCACAAGTCAGCACTGAGCGGATATTGACAATACCCACACCGGCTGTCTCGATCAGCGCGACGGCATCTTCGTCGAGCGGCGTACCCTTCTTGAGCAGGACGTCACCAGAAACAGGATCGGCAATATCTGTCGCCGTCGTACGACCCAAGATGCGTTCGCCTAGTTCGGCGATGACAATACCACCTTCAACCACTTCGCTGACCGTCAGACCACGTGTGGTCTTACAGTCCTCCAGCGTGATGATGCAGTCTTGTGCGACATCAACCAGTCGGCGGGTCAGGTAGCCAGAGTTCGCGGTCTTCAGCGCCGTATCCGCCAGGCCCTTTCGGGCACCATGGGTAGAGGTGAAGTATTCGAGAACCGACAGGCCTTCTTTAAAGTTGGAAATGATCGGCGTTTCGATGATTTCGCCAGAAGGCTTGGCCATCAGGCCTCGCATGCCTGCCAGCTGCTTCATTTGCGCGGGCGAGCCACGTGCACCGGAATGGGACATCATAAACACCGAGTTAATTGGCTTGGTCCGTCCAGTCTCGGCATCAATTTCAATTGCGGAAATACGCGCCATCATTTCGTCGGCGACCTTGTCTGTACACTGGGACCAGGCGTCGATTACTTTGTTGTATTTTTCGCCCTGGGTAATCAGACCCTCGGCATACTGGCTTTCGAATTCGGCGACCAACGCACGGGTTTCATCAACCAGACCTTCCTTGGTGTCAGGGATAACCATGTCATCCTTACCAAAGGAAATGCCCGCTTTCGCAGCCTCTCGGAAACCAATCGCCATCACACCATCGGCAAACAACACAGTCTCTTTCTGGCCGCAATGGCGGTAAACAACGTCGATGACTTCACCGATTTCCTTTTTGCCAAGAACCCGGTTCAACACGTCGAACTTGATTTTCGGGTGACGTGGCAGGAACCGTGACAACAGCATGCGACCCGGCGTGCTGTCGACGCGGGTAGAAATTGGATTGTTGTCATCATCCACCGTCTCATAGCGGCACTGAATCTTGCTGTGCAATGTCACGACACCAGCATCCAGCGCCATCTGAATTTCAGTCAGATTAGAGAAAATGCTGCCTTCGCCTGGTTCGTTGTCATAGGCGAGTGTCAGATAATAGATACCCAACACGATATCCTGAGACGGCACGATGATAGGCTTGCCATTGGCCGGGCTGAGAATGTTGTTCGTCGACATCATCAGCACACGACATTCCAGCTGGGCTTCCAGCGACAACGGCACGTGAACGGCCATTTGGTCACCATCAAAGTCGGCGTTGAACGCCGCACAAACCAGCGGATGCAGTTGGATTGCCTTGCCTTCGATCAGCACAGGTTCAAATGCCTGGATGCCCAGGCGATGAAGCGTTGGTGCGCGGTTCAACATGATGGGATGTTCACGAATGACTTCGTCGAGGATATCCCAAACTTCAGGCCGTTCGCTTTCCACCATCTTGCGAGCCTGTTTGATCGTTGTGGACAGGCCACGCTGATCAAGGCGCGAATAGATGAAGGGTTTGAACAGTTCCAGCGCCATCTTTTTCGGCAGACCGCACTGATGCAGCTTAAGCTCAGGCCCCACCACAATCACAGAACGACCAGAATAGTCGACGCGTTTGCCAAGCAGATTCTGACGGAAGCGACCCTGTTTGCCTTTCAGCATATCTGACAGCGACTTCAGCGGGCGCTTGTTGGCACCAGTGATGGTCCGACCACGACGGCCATTATCGAATAGCGCATCCACAGCTTCCTGCAGCATACGTTTTTCGTTACGGACGATGATATCGGGCGCACGCAACTCGATCAGGCGCTTCAGACGATTGTTCCGGTTGATCACGCGACGATACAGATCATTCAGATCGGACGTTGCGAAACGACCGCCATCCAAAGGCACCAGCGGGCGCAACTCGGGCGGGATCACTGGCACAACGGTCAGGATCATCCATTCAGGACGGTTGCCAGATTCCAGGAAGGCTTCAACCACCTTAAGGCGCTTGATCAGCTTCTTAGGCTTCAATTCTGACTTGGTTTCAGACAATTCCTTCAGGATTTCTTCGCGAATGGTTTCAAGATCGACCACTTCCAGCATGTTGCGGATGGCTTCCGCACCGATGCCAGCCGTGAAACCGTCTTCGCCATATTCGTCGACAGCCGTGTTGTATTCTTCTTCAGTCAGAAGCTGGCCTTGGGTCAACGCCGTTAACCCAGGCTCGACAACAACATAGCTTTCGAAATATAGGATGCGTTCCAGACCCTTAAGGGTCATGTCCAGCAACAGGCCAATGCGGGATGGCAGGCTTTTGAGGAACCAGATATGCGCAACCGGTGCCGCCAGTTCGATATGACCCATGCGGTCACGACGAACCTTCGAAAGCGTCACTTCAACACCACATTTTTCGCAGACAATGCCGCGATACTTCATGCGCTTATATTTACCGCACAGGCATTCATAATCCTTGATAGGACCAAAGATACGGGCACAAAACAGGCCATCACGTTCCGGCTTGAATGTCCGGTAATTAATGGTTTCAGGCTTTTTGATCTCGCCAAAAGACCATGACCGCACACGCTCGGGGCTGGCAATAGAGATGCGGATTGCATCAAATGTTTGTGCCTTAGCTTGTGGGCTAAAGAGGTTAAGGACCTCTTGATTCATGTCTCGTCTCCTCGTTCCAACCACTTATGACGAAAAGTATTCGTCAGCAATTTTACCGACTGCGGCACAAATGTACCGCAAAGTCATCATCCGCAGTCTTAATCGACTGTTTCAGTTACTACCAATTCAACATTCAGTGCCAGCGAGCGCATCTCTTTTACCAACACATTGAACGATTCTGGAATACCTGCTTCGAACGAATCATCACCCTTGACGATAGATTCGTAAACGGCGGTGCGGCCGGCCACGTCATCCGACTTGACCGTCAGCATTTCCTGCAAGGTATAGGCAGCGCCATAGGCCTGAAGGGCCCACACTTCCATTTCACCAAAACGCTGGCCACCGAATTGGGCCTTACCACCCAATGGCTGTTGCGTCACGAGGCTGTATGGACCAATGGACCGGGCATGGATCTTGTCATCAACCAGATGATGCAGCTTCAGCATATAAATGTAGCCGACAGTTACCTTGCGATCGAAAGGTTCGCCTGTACGGCCATCATAGAGTGTGACCTGACCAGACGAATCATAGCCCGCTTTTTCAAGCGCTTCAACGATATCTAGTTCCTTGGCACCATCGAAAACCGGTGTTGCCATAGGCACGCCATTCGACAGGTTCTCTCCCAATTCGATCAAATCGGGATCTTCCATATCTCTGATGATCTCGTCGTATTCTACATCGCTGTAGATACCCTTGAGATGCTCTTTCAATGGCTTGCCTTCACCAGACCGCTTCATTTGATCAACAAGTTTGGCGATCTGCTTGCCTAAACCGGCAGAGGCCCAACCCAAATGGGTTTCGAGAATTTGCCCGACATTCATGCGCGATGGCACGCCCAGTGGGTTCAACACGATATCAGCCGGGGTGCCGTCTTCCAGGAAGGGCATATCTTCGACCGCGGCAATGCGAGAAATCACACCCTTGTTACCGTGACGGCCAGCCATCTTATCACCTGGTTGCAGCTTGCGCTTCACAGCCACAAAGACTTTGACCATCTTCATGACGCCTGGCAGCAATTCATCACCTCGTTGCAGCTTGTCGATCTTTTCCTCGAAGTGGGCCTGCAAGGCTTCCTTGGCTTCGTCATATTGCTTGCGCAGGGCTTCGATATCCGCCTGACGGCCTTCATTTCTGACGGCAATCTGCCACCATTGGCCGTGGGACAACTCTTCCAACACAGTCTTGGTAACTTTGCCGCCTTTTTTGACACCGTCAGGGCCACTGGCAATTGTCTGATTGATCAATTGATCTTCGAGGCGGGCGTATGACACACGGTCCAGAATAGCCAATTCGTCGGCTCGATCCTTGGAAAGATGTTCAATTTCTTCCCGCTCGATGGTCATGGCGCGTTCGTCTTTGTCGACACCATGGCGGTTGAACACACGGACTTCAACAATGGTCCCGGCATCACCTGGCGAGATACGCAACGATGTATCACGCACATCAGAGGCCTTTTCACCAAAGATGGCTCGCAGAAGCTTTTCTTCCGGAGTCATGGGTGATTCACCCTTGGGTGTTACCTTCCCGACCAGAATGTCGCCCGGGCCAACTTCGGCACCAATATAGACAATCCCTGCTTCGTCGAGATGGCTGAGGCTTTCCTCACCAACATTGGGAATGTCACGCGTGATTTCTTCAGGGCCCAATTTGGTGTCGCGGGCCATCACTTCATATTCTTCAATGTGAATAGAGGTGAAGACGTCGTCCCGCACCAGGCGCTCAGAAATCAGGATGGAATCTTCGAAGTTGTAGCCCATCCAAGGCATGAATGCGACGAGCACGTTGCGACCCAACGCCAGTTCGCCCAGATCAGTTGACGGGCCATCGGCAACAATGTCGCCCTTTTCAACAATGTCACCCACCTTCACCAACGGACGCTGGTTAATGCACGTGTTCTGATTGGACCGCTGGAACTTGACGAGATTATAGATATCAACACCAGAAGAACCAGGCTCGACATCATCAGTGGCGCGCACAACAATACGAGTTGCGTCGACCTGATCAATAATACCCGAGCGCTTGGCAATCACCGTCACACCAGAATCACGGGCGACAATCTCTTCCATGCCGGTGCCGATAAGTGGTGCAGTTGCCTGCAATAATGGCACGGCTTGACGCATCATGTTTGAGCCCATCAAGGCGCGGTTAGCGTCATCGTTTTCCAGGAACGGGATCAGTGCAGCCGCGACAGAAACAAGCTGTTTCGGCGACACATCCATAAAGTGTACCTCTTCAGGCTTGACCGTCAACAGGTCACCAGCCTTGCGGCAGCTCAGCAATTCATCAACAAACTTGCCATTGCTGTCAAATTCCAGATTGGCCTGGGCCACGACATAGTTGGCTTCTTCCATGGCGGACAGATACACGACTTCGTCGGTTGCCCTGCCTTTGGTGATGCGGCGATAAGGCGATTCAATAAAGCCGTATTGGTTGATCCGGGCAAAAGTGGCCAGCGAGTTGATCAGACCAATATTGGGACCCTCTGGGGTCTCGATCGGGCAGATGCGGCCATAATGTGTTGGATGCACGTCACGGACTTCAAAGCCAGCACGTTCGCGGGTCAGACCGCCAGGCCCAAGAGCTGACAGGCGACGCTTGTGGGTCACTTCTGACAGTGGGTTGGTCTGATCCATAAATTGGCTAAGCTGGCTGGACCCAAAGAATTCACGCACAGCAGCTGCAGCTGGCTTGGCGTTGATCAGGTCATGCGGCATGACCGTATCAATTTCGACCGAGCTCATGCGTTCCTTGATTGCACGTTCCATCCGCAACAGACCGATGCGGTACTGATTTTCCATCAGTTCACCAACAGAGCGAACACGACGGTTGCCCAGGTGATCGATATCATCGATTTCGCCCTTGCCGTCTTTCAGCCCAACCAGGGTCTTGATGACGGCCAGAATATCTTCCTTGCGCAGAATACGAAGCGTGTCTTCGGCATCCAGCGACAGGCGCATATTCATTTTTACGCGACCAACTGACGACAGATCATAACGTTCCCTGTCGAAGAACAAGCCTTCAAACAAGGTCTCAGCGGTTTCCTTGGTGGGCGGTTCACCCGGGCGCATGACGCGATAGATTTCGATCATGGCCTGTTCCCAGTTTTCCGACTTGTCCACCATCATGGTATTGCGGATATGGGCGCTTATATTGATGTGATCGATGGCCAGGGTCGGGACTTCCTTGATCTTGGCTTCAAAGAACTTTTCAATGTGTTCTTCAGTGATTTCTTCACCGGCTTCGATGTAGATCTCGCCAGTCTTTGGGTTCACCAGATCGATAGCAGCATAGCGGCTTAGCAGGTCGTCAGAGGGAACCAGCAGCTCCTTGACTCCATCTTTTTCCATCTGACGCGCCAGTCGTGGCGTCATCTTTTCTTCGGCTTCCAGGAGGACTTCACCAGTTTTGGCATCTGCAATAGCGAATGCCTGCTTGGCGCCACGCATAGAAACCGCATCGAATGGCTTTTTCCAACCCTTCTTGTCGCGCTTGAAGATTACTGTGTCATAGAAATAAGCCAGAATTTCCTGGCTCTTCATACCCAGGGCATACAGCAGCGTTGTAACAGGGATCTTGCGTCGACGGTCGATGCGGGCATGAACCACATCCTTGGCGTCGAATTCAAAGTCCAACCATGAACCACGGTAAGGAATGATCCGGGCCGCAAACAGGAATTTGCCAGACGAATGTGTCTTGCCCTTGTCGTGGTCAAAGAACACGCCAGGCGACCGGTGCATCTGGGAAACGATCACGCGCTCGGTACCATTAATCACAAAGGTGCCGTGCTGCGTCATCAGGGGCATGTCGCCCATGTAAACTTCTTGTTCCTTGATATCGAGGACGGACTTGGCGCCCGTATCTTCGTCGATATCAAAGACGACCAGTCGAAGGGTCGCCTTTAGGGGGGCGCCATAAGTCATGTCTCGTTGCTGACATTCCTCGACATCGTATTTTGGTTTTTCGAATACGTAGCTCACGAATTCCAACGACGCCGTATCGGCGAAATCGCCAATCGGGAACACGGATTTGAAGACGCCCTGAAGGCCAGTGTCGGTACGTTCGTCTTTCGCGACATAGCGCTGCAAGAACTTGTCGTACGAATTCTTCTGCACTTCAATGAGATTAGGCATCTCACAGACTTCTTTAATATGCCCGTAATATTTGCGGACCCGCTTGCGCCCTGTGAAGGAGTTACCCATGCTGTTCCTCTTTCGCTCGCCCGGCTGACACTGATTGATCAGCCTTAAATTCTGATGGCTTTTGCCACCCTTGACCTTGTGTTTTTATCCGCAAACAGGCACCGAAGCCAAGTTGGCCGCAGCGCCCATTTTGGATGGTCGTATCGGAGCCCTGCGAACAGAGCCCCGATAAAACATATGTCGCAGCTGAACTACTTGAGTTCGACCGAAGCACCAGCGGCTTCGAGCTTTTCTTTGAGTTCTGCAGCTTCTTCTTTGTTGACGCCTTCCTTGACAGCCTTAGGAGCTGATTCAACGAGGTCTTTGGCGTCCTTCAGTCCGAGACCGGTAATGGCACGGACTTCTTTGATCACATTGATCTTCTTTTCGCCCATGCTTGTCAGGATGACATCAAATTCAACCTGTTCAGCATCAGCTTCACCGTCGCCTTCAGCAGGAGCTGCCGCAACAGCGACAGGAGCAGCAGCAGAAACGCCCCACTTCTCTTCCAACATTGATGATAGTTCGGCGGCCTCGATAACTGTCAATGTGGACAGTTCGTCTACCAACTTTTCCAAATCGGCCATAGTATATTCTCCTATATTTACCCTTGAAGTCCAAAGACTTTCTTAAGCTGCCTCTGACGCTCCATAAGCACCAATAACCCGTGCAACTTGACCAGCTGGTGCCTGCAATACGCCAGCAACTTTCGTTGCGGGTGCACTGATAACGCCAATGATCATGCCGCGAAGTTCGTCCAGTGACGGCATCTTGGCCAAAGCCATAACACCAGCGCTGTCTAATTCGGTCTCGTCCATCATGCCGCCAAGAACGATTAGCTTTTCGTTTTCCTTGGCGAATTCTACTGTCACCTTGGCCGCTGCTATCGGATCATCCGAATAAGCAATGGCGGTCGGGCCAGTAAAATACTGGGCGAGCGGATCGCATTTGGTACCATCGAGAGCCAGCTTGGTCAGCCGGTTCTTAGTGACACGAAATTGGGCACCAGCTTCACGCATACGCGTGCGAAGGTCAGTCATCTCTGCCACCGACAGACCGGAATAGTGTGTCACTACAACGGATGTGGTGTCATTGAACGTTGCCTTCAGCTCAGCGACCAGTTCCTCTTTTTGGGCTCGGTCCACTAATTTTCTCCAGTGTAATGCGACGACACATGCCGCCGCGAACCCTAACAAAGGCCCGATCACCAATTGCCCGGCAATCGAACCCAACTACCCTGTCCCAGGGCCGTGGACCTGAACCTTACCCACAAGGATATTTCGGCTTTTGACCGAAATAGCCATATCTGCAATCACAGATAAAGCCAAAATTCTTAGTCTCGTTCCCCCGTCTGTGCAGGCCGGGTTGCCCCATTAAACCAGCACCAAAGTGCTGACACCTACGGTCTCGGACAGGCGGACGGTAAAACCAATTGGCTTTCCCGCCCTATCCACGCGCCGAAGCTGGCGCGGGAATTCTCTTTAAGCGCCAGCGATTGCGCTGGCGAAATCTACTTTCAGGCCAGGACCCATTGTCGAACTAATACCGAAGTTCTTGACGTAGGTTCCTTTGGAGCCGCTTGGCTTGGCCTTGTGGATGGCATTTGAAAACGCGCGAATGTTTTCGACCAGCGCACCTTCAGAAAAGCTCGCTTTGCCAACACCGGCATGGATAATGCCTTCTTTTTCGACGCGGAATTCAACCTGGCCACCCTTGGCATCTTCAATTGCCTTGGCAACATCGGCCGTTACCGTACCCAATTTTGGGTTTGGCATCAGACCGCGTGGACCAAGAATTTTACCGAGGCGCCCCACAACAGCCATCATGTCAGGCGTTGCAATCACGCGGTCAAAATCCATCTGGCCACCCTGGATGGCCTCGGCCAAGTCTTCGGCACCAACGATTTCTGCACCGGCTGCCTTGGCTTCGTCGGCCTTGTCATCACGGGCGAATACGGCAACCCGAACGGACTTGCCTGTGCCATTGGGCAGGTTGACGACGCCGCGGACCATCTGGTCAGCATGGCGTGGGTCAACACCCAGGTTCAAAACAACTTCAATGGTTTCGTCAAATTTGGTTGTAGCATTTGCCTTGATCAACGATACGGCCTCTTCAAGCGTATACTGCTTGGTGCGATCAATCGTTTCGGCAGCGGCCTTTTGTCTTTTAGTAAGCTTTGCCATAATACTAGTCCTTCACCTCAAAGCCCATCGACCGGGCAGAACCCGCCAGCATGGACATTGCTGCTTCGATGTCAGCGGCATTCAGATCAACCATTTTTGCTTCGGCGATCTCGCGCAGGTCGGCTTTTGTCACATAACCGGCGACTTCACGACCAGGCTCGCTGCCACCCTTTTCCAGCTTGGCAGCCTTCTTCAGGAAGAAGGACGCAGGTGGCGTTTTGGTGACAAAGGTAAAGCTGCGATCAGCATAAACCGTAATCTTGGTAGGAATTGGCGTGTTCTTGTCATAATCCTGCGTCTTTGCGTTAAACGCTTTGCAGAACTCCATAATGTTCACACCGCGTTGACCAAGTGCTGGGCCAATGGGGGGTGACGGGCTTGCAGCACCCGCGGGCACCTGCAAATTGATGTAACCATCGATCTTCTTTGCCATGCTATTTCCCTTTCTGAGGAATGTGACGCCTTTTCAGGCGTACGGGAAAGCGTGGTACGGTCATGACGAACCTCCCACGCAGTAATTTCTAGCCTTTTTCTACCTGGGCATATTCCAGCTCGACCGGTGTTGCGCGGCCAAAGATAGAAACCGACACCTTAAGGCGGGCTCTTTCTTCGTCGACGTCTTCCACCATGCCGTTAAACGATGTGAACGGACCATCAATGACCCGGACCTGTTCGCCAATTTCAAAGATGATGGAGGGCTTGGGCCGCTCGACACCTTCTTGAACCTGGTTGATAATCCGGTCTGCTTCGACATCGGTGATGGGCATTGGTTTGTTGCCCGACCCCAAAAAGCCTGAGACCTTCGGGATGTTCTTGATCATGTGATACGTGTCGTCGGTCAGTTCCATTTTGACCAAGATATAGCCTGGGAAAAACTTGCGTTCGGAGGTGACCTTCTGGCCGCGGCGTATTTCAACCACTTCTTCCATCGGTACAAGCACTTCTTCAACCAGGTCTTGCAGACCGCCGATTGTCGCTTGTTCGTTGACAGCTTCAGCGACCTTTTTCTCGAAATTCGAGTAGGTCTGAACGATGTACCACCGCATTGCCATTATCTAAGCAGCTCCAGGAACAGTTGCAGAAGATAGGAAATCACCCCGTCGACAGCATAGAAAAACACCGACATCATTATCACAAAAATGAATACCATTGCCGTTGTCACCAAAGTCTCGTTCCAGGTCGGAGGGACTACCTTCGATACCTCTTGCCGAACTTGACTGAAAAACTTTATTGGGTTCGTTCTCGCCATTCTTACCACGTTCTAATTTATTGACCGAAAACCGTCTTCCGACTCTGCCAGTGAAGCGCAAAAAGTGGCAGGAGTGGAGGGACTCGAACCCACAGCCCCCGGTTTTGGAGACCGGTGCTCTGCCAATTGAGCTACACTCCTATGCGTTGCCTTCTGCGGGACTCCGGTATCTAGTTTCAGATCAATAGGTTAGCAACACTGCTGCATGCCCCTAAACACTGTTGAAATTCCAAGCGGCTCGTTCTATGGCGAATGGGCCTGCCTGTCAACCGAAGGTTACGAATTATACGCCGTTACCTTCAGTCTTAGTACTGCTTCGTCGTGTTACTCGACGTCCATCTTTTGTCGATTACTCGACGTCCATCTTTTGTCGATTACTCGACATCCACTTCTTGTCGATTACTCGACGATACTTGATACGACGCCTGAACCGACGGTGCGGCCGCCTTCGCGGATCGCAAAGCGCAGACCTTCGTCCATGGCAATCGGCACGATCAGTTCAACATCCATCGCGACGTTGTCACCTGGCATCACCATCTCGGTGCCATCAGGCAATGATACAACACCCGTCACGTCCGTCGTCCGGAAGTAGAATTGCGGACGATAATTCGTGAAGAACGGCGTATGACGGCCACCCTCAGCCTTGGTCAGGATATACGCCTCTGCCTTGAACTTCGTGTGCGGCGTAATCGAACCGGGAGCCGCCAATACCTGGCCACGCTCAACAGCTTCACGATCAATACCACGCAACAGTGCGCCAATGTTGTCGCCAGCCTCACCACGATCCAACAACTTGCGGAACATCTCAACGCCCGTACACGTCGTCTTCGTGGTGTCCTTGACGCCAACGATCTCAATCTCGTCGCCAATATTCACAATACCGCGCTCAATACGACCCGTCACAACCGTGCCACGACCCGAGATCGAGAACACATCTTCGATCGGCATCAGGAACGGCAGATCAATTGGGCGGTCAGGCTGCGGAATGTATTCATCAACAGCCTTCATCAACGCGTTGATCGAATCCTTGCCGATAGCGTCGTCGCGACCTTCAAGAGCGGCCAGCGCCGAACCCGGAATGATGGGAATGTCGTCGCCCGGGTAGTCATATTCAGACAACAGCTCACGGATTTCCATCTCAACCAGTTCCAACAACTCTTCGTCGTCAACCTGGTCAACCTTGTTCAAATAGACAACAAGCGATGGCACGCCAACCTGACGGGCCAGCAAAATGTGCTCGCGGGTCTGCGGCATCGGGCCATCAGCGGCGTTCACAACCAAAATAGCCCCATCCATCTGCGCCGCGCCCGTGATCATGTTCTTCACATAATCCGCATGGCCAGGGCAATCAACGTGCGCATAGTGACGCGCCTCTGTTTCATACTCAACATGCGCTGTCGAAATCGTAATGCCGCGCTCGCGTTCTTCCGGCGCGTTATCGATGTTCGCATAATCCGTAAACTCAGCACCACCAAC
>SMVA01332069.1_pt1 | contig 17006 bp, 13 predicted proteins | sample 2456451 | NCBI WGS metagenome assembly SMVA01 (sample SAMN11095933, study PRJNA526329) | marine sediment metagenome | biome: Marine sediment; feature: Surficial sediment; material: Deep marine sediment; isolation source: Hadal surficial sediment | place: Pacific Ocean | collected 2014-05 | depth...
GCCTTCGGCCTGCCCGGGGCAGCTCTATTCCAGGCCCTGCGCTGTCACGTGCAGGGTGTCGGCATCATCCGCCCCTTCGCCATTGCCAGTGTTATCGGTTTTTTTGCCAACATCCCCCTCAACTACGCCTTCATTTACGGACACTGGGGTATTCCGGAAATGGGCGCGTCGGGTTGCGGCTGGGCAACGGCTATTTCCATGTGGCTGGGGCCCGTGCTGATCGCCTTTTACTCGCTGCGCTCAACGGTCCTCAGGAAGTACTTGCCAGCGCCCGGCTGGTACTGGCCCCAACGTAAACCCATAGGCGAAATCCTCCATGTAGGCGCACCCATTGGTGCCACTTTCTTCTTCGAGATGGCCGTCTTTTCCGTTATCGGCCTGCTGATCGCCAGCGTTGGTACCACCGAAGTGGCCGCCCACCAGATCGCCATGAACATCTATGATGTCTTGTACATGCCCCTGATCAGCATCGGCTCGGCCATGGCCACCCGCATCGGCCACAGTATCGGTCGTGTCGATATGCCCGCGGTAAAAACCAGCATCCTCAGCGGCATGCTGGTCTCGGTCGTATTTTGCATCCTTATCGCGGTGGTCTTGCTTTTTATTCCCGACCCGGTCGCCAGGGTCTACACCGATAACACCGAGATCACCACGCTGGCAGTTGCTTTGCTGAGGCTGGCGCTGTTGTTCGTGGTGATCGACATGTTTGCCGTGGTGACGTCGTTCGCGCTGCGCGCCTTCAAGGATACCCGCTTCCCCTTCCTGGTAATGACCATCGCCTACTGGATGATCGCCCTGCCCATGGGTTACAGCCTGGGTCTGGCCGATAGCGGCAGTGAACTGTACGGCGCCATTGGGTTCTGGTGGGCAATGATTGCCGGCGTCGCGGTCGCCGCCATACTCACCAGCTGGCGCCTGGCAGTCTTTCTCAGGCGGCCGCTCAAGCCCGGCCCTGGCCACAGTGAGGGCATTGCGGATTCACTCGCAGCTTGATGCGCTGGGTCTGGGCCGACCAGCCATCGATCATTAACATCTCCCCCAGCAGCGGTTCACCAAAGCCCGCCAGTAACTTGATCGCTTCCAGCGCCTGAAAGGTACCAATAACGCCAACTATGGGTGCCAGCACACCGCTTTGGGAACAGCTGAGGTTTTCGTCGCTGTGGCCCTCTGGATACAGGCAGCGATAACAGGGCGTTCCCCGGGCCTGATCGATAACCAACACCTGGCCTTCACTGCGCACTGCAGCGCCGGACACCAGTGGTCGGCCCAGTTCGATACAGGCCTGGTTGACATCGAGCCGGGTGGCGAAACTGTCGCTGGCATCAATCACCAGGTCGACCCGCGCGACTTCTTCCCGCAGGTCCTCCAGTTGCAAACGTCGGGGTACCTGGATAACGCGGGTTTGCCGGTTCAGCTCGGCGATGGCTGCGGCAGCTGATTCCACCTTGAGGCGACCGATGTCTGCCTCACCGTGAGCAATTTGCCGCTGCAAGTTGCTGACTTCAACCACATCTCCATCGGCCAGCACCAGCTCACCGACGCCGGCAGCGGCCAGGTATAGCGCGGCGGGACAACCCAGGCCTCCCAGCCCTACCAGCAGCACCCGGGCAGCGAGCAAACGTTCCTGCCCCGCCACATCGAATTGAGGCAACATTATCTGGCGGTTATACCGCAATAACTGCTCATCGCTAATCACCCCACATGCCCCCGCTTATACGTTCGACGCCCGCCAGGTCAGGCCTGGTTACCACCGCACTGAAACCCCTCGACTGTAACAACTGCCGGACTGGCTCGGCCTGGTCATAGCCGTGTTCCAGCAACAACCAGCCCCCCCGGCACAAACACGCCGGTGCCGCGGCGATAATGCAGCGGATGGCATCCAGCCCATCGATGCCACTCCTCAGCGCGTCAGCGGGCTCGAAGCGCAAATCACCCCGCTCCAGGTGCGGATCTGCCAATGCAATATAAGGTGGGTTGCTGACTATCAGCGCGAAGCTGCCGGGGGCCAGCGAGTGCTCCCAATCCGAGCGGAGAAATTCGATGTTGGCCAGACCCAGGCGGCGCGCATTCAGACTGGCAACTGCGAGGGCGGCGTCACTGATATCAGTGGCTAGAAGTTGCCATCCCAAGCGTTCTGATGCCAGCGCCAATGCAACTGCTCCGCTACCTGTGCCCAGGTCAGCCACGCGGGCATCCTTCGGCAAGGGCAACTCCAGCGCCCACTCCACCAGCGTCTCGGTTGCCGGCCGAGGAATCAGGGTACGCTCATCTACCTGCAGCTGAAGTGACCAGAATTCCCGCAAGCCGGTGAGATAGGCCACCGGTGTGCCCCTCCTTCGCGCGTCGAGCAATGTCTCAAAGGTGGCACATAATTCGCCATCAATCGTCTTCTCGGGCCAGGTATACAGGTAAGAGCGCGTTTGTTGCAGGCAATGGCAGAGCAAAAGCTCTGCTTCCAGCGGCCCACTGTCACCGGGCAAGGTAGCAGCGGCAAGCAATTCGCGAATGTCTGGCATCACGCGTCCGCGGCAAGGGCAGCCAATTGATCGGCCTGGTATTCCAGCCGCAGGGGCTCGATCACGGTGCCCAGGGCACCTTCCATGATCTCGGCCAGCTTGTATAAGGTAAGGTTGATACGGTGATCCGTAAGCCGACCCTGGGGAAAGTTGTAGGTGCGTATACGATCAGAGCGGTCACCGGTGCCAACCAGGTTGCGGCGCTCCTCCGCTTGCTCGGCCGCCTGCTTGTCCTGGGCACTGGTCAGCAGGCGCGCCTGCAAAAGCGACATCGCTCGGGCGCGATTCTTGTGTTGAGATCGCTCATCCTGACACTCCACCACAATGCCACTGGGTAAATGGGTGATGCGAACAGCCGAATCGGTCTTGTTCACATGCTGGCCACCGGCGCCGGAAGCGCGGTAAGTATCAATCCTGAGGTCTGCCTTGTTGATCGCTACCTCATCAACAGCATCCGGCTCAGCCAGGATCGCCACGGTGCAAGCGGATGTATGAATGCGCCCCTGTGATTCTGTTTCCGGAACACGCTGCACACGATGGGCACCGGACTCGAACTTCAGGTGGGCATAGACATCCTGTCCCGCCACCCGGCTGATAATTTCCTTGTAACCACCGTGCTCACCAGGTCGTTCGGTAATAATTTCCAGCTTCCAGTTCCTGGATTCCGCATAACGGCCGTACATGCGAAACAGATCACCTGCAAAAATAGCCGCCTCGTCACCACCCGTGCCAGCCCGAATCTCCAGGAATACATTGTGGGCATCGTTGGGGTCGCGGGGCAGCAGGAGATGTTGCAGCTCCTGTTCCAGCATGAGTTTCCGTTGTTCTCCCTCGCGCACCTCCTCCGCACCCATCTCACGCAGTTCCCGGTCGCTGTCTTCAAGCATGAGCCTGGCTTCTGTCAGGTCTTCTTCTACCCGCTGGAAACGGGAGAAGCATTTAACCACTGTTGCCAGTTCAGCATACTCGCGCGAGAGTTCCCGAAAACGATTCTGGTTTGAGATTATCTCGCCGTCGCTGAGCAGTACGCCCACTTCTTCGTAGCGGTCAGAGAGAGTATCGAGTTTGCTGAGCAGTGATTCTTTCATTGAGTCCCGTGTTATTTCTCGTCCAGGTTGGTTGTCTTGCCATCACCACGGGGTAAACCGTGCAAACTGCGAGCTACCTCTACCACTTCCTGGCGGCCCTCGGCACTGGCCCGTTTCAGCTCGATGCTGGGGTTGTGTATAAATTTGTTGGTGAGAGCCCGCGCCATGGCTGCCAACACCTGTGCGGGAGTTTCACCACGGGCCAGCGCCTTGAGCGCCTTCTCAAGCTCCGCATCACGCAGTTGCTCTGCGTGACCCCGCAGCGCCTTCACCGTATCCACCGCATCGAGTGAACGCAATTCTCGTTGATACTCGCGCACCCCATCCTCAATGATAACATCTGCCTTGCGGGCCTCCTGGTGGCGACTGCGCAGGTTCTCCTTAACGATCTCCTGCAGGTCGTCCACCGTGTAGAGGTAGATATCCTTGAGTTCACCCACCTGCGCTTCAATATCCCGTGGCACGGCCAGGTCAATCATCAGGATCGGGCGGTGCTTGCGCAATTTCAAGGCATGCTCGACAGCGCCTTTACCGAGAATAGGTAACTGACTCCCGGTCGCAGAGATAACAATATCGGCCGTCGCCAGTTGTTCGGGTATATCCGCCAGCAACACGGCCTCGGCACCGAATCGGTGTGCCAGTTCACGAGCGCGACCGAGGGTGCGATTGGCCACCACTATTTGCGCAAGCCCGGTATCTGCGAGATGCCTGGCCACCAGGTCGATGGTTTCACCGGCCCCCACCAGCAGGGCCCGGGCTTTGCCCAGGTCTGAAAATATATGCCCTGCCAGATCGACCGCCGCGTAAGCCACCGAGACAGGATTCTCTCCAATAGCCGTGTCGGTACGAACTCGTTTGGCCACGGCAAACACCCTCGGAAAAATCCGCCCCAACTCGGCGCCAACGGTGCCAGCTTCCTCGGCCACAGCATAGGCGGACTTCATCTGGCCCAGGATCTGTGGCTCCCCCAGAACCATGGAGTCGAGGCCGGCAGCGACCTGGATCATGTGCTGCAGTGCGCTGGAGTCATCGTGGTGATAGCAGCACTGGCGTATTTCCTTCGGCTCAAGACGGTGATAGGTGGCCAGCCAGCCCAGGGCCAGCTCCCGAACTTCAGCGGCCCGGTCTGCTGCAAAGTACATTTCTGTCCGGTTACAGGTAGACAAGATGACCAACTCATCGAGACCGATCTGTTGACAACCCTCTTGCAAGGCTTCCACCAGCTGGTCTGCGGCAAACGCCACCCGCTCGCGAACCACCAACGAAGCGGTCGTGTGATTAATACCCAGGGCAATGAGACTCATAGTGCTCGCCAAGTTACCGAATTTGGCTGGAACTCGCCAGTAACAAAAGGGCGGGGATTTTAGCAAGTTAGGCGCGTAATTGCAGGGGCCTTCGCTATCTGGTGGGCGTGGCCGGTAAGCTGTGTCATTATTGTGGCATGCGGCACATTCTATTAATCGCGCTGTCCTTGCTATTGGTCAGCGGATGCACCAGCAACCAGCCACTACAGCAAGCACCGGAAACAGCAGTTCCAACGGCCAGCCCTGCAGCGGTTAGCGGTGATCGGGAGTCTGCGCCGCCGCCCGAACCAACGCCGGTACCTGAACGGCCGTTCCCGGATGACAGCCTCTATCCGTTGCTGGTCGCCGAGCTTGCCCTGCGTCGCCGCAATTACGAGCTGGCGCTCGAAAATTACATGGTACAGGCCGAAATTCTGCGAGACCGCGGGGTCAGCGCACACACGACTCGCCTGGCGCAGTTTATGCGTCGCGACGCGGAAGCCATAACGGCCGGTCAGCTGTGGGTAGAGCTGGATCCGGATAATCTGGAAGCACAACTGACCCTGGCAAACCTGCTGGCGAAACAGGGACGAGCCCGTGAAGCACTGCCGCACATGGAGTCCATTCTGCGCGCCGGCGGCCTGGCCAATTTCACGGCACTGGTACGAGGATTTGAATCCCTGGACATCCAGGCCAGGCAAGGGCTACTGGCGGCGATCAGGTCGCTGCTGGGGGAATACCCCGACAATATTCAGCTGCGAATCTGCCAAACACTGATGCTGGAAGACCTGGGACAGCCAAAACTGGCCCTGAGCGAATTGCAACCGGTATTCGACCTGGATCCCGGACAACTCCAGGCCATTGTGCTGGACGCCAAGCTGCGCCTGGACCTGGATCAGAGCAAGAACATTTACACGCGTATCGAAGCGGCACTGGAGGATCAGCCCGCGAACATGCGGCTGCGCATGCAGTATGCCCGCCTGCTCACGCGCTCCGACCTCACCGAGGCCGAGCGCCAGTTTACTATTCTTCTGGAACAGGAACCGGAGGATCCCGACCTGCTCTTCTCCCTGGCCCTCATCCAGCGGGAGCGCGCCAACCTGGACGGCGCCCGCAGCAAGCTCGAACGACTACTCGAGCTGAATCTGCGCACCGACGAAGCACAGTACTACCTGGGTAAAACAGCGGAGGACCAAGATCGCCGGGACGATGCGCTAACACACTACATGCAGGTGAAACCGGGTCGGGACTTTAGCGCCGCTACAGACCGCATTGCGCGTTTGCTGCTGTCATCGGGTCGCAGCGCCGAGTTGCGGGCGTGGTTTGACCATCTCCGGCTTAGCTATCCTCAACTGAGCGAACGCCTGTTCGCCATGGAGGCCGACCAGTTTATTGGCGGCAAGCACCTGGCTGTAGCCATGAACCTGCTGACTCGCGCTTTGAAGGAGTTTCCCAATAGTATTCCACTGCTCTACTCGCGCTCCATGTTGAATGAGCAGTTGGGCAATCTGGCACCCTCCGAAGATGATTTGCGCACCATTATCGCCCTCGATCCGGAAAATTCCACCGCACTCAATGCACTGGGCTACACCCTGGCCAACCGCACCAATCGCTACGCGGAGGCGGCAGAGTTGATCGGCCGGGCACTCTCCCTCGATCCACAGGAACCCGCCATTATGGACAGCATGGGCTGGGTTAATTACCGCCTCGGTGACTATGAGAGCGCCCTGAAGTACCTGCGTCAGGCTTACGCCGCCCTCCCCGACCCCGAAGTAGCCGCACACCTGGGCGAGGTGCTGTGGAACTCGGGCGACCAGGACGCGGCGCTAGTGGTATGGATCCAGGCCCTGACCAATAGCCCCGAGCATGCAATACTGCTGGAAACGCTGCAGCGATTCGGCGTCGACCCGGCTACAGACTAGTGCTTCTGCAGCGCTTCAACACCCTCGCCGCCATGCTGGCCGTTCTCGCGGGATGCGCTACCGCCCCCAGGGAGCCCATAGCAACAGCTGACTGGCAGAGTCACCGTGAAATGGTGGCCGCTATCACCGACTGGAGCTTTTCCGGCAAGCTCGCGATCAGCACCCCACAAGGTACGGAATCTGCTCGATTGCGCTGGTCCCAGCACGGTGACGACTTGCAATTGGAAGTGTCGGGCCCGATCGGCATAAAACAAGTCATTTTTGTTCGTGAAAACTCCCGGCTGCGCGTATTCGAGGCCAGGCAGTGGCGCGAACTGACGGCGCAAGAGGCAACACTGGAAGCGCAACTGGGCTGGCCGCTGCCACTGGACTTGCTGCCCTGGTGGTTGCGCGGTGTGCCAGCGCCGCAGCCACTCGTTACCGCTATGGCGATCAGTAATGGCCACCTGCAACAACTGGAGCAGGCGGGCTGGATACTTGAGTATTCCAGCTACCAGCAGGTCGATGACGTAGTGCTGCCCGGTAAGCTGCTGTTCCGGCGCGGCGAGGTAAAGGGCAAGATACTCTTCAAGCAGTGGAAGCTCAGCCGGTGAAAGCATTGCAATTGCTTGCTCCCGCGAAACTGAACCTGTTCCTGCATATCACTGGCCGTCGTGCAGATGGGTATCACGAGCTGCAAACGGTATTCCAGCTACTGGACTACGGCGATGCCATGGAACTGTTTGCCACAGATACCGGCGACATCAACCTGCACTGCCCGGGCCTGCCATTGCCGCAGCAAGATAACCTGGCCTGGCGGGCGGCGAAACTACTCCAGAGCCACAGCGGCACCGACCGTGGCGCCCGCATTCATATCGACAAGCGCCTGCCCGCCGGTGGTGGGCTGGGCGGTGGTAGCTCCAATGCCGCTACCACGCTGCTGGCATTGAATCGCCTCTGGGAACTGGAACTGGAGACAGCGGAACTCGCCGCGATGGGCCTGCAATTGGGTGCGGATGTGCCAGTTTTTGTCCACGGTCACAGCGCCTGGGCTGAAGGTGTGGGGGAAAAATTGCAGCCGCTGGATTTACCCTCTTGCCACTATCTGGTGATTGCGACCGCTTGCCAGGTATCAACCGCCGAAGTTTTTTCCCATCCGCAATTGACACGGAACACTTCAGCCATCAAAATGGCGGCCGTTTTTGAGCAGGATGGGCGTAACGATTGCGAACGGGTTGTACGCCAGCTTTATCCGGAAATTGATAAGGCTTTGAATTGGCTGGAAAAATTTGGCCAGCCCCAATTAACAGGCACAGGTGCCTGTGTGTTCGCCAGGTTCAAAAGTGAAGAGCAAGCGCAGGCTGTGTTGCACCAACTGCCAGGAAACTGGCAGGGATTTGTTGCCAATGGCATTAACAGATCGCCTGTACACACGGCGCTGGCGGAGTTGAAAGTAGTTGTTACTAGTAGTTAGAAGAATTACTGGGGTGTCGCCAAGTGGCAAGGCACCGGGTTTTGATCCCGGGATTCGCAGGTTCGAATCCTGCCACCCCAGCCATTTTTATTGCTTGGCCAAAGGAAATATCCGTGACTGCAAAGATGATGGTGTTCACCGGCAATGCCAATCCCGGGCTCTCAGCAAAGGTCACCAAAAAGCTGCACATCCCCCTGGGTAACGCAGACGTCACCAAGTTCAGTGACGGGGAAATCGCCGTAGAGATCAACGAAAACGTTCGCGGCAGGGACGTATTCGTATTGCAGTCAACCTGCGCACCCACCAATGACAATCTGATGGAACTGATTGTCATGATCGATGCGCTCAGGCGCGCATCGTCAACACGGATTACCGCCGTAGTGCCCTATTTTGGATATTCCCGCCAGGATCGCCGGGTACGTTCGGCCCGGGTACCCATTACCGCCAAGGTGGTAGCCGACATGATGGTTAGCGTGGGTGTAGACCGGGTCTTGACCGTCGACCTGCACGCGGAACAGATCCAGGGGTTTTTTGCCTGCCCAGTTGACAACATTTACGGTTCGCCGGTGCTCAATGATGATATTGTGCGCTGCGGCTACGACAACTTGATAGTCGTGTCACCTGATATCGGTGGCGTGGTCAGGGCACGGGCGGTTGCCAAACAGTTGAATGATGCCGACCTGGCGATTATCGACAAGCGGCGACCACAGGCCAATGAGGCGCAGGTGATGAACCTGATCGGTGATGTGGATGGTCGGACCTGCCTGCTGGTGGACGACATGGTCGACACTGCGGGCACCCTGTGCAAGGCGGCGGATGCACTCAAGGAAAAAGGTGCTTCCCGCGTGGTAGCTTACTGTACACACCCGGTGTTGTCGGGCAATGCCCTGGACAACATCGACAACTCTCAGCTCGATGAGCTGATAGTGACAGACACGATTCCTCTGAATGCTGCCGCTGAGGAATGCTCTCGCATTCGCCAGTTGACCATTGCCGACCTGCTGGCCGAGGCCATGCGCCGGGTCAGCAACGAGGAATCAATTAGCGCGCTGTTCAGCTGAGCTTTAGCGGCAGGGACAACGCTTTTTAAACCCACCGAATCGCTGGTCGCAGGCGACTCGGTGCTGTTATCGAAGGAGCCCAGACTATGTCTGACGCATTTGAAATTAACGCTGAAATCCGGGAAGACATGGGGAAAGGTGCGAGCCGCCGCCTGCGTCGCCTGGCCGATCAAGTCCCCGCCATCCTCTATGGAGGCAACAAAGCCCCCACCCCGCTGACCCTTGTCCGCAAGGATCTGGAGTACGCGCTGGAGAACGAGGCATTCTACTCACACATCCTCACCATCAAGGTCGGCAAGTCGAAAGAGAAGGCTATTCTCAAGGACCTGCAACGACACCCCGCCCGGGACAGCGTAATGCACGCCGATTTCCTGCGCGTAAGTGATGACGTGACCATCAAGGTGCACGTGCCCATCCACTACCTCAATGAAGACACCTGCTACGGCGTCAAGACAGAAGCCGGCCTGATCCAGCACTCTGCTACTGACATCGAAGTACAGTGTCTGCCAGGCGATATGCCCGAGTACGTGGAAGTCGACATGCTTGAAGTCAAAGTCGGCGATATCATCCACATCTCTGACATCAAACTGCCGGAGGGCGTCGAATCCGTGGCCCTGTCTCATGGTGAAGATTACGATCTGGCGGTTGCCAGCGTACTTGCACCGAAAGGCATCAGCGAAGAAGAAGAGGAAGCACTTGAAGCTGCTGAACTGGCCGAAGGTGAGGAAGGCGAAGCTGGAGAAGCTGCTGAGGAAGGCCCCGCCGAAGACGGCGAGGACTGATCTTCACTGCCACCTGCAGTGTCTGAGCCACAGTCTTCAGCAAAGATCGCGCTCATTGTTGGTCTCGGCAACCCCGGTGATGATTACCGGGGAACCCGCCACAATGCGGGGGCGGATTTTGTCATCGAGCTGGCGCGACAGCACGCGGTCAGCTTGCTACCGGAGACCAAATTTTACGGGCTGTGTGGACGCCTGCAATCCGCTGGCATGGACATTCGCCTGTTGATCCCCACCACGTTTATGAACCGCAGTGGCCAATCGGTATCGGCGATGGCGAAATTTTTCAAAATCGAACCCGAATCCATGCTCGTGGCCCACGACGAATTGGACTTTGAGCCTGGCGTGGCGCGCTTGAAAGTGAGTGGCGGCCACGGTGGACACAACGGCCTGCGCGACCTCAGCAAGGCCCTGGGTGATACCTACCTGCGCCTGCGCCTGGGTATTGGTCACCCGGGATCGGCGAAAGATGTCAGCAATTACGTGCTGTCCAGGCCCTCGAAGTCTGACCGCAGCCTGATGGACGCAAGCATCGACGATGCCCTGCGCGCGCTACCACTACTGGCAGCCGGCGACTGGGCCCGGGCCACACAACAACTGCATAGCCAGTAACAGCCAGAGAAGAGCAACACGGAGCGCGGAGATGGGATTCAAATGCGGTATTGTCGGCCTGCCTAATGTAGGCAAGTCCACCCTGTTCAACGCACTGACGCGGGCGGGCATTGACGCAGAAAACTTCCCTTTCTGCACCATCGAGCCCAACGCCGGCGTAGTGCCGGTACCCGACCCACGCCAGGATAAAATCGCCGCCATCGTGGAACCGGAAAAAGTGGTTGCTACCACCATGGAATTTGTCGACATCGCCGGCCTGGTCGCCGGCGCCTCGAAGGGTGAAGGCCTGGGCAATCAGTTTCTTGCCACTATCCGGGAAACCGACGCCATTGCCCATGTTGTGCGCTGCTTCGAAGACGACAATGTCATCCATGTGTCCAACCAGGTAGACCCGGTGAACGACGTTGAGGTGATCAACACCGAATTGGCGCTGGCAGATCTCGACAGCTGTGAAAAGCAATTGCAGAAGGTAATTCGTACCGCCAAAGGGGGGGACAAAGAGTCCATCGCCCTCAAGGCATTGCTGGAGGACAAACTGCTACCCCAGCTGAACGAGGCAAAACCGGTCCGCGCGCTGGACTTGTCCCCCGAAGAGTGGGCCCTGGTCAAGACCCTGCACCTGCTGACGATCAAACCCACCATGTTTATCGCCAACGTGGATGAGGACGGATTGAATGGTAATGCCTGGGTGACACAGCTCGACGAAATAGCTGTCAGCGAAAATGCCATTGTGGTAATCATCTGCAACAAGCTGGAATCGGAGATCGCCGAACTCGAAGACGACGAGCGCGACGAATTTCTCGCCGACCTGGGTGTCGATGAAGCCGGCCTCAACCGGGTGATCCGCGCCGGTTACGAGTTGCTGGGCCTGCACACGTATTTCACCGCAGGCGTCAAGGAAGTCCGCGCCTGGACTGTCAAAGTAGGCGCCACCGCACCGGAGGCCGCCGCCGTCATTCACACTGACTTTCAGAAGGGATTTATTCGCGCTGAACTCATCAGCTACCAGGATTTCATTGCCTACCAGGGTGAACAGGGTGCCAAGGATGCCGGGCGCTGGCGCCTGGAAGGCAAGGATTACATCGTGCAGGATGGCGATGTGATCCACTTTCGCTTCAATGTCTAGGGGGCCTCTGAACAAGTCTATAGCACCATATTGGTGCACAATCTCACACTGTGAACTGCGTCACAGTCTGGCTTATTGCCACCGCAATAGCATCTCTTTGGCAGCAGAAAGTAGCTTTTCGTGCTTGATGACCTCGATTGCCGCCTTATACTGAGCGCAAGGCAGGTTTTGTCTCTCACCTTTAGCAGGGCTCGCGGACCGGCACATATGACAACTAGCAGGCAGTGCCCAGGCACACCTACCATGAATCCGAGACTTCATCGCCTGTGGGCAATGCTGCTCCTGCTTGGCTCATTGGCGGTACAGAGTTCGGCCTGGTCGCAGGCGAAACTGTCAGCGGCAGAGATCGAAACACTGCTGGCACAGGGCAAGCAACTGGTGGTGGCAAGCAAAATGGTGCAGGCCTACGAGCTGCTCGCCCCCCACGAGTTTCAGTTGGCGGGCAACGTTGACTACGACTACCTCTACGGTACCGCCGCCCTCGACAGCGGGCACCCTGACCTGGCTATTTTTGCCCTCGACCGGGTACTCGAAGAACGGCCCTCCTACGCCGGCGCGCGACTGGAACTGGCACGCGCATATTATGACATCGGTGATAACGAATCCGCCCGTTACCACTTCGACTACCTGATGGGGCAAAACCCGCCCGCCAACGTACGCCAGGCCATTACCAGCTACCTGCGGGCCATCGATCGCCTCGCCGGGGCCTACCGCAGCGTACACCTGCCCCACTTCGCAGCGGGAGTGGGCTGGGACAGCAACCCCAATGCCTCGACCACCGTCGAGCAATTCCTCGGCTTTATACTCGATGGCAACAACACCGAGCAGGAATCGCCGATGTATCACGCCTCCCTGGGCGATTACTACAGCCACCCCCTTTCGGTGCATGCCAAACTGATACTGACCGGCGCCATCAGCCAGCGCAATTACCCCGATGCGAGCTTTGTCGACTCCACAGATATTTTTGCCAATGCCGCGGTCGAATGGAACTACGGCGACACCACCATTAGCCCCAGTATCGGCGCAGCTTTCAACTGGCTGGATGGTGATGGCAACCTGGATCGCTACATCGGCGATATATCAGTCACCCATTCCCTGAACGACAGTTGGAAATTGCTCGGTGGTGCCACCGCGATAGCCCACAGGTTCACCAGTGACCTGGAGATACGCGACGCCGATATATACAACGCCCGCGGCGGGTTCAACTACTACTTTGACCCCGCCACCGGTAGTGTCATCACCTTGCTGGCCCAGATCGGCACCGATGACACCAACGATAGCAACTCTCCCTTCGACAATGACCGCTGGGCCCTGAGCCTGTCGGCAAGCCGCATCATCGCACGGGGTATGTTGCTGGCCGTAGATGCCGGCTACAAGAACACCGATTACGATGGCAACACCAACTTTTTCGGCCGTGACCGCGAAGACGATATGGTCAGGGGGTCTGTTTCCCTGCACCTGTTCGACTGGCCGCTACAGGGCTGGCGCACCATCGGCCGTGTGGCCTACACGGATGTAGACTCCAACATTGACCTGTACACCTACGACCGCACGGAGGTTGGACTGACCTTCCACCGGGCCTTCGAATAGCTAACCGCGGTCAGACCAGTGATAGTATGGGAATACTGGCATCCCGCAAATAACAATGACAAAGAAATACTGGTTCCACCTTAGCGCCGCCGCTGTCTTGTTTGCCCTGATGGCTATACACATCTACGGCGCATTTCGGCTGCCACTGATTGAAGAAGTAGAAGATTACCTGTACGACGCTCGCCTGCGCTGGAGCATGCCGCGCACAATCGACAACCGCATCGTCATTCTTGATGTCGACGAACGCAGCATCGCCGCCGAGGGCCACTGGCCCTGGCAGCGCGACAAGCTCGCCGAACTTATTGATATTCTGTTCGACGAGTACGAGGTTCGCGTACTGGCTTCCGATATGCTCTTCGCCGAACTTGAGGAATCCACTGCCCTGCAGTTACTGCGGCAGCTAAAGCAACTGCCCGAGTTGGGCAGTGTGCCACTCCCCTGGGAGGATCTTGAGTACCAATGGCAAACAGACCAGCGGTTCGCCGAATCCGTCATCGCCCGCAATGTTGTGCTCGGCTTCGTCTTCAAGGCCCATGTTCCCGAGCTCGAACAAGCCACGTCGGGCCTGTTGCCGCAGCCCTCCCTGTACGCCGATCAACTGCGGGATATCGACATTCCGTTCTACCAGGCCGCAGGCTTTGTGGGAAATTTTGATGCCCTACAGGAAGCCGGTGAATTCGCCGCCTTTTTCAGCTATCCCCGCATCGACGACGTCACCCGTATCACGCCGCTGCTGGAGGCTTACCAGGGCGATGTCTATGAATCCCTGGGACTGGCGGCAGCGCGACTATACCTCGGCAACCCTGCCATTGGGTTCGACTTCGGCGGTGCTGAAATACAATCCGGCATCACCGTGGAACAGCTGACTCTGGGAGAGCGGAGCATACCCATCGATGACAAGGCCCAGGTTTACATCCCCTTCCGCGGTCAACAGGGCAGTTTCCCCTATGTCTCAGCCACCGATGTATTAAACCGGCAAGTATCACCCGAGCGCCTGCAGGACAAGCTAGTGATATTGGGCACCACTGCCGCGGGCCTGCTGGACCTGAGGGCCACACCCGTGGCCGATGCCTATGCCGGGGTGGAAATCCACGCCAATATTGCCTCGGCGATCCTCGACCAGCGCTTCATGAGTAGCCCCTCCTACGTGGACGGCATTGAGAAGGCGCAGCTGTTTTTGAACCTGCTCATATTGGCTCTGGTCATTCCGCTGCTGTCACCGGTGCGCGCCGTACTGTTTATCTTATTCCTCGGCACCGGCAATGTTGTTCTGAACCTCTACGCGTGGAACGCTGCGCAGCTGATTTTGCCCCTGGCCTCGGTGCTGGTATCAATCACCGCCATGGCCTTCATGCAAATAAGCTACGACTACTTTGTGGAATCCCGCCGCAAGGAGCGCCTGGGACGCCTGTTTGGTCAATATATTCCGGCTGAACTGGTGGAGGAGATCGACGCCAGTGGAGAAGAATTGAGCCTCGAGGGCGACAATCGGGTAATGTCAGTACTGTTCTCCGATGTGCGCGGCTTTACCACGATCTCCGAGGGTCTTGACCCCACCGAACTGACCCAGTTAATGAACGAGTTTCTCACCCCCATTACCCGCATTATTCACGACAACCGGGGTACCATCGACAAGTATATGGGCGATGCCGTGATGGCTTTCTGGGGAGCGCCCCTGCAGGATGAACACCATGCCCAGAACGCGCTGATTACCGCGCTGGAAATGGTGGAGGCGATGAAACAGGTCACCGCCGAGTTTCAGGCCAGGGGCTGGCCACCGATCAAGGTTGGCATCGGTATCAGCAGTGGCCCCATGAACGTGGGCAACATGGGTTCCTCCTTTCGCATGGCGTACACGGTGATGGGAGACGTGGTAAACCTGGGCTCAAGACTGGAGGGCCAAACCAAGAACTACGGCGCCAATATCATTGTTTCCGCGGAGACCAGGGCCATGGTCAGGGGCTTCAAGATGCGCGAGCTGGACCTGATTCGGGTCAAGGGCAAGATGGTGCCAATCAACATCTACGAGCCCCTGGGCCGCGAGGAGGACATCAGCAAGGAATTCGCGCAGGAGATTGACGACTACCATGAAGCCCTGGCCCTCTACCGCACACAGGGCTGGGACGCCGCTGAGGCGATATTTTCCCGCTTACAGGCCGCCCACCCCTCTATGCTCTATGAGCTTTACACCGCGCGAATAGCGGCTTTCCGGGCAGATCCGCCGGGCGAGGAGTGGGATGGTGTGTTTGTTGCGACAACAAAGTAAGCTGTAGTGTGAACCAGTGCACAGTTTTGCCTAAAAAATGTGCAAAGTAGTGACTATTAGTATATTTTTACACAACGAGGTTTTGTGCCCCCTGGGGGAACTGGATTATGAACCGGTATGCGGTAAAGCTCACAACAGCACTGCTGTTTGTTGCATGGCAATTATTTGCCGTGTCGCAGAGTTATGCCAATGCCATAGCCGGTGAAGTGCTTTTTACCAAGGGCCCCAATAGCGTAGAACGCGACGGACCCACCGCCTTCCTGATGAAAGGCTCCTATATCTTTGAGGGAGATACCATCAATACCGGCAAACGCGGCCGGGTCCAGTTACTGATGGTTGATGGCGCAAGAATTTCAATTCGCCCCGAAACCGTATTTTCTATCGACACCTATGAACTCCCCGGACACAGCAGTGATCCCGTGTCCGTGGCCGCCAACGATGGCAAGGTAGCCCTGCAGCTACTGAAAGGCGCATTTCGCAGTATTTCCGGCAAAATCGGTAAAAGCCACGTGGAAAGCACCTACCAGGTCAAAACCCCGGTGGCGACCATGGGTATTCGCGGCACCGATTACACCGCGCGGCTCTGCAACGGAGATTGTGGCGGGTCCGCCGATTCAGGCAATGGTGAAAAAGATGGCCTGTACATCGGCGTTTCCCTGGGCGGTGTCTGGGTTAAAAATGACGCCGGCAGCCTCGATATCGACAAGAACGAATTCGGCTTTGTCGCCAATGCCGACACCCCACCTGAGCAACTGCTGGCACCACCGGGCCTGCTAAGGGCGAACACCCCAGCAGTGGCAGAAGAGGAAGAAGAGGCCGAGGATCAGGAAGAGGACAGCAACGGCGACCCGGATGAGGATGATCCAACGCCGGATACGGACAGGGATACGGATGATCTCACACCAGATAGGGATCGCGACAATTCTGAAGCCGGCGAATCTGGCAAGGACGAATCTGGTAAGAGCGATGAAAACTCCTCGAATGAATTCAACGCCAACAGGCTTGCGGTGGCCAGCTCCGAATCCGAGGCAGAGGACCATGGCAAATCTGGCGAAAACCCGGAAACACCTGAGCCCCCCGAGCCGCCGGAGAAGCCTGAGCAAACCATCACCGCCACCAATGAGGAGACCGGCGATACCCTTTCGCTGGAGGATGGAGAGATTGAGGATGACATCCGCGAGGCCTTAGAGGACCACGAGGACAATAACGGCGGCGATAACAACGACAATGCCAATGACAACGCCGACGAAGGCAGCGGCAATGCCGACGATGGCAGTGACAATGCCAATGACAACGCCGGCGAAGGCAGC
>SMVA01387740.1_pt1 | contig 17005 bp, 17 predicted proteins | sample 2456451 | NCBI WGS metagenome assembly SMVA01 (sample SAMN11095933, study PRJNA526329) | marine sediment metagenome | biome: Marine sediment; feature: Surficial sediment; material: Deep marine sediment; isolation source: Hadal surficial sediment | place: Pacific Ocean | collected 2014-05 | depth...
GCCATGCCCAAACCATAAGGGGAGTTTTAAAATGAAAGCTATTAAGATATTTTTTGTTCTATTTTTCATCGGTTTTACTGTTAGCTGTTCCACTACTTACGATGTGAAGTATGACTACGATCGACAAACTAATTTCTCAGACCTGAAAACTTTTGACTGGATGCAGGTACCTGAAAAAGCAGGCATAGACAGCCTTGTCGTTCAACGTGTTAAAAACGCGGTTAATGCTGAGCTAAAAGCCAAAGGCTTAATGATGACACCAATTAATCCGGACTTTTTAATAGCTGAACATCTCGGAAAAAGAGGTCAAGTGCAAGTCGTAGATTGGGGGTACGATTATGGCCGGGGAGGGTACATGGGAGGATACCGGGGAGGATACCGGGGAGGATACCGGGAGCCTGGTGGGGTTTCCACATATGAATATGAAGAAGGATCACTCATTCTGGATTTTGTGGATGCTAAATCAAAGAAATTGATTTGGCGGGGATCAGCAAAAGCCCATGTTGAAAATGTAGACACTCCGGAAAAAAGTGAGAAACTAATAAACAAGGCCGTGAAAGAAATTTTGAAAGAATATCCACCTGCATCGTCAAAATAGTTCGCGCTCATCTTTGACGCCATCAAGAAAGGGCGGAAGGTCAGCATGGGGTATAAATCAGGAGATGCTCTGGATGGGAGTAGGCTTAAATGGCCTTCAAGAGGTCAGAGGCTCAAATTCCCCCGCTCAACCAATAAATAAAAGAGGTTTCGGTTTTGCAGTTATTGTAATGGTTGAAACAATTCAAATCACACCAAAAAGAGGAGGACTTTAATGAAAAATTTCTATAACATTTTAATAGTCGTCGCGTTAATTTTTGGCATGTTACCTATAGGCTCCGCCTTTGGTCAGGGAACTTATGATAAGCATAAGGAGGAAGTTGAGGAGGCTCTTTCAATTATAAATTCAGAGAGAAAAAAAATAATAATTCATAACATAAGTCTCAGCAACGATGAAGATCATAAATTTTGGTCTCTATATGATGAATATAGATTAACAAGGGACGAGGTGGGAAAAAGACGTTTTAAGATGATTGCTGATTATGCTGACAGTCTCGAAAATAAGAATCTGTCCGATGCAAAAATTTTAGGGATTTTAAAAGAATATATTTCAATTGAGCATGCAAAATTAACTCATATAGAGGAATATATCTCAAAATTTCAGAAAATATTGCCTCCAAAAAAGGTTTTTCTTTTTTTTCAGATTGAAAATAAATTTGATGCGAATGTTAACTTTGCAATTGCCAGAAAAATCCCTCTGATTAAATAATTATCGGGAGGAATTTCATCATGCTGTCGGCCTCGGGAAAATGCGGGGAGCAAAGATATTGCTGGGTCAATGTCATAAGTTTGCTGTAATGACTTTTTTATTTTTATCTCCTCTTCTATTATTTTCTAGTTCCTTTAATGTCTGTTGGGAAAATGACCCCCAGCCCAGGCGGCACGACTGTGCCGTCCTCTGCAACCGCTTGTTAGCTGGGTAGCATTGAAGTCACTTCACAAATTCAATCTCACCGGGTCGCCAGGTCTTGTCGTACCACGCCTCAAGCGGCCCATAGAGGCGAAGAATGGTGCTCCAGCCCTTGCCGGGAACAGTTTGAACCCAGTTGTTCTCCTGGCCTTTCGGCGCCTTGGGGCCGAAGTAGACATCGTAGGACCCATCGGGATTCTTGATCATGCCGGGCTTGTTGTTGTCGATCCCCGGGAACTGCGCGTCGGTCTGCAGCATCGAGCGAGTCTGGTTATCGTAGACCGTGAAGGACCAGAAGTCTTTGGCCGGCACGTTGGGCGGCAAATGGACCTTGTAAGCCTTGCCGCCGTCTAACGGATTGCCGTCGGCATCGTTGTATGTATAGGCGTACTTCGAGCCCTTTCCGATGAACTTCATGGCCATGGCGGGAGTAATCCCGGTAGCGTAAAAGTGGAAGCCTGCTCGCGTATCCAGTAGCGTGGCCCCCTCACTTACCCAGTCATACTTTCCTCCCGGGAACGGATTCAGCCAATTACTTTCACCCGGGTAGAAATAGAATAATTCGTCGCGGGGATACGACCAGATGGTCTTTACGGTGACCGCTCCTGCATTGGCGGCGTCGGTCATTATCTTCTTCATTCGCGCATCGGGCTTGAAAGACTGTCCCTTCTTGATACCGATGGAGGCCAGCACCCCCAGGATCTCCGGGTTCTCTCCTTCGCTGGGCTCAGCCTGAACTACTTCGTTCATCTCTTCGAAGATCTTGTAGTCCATTCGGTGAATCGTGTTGAAGAACTTCCCCGACGCGTTGATGAACTTCATCTTTGGTGGGTTGTCCTTCTTGGACAGTGGGTAGATGCGGAAGATCTTCTTTGTTGTTTGGACTGCTGGTTTCGGTGAGCCGTCCACCTGGAAGCCTCTCCAGATCACCCAGTTGCCGTAGGTGTTGGTGCGGGCCACGTGATAGCCTTTCGGCACGGCTCCATCATACCCCGGGGGAATGATCAGGAACTTGCCGCCCTTGCCCTTGTCCGGTCCGAGACGCCCGAAGTCTGCGACGTACTTGAACCAATGATCGTCAATGATTCCTAACACATCAGGCGGAGTCTCGATGACCATTGGCTCATCCTTCAACTGGAGCCATGACATCATGTAGACACTCGTCGTGTTGGCGGTTAGAAACAGCGTCTTGGAGTCCATCAGATTCTCAAAGAGAACTGCCGTGGTATTGGCTGGCCCGAATTCCAGGATTCCTTTCCGCATTGCGTCCATGGAAGCAATCTGGATGCCGCTCAGGAAGGCCTGGAACGCATGCTGGAAGTCCAGATGGTTGTAGACCTTCTGTACGGTCTTCTTGTTGGGCACTCCATCGAAGAATTTCAGGTTGCCGAAGCTGGTCTCAAGTTCGTCCGGGGTCGAGATCCCCGGTGGGATCTCCGCCGTCATCTTCATCCTCGGCGGTTCTTCCGCACAACCCAAATTGGCCGCCAACACCGCGGCCAGGCTCAATGTAAGTAACCATTTTGCTTTCATTTTTGGTTTCTCCTCGCAGGTTCCGGGTTTATTTCACCAACTCGATGTCGTTCAGGACGAATGTTTTATTGAAGAGCGCCTCCATGGGTCCGTAGAAACGGGCGAGCAAGAAGAAGCGCCGTTTCGGGTCGGTGGGAAGCCAGTTGCTTTCCTTGCCCTTGGGTGCCTTTGGTCCAAAGTAGATATCCACCGAACCGTCATCGTTCTTCTGTAGCTGCTTTTGAGTGTTATCGACGCTGCTCTTCTCGACGTTGCGAATGTAGGAGGCGGTCTCCAGGTCGTAAGTCGTGATAGCCCAGAAGTTGCGGACAGGCACTTTTGGCGGCACCACCAGTTTGTAGTTCTTGCCTCCATCCAGCCACTGACCATCTGGAGTCTCCGCAAGATCGAGGTAGAAGGTAGCGCTTCCGTAATTCTTCACGCCAGTGATGATGGCGTAGTATAGAGCGCCGCGCGCGTGGTAGTCGAAGTAGGATGGGAATTCATAAGACCAATCCGTCTCGATGTCTCCCGCAGGAGTCAGGGAACTCCACTTTTTACCTTCATAGAACCAAGGGTTCAGGACCCGGTGATACTGCTCAAGCATGTATTGCAATGCCTCCGGTCCGGCCTTTTCAAAGATGGCCTGCATTTTGGCATCAGGCTGGTACGGCTCGCCCTTCCGTATGCCAATGCGCGCAAGGAGCCCCATCATGGTAAGGTTCTGCTCCTCAACGAGCTCCTCTTCGAGCATCTCGTGAATCTCGCGGTAGATGCTCCCGTCGAGAACCGGGGTCATCTCGAGCAGCTTGCCGTAGAGGTCGACAAACTTCATCTTTGGCGGCTTATCGGCTTTCACCAGCGGGTAGATTTTTATCTTCTTCACAAACGCTGTCGCCCTTGCCAGGCTCTCCGGACTCGCATCTGGGATGATCGGGCGAAGGGCCATCCAGCCGTTATAGGTTCGCTGCTCGTACACGAGCGCCTTTGGCAGGAGCGGGCCATTGTAGCCGGGAGGGACCAACAGGTACGTCGCTCCCCGGCCCCTGTCGCGGCCAGCCGCGCCAATGTCATCGATGGGACGCTGCCAGGCATCCATCAGGGTGCCGAAGACCCCGACTTTGTCCGCAGATGGGGGGATCTCGACCACGATCGGCCCGTCCTTGATGTTCCAGTAAGTCAAGATGTACGGCGTCGTATTATTGGGAGTTGCTGTCTGGAATTTCCAGTCCTGGATCTTGGAGAAGTAGCCGACATCGTTCGGACCGACACCCGCGTCAGCAAGGGCGTCCCGGTAGAACTTGAAATTCATGAGCGGCATAGCCCACACAGCTGCGTCGATGGCGCGATGGTAGTGCATGCGGTCATGCACGTCGGCCTTCTGCAGATCAAATTCTTTTGCATTTGCCTGTGCGGTCAACACCATCCCGACTGCCAACACCGCGGCCAGGCTCAATGTAAGTAACTGTTTTACTTTCATTTTTGGTTTCTCCTCGCAGGTTCCGGGTTTACTTCACCAACTCGATGTCGTTCAGTATAAATGTTTTTTTGAAGAGGGGTTCCTTGGGTCCGTAGAAGCGAAAGAGAATGAATGGAACCTTGCCTGCGGTCGGAATCCAGTTGTTCATTTCTCATTTTCTCTCTTCGTTCTGATTTGTGAGCATTTAAAAGTGATAGGAAAGACCTATGATGGGGTCTTTTAAATTAATATCCCATGCAAATGCACTTTTACCCCAACCTGTTGAGTAATCTTGGCTGATAATCCGGTACCCTCTAAAAGGTTCTGAGGTGATGGTTAGGGTCCCGGTTTATCATCATCTTGCTTTAGGCGAACATCGAGCGCTTGGCCGGTATCAAAATGCAGGTCCCCCTAGGGAGCCGGGACAACAATTCCCGCTTCGTTGAATTTTCGAATGATTTCTTCATGGAGATCGCTGATCGTCCGAAGCCTGTGATCAATTGAACCAACATAGCAGCCCAGGTTTATTATGAGGCGGTTATCAACAAAACCTTCACAAGTGACAATGGGTGCTGGGTTTTTAAGAACCCTTTGGTTTTCTTCAGCGGTTTGGGACATTATGGACATCGTCTTTTGTAAATCACTTCCATAAGCAACCGGTATGGAAACCATAACGCGGGTTATTTGGTCCGAAAGCGACCAGTTTATCAGGTAGCCGGTGATGAATTCCTGATTGGGAACCAAAACCTCTTTTCTATCAACCGTTATAATGGTTGTAGCACGTATTTGGATGCGGCTGACAGTTCCATCAATATCCCCGACGGTCACAAAATCTCCGATCTGAATGGGTCGCTCGAAAAGAATGATGAGTCCGCTGATAAAACTGCTGATTATTTCCCGCAGTCCAAAACCGATCCCAACGCCCAAGGCAGCGAATATCCACTGAATCTTTCCCCAGGTACCACCCAGGAGGCTGAAAGCAACCGCAGTACCTATCGCCAAGACGGCGTAACTGACGAGCGTTATGATGGCATAGCGGGTACCCGGTCGCATTGAAAACAACTGGCGTAAAACGATTTCGAATAAAGCAGAAATGTGCTTCTGTCCACCGACGATAATGAAAATAACAATGATGGCTAAACACGCATCCCCCAGGGTGACGGGCAGATTTTTCGCTACTCCTGAAACCACGTCTGTGTAATACCAAAGCGTGATATTGCTAAGGATACCCAAGGCAGGCAACACGTCCGACCAAATGAACCAGAGACCAAAAATTCCAGCCACTGCAATCACATTGCTAATCAACTTGTTGCTTTCTTCATCCAGGGTGGTGTTATCGATTTCCGGTTCCTCCAGTTGTATCCGATCGTTATTACTTAACGTTTTGGAAGATTCCTTTCTGCTGAGGGCTATCAGGACCCAACGCACTGCCAAAAAATAAAAGATTACCAGGACCGAGATAAGCCCTACGGTACGATAAAGGCTGCCCAACAATATTCCTGATGAGAAAACATAACCAGAAAGAGTAAGAGCCACCATCAATAGAGGTAGGGCTAAGACTAAGGCAAACCAAAAATAATGGAAGCGGGTAAGGAGTCTGGCTGGATGCTGGGCCAGATATCCGCACAATATACCTTGCTTGGGATTAAGCACGCGGTAAAAGATAATGGCAATTATGATTAATAAAGCCATTATAGAAATACGTCCAAGTCCTCCTCCGAGGCCACCATAATCACTGAATATAGTAATTATGCCAATGAAGAAAATGGGCAGGAATACCACCCTGAACCAGCGAAGTTCAAGGAGTAACCTCTGAAGGTTGGGGGCTGACCAGCGCAGGTGAACAGCTGCCAAACCATTTGGAATAACCAGGACACGAAAAACCTGCAAAAAATATAATATCCCCGCCACTCTTAGAAGCCCCGTCGAAAGGGATTGGGTGTAGAGGGTCGCTTCCGGGAGGTTCAGTTGCCAGCCAAGTATAGCCAGGAGCATGGGCCATGGAGCGGCTATCAACAGGGTCAAGCCAAGGGCTTGAACCGTGAAAATGAATCGGTCACTGGCTGGCTGGCCCACTTCATTGCCTGTCATCTCCAGCCCGCCCCTCAGCCGCTTCATTCTCCACAGAACAACTCCCACCAAGGCTAACAGCAATATGAAGGTTGACGAATGCGATGCTTGGAATTTCAGAATTACGAATGCTTCACGCCAGTTGGCAGGGGATAATATCCAGACAATTTGATCTGGAATAGTGAGCAACTCGTCAAGTTTTAGGAAGGAGGCGTTGCGAACCCATAATAAATATTTGGCAAGAAAATTGGTATAGGTCTTAATGATATCCAGGAGCTGGCGATTACCGACATCAAGTTCATTTAAAACCTCCAGGTAAGTTCTTTGGGTGAGTAGCACTTGGCTTAGAAGCTTCTGTCGCTTTTCGGCCAAATCCTCGAGCTCCACCTGAATCTGGTTGGATTCTTCTGTCGAAAGGACGGCAGTCAGCTTGGCTACATAGTTGGGGATATTTTTCAGGCGCCGGCGCTCGTCATTGTATTGAATCCGGGCCAGGTTAGTCTTGGCGATCTGCTCTTCCAGCGACTCAGCTTTCTCACTGATGCCAGTGAGCTTCTGAAGCGTCTGGTATTGCTCCGTAAACATCCTCCCAAGTACCTGGCTCGTGCCAATGACCTCGATCGTTTGCTTGGCTCTTTGAAAATTGTCCTGGAGTCGTTCCGCCTCCTTGATGACATCGTCCCTTCTATTGGTTATGTCTTCAAGGCTGGTCGCCAAAAATGAAATGTCCTGGCCCAATGCAGCATTTTTCTCTGCCACCATTTGAACCAGCGAATGTTTTCCTCTAGACTTTCTTTTCGTAACCTGTGCTTCTGCCTGGGTTTTTTCCGCTTGGGCGAGATATTGTTCGTTCACCCATTCTTGAAGTTTGTGTACCCGTTCTTCGATCGGCTTGATTTCCCACGTCTTTTGGTCTATCTGCGCCTTTAGGAGTTCTAAGCGCATGGGCTGACTGAGCAACTCCTGGTCAAGCATTTCTATTTCTGCGCGAATCGCTAGTTTCTCAGTATCAAGCATCCACTGCCAAACCTCCGTCTCCAGGGGCGATTCGGTCTTGGGAGCAGGAATTTTGATTTCGCCGGCAATTTCTTTCTGCCGCTCCTTGGCCTGGATGAGCCTTTTCTGAACAATAGCTGGCCGGTTCATTGCATTATCCAACTGCTCTTTCGCGTCGGAAAACTTGGCCTTAATCGCGGCAAGATTGGCTTTCTCAATAAGCAAAAGCTGCTCGATCTCAGTTAAGGGTGTCTTCTTGGTTATATTCAATATCACATCAGATGAAGAGGTCTTCGCCTGTTCGAGTTTCTTTCGAATCTTCCTGGCTTGTTCCGTCGCAGTTTTTCTGGCTGTTAAAAACTCATTTGCAGCCTTGTCGTTGGAGTCCGCCATCTCCAAATTGTTGAGCGCCGTTCGGTACCGGTTGGTCAGGTCCGCTTTTGTGCCCTTGTCCAGGTCGACGTTTGCTTCGACCTCCTTGATTTTTGCTTTAATAACTTCTTCCGTTACAGGACCCTGGGAAGCAACCTGACCTGAAGGTGGATCTGCTGGATAAACCAAATTGAAAGGTATGAATAGGGTAAGGAGAATTGTGAGCAACACGGGGAAAGATAATGGCTTCATACAGTGAACTCCTCGAATTCCTATAAAATAATTACCAGCTGGCCTAGAAACGCCTTATCGAGCGCTGTCAATCTGATGCGCCGGAAAAATTCGAATCTCATCTTATCAACTGGGATAGTGACCTGTGGCTGGGCGTTTTACTCCCATCCGCCCGAGTAGACCAATTGAATACTCCCACAATCCATTTTCTCGAATAGGCTCATATCAGAGAATTTCTTGCAAAATATGGTACAACGAACAGGGGCAAGCCATTGATTTGAAAAACTTTCTATATCTTCTTTTATTTCTTCAGCTATTTCAGGATCAGTTATACTTCTATTTTTCATCATCAGCAAAAATTTTTCTGCGTGATCCAGCCGCTCTGACCCGACCCCGATATTTATAACATTTTTAAACCTTGTTGATATAATCCCTCGAATTTGGTTTTTTGAGTAAGTCCAATTCTTAACACTTTTTAAATTTTGTTTGCATTTTATTGCCGAGGGCCATCTCTCAGGGATTTTCCTATTAAAAAATGACGTTGAAGCATAAACAGGACAATTCCATTTCAATGATGCTCCTGCCATACCATTTCTTGCGAAATAAACCTCTCCGGATGTTGCTCCGCATTTACATTTTTTAGTCTCACATTGGCCGGCTCGACAAAGGCTTGGATGAAACTAAAATCAGGGGTTGGACAGTGGTAGATATGGAAAAAGATTGGATACGCATTTTTTCTTTCGATAAGTTAAGAAAGGTTGAAGCACATGACTGAAGCACATGACTGAAGCCGCTGACAGCTTCAGCGTGGGTATAGCTCGGACCCCCTTTCAAGTTCAGGGCACCTGGGTTTTCGGTGCGTTAAAAATTAATCGGCCCACATTTTAATGAGAAATACTAGTTGATATATTTTTCAGGAGAAAGTAACCAAGTTAACCAATATCTAATAGGAGAATAAAATGAAGCGTGTCAAATTATTTATTTTTTGTATCTTGATCTCGATGCAGTTCACAGTTAATGCTGGAGCGGTTGAATCTCTAGTTGAGACCGTGGCAACAGGGTGTGAAGTAGAGCTGGAGTCCTACTGCAGTAAAGTCACCTTTGGAGAAGGCCGTATTCTGGCATGTCTATATGCCCACAACGATAAAATTTCTGGAAAATGCGAGTATGCCCTGTTCGATGCGGCGGCGCAGCTGGAACGGTTTATAGCCACTTTAAGTTATGTGGTCAACGAGTGTGCAGACGATCTTAAAGAATATTGCGGTTCTGTGCGTGCCGGACAAGGACGATTAGCGGAGTGTCTTCTCGAAAAAAATAAGGGCAAAATCAGCAACCGATGCAATCAGGCAATTAAAGATGTTGGTTTGGAGTAAATAAAATAAACCTAATTCAATGGAGTGCGCAATGAATAAGAATACTTCTTCCAGATTCCTTTTTTATGTTTCCATCATTATTGTTGGTTTGATCCTTCCCGATATTGGTTTTGCAAAATCAGCAAAAAAAATCGATGCAGGGGTGGACGAATCTCTCAAAAGTTTTTTCGAAGAGATCGGTGCAGCTAAAGATTTGGCGGAAAAGGCTGAAGGTGTTTTGGTGTTCCCAAAAGTAATCAAGGCAGGAATTGGAATTGGCGGAGAATATGGGGAAGGCGCTCTTCGCATAAAGGGCAAAACCGTCGATTATTACAGTACCGCGGCCGCATCCATTGGGTTTCAATTCGGAGCCCAAACTAAAACTATCATATTAATGTTCATGACCGCCAAAGTGTTGGAGAGATTTAGAGACAGCGAGGGTTGGGAGGTAGGTGTCGACGCTTCAGTGGCCTTGATTGAAGTGGGAGCCGGGGGTTCTATTGATACCGCAAGCTTAAAGCAACCAATTCTGGGTTTCGTAATCGGCCAAAAAGGTCTGATGTATAATCTTACCCTGGAAGGTTCTAAAATGACCAAGATAGTACCCTAATCTTCCAAACAAGCACAAATATTTTAAGAATAAATATTTTGATCTTAATGGAAAGTCCACTCAATCAGGACGACTTTCTATGAATTTTAATATTCATATGGGAAATGTCGAATTAAATAATTGATCGGGGCTTAACAATGAAGAGACTACTTTTAATGTGTATTTATATCAGTTAGCGCTTGTACAAATGCATCAGAGCTAGTGACGACTAAAAACTTTATTCGCGCAGAATCTGATATGCAAATGCAAGCATACATCGACAACTATCAACCTTTCGGCAAGTTGCATCATAACCGTGAAATGTACGATGTAACTAAGCAATTAACCATTCGTCCAAATACCGACGCGGAGCGCGAGTGGGCCTACGACCGCGAGTCCCACATTGGCCGGCTCGACAAAGGATTGGATGAAGCTAAAATCAGGGGTTGGACGGTGGTAGATATGGAAAAAGATTGGATACGCATTTTTTCTTTCGATGAGTTAAGAAAGGTTGAAGCCCCTGACTGAAGCGGCTGACGGCTCCAGCGCTCGTATGGCCACGGACCCCCTTTCAAGTTCAGGGCACCTGGGTTTTCGGTGTGTGAAAAATAATCATGAGGAAAGGATCCATTAAAATAAAAGTTAATAAGGTACTTTCTGTTCTATTTTTTATTGGTTTCACTGCCAGCTGTGCCACTACTTACGATGTGAAGTATGACTACGATCGACAAGTTAATTTCTCAGACCTGAAAACTTTTGATTGGATGCAGACCCCTGAAAGGGCAGGTGCAAACAGCCTCATCGTACAACGTGTTAAAAACGCGGTTAATGCTGAGCTAAAAGCCAAAGGGTTAAGAATGACCTCTGAAAATCCAGACTTTTAAATAGCTGAATTTCATGGCAAAAGGGATCGAGTGAAAGTCACAGATTGGGGGGACGGTTTTGATAGAGGATACCGGAGGGGACACTGGGGGACTGGTGGGGTTTCCGCATATACTTACGAAGAAGGATCACTCATTCTTGATTTTGTGGATGCTAAATCAAAGAAATTGATTTGGCAGGGATCAGCAAAAGCCCGAGTTGATAATGTAGACAGTCCAGAAGAAAGTGAGAAACTAATAAACGCCGCTGTGAACGATATTTTGAAAGCATATCCACCATCAATGTCAAAATAGTTCACACGAATCTTTTATAGAGTGTTGTGGAATACCTATGGATCCACGCTGGTCAACTATCGAGACCTTTCGTTTCGGTCTATCCATCCCGAAAGTGGCTCCTGCTAGGCAAGTCACCGATCTGGTATACGCCATGAGTAAAACTTTTAAATATGCAATGATCAACACAGGTTGAAAGTTTAGCAAGATAAAGATCTTTTGATGATGAGGAACAGCGCTTTTCACTGAAGAGTGATCAGTCATTCACCTGTAACCAAAAAAGGAATTGTGAGAGATGACAAACATTTTTATTAAATCTCTTCGGGATAATGATATTCGGGTAAGGTTCTGCGCCATCATTTTTGGAATTTTATCGATGGTGTCAATTGCCACCGAAGCTATGGGTCAAAATTTCGAGGTGACTCCTTTCGCCGGTTATCGCTTTGGGGGAAGTTTCGTGGATTCATTTACAGGGGTTGGCCTGGATATTAAAGATTCGGAATCATACGGTGTTGTGATAGGCATCAACACCTCGCCCGAAACCCAGATTGAATTTCTTTACAGCCATCAAACTACCGAGATTGAACCCGAGGGCTTTTTTTCACCCACATCTCTCACCGGTCTTGAAATGGATACCTATCACCTGGGCGGTAGTTATATATGGGATTCAGGAAAAGACCTGAGACCCTTTGTCCAGGGCACCGTTGGTGCGACCCACTTTCGTCCTGATCGAGCGGGTTTGAACTCAGAAACCAGGTTTTCCTTCGGGTTGGGTGGGGGCGTAAAATATTATTTTACGAAGCATATTGGTGTAAGACTGGGAGGCAGGGCTTTGGCCACTCTTTTAAATAGCAATAGCGCAATCTTTTGTTCGGGCGGATGCACCATTCACGTACAGAGTAGTACTCTTTGGCAATTTGAAGGAACCCTGGGGATTATTTTTGCTTTTTGAATTGAAGCTATCCCACCAAATTGGATAAAACCGAGCACGAGCAAAAAAGGAGAAATAATAATGAAATTCTTTTATAACATTTTAATGGGAGCCGCTTTAATTTCAGGCATGACGCCTGTCCCCACCGCCTCTGCCCAGAGCACCTATGATGAGCATAAGAAAGAAATTGAGACAGCCATTTCAATTATCGACCTGGAGAAAAGAGAAATTGTAAATTTCAATATGAATCTCAGCAAAGAGGAAGAGTCGAAATTTTGGACTTTATATAATGAATACAGGTTAGCCATGAACGTGGTGGGGAAAAGAAAAGCGAAGCTGATCACAGATTATGCTGACAGTTTCAAAAACGAGAATCTTTCCGATTCCGAAGCCTTGAGGCTTATAAAAGAATTTTTTTCAATTGAGCATTCTAAATTAACGCGTAGAGAGGAATATATTTCAAAATTTCAGGAGGTGTTGCCTCCAAAAAAAGTTTTTCTTTTTTTTCAGATTGAAAATAAATTTGAGGCCGAAATTAATTATCACCTTGCCAGAAATATCCCTGGAATTAATAAATTTTGAGGAATCCAAAAATGTTTAAAATAAAAGGACCATTTAAACCCATCTAACGGGAGCCATCAAAACAATATTAGGATGGTATTAAAGATAAACGCGCCGAGGGCACTTCGTTTGATAAGGACAGGTTGAGAAAACGCCAAAAGAGCAACCGCACACAATCTTTAAGTTCCCTTTCCGGGCAACTTAATAGCGATCACCTTGCCCGTAAATATGGGCAAAGCCGGATGAACAAAACCCGTTCATGGCAAAATAACGGGCAAATAAATCGGGGCGGGTTAAACAGAGGTGGTGGCCAACGGGGTTTGAGAATGGGAGGACAGAGAAGGTGATCTCCGTATGCATATTTTTGTCAGTCACTGGTTAAATGCTGAAATAACAGTTAATGCGTTGCCTTGCTAAAAACTGATAATAACAGCAGCTTTTGGTCCATGAAAAGTGTATCCGAATTCAAGGTTCCTCCTGTCTGTTTCATATGTAACTTCCATATCAAAGAAACTGTAGCCGATAGACAAACTTGAGTGGTCCAAAAAGTAATACTCCAAACTAACATTCAGATCCAACAACCGGCCCCTAAAATCTTCATACTCTATATAGAAAAAATCGGTGCCGGCGCTCAAAACAAGATCAGGATTAAAAGCATAGGCTCCCCGTAAACCCAGAACCGGGAGTGGGGCTGTAACAGCCTCAGCCTCTTCTCCAACAATAGGAGCAGACATTTTGAACTCTGTATCCATCACGTTGGCGCCGATGGAGATTCCCAGTTCATAATCTCGTGTTTGAAGAAAAGACCAGGTGTAAGCAATCTTGTAAATTTCTATATTGGTTTCCGTTGCGGCAGTGAACCCCAAAGTAAATGATTGGTCACCGAACTGAAGAGTTCTTGTCGGGGAATGGAATGAACTTCGAGAAATATTATAATAAGTAAACTCCAACTGATGTTCTGGGAAAAAACGCCATTTAGCCTCCACACGAAATGTACTCAGCTCAGAGTCCAGGTTTAAATCATCTTCGGCATCGATTTCGGTTCCCCTTCCCAAAGTTTTAGAATCCAGCCGGAATCCCGAATTGAAGGCGGGGTAAAAGACACCCGCATTCACACTAAACTTTTTCCAAGGCGAAGGGGCCTTATCTGCCGCCAAAGAAACGGTGGGAGTCACGAAGGCAAGGAGAAAGGCAATCCCATAAATACAGATATTTTTTGACAGCTTCATGGTGTTTCCTTTAATGTCTGTTGGGAAAATGACCCCCAGCCCAGGCGGCACGACTGTGTCGTCCTTTGCAACCGCTTGTTAGCTGGGTAGCATTGAAGTCACTTCACAAATTCAATCTCACCCGGCCGCCAGGTCTTTTCATACCAAGGCTCCAACGGACCATATAGGCGAAAAATGGTGTTCCACCCTTTGCCGGGAATGGTCTGGATCCAGTTGCCCTCATTGCCTTTCGGTGCTTCGGGGCCGAAGTAGACGTCCACCGACGTGTCCGGGTTGATCACAACGCCTTTCTTCTCACTGCCAATAAACGGGAACTGCTGGTCGGTTTGCAACTGAGAGCGGGTCTGGTTGTCGTAAACCACGACCGACCAAAAATTCTTCGCCGGAATGTTGGGAGGCAGATGCAGACGGTAGTTCTTGCTGCCGTCGAGTGCGTTGTCTTCAGAATCCACAAAGGCGAGGGCGTATTTTGAACCTTTACCCCGAAGATTCAGGGCCATGGCTGGGGTGATGCCCGTCGCGTAAAAGAGCATGAAGGTGTGGGCATTGAGCCGGTGAGCGCCATTGTCCATAAACTCGTGGCTGCCACCGACAAAGGCAGTTCCCCACGCGCTGTCCGGGTAGTAGCGCTGAAGCTTGTCCGGATTGCGGAAGGTCAGGGCGCGGGCCGTGGCAGTGCCCACGTCCGCTGCTTCCGTCAGGATCTTCTTCATGCGCGCGTCCGGCGCAAATGGCTTGCCTTTTTGGATCCCTATGGAGGCAAGAACTCCGAGCGTTTCCGGATCCATCGAATCGGCAGGCTCATACTGAACGGTTGCGTTAACTTCCTCGAAGAAGGTGTAGTCCATGGCATGAAGCGTGTTGAAGGCAACCCCCGAGGCATTGGAGAATTTCATCTTTGGCGGATTGTCCTTACTCGCCAAGGGATATACACGAAACAGCTTCTTGGTTGCTTCAACGGCAGGTTTTGGGTCTCCGTCTATTTGAAACCCGCGCCAGACGACCCAGTTTCCGTAGGTGCGGGTACGTGCAACATGGTAGCCATCAGGAACATCACCATCATAGCCGGGAGGCAGAATGAGGAATTTGCCTCCCTTATTCTTATCAGGACCCACCCTGCCGAAGTCAGCCACGTAGTGGAACCAGGCATCATCAATAATCCCGAGCACGTCTGGGGGCGTCTCGATGACCATCGGGCCGTTCTTCACATCGAGCCACATCATGCAATAAACGGAAGAAGCGTTGGCAGTGAGAAACAGCGCCTTGGAGTCCATCATCTGCTCAAATATAACTGCGTGCGTGTTGTCGGGGCCGAAGGTGCGAAGCCCTTCGCGCATGGCATGCAGTGAAGCCGCCGGGATGGCTCTCAGAACAGCTTGCACACCTCGCTGGAAATCGAGATTCTCCAATACCTTCTCGACGGTCGCATCGTCCGGAAATCCGTCAGTGAACTTCAATGTTCCGAGACGCGTTTCCACCGAGTCCGCCGTAGTAATCCCGTGCGGGATTGAGGTAGTCATCTTCATCCTCGGCGGTTCTTCCGCACAACCCAAATTGGCCGCCAACACCGCGGCCAGGCTCAATGTAAGTAACAGTTTTGCTTTCATTTTTGCTTCCCCCCCCCTCAGGTTTCAAGTTTATTTCACCAACTCTATGTCGTCCAGTACGAATGTTTTATTGAAGAGCGCCTCCGTGGGTCCGTAGAAACGGAACATCGGAAACGGTACCTTGCCTCCCGTCGAAATCCAGTTGTTCTTATATCCCTCGGGTGCCTTGGGGCCGAAATATAGAGATCACCAAAATCAGGTGTAGTCCAGGCTATGTCTTTTTTGCAAAGAATCTTCTTTCTAAAAACCATACCGAAGGGCAAAAATAAATCTGTTGTCTATGTCTTCAATGCCGGGAACCTCCTCGGACAGAGAATTTTTATCCAAAATATAGGTCAATTCCACGGACCAGTCCCCACTCAGTTTTGATATCAGGGAAAGTTCGTGACGGATCTTGTACTCATCGGAATCCTCCAAACTGGGATAGTACAGCAGAGAGTCCTCTATCGTAATGTAATTGAAGAATGTGTAGGCAAAGACCACGCTGAATCGTCCGGACATGAATTTAGAATCCATTCCCAAAATCCGATTATCCGAAAAATAAGCGACCCCTCCCTGCAGTTCAAGTTTTTTATCTTCATCGTTCCAAAATCGGTAACCCAAACCCAGACCCATGATCCATTGCCGCTCGATGTCCTTGAATTCGTCTTTCACGCCTTCCAGACTCAGGCCGGCAAAAATGTCTCTTCCCGTGAAAAAATGGTCGTATTTTATGGACGTGAAAGTATCGTTGTCGGTGACTTCTCCCTCTTCATCCTCAAAGTTAAAGCGGAAGTGGAATGTGAGTCGGTCGCGCCCCCATTGCCGTTGGGCATTTAAGGACAGGTTGATAGTGGTGCTATTGGTATTACCGGATCTGGTGTTGCCGCCGAGTGAAATATCGCCGGTCCACTTGTCCGGCGATTCATTGATGATTTTAACCTGGGACCAATCCAGGGGAAATAGCTCGCCATCCGGACCCAGGATGACCGCTATCTGTCCGTCTTCCAGCGTGGTCAGTGTCCCCGTCAGGATCGAATCGTCTTTCATTCTTAAGTTGATTACCTTGTCCGTCGAAATAGATCTAATAGTGTCGACCGGGATTCTGATGCGCCTGACCTCTTCTGTGGAAAATACCAGTACCCCTTTTTCAAAGGAAACTATGGTGCCATGAAGAGAATTGATCTGGCCGAACTCAACAATATCGGCAAAGGCTGGAGTGGCCCCTCTCCCCATCACCCACCCGAGGAATATAATAAGAGCCACTTTTTTTATAAGAGTCTTTGAAACATTCATTTAAATAGGTTCTTTCAGGAAATATTCAGTCACCACCGCGAAAAATTCAGTTTCATTCGTTGCTGCATAACTGTCAAAAAAAGTAGGCTTGCCGTGTTTTACCTTGTCACATAGTTCTAGATACTCTTTGGAACATACTTCACTCCACCGCTGATATTCC
>SMVA01136945.1_pt1 | contig 16999 bp, 17 predicted proteins | sample 2456451 | NCBI WGS metagenome assembly SMVA01 (sample SAMN11095933, study PRJNA526329) | marine sediment metagenome | biome: Marine sediment; feature: Surficial sediment; material: Deep marine sediment; isolation source: Hadal surficial sediment | place: Pacific Ocean | collected 2014-05 | depth...
AGCCGGTCAATAGATGTCACCAGTGTGTTGGCTCAATACGAGAATTCAGATGGTGGATTTGGTCTGGACCAGGAATCCCGGCGCCGAAGTAATCGCATACCAACTGCTTCAAATACCAGATAAATTATCAGTCCGAATAAGGCTGCTGGTTGCCACGCTGATCATGGGGTGGGGCGTTCCCTAAAACCTGGCCGTGGCGGGAACAGAGATCAAGGTCCAGACTGAAATTTCTGATACAACTAAAAAATTGTGGCTGCCTTACAGATGAAAAAAAAAGCGGCCGGATCAACGAATAATTTGCGTAGCTACCAAAAATTCTCTATACATACAGTCCCATTCAACCAGCCTGGAAAACACTAGAAGTAAATGAAGACAGCGTCAGAAGAACTAGACCACATCCTGATCCGTGGTGCCCGCGAACACAATTTAAAATCAGTTGAAGTCAAAATCCCGAAGCGTAAGCTGGTGGTGTTTACGGGAGTTTCCGGGTCCGGAAAGTCATCCCTGGCGTTTGATACTTTATATGCAGAAGGCCAGCGCCGGTATGTCGAGTCCCTGTCTGCCTATGCTCGCCAGTTTCTTGGCCAGATGGAAAAGCCAAAATATGACACCATACGCGGCCTCTCTCCGACCATATCGATTGAACAAAAAACCACCAGCCGCAATCCACGCTCGACGGTCGGAACCATCACTGAAATATCAGACTACCTGCGAGTGCTATTCGCGCGAGTCGGTGAGCAACACTGCCATCAATGTGGCCGGCAGGTTCAGAGCCAGACCGCGCAGAATATTACCCGTGAACTGATGTCGAATCCTGAAGGGTCTCGCCTATTGTTACTCGTTCCCTTGCTGGTCAATCGAAAAGGTGAGCATCGTGACTTGTTCGCCGATGCACGTGCACAGGGATTCGCCAGACTACGAATCGATGGTGATCTGGTAAGGACCGAAGACATAGATTCCCTCGACAAGCGCAAAAAACACACTGTAGAGGCCGTTATCGACCGGCTTGTGCTAAAGAAGGATATTGCCGAGAGACTAACAGAATCCGTGGAACAGGCTCTGTCCCTGGGAGACGGCACCTTAATTGCAAACATTGAGAAAGTTGGTAAAAACAAAAAGACAGACCAGATCTTTTCTGAGCACCTTTCCTGTGGCCACTGCGGAATTTCATTCCCACAACTAACGCCGCAATCATTTTCCTTTAATAGCCCGCAGGGCATGTGCCACGACTGCAATGGTCTTGGCACCCAGGTTGCATTTGACAGGGATTTACTGATTCCGGACAAAAGCCTTACGCTGCGCGAGGGTGCCTTAAAACCCGTTGGCCGAATCGACGATGACAGAAATTCAGCAGGATCCATGTTCCATCGCCAGGTCTTCAGCAAGCTGAAAATACCTCTGGATAAGCCGTGGCGTAAACTGACGAAATCCCAACAATCAAACATAATGGACGGAACCGGCGAGACAAGATACAAAATCAACTGGGGTAGCCATGGCACAAGCATGTCCCGTTATGAAGGTCTGATGAACCGGTTGATGAGGCGCTTTCGTAATACCAAATCAGAGGGCATGAAACGCTGGTACTCGCAGTTTCTTGCCAACACACCCTGCACTACCTGTAACGGGGTCAGGCTCCGGGCTGAAAGTGCCGCGGTGCGTATTGCTGATACGACTATCGTCGACATCTCCAGTTGGACCATTGACAGGACTTACCGTTATTTCCAGAATCTCAATCTACCAGGTGCTGCAGGCGAAATCGCTACTGAACTCCTCAAGGAAATTTGCAATCGTCTTAGCTTTCTCAATTCCGTGGGCTTGTCCTATTTGTCACTTGATCGGCTCGGTCCTTCTTTATCCGGAGGTGAATCACAACGGATCCGCCTGGCCAGCCAGGTGGGCTCAGAATTGTCCGGCGTAATATATATTCTGGATGAACCAAGCATTGGCCTGCACCAGCGAGACAACAAGAAGCTGCTCCGAACGCTGTTAAAAATGCGGGACATCGGGAACACGGTTGTGGTAGTTGAGCATGATGAAGAAACCATTCGTGCTGCGGACTATGTTGTGGATTTTGGGCCAGGTGCCGGGATCCACGGCGGCAATATTGTCCATGCGGGTACGCCTGCGAGCCTGGCGAAAAAACGCAATTCAATTACCGGTAATTATCTCTCTGGGCGCGCAGGCATTAAGGTCAGATCTTCAAGGCGCCAAGCAACTGGCAAGGTCGAGGTTTTTGGGGCTAGCGCGAATAACTTAAAAAATCTCGATGTCGTGTTTCCCCTGGGCATCATGACTGTCGTGACGGGAGTATCCGGCGCAGGTAAATCGACGCTCGTGAATGACATTCTGCACCCTGCCCTGGCAAGGCAATTCCACAATTCTACGAAACGAATTGGCGCTCACAAAAGAATCACCGGGCTTGAACAACTCGACAAGGTGGTGGCGATTGATCAACGCCCTATCGGCCGTACTCCGCGAAGCAACCCAGTTACCTATATTAAGGTGTTTGATGAGATTCGACTCTTCTACTCCATGCTCCCGGGTTCCAGAATGCGTGGTTACAAACCAGGTAGATTTTCATTTAACGTGAAAGGTGGTCGCTGTGAAGCCTGCCAGGGCGATGGCGTTCGAAGGATCGAGATGCACTTCCTTTCCGATGTCTTTGTGAAGTGTGAGGAATGCGAAGGGAAGCGATTTAATGAAGCTACCCTTGAGGTGAAGTACAAGAATAAATCCATCGCGGATATCCTGGCGCTAACCGTAGAGGAGGCTACCGAACACTTTTCTGAACATCCAAAAATACGCACCAAACTACAATTGCTAATTGACGTAGGATTGGACTACCTACATCTCGGCCAACCTTCGTCTACCTTATCAGGCGGTGAAGCCCAGAGAATCAAGCTGGCCAGAGAACTATCGAAGATCGCAACCGGTAAGACATTTTACATACTTGATGAACCGACCACAGGACTGCACTTCGATGATGTGCGTAAATTACTGATCGTTCTCGACAGGTTGGTGGATGCAGGAAATTCAGTAACGGTGATTGAGCACAATCTTGATGTCATCAAAACGGCTGACTGGATCATCGACCTTGGTCCCAATGGTGGACCTGAGGGCGGGGAAATAGTCGCCGTAGGTACACCGGAAAAAGTCTCGAAAATAAAAAAATCAGAGACAGGGCGATATCTCAGACCGCTTCTTGCAGGCTAGCGCACTCCCTGGGCCTTATCTTGCTTACTGGGCTGCACCCTGAATGCTTCTCACTTTGGCATTGTTCATCAGTGCCCTGATTTTGGGATTATTCGCCAGCGCTTCAAGATCAAAGTTTTGCACCGCACGCATTACCTCCGGGTCAGCAAGCACAGCCTGCATCTGGGGATCATTTTGCAACTCCATAATACTGCTCATGATTGCGGTATTACTCGTCATGCTGGATTGCAGGGACTGTAAGGCAGACGGTGCCATGCCCGCGACATCAGTGGGAGGCGAAGACACGACAGCACTGGTATTGGTGATTGGCGTAATACTTTCAATCTGCTGGCTGCCTAACTTGATCGTGCCCATGGATTGTGTGCGTATTTCATAGACTCCGTTGTTCATCGACAGAACCTCACCCCGAATTCTGCTGCCATCCTTTAGAAGCAGTTCTTTGTCCGCCAGGGAGCCAAAAGTAAGTAGAAGCACCACTATAAAGAGTAAAGCTCTTTTCAGATCTTGAGGCACTCCAATTCTCCCGCCTGTTCTCACGGTGACTAGCTCATCCTTTCGTAGACAATTATGCAAATCATCTCTCCTCATTGATGACAACCTATTTTGCCTCTTTGTAATGGTATTGCCTACTGGTTCCAGCCGGTTGATTCGTGATAGCGTCGTGACTATGAGCGAATATGACGCAGATACAGTCAAAGTCAGACCAGCGGCCACGGTTATGTTGATCGATGACCGACCCGATCTGCAGATATACATGATGGAGCGCCATGCCAACACGGTATTTGCCGGGGGCATGTGGGTATTCCCAGGTGGCTCTGTCGACGCCACCGATGATTCTTCTGAATTCCAGGCAATCAGCATCCACAGGAGTGACGAGGAAGCCAGTGAGCTAATGGGGTTACGAGCCGGTGGGCTCGCCTATTATGTTGCCGCGATTCGCGAGGCCTTTGAGGAAGCTGGAATTCTGCTGGCCCTGCAACAACGCAATCAAGAGCCACTTGACCTATCTGACCCGGAAACTGAAAGAAGATTCTCCCGGCACCGGGACGACATTAATGATTCCAGCAGAAACTTCATGGAGATAATCCGGGATGAGAATCTCATTCTCGATGCTGGTGCCATGCATTATGTTGCCCGGTGGATCACACCTAAAGGGCCTCCACGGCGATTTGATGCACGGTTCTTCATCGCGAAAATGCCGGACAACCAAAATCCAATACATGACAATGGTGAGCTGGTGCATTCAGAATGGCTGTCACCGAGTGAGATACTTGATCAAGCTGAAGCTGGAAAAATGGTGCTAATGAGTCCTACCTTGCGAATGATAAAAAACCTGGCTCTGTTTGACAGTGCCGAGCAGGTCATCGAATCGGTCGCTGCCAACCAGGTAGACGAACTCGCCCGGGTCACCCGCGACACCGGGCTTGTGGTTATGCCAGGCGAGCCAGGATATGAGGATGGGTTAGATGACGTTGAATCTGGCTGGATCAGATTGAGACCGCTGGTCAGCTAATAGGCAGACCGCCTAAATAGCAGCATCGTATTCGTTCTCGACACGGGTCAGCCAATAGTCTGCATCAAAACTTTCATCGCCCAGCAAATATCGCCAGAACCGGATCCTGTTTAGATATTCCAGCCGCCCTGTATCCGCTTCAAACCAGGGTTCGGGGGTCGTCAGGATCGTGTGCAGGTGATCCGGATCTGGAATCTCATCTGTCCAGAAGAGTGGTCTCTGTTCAAAATGATCCTTCGGGAGGTCTGTGTCATCCCACAACCGTACCTGACGCTCCCTGGGGCAAAGGCGGATCTTGAACATATAACGAATGTCATCCGATCGGTTCAGGCCACCGCCATGCCAGATGCCCATGTGCAGCAACAGCAGGGTGCCAGCCTCGCACACCACATGCTGCTGACCCAGGATATTCTGATAACGACCAATTGCCGCCTCACTGACCACCCGCAGATGGGTTCCCGGGATAAACCGCGTACCACCCATTTCCTTCGTCACCCTATGCGGGAAATACATAATTTGCAGGTCAAAAGCCTTCCTGGGATCAATGGTCGAATCCTGGTGGGTATTTTGCGAGGCTTGAGGCGTCTTCGATTCTGTATAAAACCTTGGCGGAAAGGTCATATGCAGAAAGTGATGGTCGAGATGTGGGTTGGATCCCACCAGGCTTTGTATGGCACCACGAACGATTGGCAAATCGACCAGTTTTTTTAACGCGCTCCCGGAAGGATAAGCCTCATCGAGAGGCGTGCCAGCTTTGACAACAGGGATCACACTGCTTTGCATAACTTTTTGGTAATGAATCCTGGGTGTTCCGATCTTTTCAATCTTGGATTTGCTGGGTGTCCTAATCTTGTTGGATTTGCTGGCTGTCCTAATCTTGGATTTGCTGGGTGTCCCAATATCTGGGTCATCTTCATAGCGGATATCATGAAGAAACTGCTGGTTTATGGCTTCGGGCACTACGGCATCCAATCGAAGGAATCCACGGGATGCAAACCTCGCCATTTGCGTTGAATTAAGCAGTACTGGATTAGTCATTAGTGTCTATCATCTTTTCGAAGAAAAATTCATATTTCAGGTAATCCGTCTTGAACTCATCACCCGTGACATGGCTGGTGAGAGGGCTGGCCTGGATGAGTCGCCATCCATCTTGCAATGCCTCAAGACCTGTTTTGTATGGGGGTTCCTCACTATCTCCCGCCATGTGCTTCGTTTTACCGGTGCCATCATAGAAAGCCCAGCCAATCACCGTGGTATCCAGTGCGGAAGTCGTGAGATACAAAACCATGATTTGTTGACGCAACACCATTATTACTTCTCTTCCGATGCCATAACGGCTGAGGCAGTACAAGCCAGCACTCTCTGCGCTGCTTACAATCATAATAGTAACAGCCAATCCATCTGAAAAGAGCAGAGCCGCAATCCTCCCATACCACATGAATATCATGGCAACTGGTTCAACACCTGTCACTTTTACTTGATAATGAAGAAATAATGAATATAATGGACAAATCTCCATATTGTGCAGCGCATCATTATTGTGAAGTGGTTATTTACATCTTTACCTTTGACATTAGCCCTGATCGTGACTCTCCCGGTCGGCGCGCTGCTGTATGTGAGTCAAGCGCCTATCCAGACTGATCCGATCCAACTGGAACAGATGCAGCCAGGAACTGGTGAGAACAATCCTGCCGAGGAAAATAGTGTTGGGAAAGTGCTGACTAAACCGCAAATATCTCAACAATCACGAGAAGGAATTCCGGATTTTGCAGCCTATGCCGATGTGCGACAGAAAAAGCGAGCTTTCTTCGAATTCCTGCTACCGCTAATCCGCGAAGCAAATACCAACATTAGAAACGATCGAGTGGTGCTGGAGGATATGGTTGCAAAGCTGGACAGGAGTGAGACGCTCACCACTGGCGAACATCAGCGACTCAACAAATTGTTCAGGCAATATCGATTTGAAGCACCAGTAGAGGTTCAGGCCGTTGATATTGAGGGGTTGCTGGAGAGAGTCGATATCGTTCCGGCATCACTGATCCTGGCACAGGCTGCCAACGAATCCGGTTGGGGCACTTCCCGTTTTGCGACACAGGCCAACAACTATTTTGGCATCTGGTGCTTCACGACCGGATGTGGAGTTGAACCCATGAACAGGGAAGACGGAATGACCCATGAGGTGGCTCTCTACCGGACGGTGCAGGAAGGTGTCTCCGCCTACATTCACAACATTAATACTCATAGAGCCTATGAGGTGCTGAGAATGATCAGGGCCGAACAACGATATTCCCAGAATCACTATATGGGGTTTCAACTGGCTGGTGGACTCATGCACTACTCTGCCCGGGGCGAAGAATATATCCTCGAAATCCAGCAGATGATTCGCACCAATAATCTGCATGAATACACCTTACCTGCACTAACCAGCGCATAATCCGACCAGTTTTTAAATGCTCTAGCTTGCTTTACCGAACAGCAAGTCGATCGACACCGCATGTGACCATTCAATCGTTTCCAGAATGGGTTAGGATATTTTTACAATGGATTCACGTGTCTACTCGCTGATTACCCTCCAGGTCTAAACCAAACACGCCAGAGTCGCGTCATACCTTCTAGTGACCATGGGAGAAAATCGTGAAAAAACTCATCCTTGCCTTAGCACTGTCGACAGCCTGTGCCTCAGCACCCGCTTCCGCAGAACAGTGTTCTGCCGGTAAAACAATTGTGGAAGAATTTTCTGGCAGTGGGGTCTCGTTGCTCAAGGTCAATGCCCTTGCCGGATACCTGGAGATTTCGGCGTCGGATTCTCAGAGTATCAGTTTTACCGGTCATGCCTGCAGTGACAAAGCTGAATGGCTTGACCGCATGACGCTTGACATTGAAAGACAAGGCGAAGTGCTTGTTCTCACCGTGATGATACCGTATGACGATGATGATTTTGATGCCCGATATGCCTATATGGATATTGACCTCACTCTGCCCGCAAGTATTCCACTTGAAGTCAAAGACAGCAGTGGAGACATTGTTATCAGCGAAGTTTCAGCAACTCAGGTCGATGACAGTTCCGGCAATATCCGTGTGAATCATAACCAGAGTTCACTCACGATTAGGGATTCTTCCGGTGAAATTGTCATCAGGAATCTCAAAGGTGATCTGGAAATATCCGACAGCTCCGGGGATATCGATATCCGTGAAGTATATGGGTCCGTCCACATTCCTAGAGACAGCTCTGGTGAAATTGACATAGAGACCGTCACGGGTGAAGTAACCATCGGCAGCGACGGCAGTGGCGACATTGAGATAACGGATGTGGCTGCAGATGTGAAAGTCGGTAGTGATGGCTCCGGAAGTATCAAAATTCGTGATGTGCAAGGGAGCGTTACCATCGGCAGCGATGGATCAGGTGGAATTACTGTCGTTAACATTACAGGCAATCTCGTCATTTCCGCAAAGGGCAGCGGCGACGTGCGAACTCGTGCCATCCAAGGTGAGATATCTCTCCCCCGTTAGCGAGATAGATGAAAAGATAGAAAGATTAGGACATCCATGATTTGTAACGAAAAGATTAGGACACCCAACATTTCTATTAAAAATCCTGGATGTCCTAAACCTGCTAAAAATCCTGGATGTCCTAAACCTGATATATTGAGATTCTCCTTTTTCGACAGGTGCGGGTGAGTGCAGTATTACCAGGTGAATTTGTTGAAAGATGCTGGCAGCCCGGGTTCAGCAGGATTAATTGAGTACGTTAAAAATGAGCTGGTTCCAGGGCTGGAAGACGGCATTGTCTCATTCGGAGTGTTTCAGGGGCTTTTTGGGCTGGCCAGCAATGAGGTGTATCTGGTGCTGAGTTCAGAAAATCCGGATTTCACAATCAGCGATAAGTTGATCGGCGAGACATGCCAGCTAATTGACTGCACCAGTTTCATTCCGACCGTCAGACCGACAGATCACTCCCCACGGACCCGGAAAGGGATTTATGTTTTCCGATGGTTCGAGGTGATGAACAAGAACGTAGCAGAAATTGCGGAACTCTCTAAAAAAGCATGGGTGACATTCGAGGGAGGGTTTGACACCCAGGTACAGGCTCTATTCGCTGAACCGGACTCCAGCAACACGAATCACGGAAAAATGCTGCTGATAACCTGGTACCGTGATCTATCTATCTGGCAGGCATCCCGGCAGCCACCAGTTGAGGCACGGGAAAACTTCCTTCGCAGACATCAACTGACGCTTGAAGCACGGCCAATCGCAACTCGCCTGGCCTGACAAACCGGCAAATTTCCGCCAGACTAATGTTTCAGGAAATACAACATTCTCCATAGCGTTGTCGTCACCAGCGCATGATCTATTTCACCTGCAACAAGCAAATCAGCTAGCTGGGCTATCGGGATGAGTTGAACCTCGGTATGTTCCGTTGAAGTGTTGCTGATTTCACTCACCAATCGAGCGTTGGGTGCAACGAAGGTATGTAGCTGGTTACTGAATATGGCTGGATTGGGGTTTAGCACACCAAGGGAAACCAGCTCATCAGTCTCATATCCCGTTTCCTCCAGGCATTCCCTGGCCGCCGAAACGATAGGTTCTTCGCCAGGATCAACAATCCCACCTGGTATCTCCAGTGTAATTTTTTCACTTCCATGGCGAAACTGCCTGATACAGACAAGTTCGTTGGCCGCTGTCACGGGCACTATATTGACCCAGTCAGCCGATTCCATAAAGTAGAAATTATGTTCCTCCTCGGACTCCGGATAGACAGAAACAGACTCATGTACCGTCAGCACCCGACAATCCGCAATTTGTTTTGAGCTTGTTCTGGTCCACGATTTAACAAGATTCATTTTCTTCTCCGTTTATTTAACCGTGCCAGAAGATTGAGAGAGCTTTCCGTGTCAGGAAAGGCCATCGACAGGTATGCCAGCCCCATGAATCGCCACAGCATCTTCTGAAGCAAGAAAGCCAATAACCCGGGCAATATCATCAGGGGATACCCACGTTTCATGCTCGGCATCAGGCATGTCCAGCCGGTTCCGGGGAGTATCGATCACACCGGGCAATATACAGTTCACATTGATATTGTTTTCCCGGAGTTCCAGCGCCATGCTCTCCGTCAGGCGTATAACCACTGACTTGGACGCCGTATATGCACCCATGGCAGCAGCCCCGGCAGTTGCTGCCCGTGCCGCTACATTAATGATCTTGCCAGTTTTTGCGTCCAACATTTGCGGCACAACTGCGGCACTCATATTCAGGATTGAGCGGCCATTCAGATTAAACAAAAAGTCCCATGTCTCATCCGTTGTTTCATGGACCATTTCACCCATCAGGAATCCACCGGCGATATTACAGAGGATGTCAATACTGCCAAAGTCACGGATAATCTCCTTGACCGTTGTCCCGCAGGATTTTCTGCAAGTCAGGTCACAGGCAATATAAATATTGCCTGCCTGTTGATCACTGAACACATCACCCAGAATCTCATCGCTGTAATCCAGCACGGCCACCCGCGCGCCATGCTTTTGAAAATACGAAACAACGGCCTGTCCCAGGGCGCCCGCACCACCCGTAACCACAACATGCTTGTCTTTAAACATCGGCTCTCCACTCAACCCTTAACTCCATCAGAAAAAAATGGCATTCTTAGCACCTAACATTCAATCCTGACATGTCGTTATGAAAAAAGTAAACACTTTCTGCCGCGCCTGCGAACCATCCTGCGCCCTGATCGCCGAGGTTGAGAATGGCGAAATCATCTCCCTGAAACCTGACAGGGATCACCCGGTAACAAAAGGCTTTGCCTGTCACAAGGGTCTCGCCACACTGGAAATGCACAAAGATCCGGACAGGCTTGACTACCCACTGAAAAAAACTCAAGGCGGCCAGTTCGAAAAGATCAGCTGGGATGAAGCAACAGATGGTATTTCGAAACGCATTGCCGCACTGGTCGATAAATACGGCCCTGATGCTCTGGCCTCTTATACCGGAAATCCGCTGGCATTTAACACCACGGCAGGCCCTGCCATTAGCTCATTTCTTATCAAGAACCAGATCCGGAAAAATTTTAGTTCCGGTACACAAGATTGCACCAATAAATTTGCAGGCAGTGAGGCATTTTTTGGATCAAGTACCATCCACCCCATACCGGACATCGACAACACCGACTTTCTACTGATTTTCGGGTCTAATCCGCGCATATCTCATATGAGTTTTATTTCGATTGCCGACCCTATCGCATCATTCAGGGCAGCAAAGAAACGTGGTGCAAAGATTCGCTTTGTCGACCCCAGGGAAAACGAGTCTATCAAGGGGATTGGCGAACTCGTTCAGGTGAAACCAGACACAGATGTCTATCTGATGGCTGCCATGCTGCATCATCTGCATGAATTCGGTCGGTTTAACGATACATATATCGGAGAGCACGCAGACAATATTGACGGCCTGATTGAGTTCATTTCAAACTATTCACCCGACAGGGTCTGCAAAACGGTTGGCATCACCGCTCAGGCGATAAGGGATCTCGCCGATGAATTTGCAGCCGCAGACAGTGCCGCTGTTTACATGTCCACCGGTGTCAACATGGGTCGGCAGGGAACAATTGCCTACTGGCTACTCTTCATGCTGAGTGTTGTGACCGGCAACCTGGACAAGCCCGGTGGCAACATCTATGCCGAGGGATTTTATCCAGCGGCCAAAGCCGGGAAATCAGCTGGCAAAGAAATTAAATTCGATGCCACTCCTTTCGGTGATATTCGGAAGGTTCGTGGCTCCCTACCTGGCAACCTGATGGCTGACATGATCCTAACCGAGGAAAATCCGATCCGCGGTCTGGTTGTCATCTCAGGTAACCCTCTACTGTCCGTCGGCAACAGTAATCGGCTGCGGCAGGCATTTGAGAAACTCGAATTCGTGATGGTGATCGATATTTATCCGAATGCCACCGCGGCGTTCGCCGATTACGTCCTGCCCGCCACCGGCATGTACGAACGGGCAGATATTAATCTCGCCGGTCTGGGCTTGCAATCACAGCCTTTCGTACAGGTCACTGATTACATCGTGCCACCCAAGGCCGAGAGGAAACCAGAATGGTGGATATTGGGCAGAATTGAACAATCCCAGGGCTTCGACAGCGTGCTTGATGATGACGAACCTGACCTCTTTGGCCGGATTGATCACATGCTGAAGCACAGCAACCTGAGCATGGAAAAGGTCAGGTCGATGGATCACCAGACTGCAGTATTGCCTGCCCCGGTGGCCGGGCAATTCTACTCTGACTGTATTCAAACGGAATCAATGCGAGTTGATTGTTGCCCTCCTCAATTTAGGGAAGCACTCTTAAGGTGCGAATCAATCTTCACCGAACTCAATAATGAATCACCAGAACAACTCAAAATGATCTCGCGCAGGACCAATTACATGCTCAATAGCTGGTTCCATAATCTTCAGTCCCTGAAGCGTGAAAAACACCTGAACAATCCCATCTACATGCATCCCAATGATGCCAGAGCACGAAACATGGGTGATGGATCTGAAGTGAGTGTATCCAATCAATATGGCAACCTGCTGACAAGGGTTAGCCTTGATGCCAGCCTGAAGCCCGGCACGGTTGCCATGACTCACGGCTGGGGACATGAAAATACCGGCATGGAGATCGCGAAGAAGTTTTCTGGCACAAATGTTAACGAGTTACTTCCGTCTGGACCAGGGAGCTATGAAAAAATCAGCAACCAGTCATTTATGACGGGGATACCTGTAGAGGTTGCGGTTGCCTGATCTGAAAAATCAGCCAGTCCCGAATATCGCCTTGAAGAGATAGAAGAAGATGATGGCCAGAATAGCGCCGATGGGTAAGGTGATCATCCAGGACACAAAAATAATTCCAACGACACGTAAATTCAAGGCTGATAATCCCCTGGCCAGACCGACGCCAAGCACACCCCCGACCAGCGTGTGAGTAGTAGACACTGGCAGGCTCGCGCCGGAAGCGATAACCACGGTTGTGCCAGCGGCAAGTTCAGCAGCAAAGCCACTGCTGGGCGTTAATTCTGTGATATGTGTACCAATCGTGCGCATCACCTTGTAGCCATAGAGTACTAGCCCCGAAACGATGCCACCGCCACCCAGCAACAGTAACCAGGCTGGCATGGCCGCCTTCTGTGTAACTTCGCCACCACTTGAGATGATGCTGTTAACGGCGGCCAGCGGACCTATCGCATTCGCCACATCATTTGACCCGTGGGCAAATGCCATGGCGCATGCTGTGAAGATCATCAGCACTCCAAATATGCGTTCAACGCTAATAGTATCCTGGTGAATTGACACACCCGAGCGTTTTATCCGGCTAATGGCGATGACACCGACAATCGTAATGCCAATGGCACCCGCGAAGGAGTAAACCAGCGCCTGTTGGAAGGAAATATCCAGGCCTACATGTTTTAAACCTTTAACCATGGTGACCATCGAAATAATGAACCCCACCATGAAAATGTAAATAGGCACATATCGTTTTGCAAATTTGAACGGATCATCAGTATCCAATATAAAATAGCGGACACTCTGGTACAACAGGAAGGACATGGTACCTGCCAGCACTGGAGAAATTATCCAGCTCGAGACAATTTCGCCAACCTTATCCCAGTTGACGGCGTCCATTGAAATACCGACGGCAGCAAAACCAACAATTGAACCGACAATGCTGTGGGTCGTTGAAACCGGCCAGCCGAAGTAACTGGCTACCGCTAACCACAATCCAGCCGCCAGCAGTGCCGACATCATCCCGTAGACCAGCAGCTCCGGGTCAGCCGCGAGCAGTTCCGGGTCCACGATACCTTTGCGTATCGTGGAGGTGACTTCACCACCGGCAAGGTAGGCACCGGCAAACTCAAATATCATGGCAATTACGATTGCCTGTTTGATGGTGATGGCACGTGCACCCACCGAAGTACCCATGGCATTGGCAACATCGTTAGCGCCAACTCCCCAGGCCATGAAAAAACCGAAAAAGATAGCCAGTAGTAACAAGGTACTACCATAATCCTCAATCACACCCATATCGTACAGCCCCTATCTGGATAAGCCCTTGTCTGGTTTATCTTGCAATCAAGCACAACATTCGATTACCCACGGTCTGGGAATCATCAGCCAGATCACCAATCCACTCGATGATCCGGTACAAAAACATGACATCGATAGGATCGAGGTCCCTTTCTGCAGACATTAGCCTGCTTCTCACTTCAATTTGCTTAACATCGGACTCATGTTCAACATCACCCAGACTGTCCACCAGCTTTTCAATCAAATCGATTTCCCGGCCACTAAACCCGGATTCCACCAGCTCATCGAGCTCTTCAAGCGCCTTCAGTGCGAAGGCAGTCGCAGCAACAGAAACCGTCAAATACTCCGTTAACACGGATCTTATCTGCTCAGGCATGGACATCTGGCGGCCAAGAATTAACCCGGCAATGTCTTTCGTCCGATTGGGAATACGATCCTGGTTGTGGAGCAGTTCGAGCAAATCCGAACGGGATACAGGCAGGAACAGGCTTTTCGGCAGGTTGATGCGGATCTCACGCTTCATTTCATCAGCTTGTTGCTCCAGCTGGCCGATTGAATCGTAGACTGATTTTGCCTTATCCCAGTCTTCTTCGTATACAGCCTCAAAATACGTGAGCAGTTGTTCTGCGCATTGCGCAGAAACCTTCATATGATCCTGCAGTGGGGCTATGGGCGAGCGTCCAAATAATCTGGTAAACAGTGGGCTGCCTGGCATGGGTCGTGTCCGCTTCTTTTTGCGGGGCATTATAGCCGCGTTTGTGGCACTTCATAACCTTGAATTTCACTTAATTGCCTAAAAGATGATGACAAATGTGTTATAAATGCGCGCCTATGAATAACCCAGACTTACAGCGGATTGCAATGAGCGGTAAAAAGTCCGGCAGGCTCGACGGAATGGCCGTGGTTTTGTCGGGCACCTGCATGGTTCATTGCTTTGCCCTGCCGGTTCTCGTCACTCTATTTCCTATTCTTCACGGCAGTCTTCTGGACGAACAGTATTTTCACCTGATCCTGCTGGTACTGATACTGCCCACCAGTCTGATCGCCCTGACCATCGGCTGTCGCAGGCACAAGGACCAGCTCACCATGCTCCTGGGCGGTACCGGTCTTCTGCTACTTTCTTTTACAGCGCTCTGGGGTCATGAATTATTTGGACTGTTTGGCGAGAGAATCGTCACGACTGCCGGTGGCTTAACGCTCGCCCTCGCGCATATTCAGAATTATCGCTGCTGCAGGAACAACAACTGCCTGCACGACCACGCTTAGCCGACGCGCTCCGACATCTACTTGTGTTTCAGCAAACCCTGGAACTTAAGTAATTCCTCGTAGAAACCTATCAGCAGCGATACGGTAGGTCCCGCAATACGAAGGCCGTTTTCATGAAACGAGAAGTGACCCCGGGTACTCGAGTGCCAGGTCAGTGAATAGCTTTCTGAATTCAGGACACTGCGAAGCGAGATTTCATATATCTCATCCACTTCTTCAGGGTTGGCATCGACGCTATAACCCGGTTGAACCAGTCCAATCACCGGGTGAATCCTGTAACCGGCCTGGGTGTAGTAATGGCCCAGTTCTCCCAGGATATTAACTTCGCCAGGTTCAAGATTAATCTCCTCTTTCGTTTCACGCAGGGCTGTGGCAACCGCGGAAACATCACCATCATCTGTCGTACCACCCGGAAAACAGATATGCCCGGCAAATCGTATCGAATGATGTCGTTTTGTGACCAGCAGCTTCGGCTCTTCCGATTCAGTCACCGCGATCAGCACCGCCGATGATCTTGCCTTGCTCCTGACTTCCTGGCTTACCGGTTTTTCCACATGCGGGTTTCTCAGCTCCTGGAAGGGATGCTGGCTTGTAAACAGGTTCTTGATCATTTGCAGATCAGGATCAAGATGCGGGTGATCTAATAGGTTTTTAGTTAGGTTCTTTTCAGCCATGTCGCGGCGGGTTGGTCTCGGGGATTGAATGTAGAAGGCTTTCAAGAGATCATACCAAATGTGCCGGACTTCAATCATATTCAGGTTTCACCACTCTCACCGCAAATTGGTGCCGAGATCTCCGGGGTCGACCTGTCGAAACCCATCACGCATGAAATCAAGTCGGAAATTCATCAGGCATTGTTAGAACACCTGGTCATTTTCTTTCGTGAACAGACACTCGACCCAGGCGCTCTTCACCGTGCTGCCAGTCATTTTGGCCAGCCTGCTCCTTACCCGTTCGTCAAAGGACTCGATGGATATCCTGACATCGTTGAAGTGTTGAAGCTTCCGGAGGAAACCAGCAACTTTGGCGGTGTATGGCATTCTGATACCGCGTATCTGGAACAACCTGCCATGGGCGCCATGCTCTACGCGGTTGAAGTACCAAAGACTGGTGGCGATACCTTGTTTGCTAATATGTACTGCGCCTACCAGGCACTCTCGCCCGGTTTACAGCATTTGTTATCCACCCTGTCCGCCATAAACGATGCCGACAAGACCGAAATCGCACAAACCAGGGAGAATCGTGTTTCCGGTTCACCACTAAAAAAACTCAAAGCAGTGCACCCCGTTATTCGACAACATCCCGAGACCGGTGAAAAAGTATTGTACGTTAACCGCGCCCACACGACTCGCTTTAGTGATATGTCCCGGGCAGAGAGTGCAGCGCTGCTCGAATATCTGTTCGAACTCCAGTCACGCCCGGAACACTGCTGTCGTTTCAAGTGGCAACCAGGCAGCCTCGCATTCTGGGACAATCGAGCCTGCCAGCACTACCCACTGAATGACTATCATGGATACAAAAGGCTGATGCACAGGATCAGCCTCGCGGGTGCCAGGCCCTTTTAAGCCAGACTTTGTCTAAACCAAATGCGCTCTCAACTGACGATAGCCAATATGCTTGATACCTGCATCATCAATATACTGCTTCAAATCGGGATCTGAAAAGGCCTCATAGTCTGCATTTCGTGAATCGTGGGTATCGGCGATTGCTTTGAGCTCATCCCCGTTTTTCGCTGGGTGAAATAACAAATGAGTCAGACCCGGCTTAATACCATCAATAATTTCACGGTAAAATGCCTTCTTATCATTAAGATCCACCATGGTATCAATGATGATTTCATCCAGCGTCGGCACTGCATCTATATCGACCTTTTCCAGCACCTCAAGATACTCGTTAGCCATATCATCTCCTCGCAGCGCTCCCAGACGTTCTCTGGTAATATTTGGCAGAAAAGCG
>SMVA01210245.1_pt1 | contig 16999 bp, 19 predicted proteins | sample 2456451 | NCBI WGS metagenome assembly SMVA01 (sample SAMN11095933, study PRJNA526329) | marine sediment metagenome | biome: Marine sediment; feature: Surficial sediment; material: Deep marine sediment; isolation source: Hadal surficial sediment | place: Pacific Ocean | collected 2014-05 | depth...
ATATCCGGAGTAGTCAACTGCATTAACCCCAATAAAAATATCACTTGCCCCAAGCACTTCCGCCCAGCCAAGGGCATAAGAAAGAAAAATCGTATTACGCGCCGGTACGTAGGTAATGGGAATTTCATCCTGGCTCGCGTCTGCCTGGGTTTTTGTTGCCCGGGGGCCAACAGGCACGTCAATATCCATATCGGTCAATGCGGAACCACCAAAGGCGCCAATGTCTATCCGGGCCACACGAAACTCCTGCGCACCAAGATGTGATGCCACCTTTTTGGCGAACTTCACCTCGGCACTATGCCTCTGGCCATATTCAAAACTCAGGCAATATGAATCAAAACCCTGGGTGCGAGCTATCGCCAGCGTTGTCGCCGAATCGAGCCCACCGGAAAGCAGGACGACAGCCCGTTTCTTAGACACCGGTTTTATCTCCCCAGAGTATTTTATGTAATTGAACCTGTAATCTTACCTGCACCCCATCTTCGAGTATCCAGGCAGCCAACTCGGCTGAATCCAACTGGTCATGGCTGCTGGAAAAAAACACATCGGAGACCTTACTGGCCAAATCAAATTCGATAAGTTTGAACTTCGCCCAGTCATAATCGAGCCGATCGCAGATAACAAACTTAACCTGGTCATTAGGTTTCAAATAGCCGATATTTTCATAAAGATTCTTAGCCACCTCACCCGACCCCGGTGTTTTTAGATCAAGTACCACCGATACTCGTTCATCCACCTTAAACGTATCAATAGCGCCGCTGGTTTCAAGAGAAACCTGGTACCCCTGATTACAAAGCAATGTCAACAGCGCAAGGCAACCCGGTTGCGCCAGGGGCTCTCCACCCGTTACCGTGACATGGGTGGCGGTAAAAGAATCGACGTTACGGATTATCTCCGCCATCTCCATTAAGTCGCCGCCACTGAAGGCGTATGCAGTATCACAGTATTGGCAACGCAAGGGACATCCGGTTAAACGCACAAATGTCGTGGGCAGCCCGCTGGTTCTGGCTTCCCCTTGTAGGGAGTGGAAAATTTCAGTAATCCTGAGAGTGGTATCCATAGGGCAAACGTATTCAGGCAGGACGCTGGCAGGTTACTGCCTTTCGCAATTCACTGCCTTTCGCAATTAACATTGTCTCTTAAATAACTTTCAGCAAGTTTGGAAACAGATGTTCCTCTGTGTTGTTCAATGACCTGGTTGAGGATAACCGTTGCTCGTGCACAATCACCCATCAGATTGTACACCTTACCAAGCTTAAATGAGGCATCGGGTACCTTGCGATGATCTGGAAAAAAAGATATGACCTGGGCAAGTGCCTGCCTCGCTTTTTCATAATCGGGATCAGGTTTGGCAGCATAAACCTCACCCAGCCAGTAATAGGCATTGGGCGCATAGGTGCCGTCTGGATATTGCGCAATGACCTCGCGTAACTGCGTAATGGCAAGATCGTACTGCCGGTTTCGAATCAGTTCCAGCGCAGTTTCATAGAGTGTTTTCTCTTCCTGGCCGGGAGGCTGGATGCTTCCAGTCGCATTGTTTGGATCTGTTGCTCCCTGTAGAACATTTGTCCCTCCCGTGTCCACGCCTCCCTGGCGAAGACTCTGGAATCGCTTGTCCAACTCGAGATATCGATCCTCCTGCATGCCACGCATCCGTTCGAAGTTAAAAGTCAGTTCTTCGACCAGTCCGCGCAACTCCATGACTTCACGCTGCAGTAACTGCAATTGATACTGGCTTTCAATACCTTCCATGCCGGCTGTGACGGCGCCAGGGGATAAATCCCCGTTCTCTTCTATCGGTTCCTGGAACGGAACAATTTCGGTTACGGCGGAAATTTTAGTCTCATCATCGTCGGGCCCAGAGACCGGACTTTCATTAGCAGTAAGCGATTCAACTTCTATCGGACCCCCAGTTATCGGACTCTCGGTTATCGAACCCTCGGCAGCCAGAACCGGTGTTAATTGAAGTAAAGAAGTGGATATGACAAACAAAAATGGTGCACCGACTGCAAACAGCAGACCCGATACACCATTCATGTGCGGGCGAAGATCACTCATAGAAACCCCGCCAGATATTTTAACGGTAGACGATTTCTACCCTTCTATTTTTTGCCCAGGATCTTTCACTGTGACCACGATTTACCGGCTTCTCTTCGCCGTAGCTGATCACTTCAATCTGTGAACGCGAAGCACCCTGCGCTAGGAGATAAGCCCGAACCGCATTGGCGCGTCTTTCACCCAACGCTAGATTGTATTCACGAGTTCCTCTCTCATCTGCATGGCCTTCAAGCCTGATATGAAACATTCTGTTACCTGACAAGACGTTAGCGTGATCGTTCAACTCTGTGTGACCGCCCCTTTTTACTATCGCCTGGTCAAAATCAAAATAGAAAATGCCCTGTAAGATTTCGGTGTCACCCATGTCACCCCTTGGGATTTCAATCTTGCCCCTCACCACCCTCGGCTCAATGATCTCAGGTTCTACTACCACAACCTCCTCAACCACTTCGATTTCTACAGGCTCCTCTACGACTATGACCTCCTCTGGCTCAGTACTGGCACAGCCTGCCAATAACCCGGCGGCAAGACCGACAACTAAAAGGCCGCGAATTTTTGTTATTCCCATGACTAGCTCCTATTGCTTTAATCACTAAAATTCTACTTTTGACGATGTACACACCATCTCCATGTCCAGATTCGGATTAAACCACATTTAGGACGCAAAGTTCACGTATCAAGTTCACATTATGGGCTATTTATCTGTAATAAATGCGGTTTTGTCGGACTCTAGTGCAACCTGAACACCTGATATTGAGTTTATTCCACTCCCTGGCGCTGTGAAACAGGCTGAAATATCTTCCGTTTTTTTGGTGACCAGGCTGGTTCACGCACGTCCCCTTCACTGGAAGGCAGGTTGAATTTTACGCCGCCATCGATAGAAACGACAGCAAGAATACCCTGCCCACCGAACTGTGTGGCATAAATCAGCATACTGCCGTTAGGTGCAACACTGGGAGATTCGTCCAGTGAGGTTTCTGTCAACACCCTCAGTCTTCCATGTTTGAGATCCAGGTGGCTGATGTGAAAAATACCATCCCTGCGGTGTACAAAAACAATTCCACTTCCATCAGGCAACAGACTTGCCTTGGCATTGTAGTCTCCTTCAAATGTCAGCCGTTCAATCCGAAAATTTTCCAGGTGTATCTGATAGATTTGCGGTTTTCCACCACGGTTTGAGGTGAAAATGATGGCCTGCCCATCCGCTGACCAGGATGGCTCAGTATCTATCCCGTAATGGCGAGTCACTCGCCGCATACGCCGATCGCTTAAGTTGATGATGTAGATATCCGGATTGCCGTCCTTCGACAGTACTATTGCCAGTTTCTTGCCATCCGGTGAAAATGCGGGCGCACTGTTTAAACCTGGAAAATCTGTAATTTGCTGCTTGCGTCCGGTCTCCAGCTGCTGAATATAGACAGCGGGCCGGCTATCTTTTTCGAATGAAACATAAGCAACGCGTTTTCCATCGGGGGACCAGGTCGCCGACAGTATCGGCTCCCTGGATTCCATAATTTTCTTCACCCGATGCCCGTCTGCATCGGCGACATTCAAACGAAATAAGCGATTATCCAACTCCCCGGAAGCAGTGATATACATGATGCGTGTTGAAAAAGAACCCTCAATGCCCGTCAGCTTTTCGAATACGACATCACTGACGTAATGGGCCATATCCCTTAGTTCTGTTTCCTTGCCGACGATAGTCAGGTTTGCATCAGCGGATTGCTTGAATACATTATAGAGTTCGAAATGCAGCTCGATATCGGTACCTACGCGTTTCATGCGGCCGATAACCAGGTACTCAACCTTGAGCAATCTCCAGTCGCGAAAAAAGACATCGTCTCCCTGGTGCGGCAGGCTCAACATCTGGTCCGCAGGTAATGTGTCGAATCGGCCGCTCAATCTCAGGTCTGAATTAATGACGCTGGTCACATCGACCCCTAACCGGGTTCTTCCTCTCCAATCGAATGGAACGACAGCAACACGAACCGCATCATCCACTCCTTTTGTCACCTCAATTCGCAGTTCCGCCATGGCTGTACCGCTGACAATGGTGGACAACAGCAGAATGAATTTAAGCAAGATGTATCGAGTGATTGATTTCATGATGAGTCGTCTGGATACGAATTTGTTATCTGCATAAGTTAATTGAGCCTACAAACGCAGGTCTTCAGGTCTGAAAAGAACCGTAAATTCCCTGAAGTTGCGTTCAAATTGCCGGGATTGCCCTGGTACCTGAAATCGCTCTGCCTTTCGAACGGCAAGTACGGCAGATCGGTCAAAAGAATCATTGCCACTGGAGATTTCCAATACCACATCAATGACCTCGCCCGTGGGGACAAGGAAAACCCGGAGTAAAACTTCCATGCCATTCCTTGCGCTAGGAGGCCTGGACCAATTTTGTACAATTTCTCTTTGAATTTGCGACACATAGGCCAGGGCTTTCTCATCATCTGTCACCGCTCGCCGGAAGTCTTGTTCCTCGCGAATAGACAATGCCAGACTTTCTTCCATTTCTAAACGCTCGGTCTCAGACTGCGCTGTTTGCTGATCCATGATCTTCCTTCGATCTGCCTCGGCGCGACTGATGGCATCCTGCTCCTCTTTCTCTCTTTGGCCTGCGAGTTGTTTCTCCAGATCCAGTCGTTTGGCTTTTTCAATGGCCTCCCGGTTCAGGCGTGTTTTTTTTTCGGCCGCGTCTCGCCGTGCTATCCTTCTCTTTTCAGCCTTCTTCGCCTCTTCTTTACGCTTTATTGCTTTATAGGGATTTTCATCGACGACCGTTGCTTCAATGTAAAAACGTTGGTCAGAAGGCACTCTAATGAGTTCATTGTCATCCCAATTCATCAGCAGAAGGCCGACGACAGCCGCATGAAAACAGACGGCGAGGATAACCGAGACGATATAGCTAACGGTTGAACTCACTGCTTCGGGGGTTCCGTAATCAGGCCGACACTATTTGCACCAGCGACCTGCAGGACATTAATCAAATTCACCACAACACCATAGGCGAGTGTTCTGTCTCCCTCTACCATTACTTTGATGCCAGGGTTTGCGGAAATAATCTTCCCCGCCCGGTCTGCAATCAAGGACAACTCGACTGCCTCATCATCTTCACCTACATTCATGTAGTAATCGCCTTCTGCATTCACTGACACTACAAGCAAGGGTTCATTCTCGTCTATTTTCAATGGGCCACTGGCAGCTTCTGGCAAGTCAACTTTGATTCCCTGTGTCATCAACGGCGCCGTCACCATGAAAATCACCAGCAATACCAGCATGACATCAATGTACGGCACGACATTGATTTCCGACATGGGTTTGAGTCTTTTTCTTCTGGCCATGAGTTACTTCGCGTGTGTGGCCCGAAATAAAATACTGCTGAATTCATCTGTAAAAGAATCAAAACGATTCATGATGATCTCGACTTGTGCCGCATACCGATTGTAGGCAATCACTGCCGGTATGGCCGCAAAAAGACCGATAGCCGTTGCCACCAGGGCCTCAGATATTCCGGGCGCAACCACCGACAGGCTAGCGTGGTTGACGGTCGCCAGCCCGCGAAACGAATTCATAATTCCCCAAACTGTTCCGAACAATCCAATGTAAGGGCTGGTTGAACCCACAGTTGCCAGGAATGGCAGGTGTGTCTCTAACCTTTCTTCTTCACGTGACATGGCGACACGCATGGCACGTTGCACATTCTGCATCACCCCGTCACCGTCCAGTTCTTTCTGCGCTCTGGACCGTGTGAACTCCTTGAAGCCCGAGACGAAAATATTTTCAACACCCACCAGATCTTCCTTGCTAGCCTGCACTTCAAGAAAAATCTTCCTTAAGTCCTTGCCCGACCAGAATTCGCTTTCAAATTCGATGGCTTCACGCCGAATGGATGACAAGGCAAATCCGCGTTGGAAAATCATGATCCATGAAGTGAAGGAAGCCGCTATTAAAATGGCCATGACAACCTGCACAACTGCACTGGCATTTAAGACCAGGTCCAATATGGAAAGGGGTTCATTCACTGTTTTTCTCCATTAGTCTCTTTTCCACCTGCCTCTACCTCACTAAAAAGATCCTGGGCACCGCTTGACGTCGGTGGTTTTAATCCAAAGTGGAGATAGGCATGGCGTGTCGCGACACGGCCGCGAGGGGTTCTCATCATAAATCCCTGCTGAATCAGGTAGGGTTCATAAACATCTTCGATCGTATCCCGCTCTTCTCCCACGGCAGCAGCCAGGCTGTCCACCCCCACCGGGCCACCGTCAAATTTTTCAATCATCGCCATCAGCAGCCGCCGGTCCATCTGATCAAAACCATTGGCATCCACGTTCAGCATATTCAATCCCTGATCAGCAATTTCACTTGTAATACGTCCATCTGCCCTGACCTCTGCAAAATCACGAACCCGCCTTAACAGGCGATTCGCTATTCGTGGTGTTCCGCGGGCACGAACCGCGATTTCCCTTGCGCCGGACTCATCACAATGGACGCCCAGCAATCTCGCTGAACGGACCAGGATTGCACTTAAATCTTCGACACTGTAAAACTCCAATCGTTGCACAATACCAAATCTGTCCCTGAGGGGTGATGTCAGAAGCCCTGCCCTTGTGGTTGCTCCAACAAGCGTGAAAGGGGGTAAATCCAGCTTGATGTAACGCGCTGCCGGTCCCTCACCAATCATGATATCCACCTGGTAATCTTCCATCGCCGGGTAGAGTACTTCTTCGACGATAGGACTCAAGCGATGAATTTCATCAATGAACAGCACATCACCCTCTTCAAGATTGGTCAGCGCCGCGACAAGGTCACCTTTTTTCTCAACGACCGGACCCGAAGTAGATTTAATCTGTACTCCCATTTCGTTGGCAATAATGTTGGCGAGTGTTGTTTTACCCAGCCCAGGCGGACCAAAAATGAGCGTATGGTCCAGCGCTTCCTGCCTGCCCCTGGCAGCGCTGATAAATATGCTCATCTGTTCGCTGACCTGGGGCTGGCCTCTGTATTCCGCAAAAGTCCGGGGCCTGATAGCCCAATCCTGGGATATTTCTGTTGCGCTAGTTTCCGCTGTTATCAATCGGTCCGATTCAATCATGCCAGTGCTTTCAATGCCTGTTTAATCAATGCTTCAACGTTTTCAGCCGGATCGCTGAGTTGTGCCAGTGCCAGGGAAGCTTCCTGGGGTTTAAAACCCAACCCGACTAATGCAGATTCTGCATCTGCAAGTAGATCATTCTTTTCACCTGCCCCGCCACCAGTAACGACAGGTCCGGATTCGATCTCCCACTCGCTAAGTTTACTGTTCATTTCGACAATCAACCTTTCCGCCATAACTCTACCCACTCCAGGGATCGCATTGAGTGTTTTCACGTCCTTGTCACGCACGCACCGGACGAATGCACTGGTTTCAACGCTGGAGAGAATGGCTATCGCAACCTTCGGACCCACTTTATTGACCTTGATCAAGGCCCGAAAAAGTGCTCTTTCACTCTGCGTGTAAAAACCATATAACAATTGCGCATCCTCACGAACCACCATATGAGTATGCAGCGTAACAGCGTCTGTGCCTGGCTCTAACCGGTAGTAGGTTGTATGGGGTATTTGAATTTCATAAGCCACGCCCGAAACATCGATGAGCACGAAATCCAACCTTTTTTCGAGTATTTGCCCACTGATTCTACCAATCATTTTTTGACCTTTCTAAAACGCCCGCGACTAAAGGTGTTGGCAGAAGCGTTGCCTCCCGCCAGTCTTGAAAGGCCTTGTTGCGTATTGATGTGACACAATGCGATGGCAAGCGCGTCCGCGGCATCTTCCTGGGGCTTACCGGGTAATTTCAGCAGCCTCTGCACCATATGTTGTACCTGGTCCTTGGTGGCAGCGCCCGTTCCGACAATTGCCTGTTTTACCTTTCTCGCTTCATACTCAAAAACCGGTAACCCTTGATTGACACCCGCGACGATGGCAACTCCCCGGGCATGCCCCAGTTTTAACGCTGATTCTGCGCTGCGGGACATAAATATCTGCTCTACCGCTAATTCATCTGGAACAAATTCGTTAATAATCTGTGTCACACCAGAAAAGATCTCGTCGAGTTTTTCGGGGAGCGTCGCTTTAGCCGTGGTGCGGATGCAACCACTGGAGACATATTCCTGGCTTGCACCGTGGTCCCTGATAATGCCATAACCGGTGATCCGGGAACCTGGATCGATTCCTAAAATCAATGCCATATGTCGTAGGGAGTTGTTAGAAGCACCGGCAGTTTAGCATATCCTGACGCACTAGGAGGCTGACCGGGAACAGAAACCGCAGCCAGGGCAAGACTGATTGTCTGCAATCAGGTTCTCTTTTTCCCGGTCAGCCTCCTGGCAGTGCTCTATCAATCGCTGCCATCAGATAGATTGTCTGGAAAATTAGCATTGGTATAGACATTGGTCACATCATCAAGGTCTTCAAGCTGATCCAGCAATCGTAATACTTTCTCCGCCGTATCCATATCCAGGTCGCTGTAATTCTGGGGCACCATAGATACCCCCGCTGCTGCGGGTTCAAAACCAGCCGCTAGCAGCGCATCCTTCACGTTAAGGAAGTCTTCCGGCAGGGTAATGACTTCAATTGAACCCACTTCATCGGTTTCCACATCTTCCGCACCCGAATCTATGGCGATCTCCATAATGCCATCTTCATCGCATCCTGGTGCAAAAATGATTTGTCCCTTCTTATCGAATAAATACGCAACCGACCCATCTGTACCCAGGTTCCCACCTGCCCGTGTAAATGCATGGCGAACCTCAGCAACGGTACGGTTTCGACTATCTGTCATAGTTTCCACAAGTACAGCGACACCACCGGGACCATAACCCTCATAAGTGAGCGCGACCAACTGGGCGCCATCCTGGCCACCCGCTCCACGATCGATAGCCCGCTCCATGGTATCTTTCGGCATCTGCGCGGCCTTGGCTTTATCAACGACGGTTCTAAGCCCTGAATTGTCATCAACACTGGCTCCGCCGTCCCGGGCAGCAACGGTCAATTCGCGAATGATTTTGGTGAATACCCGGGCACGTTTGGCATCCTGCCCGGCTTTGCGGTGCTTGATGTTGCTCCATTTACTGTGTCCAGCCACGGGGTCGCTCCTCTAAGCCGGTCTCTTCACACTGATAGCCAGATCGTGCAGCTGTTCCGGGTCTACTTCTCCTGGCGCCGAGGTCAGCAAACACTGGGCCGTTTGTGTTTTTGGAAAAGCAATCACATCCCTGATTGAATTTGAACCTGCAAGAATCATAATCAATCGATCCAGCCCGATGGCGATGCCGCCATGGGGAGGTGCACCAAAACTTAAGGCGTCCAGCAGAAAACCGAATTTTTCATGTGCTTCATTGTCTGAAAGCTGCAGCACCCTGAAGATTGCTTTTTGCAGGCCCGCATCGTGGATACGAATTGAACCACCACCTATCTCGTGACCATTAATGACAATATCATAAGCCCTGCTTAAGGTGGCGCCAGGATTTGCTTCAATATCACTGATCTCTCCCAACGGATGAGTAAAGGGATGATGAACGGCTGTCCAGCCACCCCTGGCATTCTTCTCAAACATTGGAAAGTCGGTAACCCAGCAGGCTGCCCACTGTTTTTCGTACAGGTCCAGATCTTCAGCCAGTTTGCAGCGCAATGCGCCGATAGAATCGTTGACCACACTCGATTTGTCCGCACCGAAAAAGATAATGTCATTATCCTCGGCATTCACTCGCTCAAGAATATTCAGCACAACCTCACTGGGAAGAAATTTGAGGATGGGAGATTGCAACCCTTCAATACCTTTGGCCAGATCATTAACCTTGATGTAGGCCAGACCCTTGGCACCATAAACGCTGATGAACTTCGTGTAGTCATCAATTTTCTTGCGGCTCAAACGGTCTCCACCAGCGAGCCTGAGTGCAACAACCCTGGACTCGTCATCATTTGCCGGGCTGGAAAATACCTTGAATTCCACGTCTTTCATCAAGTCTGCCACGTCAATCAGCGGTAAACCAAAACGCAGATCAGGTCGATCGCTACCATAATTTTTCATGGCATCGGCGTAGGTAATCACCGGCAACTCGCCTAGATCAACATCAATCATTTCTGCAAAAAGTTGCTTCAGCATATCTTCCGTAAGGGACATGATTTCTTTTTCATTCATGAAAGACGTTTCAATATCTACCTGAGTAAACTCCGGTTGCCGGTCCGCACGTAAATCTTCATCCCGAAAGCATCGGGCAATCTGGTAATAGCGATCAAAACCGGACACCATCAACAGTTGTTTAAAAATCTGCGGCGACTGGGGTAAGGCAAAGAAATTACCGGGGTGAGTACGAGAGGGAACCAGATAGTCTCTCGCTCCCTCCGGTGTTGCTTTGGTTAAAATCGGTGTTTCGATATCAACAAACTGGCGCTCATCGAGATATCGGCGAATAAAGTGGCCCACCGCTGATCGTAAGCGTAACTTTTCCTGCATTTCCGGACGGCGCAAATCGATATAACGATATTTGAGTCGAACATCTTCGCCTGCATCCGAATATTCATCAATTTGAAACGGTGGTGTTTTGGACCGATTGAGTATCGTCAGTTCCTGACCCAACACCTCAATTTGCCCCGTTACCATTTTTGGATTGATTGCAGCATCATCCCGGGAACGCACCTTACCCCGGATATTCAGTACAAACTCATTTCTTACCTGATCCGCAAGCGCAAAACTTATCTCGGTATCGGGATCGAAGACGACCTGGACAATCCCCTGATAATCTCTCATATCGAGAAAAATGACTCCGCCGTGATCTCGACGGCGATGGACCCAACCATACAAGGAAACCTCAACACCAATATGAGTATCCCTGAGTTGGCCACAATAGTGGCTCCGCATTACTAATTACCCCTAAGCTATTCTGGGAAGGTTGACGTTAACTGGAGCCGGAAGAAGACTTCTTCTTACTTCCACTGTAACTGTTTTTAGATGATCCACTTTTAGATGATCCACTATCAGCAGATTTCGAAGAACTGTCGCTGCTTTTAGGCGGGCTGTCACTGCCTCCACTTTTAGAAGAACCGCCGCTGGCATCAGAAGAACCGCCGCTGGCATCAGAAGAACCGCCGCTGGCATCAGAAGAACCGCCGCTGGCATCAGAAGAACCGCCGCTGCTATCAGAAGAACCGCCGCTGCTATCAGAAGTGCCGCCGCTGGCGCTTGAAGCGTTATCACTGCTGCTGACATTTTTCTTGTCGCCGGTTTTGAAATCTGTTTCATACCACCCGCTGCCCTTTAGCCTGAATGCCACAGCGGAAATCAGTTTCTTCATTTCGGGCTTCTCACAGTCAGGACACAGCTTCAACGGATCATCGCTGAGCTTCTGAAGTTTTTCCAGCTTGTGACCGCAAGCTTCACATTGATATTCATAGATGGGCATTGCAGCGTTTATCCTTCTTTCATTGTCTAGTCCATGGCGGCCGCGAATTATACCTAAACAAATCATAAGGTGACACTAATACTGTAATTACAGTGTTAAAAGCATCATCTCACAAGGAAAATGACGAGTGGCCTAAAAAAGTAACGCTATTTCTTGCTAGGGTTCAGGCAATCATATATAAAGACCTCCACCAGAGGTGGGAGTTAGAATTTACCTTTCTTTTCGGCTATAAGTCCCCTCACTTTTTGAGATCACGTTTCCTGATCCAACGATTTAAAGATCGACAGGTAACTAAATCGAAGTAAGTTATCTACACATTTATTTAACATTTACCAAACGTTCACACACTAATAAGGATATACGAATGGCTGCAAAGAAGGCGAAAGCCAAAAACAAACCTGACGCTCCCAAGGCCAAGAAACTACCCGCAATCAAGCAAAAGTACACAAAGACTGCCATTCTGGCAGAACTTGCTGACAAGACTGAGCTTTCAAAGAAACAGGTCCAGTCGGTCCTTGACGAACTTTCAGATCTTATCCAGAGACATGTCAAGAAAGGCAGTGCCGGTGAATTTACAATGCCAGGTCTTCTGAAGATCAAAACTGTGATCAAACCTGCCCGCAAGGCGCGTAAAGGTGTACCTAACCCATTCAAACCGGGCGAGCTAATGGATATCGCGGCCAAGCCGAAAAGCACAAAGATCAAAGTGCTGCCATTAAAAGGACTTAAAGAATTCGTTTAATTCAACGTTTAATTTGAGAAGTCTTGATGAATAAGGCCGCATATTGCGGCCTTTTTTTGTGGGCTTCCTGCAGCAATTGAACGAGTTGGTGCCAACGATTGCATGCTAAATCGTTCTCCTGAGTAGCCTCTTATTCCACACTGACCAGGTCGATTACGACAGATATCTGCAGCTTCGGAGTTTACTCACTGGAACGAGTTCGCTCTGGCAGATCATTTAACTTACCGGTTTGGATAGGTGAGAGAGGGCTGAGGCATTAGCTTCCCAGTTTTGCCCATCGAAGTCTTGAATCTCTACCGTCGTAAAAGTTGATTGGTCAACACAGCGAAGGTTTACGCTGACACCATCCGGATTGGATCGGGGGATATAGAACGACTTGATCCCGCAAACAGGGCAAAAATGATGTTTTGCAACATGGGATTCAAACGTATAGGTAGAAGGATCACCAGACAATAGATTGAAGGAAGAAGCGGGAAGGATGAGATGTAAATAATCAGTCATCCGGCAAATTGAACAGTTACATCGATAGACAATAATTTCCGCCGGTGCTTCGAATTCAAATTTTATAACCTTGCAATGACAACCACCGCGATGCTTGAATTCCATTCCTTACTCCGCAACAAAACCATTTAAAATTGGGATCTCTTCATCCACAATCAGTAGCCAAAATCTTTACCCATATGAAGTCATGGTTATTATAAAATAGAAAACGAACGGACAGGAAACGATTAAAACGACTATGAGAGCATCACGCTACACCATCGCAACTCTAAAGGAGACGCCTGCTGACGCAGAAATCGTTAGCCATCAGCTAATGATTCGCGGCGGCTTCATTCGCAAACTGGCATCCGGTATCTATAGCTGGTTACCGATGGGCTTACGGGTGCTTCAAAAAGTGGAAGCCATTGTCCGCGAGGAAATGAATGCTGCCGGTGCCCAGGAAATTTTGATGCCTGTGGTCCAGCCTGCCCACTTGTGGAAAGAATCCGGTCGCTGGAATCAGTACGACCAGGGGCTATTGTTAAAGTTCAATGACCGTCACCAACGTGAATTTTGTTTCGGGCCTACCCATGAAGAAGTCATAACAGACCTGGCCCGGAATGAGCTGAAGAGCCATCGCCAGCTTCCTGTTAATTTCTACCAGATACAGACCAAGTTCAGGGATGAAACCCGCCCGCGTTTTGGAGTGCTTCGTGCGCGAGAATTTCTGATGAAGGATGCCTACTCCTTTCACATTAGCCAGGAAAGTTTGCAGGAAACCTACGATCTCATGCACGTGACCTATAGCAAAATCCTCGATCGGATGAGACTGGATTATCGCCCTGTTCTCGCGGATACCGGGGCTATTGGCGGCAGCGCATCGGTGGAATTTCAGGTCCTTGCAGATTCAGGTGAAGACGAGATCGCATTTAGCACCGAAAGCGACTATGCCGCCAATATTGAAATGGCCGAGGCCATGGCGCCGGAGAAGGACAGCTCAACCCAGGAGAAACTAACCGAAGTCGCAACGCCTGGCATGCGAACAATCGAACAGATCTCAGGTTTCCTGAAGGTGCCAACAATCTCCACCATAAAGACGCTCGTCGTCAAGGGTGAAGAGCAGCCGCTGGTGGCACTCATTCTTCGGGGTGACCATAAACTGAACCCGCTAAAGGCCGAGAAGCTCGGCGGTATCGCCTCACCGCTGACCATGGCTGGTGACGCGGACATAAGAGCCGCTATTCACTGCGAACCTGGATCCATCGGCCCCGTCAATCTGCCAATACCCATATTTGTTGACCGGGCAGCAGCCGCTATGGCCAACTTTGTCTGTGGCGCGAACAAGGATGACTTCCACCTGACGAATGTCAACTGGGGCCGGGACGTGAATGCAGAGAATATTGTTGATCTTCGGGATATCGTGGCAGGCGATCCAAGCCCGGACGGCAAGGGAACAATTCTAATAAAAAGGGGCATAGAAGTTGCCCAGATTTTCCAGCTGGGCACTAAATATTCCGAAGCGATGAATGCCACCGTGCTGGACGAAAACGGCAAATCCGTGACAATGAACATGGGATGTTACGGTATTGGTGTTTCCCGATTGGTCGGTGCGGCAATTGAACAGTACCACGACGAGAAGGGCATCATCTGGCCGACTGCCCTGGCGCCGTTCCAGGTCATCATCATTCCAATCAATGCCCACAAATCTGAAGCTGTCGCTGATACGGCTGAAAATCTCTATTCAGAATTTACCAGTCTCGGTGTTGAGGTATTACTGGACGATCGCGAAGGTCACCGCCCTGGTGCAAAATTTGCCGATGCAGAACTCATCGGCATACCCCACCGCCTGGTTGTTGGTGAGCGTGGGCTAAAAAATGGTGTTGTGGAATACGCCAACCGGCAGACTGGAGAATCAGAAGACATTGCGCTTTCGGATGTAGTGCGCAAGCTGCACCAGTCGATTCAAGCTGAGTTGGGCGGCTGATCTGGATCGCACCCGACCGGGAGCGGACCCGACCGGGAGCGGACCCGACCACGGAAGCACCGGATCAAAGAAGCGCGTCGAGCAACGTTTCCTCTGTTTGCGGTCCCACCAGGGTTGAATGAAGTTTTCCACCGGGCGAAAACACAAATGTCGTCGGCAGAACCTCCGGCCTGGAAATACCCAGGTATGATGACGGGTCCTCACTATAAACTGGGAACTCGATTTTCATTTTCGCAACCTGGGCCTGGATCTCTTCGCCGATGGGCTGGTCAAAATTGACTCCAAATACCAGTACTGTGTCCTTGTGTTCCTCGGCCAGTTTATTCAGCTCGGGAATCTCCTTGATACAGGGTGCACACCAGGTTGCCCAGTAGTTCACCACCAGCCATTTCCCGTTTAGCGCTTCGTAACGATAGCCATTTCCGCGTGTATCCAGGAAATCAGGTTCCTGGCAAGAGGCGACGAAAAATGCCAGCATGATTGCTACTATTTTTAACATACGGTTTACTCCGGGTTCTTTAATTTAAGGACTTCGCTATTTGGATTGGAAAAGGCGCTCAAGATCTATACCAAGCGCTTCCTGGTTGCGACCGGATATCGACTCGAAAGTTTCCGATAGCGACCTCTCCCAGGGGCTATTTCCATCGATGCTTTTTTCCGGTAGCGGCCAGGGTAGTTTTGAGTGAAGTTCCCAGATGGATATTTCACTTAAGTCACGAGCCAGAATAAGCCCACCTTTGTCAACGGACCTGATCAGGTTTAATGACATCAGTACGTGGCGATATTCTGTCCACTTTTCCATATTGATTCGGGAGCCAAGCTCATGAATCATCTTGTCCGTCACAACTTCACCACGGTGGTGGGCACTGTTGAAGACCTCCAGAACGATCAGTAACTGGAAAAACGGCTGTTCCAACTTAGCGCTGCCCTGGTAGCGGTAAACGCCTAATCCTTTCACCAGTTCTGCTCCCAGCAGGACGATGGTCCAGGAGATGTAAACCCAGAGCAGAAATAGCGGCACGACAGCAAAGGTGCCATATATCGCCTGAAAACTGGATTTGGACATGACGAAACCAAAGATAAACTTCGCCGCCTCAAATATACTCGCCACCAGCACACCGCCGATCACCGCGTGTTTCAGCGGTACTCTTGTATTGGGTACGGCAATATAGATCAGCGTCAAGGCCGATGCGCTCATCAGCACTGGGATGAATCTAAGAAAATAGGGTGACTCTGCCACTTCACTTATAAGCGGAAGAGAAATCACATAAGTTGTAATACCAAAGCCGACGACGATCAGCAGGGGTCCCAGGGTCAGTACCGCCCAGTACATCAGCATGCGTTGAAATCCCTGTCTTGGCTCTTTTATGCGCCAGATTTCGTTAAATGTCCTCTCAATAGTCAGCAACATCAGGAATGCCGTGACTACGAGGAAGATTGCGCTGGGACCCCTGAGCTTGAGTGCCCCCTCTGAAAATTGTCGAATGTACTCCTGCACGGCGCCGATATTTTCCGGCACGATGTTACCGAAGATAAAGTCTTCTACCGTTTGGTCCATGTCACCGAAAGCTTCGAGCCCGGAAAAACCCCAATACATCATGGTCAACGCTGGCACCACGGCGAACAGGGTCTGGTAGGTCAGCGCCGCTGCTGTCGTCTGGCAGCTATCCTCAAAAAAGTGCTCTACCGGAAACTTCAACAGGCGCCAGATTTCAGCAACCATGCGCTTTATATTGTCAGTCACATACCACTCCTTGTTGCCAGGTGCCTACCTTAATACAATATTGTCCGGATAAAACGTCCCATATGGCAGAGAATCGAATGAGCAAAGTTACAATTTATCACAATCCTGGATGTTCGAAATCCAGGCAAACAATGGCACTACTGACGAAAAGGAATATAAAACCGGAAATTGTGCTGTACCTGGAAAATGCGCCCACAACATCAGAATTGGCAACGATCATCGATCAACTCGGTATATCAGCCAGGGAATTGTTACGCACAGGTGAAGCAGCATACACAGAGAAGGGACTTGATAACCCAGAGCTGGGGGATGAAAACATCATTCAGGCGATGGTGGCATCGCCTATCTTAATTCAGAGGCCAATTGTCATACACAATGGTAAGGCTGCACTGGGGCGACCACCTGAACAGGTGTTGGAGGTTCTCTAGCAGGTTGATGGAGAATAGAAACTGACGCTAATGAATTATTTTGTCCTGGTACTCAAACTGGGCCGCCAGTTCCGGCTCAATTTCATGAGAATCATCAAATACATCATGACTGGATTTCAC
>SMVA01090812.1_pt1 | contig 16994 bp, 17 predicted proteins | sample 2456451 | NCBI WGS metagenome assembly SMVA01 (sample SAMN11095933, study PRJNA526329) | marine sediment metagenome | biome: Marine sediment; feature: Surficial sediment; material: Deep marine sediment; isolation source: Hadal surficial sediment | place: Pacific Ocean | collected 2014-05 | depth...
TCTGCATTCCACGCTCGGATATAAAACACCAATGAATTACGAAAAGGACCTTAACAAAGTGTCCGGAAATGGTTGACCACTACACTGCATGATTCTATACGTTGCGAACGCCTAGAGTGTGCTCGCACTGTCAGTATCGAAAAATCAGGTAAACCCACATGCGAACACGGCGGCTAAATGTCCCTTCATTCGTCTTACCCCGTATTGATGGACACCTTAGAATTGGCGCGATGATGCGCTGGGAGGTGTCTTATGACGAAACCGAAGCGATACAAACGCTACAGCCCGGAGTTCAAACGAGAAGCCTTAAAGCGGGCGAGTGCAGAAGGCGTAACCGACATCATTGTTTGTGAAAAACTCGACATCAGCGCACGTCAGCTGCGCAGATGGCGAGATGAGTACCGTCTGTTGGGGGATGGTGCCTTTCCGGGCCAGGGACATAGTCGGGATGAAGAGATCACAACACTCAAGCGGGAGCTGGCCAAGGTCAAGCAGGAGCGTGATTTTTTAAAGGAAGCGGCGGTGTTCTTTGCCAAGGAGTCGAAGTGAGATACGTCTGGATCGACCGCAAACCTCAGTATCTTTTGCCAGTTGGACTCCGGGAAGCAACCCATAGCTTTTTGATTTTAATAGAAATATGGCGGAGAGGGTGGGATTCGAACCCACGGTACGGTTGCCCGTACTCTTGATTTCGAGTCAAGCCCGTTCGGCCAGCTCCGGCACCTCTCCACGACCGCTGTTACGGTGAGACGCACATTCTGCAGAAGCGCGGGCGCGTTTGCCAGGCGGGTTTTGCAACAGCCAGTTATTGCGCAGCGCAATTCAGTGCTGCGCCGTCAGACCATCGATCACGCAAGCGGAATCGCAACCGGCCGCTCTGCGGCAATCTCAATCCAGTCGACACCGGACGACTGAGTGGCGAACCTCAGTTCTTTGACCCTGCTGCGCATCCCCCCGAAGACCTCCTCGAGCAGATCGGGATGATTGTTCTCTTCGCTGACATGGCCGATCACTACGCTGAGTTCGGGGTGTGCCACCTGATCCAGAAAACCGGCCGCCTGGTGGTTCGACAGATGACCCAGATCACTACTGATGCGCCGCTTCACATTGGCCGGGTAGCGTCCACGCAGCAACATCTCCTGATCGTAGTTGCTTTCCATGAAAAGACCGTGGCAACCGCTGTACTGCTCGACGACAAAAGGTGTCACGTGACCGAGGTCCGAAACCACCCCCAGACGCACACCGGCATGCTCAAAGACGAACTGGGTCGGCTCTTTCGCATCATGCGGGACGACGACGGGCCGAACTTCCACCTCGCCGATGTGGAAACTGGTGTGGGTGTTGATGGCCGTCCCGACGAGATTATTGCCAGCCGCCCGCAGAGTGCCGTAGGACGCATAGACGGGTAGCGCGTATTTATGTGCCAGCGCAGCAACGCCGGCTGCATGATCGCTGTGTTCATGGGTGACCAGGATGGCGGAGAGATCCGCCGGACGTATGTCGATTCGGGCGAGCCTTGCCTCAGCCTGCTTCAGGGTGAAACCGCAATCAATGAGAATGTACTCCCCACCGATGTCTACAAGCGTGCCATTGCCCCGGCTACCGCTGCCCAGGGAACACAGGCGCGTCAACTGGCAAACTCGCGGAGCATGCTCAGCACCTGTTGACTGAGATCGCGGTCAACCCGATTGGCCTCTGCATCGAGCACGAACACCTGAAACGCGCTATCGGTCAACACCGTCACGTGCAGCTGCAGTTCATGCACATCGCCACCGCCGCCAAACGGATTGAGGTTGCTGATCCAGCTCGGCTCCTGGCCGGTGAAGAGCGAATCGGGAATCGACACGTAGTAGACACCTTCGACCTGATCGAGACTCAGCACCTCCACGTCGGCTCGCGTAAGCGCCTGACCCACGGTTGCCCATGCCCGATCGTAGTCGAGATTGAGACGTAGAATTGGATCACCGCGCTCGTCGCGCATAATGGCAGACTTCACGCCGGTGGAAATATCCTGCGCAACCATCGACACAGTCTGTTCGGATACCTTCGCTGCAATGTAGGCGCCGATCTCGGTGAGTACCGCCAGTTCAACCGAAGCGATTTCGGAGATCAGCGAGTTCAGATCCACAACCTTGTCCTGGGGTGTGAACAAGGCATCATTTTCATGCCGCAGGTGCACCTCCGAACTGCGTTCGCGCAAGCCCTGTTCCACGCGCAGTAGGAGTCGATCCCGCCCTACCGTCAGACCCGCTTCTTGTCTGGCGTCGCGCAGCTCTGCGCGCACCACATCTCGATACTCTCTATCGCCGATCTCCAGCCACTCGGTATCAATTCGACCGTAGGTCGGATTCTCAGCGGCGATACCGATGCCGTTCTCACTGAGAAACTGTTTTACTTTCGGCCATACCCTGTTCGGTGGCTCAGGTATCACGAGCCAGCGGCGATCACCAAGACTTTGAATGCGCACCTCATCGCGATTGTCGCTGGCGAACAGCGCATCCGGTCGCGGCGGACGGTCCGGAAAGTACTCGGCATTTATCTGATCAGGCGTCGGCGGGATGGGGAACGGGTCTTCCACTCTCTGCGAATCGAGATCTTCCGGAATGACGAGACCCGCGCTCTCGACGCTATCGAGATAGTCGTCCGAGCGGTTGACGAAGATGCCTTTGTCGTCGTTGAACCAGGAACATCCAATCAGAAAGACAGTGGTCAATGCGAAAATTAGACGCATCACAGTGCCCCGGCTGTTCTGAGACGATCTATTAATTCCGGCCGATGCTGCTCTGACAATTCGATCAACGGTAGTCTGATTCCTTTTTCGATTTTCCCCATTTCATGGAGAGCCCATTTTGTCGGCTGCGGGCTCGACTCGATGAACAACACCTCATGCACCGGCTGCAATTCGGCATCGAGACTGTTGGCGCTTTCTTGATCACCATCCAGAAAGGCCTGACAGAATCTCGCCATTTTTTCAGGCAGAACATTCGCGGTGACCGAGATTGTCCCGACCGCACCGAGTTCCATCATGCGCAAAGTCTGCGCATCCTCGCCCGACAGGACGATAAAGTCATCGGCCACGAGTTGTCTGATGGCCGACACCCGCTCAGGGTCACCGCACGCTTCCTTTATCGCGATGATGTTGTCGATCGCGGCGAGCCGCGCGACCGTTTCAGGCAACAGGTCGCAAGCTGTTCGTGGCGGCACGTTATAAAGAACCAGTGGTACCGATGATGAGCTGGCGATCGCTTCATAGTGCCGGTACAGCCCTTCCTGCGTGGGCCTGTTGTAATAAGGAGTCACTACCAGGCACGCGTCCGCGCCAAGACTCGCCGCCTCCTGCGTGAGATGAACGGCTTCGGCCGTGGCATTCGCGCCGGTACCGGCAACAACCGGGATGCGGCCCGCAACCAGTGCCACCGTGCGCTGGACCACCTCGAGATGCTCGGTAACCGACAGTGTCGAAGATTCACCCGTAGTGCCCACCGGAACAATCCCATGGGTGCCCGCTTCGAGATGCCAGTGAACCAGTTGCTCGAACGCCTCCCAGTCAACGGCGCCGGCGTCCGTCATGGGTGTAATCAGAGCAACGAGGCTTCCCTTCAGCATGCAAATTCCGCGCTAATGAAAAAAACGGCGCAATGTTACTTGGTCGGGCACCGAGATCTCAAGGCAGAGCTGCGGGAGCCTCCACAGCCCCCGGGGGATCAGGCTCTGCCTCATCGTGAGGCCACGCGTTGTACACCGCTTTTACCAGCGTTGCCAGGGGAATGGCGAAAAAGACACCCCACACACCCCATAGCCCACCGAAGGCAAGTATCGACACGATGATGGTGATCGGATGCAGATCAACGGCCTCAGAGAAGAGTAGCGGCACGATCACATTGCCATCCACCGCCTGAATGATCGCATAGGCAATGAGCACCCAGGCCAGATCCCAGGTCCAGCCAAACTGAATGATCGCCACGAGCGCTACGGGAATCGTCACGACCGCCGCACCCACAAATGGAATCAGTACCGACAATCCGACAATAACGCCGAGCAGGGCCGCATAGTTGAGGCCGAGAATCTCGAAGGTCACGAAGGTTGCAGAGCCGACGATCAGAATTTCGATGAACTTACCCCGAACGTAGTTTGCAAGCTGCACGGTCATCTCGTCACCCACGCGATCGAGCAGCGGCCGTTCTCTTGGCAGCAGCGAATGAAACCACTGCATGAGCTCGACACGATCCTTGAGGAAAAAGAAGACCGAAATAGGTACGAGCACCAGGTAGATCAGCAACGCAACCACCGAGGGCACCTGGGTCACCATGGTGTTGAGCAGTGAGCCGCTGACACTGCCGACCTCACCAGCCATCATGCTGAGCCATTGGTTTACCTGCTCCGCGGTAATGTAACCGGGCGCAACCTCGGGCAACTCACGCAGCATTTCCTGCAGACGGCTGAAAATATTAGGCAGTGCCGTCCGCAATGCGCCAAGTTGCTGCCAGACCAGAGGAACTACAAACAACAGCACAGCGAACAGGGCGCTCAGGAACAGCACGAACGTCAGATACACGGCGCTGTTGTGCGGCATGTTCAGATTGACGAGTTTCTTCACCAGACCCTGCAACAGAAACGCCAGCACCAGGCCGGTCAACACAGGTGCAAGCACAGAGCCAAAAATCAGCAGAACGCCGAAGCCGAAGGCCAGCAACACGACCAGGTAAATGGCTTCCTCGTTGGAAAAATGCTCGTTGATCCAGCCGCCGATGACCTCGAGAAACCGCATCAGACGGACTTTTTGCGCAGCAGATAGGTGTAGGTGTCGCCATCCTGGCGCGACTCCAGCAATTCGTTGCCGCTCTGCTGCGAAAATACTTCAAAGTCCCGCACCGACCCGGGGTCTGTTGCCAGCACACGCAGCAGCGCCGCCGGTGGCAGCTCATTGAGCGCTTTTTTTGCTTTCAGCAGCGGCATCGGACAATTCAGACCTTTCGCGTCGAGCAGTCGCTCTGGTTCCTGTATCACTTGTCGCCACTGTAGTTGCGGGGAAGCCGTATGATACCTGGTTTTGAACTTTTACTGGCGAGCATACGTCCATCCAGTATGATGATTTACATGACACTGCGCGCCGCTGGGAACAGCTTTATTCCACAGTCGCCACGGGCTTTGCAAGATTTGCCGCGGGCGCTCCCCGAATCGCCGCAGGCGCTTACCAGATCACCGCGGGGACATAGCAAGCCGCTGGTCCTTGCCGCGATTCTGGCTGCGGTTCTGGTTGTGGCCGCCCTGGGGACAGATGCCCGCGCGGCCAACAACGATCTGCCGGTTCTTGGAGATGCCTCGTCGAGCCTCATCTCCCCGGCGCTGGAAAAGCAGATCGGCCGCGACTTTTTAAAGCAGATCCATGCTGCGCTGCGCACCGTCCACGATCCCATCTTGAAATACTACGTCGAGCTGCAATTGGCCGAACTCGCCCAATATTCACAGCTAAGTGAAAAGGTGCTGCAGATCGTGTTGATCGACAACCCGCAGGTGAACGCCTTCGCCGCCCCTGGTGGTGTGGTCGGCATCAATCTGGGGCTTTTCCTCAATGCCCAGGACCAACACGAATACGCGTCCGTGATCGCCCATGAGCTCGCACACCTTTCTCAGCGCCACTTCGCGCGCGGGATCGAGGAGCAGCGCTCCAATGCGCTGCCCTCGCTCGCCTCGTTGATCGCCGCAATCATGGTAGGCGTTGTCGGCGGCGGGGAGGCCGGAATTGCAGCAATGTCGGCGTCGCAAGCCCTCGCCCAGCAAAGCCAGTTGCGCTACAGCCGCGCTCGTGAAACCGAAGCTGATCGCATCGGTCTCAACACATTGGCCAGTGCCGGTCTCGACCCTGATGGGATGGCACGGATGTTCGACCGCATGAATCGTGCTTATCGCTACACCCGCAAACCGCCGGAGTTTTTGCTGACCCACCCTCTGAGCGAAACTCGAATCGCAGACGCAAAGACCCAGGCGCGGAAATTTCCGCGCCGGGAGTACACCGATTCGCCTGACTTCGCATTGATGCGCGTACGGGCCCAGATCCACTATGCCGATAGTGCTGCCGCGGCCGTGAAGCAATTCGACAAAGAGGTCAGGGATAATCCCGACTCACCCGCCGCGCAATACGGCCTGGCACTGGCACTCAGCAAGGCCGATAGACACCGCGAAGCTTTACCGCTGGCCGATGCCCTGTTCTCAGCCGATCCGCACAAGCTGCTGTATGTAGCTGCGTATGCCGAACTGTTGACCGAGGCGGGTAAATACTCTCAGGCATTGACACTGCTGGAACGGCAACTCGTGCTCAATCCGGACAACCCACCCTTGTCAATGCTCTACGCCAACGCGCTCAGCAAAAATGGCGAGCATGAAGTAGCCGAGATGGTGTTGCAGCGGCAGAGTCGGGCTCGTCCTGACGACGTGGACGTCTGGTATGAACTCGCCGAAGCGGCCGGCAAGGCCGGTAATATCATCGGCGTACACCGGGCACGAGCCGAATACTTCGCGCTGCACGGCGCCTATACCAAGGCGATACAGCATCTGGAATACGCACGACGCCTCGTCAGCAGATCGGATACGCAACTCAACGCCCGGCTGGATCAACGAATCAATGATTTGCGCACCGAGCTGAGGATTGCTCAGTCCTAGGAAGTGCGGCCAGGTGCTGGTCGCGGTCGCTTTGTCAGCCGCAGTCTCTCGATCAGCCGCAGTCTCTTTACCAGCCGCGGGCGCTCAGGCCTGAAACTCCAGCATCCGTGTCAGCGGCGCCATGGCCTGCACGCCGATCGCGGGATCGACATGGATTTCATTGGCGCTCATGACGGAGTCATCGCGCAAACAGGCCGCAAGACGACTGAGCTCGTTCATCGCCATCCAGGGGCAATGCGCGCAGCTGCGACAGGTTGCTCCATCACCGGCAGTCGGCGCTTCAATGAAGCGCTTGGTGGGATTGCGCTGTCGCAGTTTGTGAAAGAGGCCGCGATCCGTCGCAACGATGAAGGTATCGTGCGGCAACTGGGCGGCCGCCTGTAAGATGTGGCTCGTGGAGCCGACCGAATCTGCAATGTCGATAACCGCAGCGGGAGATTCCGGATGCACGAGAACAGCGGCTTCGGGATAAAGCGCTTTCATGTCAAACAACGCCTTTGCCTTGAACTCTTCATGCACCACGCAGGCGCCGCTCCACAGCAGCATGTCCGCGCCGGTGCAGGTCTGAATGTAGTGTCCGAGATGCTTGTCCGGCGCCCACAGTATTTTCTCACCACGTGCCGCGAGAGATTCGATGATCGGCAGTGCCACGCTGCTGGTGACCACCCAGTCCGAGAGCGCTTTCACGCGCGCCGACGTATTTGCGTACACAACCACTGTGCGATCAGTGTTGGCCTGACAAAATGCTTCAAAGGCGTCCGGCGGACAGCCGAGATCCAGCGAACATTCGGCCTCGAGCGTCGGCATGATGATGCGCTTGTCCGGCGAAAGGATCTTCGCAGTTTCACCCATGAAACGAACACCGGCCACGACCAGTGTGTTGGCCGCATGATCCCTGCCGAAGCGAGCCATTTCCAGCGAGTCCGCGACACACCCGCCGGTTTCCTCGGCGAGGTCCTGCACATCACCATCGACATAGTAGTGCGCAATCAAGGCCGCACCGCGGTCCTGCAACGCCGTTGCGATCTCGCTTTTCAAGGCGGAGATACGCTCGCTCGGCAGCACTTCCGGAACGACGATCGGAACTTCCTCCGGCGAGAGAGTGAAATCTGGTAGGTTTGCTTGTGCGCTCATGGGACCGATCAGCTTACCATGCTTTGCCCTGACACGAATTTCGCGACACTTACAGGCGCAGTTGGACAAATCGCGAATGCATAACCTGCCTTCAACGGACGGAATTTAGTGCCCCGACGACCCGAAATTCTCTTCCTGATCGGCGATATCGACAAAGCCCGCAACGACAACCACGTCCGCCTGCCTGATGCGTTTCGCGCCCTCGGCTGGCAGGTGAGCGTCGCTGCGCACGAGTCAGTTCGGGTCAGCGCCAACTCAATCGAGCTGCAAGACGGCGACCCGGGTCGGTATGATCTCATCTGGCTGCTCGGGTTCGGTCGTGCGGCAACATTTTTTGATCGGATGCAATTACTGCGTCAGCTGCCGCAGAGCCGCTTCGTCACAACCGTGGACGCCTTGATGTATCTCCACGGCAAGCATCGCTGGCTGCAACACATGCCAGAAACCCACACCAGCGCGGACCTGCAACATCTGCTCGGGGTGATCAAACAAGGTGGTGAGTGGATCATCAAACCACCGGCAGGCAGCTATGGCAGGGACGTGCGTCTCGTGCGCAACGAATCCGAAGCACGCGCCGCGCTCAGCGAGTATGCCCGCGAGACCGATGATGGCTACTGCATGATTCAGCGATTTCTGCCGCAGATTGCGGACGGTGAAAAGCGCACGATCATCGCTGCAGGCCGCATTATCGGCAGCTACCTGAAAGTTCCCTCGGATGAGCTGCTGGCGAATGTCAACGCGCAGGCAGCGGTAGCCGCAACGTCACTCACCGCGGCCGAGTCAAAGCTGGTCGGCGCAATTGCCGGGGATCTGACGAAACTCGGCGCCGGATTCGCAGCCATCGACACCGTCTACCCCTATTTAATCGAAGTGAACGTCGCCAATCCCGGCGGGCTTGCGGCTCTGAGCCAACTGGCCGATCGCGACTGTGCGGCGGCGACTGCCGAAGCTGTCATAGATGGACTCCGGGACCCCGAGGCAGCCGAGGGCTGATGCAATGAACGGTTCGCGCACGGCCTCCACGCGCACCGGTGGTGGCCATAGATGCGGCCACAGTCCCGTACTTGCGTTTGTAGAATGCGGCCGTAAACTGATCCGTCCGGTAAACACTTCCGGGCTTTTCTCGCCCCGGCGCGCAGTGGTCGGGCAGGCGTTGCGCCTGGTTCTAGACAACACAATAAACGGAACAGATAGAACGGACACAACAAGCAAGCAGTTACAAACACTCAAGTCACAATACACATTAGAACCGATTCAAGGAGAGCACTATGGGAATGCTGGACGGTAAGGTTGCGCTGGTCACAGGCGCCGGCGGCGGATTGGGAAGAGCACACGCGCTGCTGCTCGCGCACGAAGGTGCCAGCGTCATCGTCAACGATCTCGGCGGAGCCCGCGACGGTACGGGTGCAGATGCCTCCATGGCAGACGGCGTGGTTGCGGAAATCAAAGAGGCCGGCGGCAGCGCAGTCGCTCACTACGGTTCGGTTACCGACAAAGAAGCAGCGCTGGGGATGGTCGAGGTTGCGGTAAGCGAATTCGGCAAGCTCGACATCCTCATCGCCAATGCCGGTATTCTGCGCGACAAGTCATTCAAAAACATGGATGACGAAATGTGGGACATCGTCCTGGACGTCCATTTGCGCGGCACCTACCTAACCACCAAGGCCGCTTTCGATCATATGCTCGCGCGCGGCGAGGGTGGCCGCATCATCATGACCAGCTCGACTTCCGGTCTGCTTGGTAACTTCGGCCAGACCAATTATGGCGCTGCGAAGGCAGCAATCGCGGGATTTATGCGGTGCCTGTGGCTCGAAGGCGTCAAGTACGGCATCACAGTCAACGTCCTCGCGCCGACCGCCATGTCCAGACTCACGGAAGACATCTTTCCAGAAGAGCTCCAGGACCGGTTCCCACCCGAAACCGTGTCACCGGCCGTTGTCTGGTTGTGCACAGACGACGCAAAAGAAGTCAGCGGCCGGCAATGGCTGGTGGCCGGCAACAGTGTGCAGCTTCTGTCCTGGCAGCTGACACCAATCGCGGATCGGGATCTGGCGGAGGGACCCTGGGAGGTTGCCGATATCGGCGAGAAGATTCTCGCCAGCAAGGAAGACTGGCCAGCGGTCAATCCTCTGCGCGGATAGTCCATGCCAGGGAAGGCGGGTTGCGACACTCAGGGCGGGGCCTTTCCGGGGAAATGAGCCCACCCTCTGCCAGAGGAGCCTTTTCATGAACTTTGGGTTTACCGAAGAACAGAATCTGCTGCGCGAACAGGTCGCCAGGTTCATGCAGGAAGCCTGCCCCATCTCCAAGGTGCGCGAAATCGCGCAATCGGCTGACGGCTTTGACGCGGCATTGTGGCAACGCGCGGCAGAGCTCGGCTGGCTGGGTCTGACCATACCGGAGCAACACGGCGGCATAGGACTCAAATGGATTGACCTCACGGTCGTGCTGGAAGAAACCGCGCGCGGCCTGAGTCCTTTGCCGATAGCTTCCCAGACGCTGGCAGCCGCCGCGATCCTGCGCTGCGGCACAGCCACTCAGAAAGCTGAGTGGCTGCCGTCTATCGCGCGCGGCGAGACCATCTGCACCTTGGCGCTCTACGACGAACCCAACTGGATTGACCCCGCCGCTGTTACGCTGAACGCGAAGCGAACGCAGGACGGTATCGTGTTGCACGGTACCAAAGCATTCGTCAACGACGCGATGGCGGCGAACCATTACCTGATCGCAGTTCGCGTGGAGGAAGAACTCGCGCTTGCCGCCGTTTCCCGCGACCGGGTCAGCGTCACCGCGCAGCCTTGCATGGACACCACCAAACCCATGGCAAGTGTGCATTTCGACGAGGTTAGCCTGACCGCTGATGCCATGCTGCCCCTGAGCACGGCCGATCTCAGTTATTTAGCCGACCTGGGGGCAGTAGCGGTAACCGCCGAGATGGTCGGCGCGGCCGAAGCCGCACTTCATATGACCTGTGAATACGCCAGGGATCGCGTCCAGTTCGGCAAGCCAATCGGCCAGTACCAGGGCGTGAAACATCGATTGGCGGATATCTATGTCGACGTGGAGTCGTTCAAATCGCTGCTCTACTTCGCTGCCTGGACAGTCGATGACGCGCCCGGCGAGCTGCCGCGCGCGATCTCGCTTGCGAAAGGCTACGCCTCGGATGCCTTTGCGGAAATCGGCATAGACGGAGTCGGCCTGCACGGCGCGATCGGTTTCACCGCGGAATACGACATACAGCTTTACCTCAAACGCTCGAAATGGGCTCGCCCGATGTATGGAGACTCCGACTATCACCTTGATCGCGTAGCTGCGCTGGGAGGCTTGTAGTGGACTTTGAATACAGCGACTCAGAAGAAGCGTTCCGGCAGGAAGTCCGCGAATTTATCCGTGAGAACCTGCCACCGAAGGCCGAACGTGACGGGAATTTTCTCGCCACCTGGCTGGCAGAAGTACGGGCACGCGGCTGGGTCGGTTTTGCCTGGCCAAAACAATTCGGCGGCAGTGATGGTGGTCTGATCGAGCAGACAATCCTCAAAGAGGAAATGGCTCTGGCCAAGGCGCCACCACTGGGATCCTCTTTCATGGGTCTGGCCTGGGTGGGCCCCGGCATCATGCAATATGGTACTCAGGCACAGAAAGAAAGGTTCATTCCGGACATTCTCGACAGCAAAGTCAGCTGGTGCACCGGCTACTCCGAGCCAAACCACGGCTCCGATCTCGCATCGATACAATGCAAAGCCGTGCGCGAGGGCGATCACTACATCGTGAACGGCCAGAAGACCTGGACTTCCGGCGCGTCCTGGGCTGACTGGATTATCCTTCTCACCCGTACGCAGTTTGACGCCGACGCTAAACACCAGGGAATCACCTGCCTGCTGGTGCCGATGGATGCAGAAGGCCTGGAAGTGCGACCGATTGAAAATATGGCCGGTGACCGGCACTTCGCCGAAGTGTTTTTCACGGACGTCAAAGTCCCCGTGGACCAGCGGCTTGGCGCAGAAGGCGATGGTTGGCGCGTTACTGTCTCGGCGTTAGCCAACGAGCGCTCGAGCATCGGCGAAGTCACACAGATGTTTGGCAAACTCGACACGCTCAAAGAACTCGTGAAGGCCACGAACAAGCAGGGCAAGCCAGCCGCAGAGGATCTGAAGACCCGTCGCACTCTGGCGATGTTCGAAGCAAAAATCGCCGCGATGAAATACAACGGGTTACGCTATTTGACCAAACAGATCAAAGGCGAACCGCTCACGAGCGAAACCTCCGTCAACAAGCTGCACCGTGCAAGCCTCGAGATTGCAATGGACGACTTCGCAGTTGAACTGTGCGGCCAGGCCGGCCTGCAACTGCCCGGTGGCGACAATGCAATACGCAACGGCCGTTGGGCAAAAGCGAGCCTGGGTTGGCCGAACGTGGTCATCGGCGGTGGCACTCCGAACATCCAGCGCAATATCATTGCCGAGCGGTTACTCGGACTCCCCAAAGACTGACGACGGCAGAGGCATCATTCGTCCGGCGAAAACCGTTCACCTCTCGACACGCTGGCGCAGCTACCGGGTCCGGCCTGTCTCAAATTCGTGGAGGTCTGAGGACTACAGTTTCCAGGGTGGCACGGCGTCCCAGTCGAATGGTTCGATCCCGTCGTCCGTAATGAGGACAACTTCCGCCGACGCCTGTCCGTCTTCCAGGTGCAGAAAACCCAATGTTCCATATTGCGTATCGTAATTGTGCGGGTAGGTCGGCGACCCGGGATTGACGCACAGCACGCCGTTCACCCGTGCGATCTGTTCACGATGTGTATCACCCGACACGATGACATCCGGTGTATGTTCCGGAAAAAATCGCTCGATCCAACGCTCCAGCGTGAAATCCGGCGGCCGCTCCGGCACCGGCACATAGTGCGTCAGACCGATCCAGAGCCCTTCCAGTTCCAGCAACCAGGCATGCTTGACCCGAGGATCCTCAGGCTGCACGGGTCGTCCGCCGCCGCCGTCTTCGCCATTGCCGCGGGCGCAATAGACAGGTGCCAGTTTTTCGAGTTCATCCAGGACGAAATACTCGTGGATGTCCCCGGCGTGAAGTATCAGATCCACCTCGCTGAAGGCATCGTAGATCTGCGGCCACAGCGTTTTACGCGCCTCTGGCAGATGCGTGTCCGAAATCAGACCGATGTTCAACGCCACGGATGCTGCATCGCTTACTGGCGCGGTTCGGACCGCACCGGCAGCCGTGCTCCGGCCGACGGACGAGCCCTGGACGGATGCGCAACGCTGCCGCTGTGACCGCGCGAAAGCCGCGCAATGCCCGGATACACCGGTCGGAAGACGTGACGGGCGCGATGATGGGTCGCCGCTACCGGCACAAACCCACGTTGCCGATGTTTTCCATGGCCCGGCAGCCTGGACGGGAAGTAATAGCCGTTTGTATAGCGCTCGACCTGCGCTTCCACAGTCACCACCTGTGGCCGGCTTGCGGCAAAAGCCAATGCTCGCTCGGTGGCAGCCGCCTGTCTTGCCAGACGGGAATCTTGCAGCGCCTGCGCAACCCGCAATTGCTGCTCGATGATGGCCTGTTGCTCCACAATACGGGCCGGATCAATCACTGTCGTCGGCAGCTCGATCGGCGTTGCGCCGGGCAGTTCGACGTCGGAAAAACTCACCTCGCCATACGCTCCGGTCGTGCGAAAGACCGTATCTGCGAGCGCAATCGGTGTGATGCTCGCAAGCGCAAGCCAGACCATGAGTTGGCTGCGCCCGTTTGCACTCACTTTCGATCTCACTATCGACCTCAGTATCGACCTCACGTTGTTACCTCACGATAACTCTCATCCCACCGCCGTCAGCCCTTTTCCCAGCGGCTTGCGGCCGAAGGATTCGGTAAAGGCACTACCCCGCCAGACCTTCCGTCCCGCAATATACACCCCCGCCACAACACCGTCCGACCGATTTACCAGCCGATGATGCCGGACCAGCCAGCGGTTGATCCTTAGCCCATCTCATCGTCTCTCCCGTCTTACGGCTGTTTCACGCCGGTATGCGGTCCCGCATCTCGTCATCCACCCGGCGCACGGAAGTCGACACAAGCGTAAGGAGAACTACCGCTACGATGAAGGCAACTCCCGCAGCACTCAGAGCGACCGCGACATCATAGCGTTCTGCGATGATGCTGATCGGTATGATCCCAAACGGCATCAGGCCGTGGGACATCATGTCGATACTCATGATCCTGCCTCGCATGTGGTCGGCGACCTGCATCTGCAACGCACCGCGATTCAGCGACATGTTCCAGGCGCTGAGAAAGCCAATACAGCCAACAAGAATCGACGCCACAATCAATGTCTGGGAGAAACCAAAAGCCGAGGTGAACGCACCCCAGCCAATACAGGTACCCACCAGCCAGACGGTGCGCCGGCGAATCTCGCCGATGGATGCGAGCAGCAGAGAACCGATGATCGCGCCGACACCCATCGCCGCCATCAGCAGCCCCAGCGCGTCTGGTCCTCCGCCCAGAATGTCTTCGTTAAATGCCGGTAGCAGCGTGTTGAGCGGCATGCCGAATAAAAACGGTACGATGGAAAGCAGAATCAAACCCAGGACCGGCGGATTTTCCCAGACATAGCGCAAGCCTTCGAGCATGTCGTTGAGGGCGCTTTTCTGCGCAGTCAACTGCTTGCTGAGCCCGACTTTGCGGACCATGAACATCGTGATCGCGGAGATGAAGTAGAGCGTCGCAATCATGAAGTAGACGACGCCGACGCCATAGGTGGAGGTCGTGTCACCGGCAGCGGTCCAGGCGATGAGAAATCCGGCAAGCGCAGGACCCAGAATCCGCGACAGATTCCAACTGGTGGTATTGAGCGCCATCGCCGTGAATATCAGGCGTTCGGGAACGAGTTCAGGCACAAAAGCCTGTCTGGCCGGCATCGACAGCGCAAGTATTGACCCATTGAAAAACCCGAACCAGATGAAGTCCCAGAACTCCACGCGATCGGTGATGATGATAAAACCCATGAAAATCGTCGCGATGCAGTTCAACGACTGCGCTGCAGCAATGATTCGACGCTTGGGCAGTCGGTCCGCAAGGACACCACCGAGCAACGACAAGACAACCTGCGGAATCATGAAGGACAAGGTGACCCAGGCCAGATCCATCGCGGACGAAGTGAGCGTGTAGACCAACCAGCCGCGCGCGATGATCTGCATGTTCATTGCAAAGGAAGAACCGAGACTGCCTATCCAGAGCCAGCGGAAATCCGGCACGGCGAGGGCTCTGTAAATATTGCGATTTGCCACGATTTGTCAGGCTGCGCCACAAAAGCTGGGGCGGATAAATTCTTGCTCTTCTTGCGGAGGGAAACCGTGCATTCTAACACGCCACGGAATTACTGCTGAGATGGACCCATGCGGAAAGTCGTCGGACGCGAGGCGACCCGGTCAGTAATCCAATCGGTACGCGTCGCCGTCGCGCACAATGCGTCCCGCAGCCGGTCCGGCGAAATGCGTTCCGATGATCAGCACCGGCTGGTCAGCGTAGCGTTTGATGAAGGATTCACGCGTGCCGCAACTCATCACCGCATCCCAGTCCGCAGTGCTCGACCAGTCGGCGTGCGCGATCTGACAGGGATGGTGGATCATGTCCCCGGTAATCACCGCTTCTTCACCCTGTGAAGCGATGTGCACACTGACATGACCGGGTGTGTGTCCCGGGGTCGATTCGAGCCAGACTTCATCGGTGATCCGGTGATCGTCAGCCACCAGATCCGCCATTCCCGCATCGATGATGGGTTGCACGGAGTCCTCGATGACGGGGCCGTATTCCTGCGGTTCGTTACGCCAGTAAGCCCACTCGTCCTCAGCGAACAGATATCGCGCATTTGCAAAGGTGGGTTGCCACACACCATCCACCAGCCGGGTGTTCCAGCCGACATGATCGACGTGCAGGTGTGTACACATGACGATATCCACCGTGTCCGTGGCAAAACCTGCTCCCTCAAAACGCTGCAGAAAATCGCTCTGCATGAGATTCCAGCGCGGGTAGCTGCGCGGTTTGTCATTGCCGATGCAGGTGTCCACGACCAGCGTCTGTCCCTCGGATTCCACTACGAGGGAGTGCATGCTCAATATGATTTTCCCCGTTTCATCGAGAAAAGGCTTGAGCCAGGGCACCGGCAAAAGTCGTTCCGGCGTCGCCTGAGGCAGGAGATACGGACCGAGCGAGGCTGTAGTCAGCTCGACTATCTGAGTAATCCGTACATTGCCGACGCGCCACTTCAGCATTACGCCCCTTCCCCATCCTGATCAGAACAACGAGCGTTGCAAATTCGCCCGCGCTGGTCAAACATCCTGCACTTAGAACAATCACAAGCGGGAGAGACAAAATGCAATTCGGCGATATCGAGGTGACCATAGAAAACAATGTTGCGCTGCTCGAGATGCAGCGACCACCCAACAACTTTTTCGACACTGAGTTAATCGATGCGATGGGCGACGCGTTCGAAGCCATGGATGAAGACAATGACGTACGCGTCCTCGTGCTCGCCGCCCAGGGCAAGCACTTCTGCGCCGGGGCCAATTTCGCCAGCCGCGAGCGTGATCCCAATAGGGATAAGCCACGGCAACGGCCCGATCCCGCAAAGGGCAACCCGCTGTATGCTGCGGCTGTGCGGTTGTTCGACTGTAAAAAGCCGGTAATCGCCGCAATCCAGGGTGCCGCCGTCGGTGGCGGTTTCGGCCTGGCCGTCATGCCGGATTTCCGAATCGTAGCCCCGGAAGCCAGGTTCACGGCCAACTTCGTAAAATTGGGTTTCCACCCGGGGTTCGGCCTGACCTACACGCTGCCACGAATCATCGGCAATCAGAAAGCGCAGCAGATGTTTCTGACAGGCGAGCGAATCGACGGTGAGACCGCATACGCGTGGGGTCTCGCCGATCGCCTCAGTACGCTCGACAACTTGCGCGCCGATGCGCTCTCCTTTGCCGGCGAAATTGCCGAAAACGCACCCCTGGCAATACTTTCCGTTCGGGCAACGATGCGGACGGGAATTGCCGATGCGGTCAAAGCGCAAACCGATCACGAAAATGGAGAGCAATTTCGATTGCAGCAAACCGAAGATCACAAAGAAGGCGTCAAAGCCGTCGCTGAACGAAGGGTAGGGAACTTTCAGGGTCGTTAGCAGCCGAAAATTCGTAGGCCCTACTTCA
>SMVA01264466.1_pt1 | contig 16994 bp, 12 predicted proteins | sample 2456451 | NCBI WGS metagenome assembly SMVA01 (sample SAMN11095933, study PRJNA526329) | marine sediment metagenome | biome: Marine sediment; feature: Surficial sediment; material: Deep marine sediment; isolation source: Hadal surficial sediment | place: Pacific Ocean | collected 2014-05 | depth...
GAAGTACCAATAAATGAAATTGTGAAAAAGAATAAAAGAGTAATTAATTTGCGGGTGATAATTAATTTTCTTGCTAACATAGGTTCAAAAATTTAATAACATTTTTGAAGTAAAATAACGCCCAACTGCATTTTTTTATTTCGATTGAACAAATATACTTTGTAATAAAGGAAAAATCCTACAAAATATTCAACTATTAGTTCAACTGTAAATAATATTCGTTGAACTACTCATAAATGTAAATTTCTAAAGTTTTATTGTAAGATGCCGAAAACATTTTAGCATGTATTTTACTATTCAATAAAGTATTTCTGAGTTTTTTTTGTAAGAATCATAGCTAATTTATTACAATAATAATCCTTTCTAAACTATAAAAACAACCCTATATTTGGCAATTATTATTACAACCAATCTATGTCATTATTAAGTGAAATTGAACGTAGAAGAACGTTCGGAATTATCTCTCACCCGGATGCTGGAAAAACTACATTAACTGAAAAATTATTACTTTTTGGGGGTGCTATTCAAGAAGCAGGAGCTGTAAAATCGAATAAAATAAAAAAGGGAGCTACAAGTGATTTTATGGAAATTGAAAGGCAAAGAGGAATCTCGGTTGCCACTTCAGTTTTAGCTTTTGAATATAAAGGCATTAAAATTAATATTCTCGATACACCCGGTCATAAAGATTTTGCTGAAGACACTTATAGAACGCTTACGGCTGTTGATAGTGTTATTGTAATCATTGATGTAGCAAAGGGAGTTGAAGAACAAACCCAAAAGCTTGTAGAAGTATGCCGAATGAGAAACATACCATTGATCATTTTTATTAATAAACTCGATCGTGAAGGAAAAGATGCTTTTGATCTACTTGATGAAATCGAACAAAAACTCAAACTTATCATTACACCTTTAAGTTTCCCTATAGGTATGGGCTTTGATTTCAAAGGAATTTATAACTTTTGGGAAAAAAATATAAACTTATTTAGTGGCGACAGTCGAAAAAACATAGAAGAAACCATTGAGATTGAGGATATAAATGCACCAGAACTCGATTCACTGATAGGTGAAACTGCTGCGAATATTCTAAGAGAAGAGGTAGAATTAGTAACCGAAATATACCCAAATTTTGAACAGGAAGAATACCTTAATGGACACTTACATCCTGTTTTCTTTGGGTCAGCTTTAAATAACTTTGGGGTTCGTGAGCTTTTGGATTGCTTTATAGAAATCGCTCCAAAACCTCAACCTAAAGAGAGTGATACCCGTTTAGTTTTTCCTGATGAAGATTCTTTTACCGGGTTTGTATTTAAAATACATGCCAATATGGATCCCAAACATCGAGATCGTTTGGCTTTTATAAAAATTGTTTCGGGAATTTTTAAAAGAAACACACCCTATTTACATGTTCGAAACAATAAGAAAATGAAGTTTTCTAGCCCCAATGCCTTCTTTGCTGAACGCAAACAAATCGTTGAAATTTCTTATCCAGGTGATATTGTAGGAATCCACGACACAGGGAATTTTAAAATTGGTGATACCTTAACCGAAGGTGAAATATTGTTGTACAAAGGGATCCCCAGTTTTTCCCCGGAGCATTTTAAATACATAAATAATGCCGATCCCATGAAAAGTAAACAATTGGCAAAAGGAATAGACCAACTCATGGATGAAGGTGTAGCACAACTTTTTATTCTCGAAATCAATGGAAGAAAAGTTATCGGTACCGTAGGAGCATTACAATTTGAAGTAATTCAATACCGCTTAGAACATGAATACGGAGCAAAATGTATTTATGAAAATTTAAACGTTCATAAAGCTTGTTGGATCGAACCTGAAAAATCTAATAAGGATGAGTTAACAGAATTTAAACTTGTAAAATCTAGGTTTTTAGCTAAAGACAAACTCGGGCAATTAGTATTTTTTGCAGACTCAGCATTCACATTACAAATGACACTACAAAAATATCCTTCTATAAAAATGCACTTTATAAGTGAGTTTGAATAAATCAGGAAGTAAGTTAAAAACTTTATTACAAATAATTCTTTTAAGACAATCTTAAGCGAAATACTAACAAATTTAAATCGTATTACGCTTCACCCGTAGGTCCAAAATTTAATGGAATGGGGGGTTGCTCATAGTCTTTAATTTCTCCGTGAGTATTTTCAAAACGTTTAACATTATCACTCAATGCCTTTAAAAAACGTTTGGCGTGCTGAGGTGTTAAAATTATTCTTGACTTTACTTTACTTTTAGGAATTCCTGGCATTATAGTAATAAAATCTACAACAAACTCAGATACTGAATGATTAATAATCGCTAAGTTGCTATAAATTCCCTGTGCAATGGATTCGTCTAATTCTATATTAATTTGTCTCTGTTTTTTTTTCTTTGAATCTGCCATAATAATATTTTAATACAACTTTATTAATTTATCATATCGAACGCAGTCGGGTTTATTTAACATGAGTTCTCGACTACGACTGAACTACAAAACTAATTGTAGTTAACTTCTTGTTTCTTGCGAGTCAATTCTTCCAATTCTTCTTTAGAACCTACAATAATAGTTTCGTATTTACGCATACCGGTACCGGCAGGAATTCTGTGACCAACAATTACATTCTCCTTTAATCCTTCTAATAAATCAACTTTACCATTTAAAGCAGCTTCGTTCAATACTTTTGTAGTTTCCTGAAAGGATGCTGCAGAAATAAATGATTTTGTTTGCAATGAAGCTCGGGTAATACCTTGTAAAATAGGTGTTGCAGTAGCTGGCAAAGCATCTCTTGCATCTGAAATTTGTTTATCTTTTCTCTTTAAAATTGAATTTTCATCACGTAAATCACGTGGTGTTATAATTTGTCCTTCTTTAAAGGTTTCTGAATCTCCTGCATTTACAATTACTTTCATACCAAAGGTTTTATCATTCTCTTCAATAAAATCAAATTTATGAATTAATTGATTTTCAAGGAATGACGAATCTCCTGGGTCTACTATTTTAACCTTACGCATCATTTGACGAACAACAACTTCAAAATGTTTGTCATTAATTTTTACTCCTTGCAAACGATACACTTCTTGTACTTCGTTTACAAGATATTGTTGTACAGCAGAAGGTCCTTTAATATTTAGAATATCTAATGGTGTTATAGAACCATCAGAAAGAGGCATACCCGCTCTTACAAAATCGTTTTCTTGAACGAGGATCTGATTCGATAATTTTACCAAATACTTTTTAATATCACCTAATTTGGTCTCCACTATTATTTCTCGGTTACCCCGCTTAATTTTTCCAAAGGAAACCACCCCATCAACTTCACTAACAACAGCAGGGTTAGAGGGGTTACGTGCTTCGAACAATTCTGTTACGCGAGGAAGACCCCCTGTAATATCACCTGCTTTAGATGATTTACGAGGTATTTTTACCAAGATATTCCCAATCTTAATTTTATCATCATCATCAACCATAAGGTGTGCTCCTACAGGTAAATTGTATGATCGTATTATTACGTCTTTCTTACCTACTATTAAAAGAGTTGGTATTTTCTTTTTATCTCTTGATTCTGAAATTACTTTTTCTTGGAAACCAGTTTGCTCGTCAATTTCAACTTGATACGTAATTCCCTGTTCTAAATTTTCGTATTTGATCTTACCCGAAAATTCGGAAATAATAACTCCATTAAATGGATCCCATTGACAAATTACATCTCCTTTTTTAAGATTACTTCCATTTTTCACAAACAGGTAAGATCCATAAGGAATATTATTTGTACTAAGTGTAATTCCTGTTTTCTTATCGATTAATTTAATTTCCGATGTACGAGAAATAACAATATCGACAATATTTCCTTCATTATCTCGACCTTTTACAGTTTTAATATCTTCTATTTCTGCTACACCATCAAACTTAATAGTCAATTTATTTTCTTCTGAAATGTTACTGGCAACACCCCCAACATGGAATGTTCTTAGGGTTAATTGTGTCCCTGGCTCTCCAATAGATTGTGCACCAACAACACCCACAGCTTCACCAATTTGAACCATTTTATTAGTAGCTAGGTTCCTACCGTAGCAAGATGCACAAATACCCTTTCTTGCCTCACAAGTTAATGGTGAACGAACTTCTACAGAATCAATAGGAGATTCATCGATTACTTTAGCAACCTCATCTGATATATGGCCTCCTGAAACAACAAGTAATTCTTCAGTTAAGGGATGGTAAACATCATGTAATGAAGTACGACCTAAAATTCTTTCTGCTAAAGTTTCTACGATTTCTTCATTTTTCTTTAATGGTGAAACTTTGATGCCACGTAAAGTTTCACAATCTTTAATATTAACAATAACATCTTGTGAAACATCTACCAATCGACGAGTTAAATAACCTGCATCAGCCGTTTTTAAAGCTGTATCTGCAAGTCCCTTACGAGCACCATGTGTAGAGATAAAGTATTCTAATATTGATAGTCCTTCTTTAAAGTTAGAAAGAATTGGATTCTCAATAATTTCACCTCCTCCTGCACTAGATTTTTTTGGTTTAGCCATTAATCCACGCATACCCGTTAACTGTCTGATTTGTTCTTTACTACCTCTTGCACCAGAATCAAGCATCATATATACAGAGTTAAATCCTTGTTGGTCTTCACGTATACGCTTCATAGACAGCTCTGTTAATTCAGCATTAGTTGCTGTCCAAATATCTATTACCTGATTATATCTTTCATTATTGGTAATAAGGCCCATATTATAGTTGGCAATAATTCCATTTACTTGTTTATTTGCTTCATCAATCATAGATTGTTTTTCTTCAGGGATAATTATATCACCTAAACTAAAAGACAATCCTCCTTCGAAAGCAAATTTAAAACCCAATGTTTTTATTTCATCTAAGAAAACAGCTGTTTCGGGAACTGAAGTTACTTTAAGTATATTTCCAATAATATCCCGAAGTGATTTTTTGGTTAATACTTCATTTATGTAACCCGCTATTTCTGGTACCTTTTCATTAAAAATTACCCTTCCAACAGTTGTTGTTATGATTTGATTCACCAACTCACCTTCTTCATTATAATCTTTAGTACGGATTTTAATTTCGGCATTAAGATTAACTTTTTTCTCATTATAAGCTATAATAACTTCTTCATCAGAATAGAAAGTTAATCCTTCTCCTTTTACTTTATTTTCTTTAGTTGACTTTCTATGTTTGGTCATATAATACAGTCCTAATACCATATCCTGTGAAGGTACCATTATTGGGGATCCATTTGCAGGGTTAAGAATATTATGAGAAGCCAACATTAATAGCTGCGATTCCAAAATAGCTTCAGGACCTAAAGGCAAGTGAACCGCCATTTGGTCACCATCAAAATCGGCATTAAATGCTGTACAGGATAATGGGTGTAATTGTATTGCTTTCCCTTCAATTAATTTTGGTTGAAAAGCCTGAATTCCTAATCGGTGTAATGTTGGAGCACGGTTTAATAATACGGGGTGTCCTTTCAAAACATTTTCTAAAATGTCCCATACAACCGGTTCTTTTTTATCTATAATCTTCTTAGCAGATTTTACAGTCTTTACAATTCCTCTTTCAATTAATTTTCTAATAACAAAAGGCTTATAAAGCTCTGCCGCCATTTCTTTCGGAATACCACACTCGAATAATTTAAGTTCGGGTCCAACTACAATTACCGAACGAGCTGAATAATCTACACGTTTACCTAATAAATTTTGGCGGAAACGTCCTTGCTTTCCTTTTAATGAATCTGAAAGAGATTTTAAGGGTCGGTTAGAATCGGTTTTTACAGCCGATGCTTTTCGTGTGTTATCGAATAATGAATCTACAGATTCCTGAAGCATTCGTTTTTCGTTTCGCAATATTACTTCAGGTGCTTTGATCTCCATCAAACGTTTTAAACGATTATTTCTAATAATTACTCTTCGATAAAGATCATTTAAATCTGATGTAGCAAAACGGCCCCCATCTAAAGGTACCAATGGACGTAATTCTGGTGGAATAATTGGAATTACCTTCATGATCATCCACTCAGGTCTATTCTCTCTATTTTTATTTGCTTCACGAAGTGCTTCCACTACTTGAAGACGTTTTAAAGCTTCTGTTTTACGTTGCTTTGAGGTCTCGTTATTTGCTTTGTGTCTTAGCTCGAAGGATAATTTATCAAGATCGATACGTTTCAATAATTCAATTAAACATTCTGCACCCATTTTAGCTATAAACTTTTCCGGGTCACTATCTTCCAAATATTGATTTTCCTGTGGAATTGTTTCTAGGATGTTTAAGTATTCTTCTTCCGTTAGGAAATCCATTTTATTTACTGGCTCTCCTTCTTCATTTTTTGCAATACCTGGCTGTACAACAACATAACGCTCATAATAAATTATCATATTCAGTTTTTTGGAAGGTAATCCAAGTAAGTAACCTATTTTATTTGGTAAACTACGGAAGTACCAAATATGTGCTACAGGTACTACTAAATTTATATGTCCAACACGATCGCGACGTACTTTCTTTTCGGTTACCTCTACACCACAACGGTCACAAATAATTCCTTTGTAACGAATTCTTTTATATTTTCCACAGGCGCATTCAAAATCTTTAATAGGACCAAAAATTCGCTCACAGAAAAGACCATCTCGTTCAGGTTTGTGAGTACGGTAATTAATTGTTTCGGGTTTTAACACCTCACCACGAGATTCAGCCAAAATTCTCTCTGGTGAAGAGAAACCAATAGAAATCTTATTAAATTTCTTTATCACGTTATCTTTATTTCTTGTCATAATGGTATGTACTATGCGTTGTTATAATTTGTTTTTAAAGTGATTTTATTTCACTTCGACTCCTCAATTAAAATTGAAGAGTTCCCTGTTTAGGGGAGGATAAATTATTCTTCTAACCTAATGTCCAGACCTAAACCTTTTAATTCATGCATTAACACGTTAAAAGATTCTGGCAGACCTGGTTCTGGCATGGGCTCTCCTTTTACGATCGCTTCGTAAGTCTTAGCTCTACCAACAACATCATCAGATTTTACTGTCAATATTTCTCTAAGTGTACTTGATGCACCATAAGCTTCTAATGCCCATACTTCCATCTCACCAAATCGTTGACCACCAAACTGTGCTTTACCACCTAAGGGTTGTTGAGTAATTAATGAGTATGGACCTATAGAACGAGCGTGCATTTTATCATCAACCATATGTCCTAATTTTAACATATATATAATTCCTACTGTTGCTGGTTGATCGAAACGATCACCTGTTCCACCATCATATAAATAGGTATGCCCGAATCTTGGAATATCGGCTTTATCTGTAAGTTCATTTATTTGGTCTAGTGTAGCACCATCAAAAATAGGGGTCGTAAACTTGTGACCTAATTTTTTACCAGCCCAACCTAATACGGTTTCGTAAATCTGCCCTATGTTCATACGAGAAGGTACTCCAAGTGGGTTTAACACAATATCTACAGGTGTTCCATCTTCAAGAAATGGCATGTCTTCTTGGCGAACAATACGAGCCACAATACCTTTATTACCATGGCGTCCAGCCATTTTATCACCAACTTTAAGTTTGCGTTTTTTTGCAACATAAACTTTAGCAAGTTGTAAGATACCTGATGGGAGTTCATCTCCAACAGAAATAGTAAACTTCTTGCGGCGAAGGTTTCCTTGTAAATCGTTTTCTTTAATTTTATAGTTGTGCATTAGGTCTGCTACCAAAATATTTGTTTTGGTACTAGTAGTCCATATTCCTCCTGTTAAATGTGTATAATCTTCTACTTCATTCAACATTTTAAGGGTGAACTTTTTACCTTTTGGAAAAACCACCTCACCAAGTTCATTTAAAACACCCTGAGCTGTTTTTCCCGATATAATAGCAAAAAGTTTATCTACCAATATATCTTTTAAATCATTAGACTTAGTATCGTATAAATCTTCTAGATTTATAATGTCTTCTTTATCTTGAAGTCTTATGCGTTTATCTTTTACAGATCTTTCAAATAGCTTTTTATCTATTACCACTCCATGTAATGAAGGGGAAGCTTTTAAAGAAGCATCCTTGACATCTCCTGCCTTATCTCCAAAAATAGCCCGAAGTAATTTTTCTTCTGGAGTAGGATCACTTTCTCCTTTTGGAGTAATTTTACCTATTAGAATATCTCCGGGATTTACATCGGCACCAATACGAATCATTCCATTTTCATCTAAATCTTTAGTAGCTTCTTCAGAAACATTTGGAATATCATTAGTAAGTTCTTCGTTACCTAATTTAGTATCTCGAACTTGTAATGAATATTCATCAATATGAATAGATGTAAATATATCTTGACGCACTACTTCTTCTGAAATAACGATTGCATCTTCAAAGTTATATCCCTTCCATGGCATAAAAGCAACTTTTAAATTTCTGCCCAGTGCTAATTCTCCATTTTGAGTTGCATATCCTTGACAAAGTACCTGTCCCTTTTTTACTTTATCACCTTTCTTAACAATAGGCTTTAAATTAATGCAAGTACTTTGATTGGTCTTTCTGAATTTTATAAGTTTATATGTTTTTGAATCTCCATCAAAGCTTATCATTTGTTCTTCTTTGGTACGTTCGTATTTAATAGAAATTTCATTTGCATCTACATATTCTACAACGCCATTGCCTTCAGCATTGATTAAAATACGCGAATCTGAGGCAACTTGACGTTCCAGCCCTGTTCCTACTATAGGTGATTCCGCTAATAACAATGGAACTGCTTGACGCATCATGTTTGACCCCATTAATGCACGGTTTGCATCATCATGTTCTAAGAATGGAATTAATGAAGCAGAAATTGACGATATTTGATTTGGTGCTACATCTGTATAATGAATTTCTTTAGAATCTACCAAGGGAAAATCCCCTTCCATACGAGCAATTACTTTTTTGGTAATTATGGTTCCATCATCTTTTAGATCAATATGTGCTTGAGCAATTAATTTTCCCTCTTCCTCTTCTGCTGAAAGATAAATAGGCTCACTCTTCAAGTCTATTTTACCATTTTCAACTTTTCGGTAAGGGGTTTCCAAAAACCCAAGATTATTAACTTTAGCATATACAGATAAAGAAGATATTAATCCAATGTTTGGACCTTCAGGGGTTTCAATCGGACATAACCTTCCGTAGTGAGTAAAGTGAACATCACGCACCTCGAACCCAGCTCTTTCTCTCGATAGTCCCCCGGGACCTAATGCTGAAAGACGTCGTTTATGTGTAATCTCTGCTAATGGATTGGTTTGATCCATAAACTGAGAAAGCTGATTAGTACCAAAAAACGAATTGATAACCGAAGACAAGGTCTTAGCGTTTATTAAATCGATTGGTGTAAACACTTCGTTATCACGGACATTCATTCTCTCACGTATTGTACGAGCCATACGTGCTAATCCTACACCAAATTGTGATGATAATTGTTCACCTACAGTACGTACACGACGATTTGAAAGGTGATCGATATCATCAATCTCAGCTTTGGAGTTGATTAACTCGATCAAGTATTTAATAATAGTAATAATATCTTCCTTGGTTAGGACTAACTTGTCCATAGGGATATCAAGACCTAATTTTTTATTCATTCTAAAACGACCTACTTCTCCAAGATTGTATCGCTGCTCACTAAAAAATAATTTATTAATTATACCACGAGCCGTTTCTTCATCTGGTGGTTCAGCATTACGAAGTTGTCTGTAAATATGCTCTACCGCTTCTTTTTCAGAATTCGTAGGATCTTTTTGAAGTGTATTATGAATGATCGCATAATCTGCTTGTTGGATTTCTTCTTTATGAAGTAAAATTGTTTTTGATCCAGATTCAATGATTTCCACTATATGTTCTTTTTCAAGAACAGTATCACGATCTATAATAATTTCGTTACGTTCAATCGAAACTACTTCTCCAGTATCTTCATCAACGAAATCCTCATGCCAAGTTTTAAGTACCCTAGCCGCCAATTTACGTCCTAAGTATCTTTTAAGTCCCGTTTTTGTAGCTTTAATTTCTTCGGCTAAATCGAAAATTTCAAGGATATCCTTATCTCTTTCATATCCTATAGCACGGAATAGTGTTGTTACAGGCAATTTTTTCTTTCTATCGATATAAGCATACATCACGTTATTAATATCGGTAGCAAATTCTATCCAAGATCCTTTAAAGGGAATTACCCTTGCCGAGTAAAGTTTTGTTCCGTTAGCATGAAAAGATTGCCCAAAGAACACACCGGGAGAACGGTGTAATTGAGATACAACAACTCGCTCTGCACCATTAATTACAAAAGTGCCACTAGGTGTCATATAAGGAATTGTACCCAAATAAACATCCTGAACAATAGTTTCAAAATCCTCGTGCTCCGGATCGGTACAATACAATTTTAAACGAGCCTTTAATGGTACACTGTAGGTTAATCCCCGTTCAATACATTCCTGAATGGAGTATCGTGACGGATCCACAAAGTAATCTAAAAACTCTAATACAAATTGGTTACGGGTATCGGTAATGGGAAAATTTTCCAAGAAGGTCTTATAAAGTCCTTCATTTCCTCTCTCCTCAGATTTTGTTTCCAATTGGAAAAAATCTTTGAAGGATTTAATTTGAATATCCAAAAAATCTGGATAATCAGGTTTATTCTTTACAGAGGAAAAATTCAATCTTTCAGTTTGCGTATCTGACATCTATGGATGAATTTTAATTAAAATAAACATTGTGGGTGTATATTAAATATTATAAACTATTATATACACAAAATGGTTTAGGTCTATTTGCTTATTGAAAATAAACCTAAACCTTAAGGTTGGTGGGTTGGGATCTTACTTAAGCTCAACCTCTGCTCCAGCTTCTTCTAACTGAGATTTTAGTGCTTCAGCTTCATCTTTTGCAACACCTTCTTTTATTGGAGAAGGAACATTATCTACTAATCCCTTAGCGTCCTTAAGACCTAAACCGGTTAATTCTTTAACAAGTTTTACAACTGCTAATTTAGAACCACCCGAAGCTGTAAGAATCACGTCGAATTCAGATTTCTCTTCTTCGGCATCTCCTCCATTTGCACCGCCGTCAGCAGATACAGCCACTGCAGCAGCAGCAGGCTCTATACCATATTCTTCTTTTAATATTCCAGCTAACTCATTAACTTCTATTACAGTCAAGTTAACTAATTTTTTTGCGAAATCTTTTAATTCTGCCATTTTCTTATCGTTTTAAGTTTTTTAGTTTTATTTAATTTATTATTAGTGTTAATTTAATTTACCCTTCTTTTTTGGATAGTGTTTTTATTATACCTGCAAGTTTTCCTTCACCTGATTTTAGTGCCGAAATAACGTTCTTAGCAGGAGATTGAAGTAATGCAATAATATCTCCAATAAGTTCGTCTTTAGATTTAATATTAACTAAAGTATCTAGTTGGTCATCACCTATATATATATTTTCTTCTATAAATGCTCCCTTAAGTAACGGCTTTTCAGATCTTTTCCTGAATGCCTTAATAACTCTGGCAGGTGCATTACTAATTTCAGAAAACATTAATGAAGTGTTACCTTTAATTACGTCTGGTAATTCCCCAAAGTCCTTTTCTGTCTCACCCATTGCTTTTTTAAGCAGAGTGTTTTTCACTACAGATAATTTTACACCTGCTTTAAAACAAGCACGGCGTAAGTTATTGGTAGTTCCTGCATCAAGACCAGAAATATCTGCTAAGTATATAGTAGTGTTTTCGTTTAACTGTGCAGTTAATTTTTCAATTACTTGTGATTTCTCTTCTCTTGTCATAAGTTCTAAATATTACTGCTCAGTAAATCTTTTTGTATCGATCTCAACACTAGGACTCATTGTACTAGACATATAGATGCTTTTTATATAAACACCTTTAGTAGCCTGAGGTCTCAATTTAACAAGGGTTGTTAATAATTCTTTAGCGTTTCCTTCAATTTTATCAGCATCAAAAGATGTTTTTCCAATAGCAGCATGTATAATACCCGTTTTATCAACTTTAAAATCGATTTTACCAGCTTTTACATCAGAAACGGCTTTACCAACATCCATTGTAACAGTACCAGTTTTAGGATTAGGCATTAATCCACGAGGTCCTAAAATTCGTCCCAGCGGCCCTAATTTTCCCATTACACTTGGCATTGTTACAATAACATCGACATCTGTCCAACCTCCTTTTATTTTAGTAAGGTACTCATCTAAACCAACATAATCTGCACCAGCTTCTTTGGCTTCTGCCTCCTTATCTGGAGTTACCAAAGCTAATACTTTAACATCTTTACCAGTACCGTAAGGCAGAGTTACTACTCCACGTACCATCTGGTTAGCCTTTTTAGGGTCAACATTAAGACGTACGGCAAGGTCTACGCTTGCATCAAAATTTACGTTAGTAATATCTTTTATTAAAGAAGAAGCCTCCATCACACTATAAGTCTTATTTGGTTCTATTTTAGCGTGAGCTTCTTTTTGTTTTTTAGTTAATCTTGCCATTTTATAGATTCTTTTCAGATTTAAAAGGTGCAGCACCTTTTATTTTCACCCCCATTGAACGTGCAGTTCCAGCTACCATTTTCATAGCAGATTCTACTGTAAACGCATTCAGATCGGGCATTTTATCTTCTGCAATCAATTTTACCTGATCCCAGGAAATAGAAGCTACTTTTCTTATGTGTGGCTCGCCTGAACCTTTTTTAATTTTGGCGGCTTCAAGGATTTGCACTGCAGCAGGTGGAGTTTTAATAACAAAATCAAATGATTTGTCTTTATAAACTGTAATAGCCACAGGTAATACTTTTCCTTTTTTATCTTGAGTTCTAGCATTAAACTGCTTACAGAACTCCATAATATTCACACCGGCAGCACCTAAAGCTGGTCCAACTGGTGGTGATGGGTTAGCCACACCACCCCGAACTTGTAACTTTACTACTTTTTCTACTTCTTTTGCCATGTTTAAATTTTTAATTCGGTTTTTCTTTAGTGGAAGCCTAAGTAAAAACCTATTAAAGTGTGTAACAATTAAACTTTTTCTACCTGCATATAACTTAATTCTAAAGGTGTTTTTCTTCCGAAAATTTTTACCATTACTTCAAGCTTGCGTTTTTCTTCATTTATTTTTTCTATCGAACCGTTAAAACCATTAAAGGGACCATCGATTACTTTAATTGTTTCTCCTATTATAAAAGGTATATTAACATTTTCGTCTTGTAGAGATAATTCATCTACTTTACCTAACAATCTATTTACTTCTGCCTGCCTTAAAGGCACCGGGTCTCCACCTTTTGTTTCGCCTAAAAACCCAATAACCCCGTTAATAGATTTTATAATGTACGGAATTTCACCTGTCAAATTCACCTGAATCATGATATACCCAGGAATAAAAACACGCTCTTTGCTTATTTTTTTTCCATTACGGATTTGTATCACTTTTTCGGTTGGAACCAAGACCTGTTCAATATAATCTTCAAGTTTTAATCGCTTAATCTCAGATTCTATATACGCCTTAATCTTGTTTTCCTTTCCACTAACCGAACGGATTACATACCACTTCTTTGTACTTTTAGTTTCAGACATTTTTATATACTTAGGACTTAATCCATTGAAAATATTGACCAATAGCTTTACTAAAAACAGTATCAACTCCAAATACAACTAGAGCCAAAATTACCGAAAATACCGCAACAATAACGGTTAGACGTTGTGCCTCAGACCATGTGGTCCAAGTCACATGATTTCTAAGTTCGTTATAAGATTCTTTGATATAGTTTATCATTTTTAAATGCTATTTATTTAATACTTGCACGGGTTGAGAGACTCGAACTCCCGACACCTGGTTTTGGAGACCAGTGCTCTACCAACTGAGCTAAACCCGTTTTTTGGGTAGCTCTTTCACATTACCTACAAGGCAAGCTAAGCTTTACCCGTTTATATAAGTCAAGGTATTTCTCTATTTACGTAATACCTTAAGTGACTTTTTTAACTAAAACTTATTTGTCTATAATTTCTGTTACCTGACCTGCCCCTACAGTTCTACCTCCCTCACGAATCGCAAAACGTAAACCTACGTTCATTGCAATTGCTTGATGTAGTTCGACATTAATAGTTAGGTTATCACCAGGCATTACCATTTCAACTCCATCAGGAAGTGTAATATTTCCAGTTACATCAGTGGTACGTACGTAAAACTGAGGACGGTAGTTATTATGGAATGGTGTGTGACGACCCCCTTCTTCTTTTTTAAGAATATATACTTCTGCCTTAAACTTAGCGTGAGGTGTTACAGACCCCTGTTTACAGATAACCATACCTCTTCTAATGTCATTTTTTTCAATACCTCTTAAAAGGATACCAACATTATCGCCCGCTTCACCTCTATCAAGAATTTTACGGAACATCTCAACTCCAGTAATAGTAGAAGTTAATTTTTCTGCTCCCATACCAATAATATCAACAGAATCTCCAGTATTTGCTATTCCAACTTCAATACGTCCGGTTGCAACTGTACCACGTCCTGTAATAGAGAATACATCTTCGATTGGCATTAAAAAAGGTTTATCTATATCACGTTCTGGCAGCTCAATCCAGGTGTCTACGGCTTCCATTAATTCTATAACAGTATCAACCCACTTTTGTTCTCCATTAAGAGCACCTAATGCTGAACCAGCAATAACAGGTCCTTTATCACCATCATATTCGTAGAAACTAAGAAGTTCTCTGATTTCCATTTCTACCAGCTCAAGCAATTCATCATCATCTACCATATCTACTTTATTCATGTATACAACAATACGTGGAATACCTACTTGGCGACCTAAAAGGATATGCTCACGGGTTTGTGGCATTGGTCCATCAGTGGCAGCAACTACAAGAATAGCACCATCCATTTGTGCAGCACCTGTTACCATGTTCTTTACATAATCCGCGTGACCTGGACAGTCAACATGGGCGTAGTGGCGAGTAGCTGTAGAATACTCTATGTGTGAAGAGTTAATTGTAATCCCTCTTTCTTTTTCCTCGGGAGCATTGTCGATTTGATCAAAAGTTACTTCCTCAGAATGACCTGCATCTGCCAATACTTTTGTAATAGCTGCAGTTAATGTTGTTTTACCGTGATCTACGTGTCCAATTGTACCTACATTTAAGTGGGGTTTCGACCGATCAAATTTTTCTTTTGCCATCTTGTATTAATTTAGTCTTTGTTATATTTTAGTATTTAATATTAAATTTTATTGAGCCAATGATGGGATTTGAACCCATGACCTCTTCCTTACCAAGGAAACGCTCTACCCCTGAGCTACACCGGCGTAAAGTGTTAATTTACATCCTTTGCTTTTAAAAGGAAGAGTTTCCTGCCTTCTCAGAATTTTTAGAGCGGGAGACCGGGTTCGAACCGGCGACATTCAGCTTGGAAGGCTGACGCTCTACCAACTGAGCTACTCCCGCAAAATCTTTCCTAAATAATTATAGGAAAATAATTCAGAACCAACTAGATTGTTTAAAAGTACTCCCCCGCAATACCCGGTGATCCTATTCAGGCGAACATTTACATAAAAAAATATTTATGTGGGGAGAGCAGGATTCGAACCTGCGAAGACATAGTCAGCAGATTTACAGTCTGCCCTCGTTGGCCGCTTGAGTATCTCCCCTTAATTCAAAACATCTATTTTAAAGAACATTTTAGAGTTGTTAGAGAGACTCTCTTCGACTCCGTACAAGACTAACTTCCCTTTCCTAAAGAAGTAATTATTAAATACTTCTTTAATCCTGAAAATCAATCTTTTCAAAGAGCCGATGGAGGGACTCGAACCCACGACCTGCTGATTACAAATCAGCTGCTCTAGCCAGCTGAGCTACATCGGCTTTCGGCTTACTTTTTAACATAAAAAAGTCCGCTATTTCTAACGGACTGCAAATGTAATTAAATTATTTTTTTTAAAAAACTATTTTTAAGAAAATAATCTTATGAATATGCTCTCTGCTTTTGTTTTCTTTTTTTAAGTAGCCTCTCTAATGCTTTCAGGCATTTATCTGTTCCTTTTTCAAAAGTTTTAGCCCCTTTTTTTACCATTAAAACATCACCAGGAATACTTAATAATATCTCTACAATTTTATTTTGTCTGTCTTTTGTTTTCTGAACTTTTAAAAAAACGTCTGCAAAGATAATTCGGTTATAAAATATTTCCAATTTAGAGAGTCTCTTATTAATGAAAATGATTAGCTTTTCATCTGCTACAAAGTTAGGTGTTTGCACATTTACTTTCATAATCAATGAGTTAATTTTTGTTCTTATTTTAAATTTCTAGGATGTGAATTTTTATATACCTGTTTCAATTTTGCTATACTATTGTGAGTATACACTTGAGTAGATGCCAAACTGGAATGCCCAAGTAACTCCTTTACTGCTTTTAAATCAGCACCTTCGTTTAAAAGATGAGTTGCAAAAGAATGCCGCAAGATATGTGGACTCTTTTTTACTTTTTCTGATGCTTTACCAAAATACTTATTTATAACTCGGTAAACAAGTGTTTCGTATATTTTAACTCCTTTAGATGACAAGAAAAGAAAATCATTATCCTTAATCGTTTCAAGGGCTTTTCTATAATATAAATACTCATGAATGGTCTCTGTTACTACAGAAATCAAGGGGATAATTCGCTCTTTATTTCTTTTCCCCAAAACCTTAATTGTTTTTTTGGATAGGGATACATCACTCAATTTTAAATTTACAAGTTCAGCTCTCCGTATTCCGGTAGAGTATAAAAGTTCAACAATTAGTTTGTTACGAACATTTTTAAAATCTTTTTCTTCCTGAAGTAATTCCAATACATTTATTATTTCTTTTTCTGAAAAAGGAACTTGTAATTTTTTTGAGGTTTTTAAGGCCTTATGTTTGGATAATGGATTTACCTTAATCTGTTCGGTCTTTAGTAAAAATTTGTAATATGTTTTTAAAGAAGAAATTTTTCGATTGATGC
>SMVA01011077.1_pt1 | contig 16991 bp, 15 predicted proteins | sample 2456451 | NCBI WGS metagenome assembly SMVA01 (sample SAMN11095933, study PRJNA526329) | marine sediment metagenome | biome: Marine sediment; feature: Surficial sediment; material: Deep marine sediment; isolation source: Hadal surficial sediment | place: Pacific Ocean | collected 2014-05 | depth...
ACCATCAACCACATCGCGGCCGTCGTGGTTCCCGCGGCGCTCGGTCTGGTCTGGATTCATTCTCATTCGGTTGTCTTTCTCATCGGCACCGGGTTTGCCATTTGCTCGCTGGTATTGGCCCAGAACGTTCCCGAGAAACCCGCCCCCGGCAACGAAGTAAACTGGGGTTACCGCTCGCTGAAGGCGGCCCTGCCCACCAGAGGAAACTGATCGTGACCCTACTCAAATCCATTCAACTCGGAAGAAACAGCGGCCTGATCGTCTCCGAGTTGTGTCTCGGTACGATGAACTTCGGGATGCCCGGGCGCGGTCATCAGGGTGATTGGACACTCGGTGAAGACGAAGCACGGCCTATTTTTGAAGCGGCACTCGAGCATGGACTGTTCTATTTCGACTGTGCCGACGTATACGGCATCGGCGCTTGTGAGGAGGTGGTGGGCAGTCTGCTGAAGTCGCTTGCGCGCCGCGATGAGTATGTACTTGCAACGAAAATCAGCATGCCCATGGGAACTGGCGCGAATCAGAGAGGCTTGTCGCGTAAACACGTGATGGAAGGGGTGGATGCGTCGCTGAAACGGCTTGGCCACGACTACGTCGATCACCTGGTGATTCATCGGCATCCTCACGGGGTACCCGGACATGTTGAGGTGCCTATCGAGGAAACCCTCGAAGCCCTGCACGATGTTGTCAAAGCCGGTAAGGTTCTCTACCTCGGCGCTTCGTCCATGTACGCGTGGCAGTTTGCCGAGTTGCAACTGACCGCCGAGCGACACGGCTGGACCCGGTTCATTTCAATGCAGAACCATTACAACCTCATTTACCGGGAAGAGGAGCGGGAGATGAACCGGTATTGCGCGAAAACCGGCGTGGCGCTGACGCCCTGGTCGCCGCTTGCCCGGGGGATACTCGCGGGAACATACCAGGGTGGGTTCGACGGGGGTTCCTCAAAACGTTCGCAAGGCAATGACAGGATTCGCACCGAAAGCCTTTATCGGGGCAAAATGGATTTCAAGATTGCCGAGCGCGTTGGTGAGGTTGCCAGGAAATACGGGAAGTCGGCCGCGCAGATATCCGTGGCCTGGCTCATGAACAAACCGGAGGTCGCGGCGCCGATTGTTGGGGTGTCCAGGGTTGAACAGTTGGAGCAACTCGTCGAGGCGGCAGATATCGTTCTGGAAACCGAGGACGTCGCTTATCTGGAGGAGTTATACGAGCCGCTGGAAAATCTGCTCTCTATCGGCTATTCCTGATTGCGCCCTCCCAGCGCTAGGAGGGTGGTTGATTGAGTTCAATTACGTTGCCAGAAGGGTCTTCACAGAGAACTTGTTTGCCACCAACTCCCTCCAGAATGTCGTTTCTGAATTTTACGCCGTTGGCTTTGAGCTTGGTGACGACAGATTCCAGATCGTCGAACGTCATGACGAATCTGTTCCAACCGCCCCCGGGGCTGGGTATCGTGCCATCCAGCATCGGCTTGGACGCTGATGCTTTTGGCCCCGAAATCAACAGCGTCAGGTCACTATGTGTGAGGATGGCTATGGCTGAACCGAACTGCTGTTTGATTTCAAAGCCTAAGTTTGACACGTAGAAGGCAACGGCGTCGTCAACGTCATCCACAATGTAGCGTACTCGCATCATAGCCGTAGGCATGTTTTTCCGATCAGATTCATGCGCGATGTGAAGCGCGCTCCCTCATGAGACATTGTCGCATTTGTCTTCTGCCGAGCATGGTCGCTGAAATCCAGCAGTTCAACGTTTATCTCCTTTGCGTGAGTGAATTTCTGCAAAGACCAGTCAAGGCGAGGCATCGGTCGAGATTCGCGAATTGAGAAAAACTACCGAGCTATCAGGCTCGCCTGGCACTACCCGGTTTCAGGGCCATTCGGATTCGGTATGATATGCATGAGTGAGGGAACAGAAGGTTTTCCTCAGTCATCGTCCAGCCTGCTTTTCCAGCCGACAGAAACTGAGGAACTGACTATTACCAACGTTCCGAGCGCAGACGAAATACGGTTCTCGTGTCCAGGGGATTTCTATACCGCTTTTCACGCACCCCGCTACGAGCGACTGCTCAAGTTGATCGATCGCTACTCAATCGCTCAGAATTCCAGCGTTCTCGATGTGGGCAGTTCGAAATTGACCGAACTCATTCACTCGTCATTTGGCTGTAAAGTCGATTCTTTGGGGTTGGCGCCGGTGGGATATGGTAAGTGCGGCGAATATTACCAGTTCGATCTGAACCGAGTCGGTGATGTTTCTGCCTGGCCTGCCGATTTGCCGAGTTACGACCTGATCGTTTTTGCCGAGGTGATAGAGCACCTTTACACGGCGCCCGAGTTGGTGCTCGCGTTTTTGCGAGCTCATATGAATCCGGATGCTGTGCTGATAATCCAAACGCCGAATGCCGCATCATTAGCCAACCGCGTCTGGTTGCTATTTGGTAGAAACCCCTACGAAAAAATTCGTGCGAACCAGAGGAATCCAGGGCATTTCCGTGAGTACACAGTTCGGGAACTTAGTGACTATGCGACGGATGGTGAACTGCGAGTAGACGCCTGTACGGTTGAGTACTACCTGGACGCTTCCTATAAGGCCCGTGTTTCAAAAACAGGTGTTTTACAACACTCGGCGCCTACCAAGGCGACCCGTTTGCTACATCGATTGTACCTGTGCCTGTTCGCCGTTCTGCCGAAGTCTCTTTGCCCCGGTATTACCGTGGTTTTGCAATCAATCGATTGACGGAAGTCCGCTTGGCACACGTACCGTCAGACTATTCCATGATCTTCTAGTCCTGCACTTTCTCTGCCACGGAGTAGCGTTTGAGCGCACGCTGAACAAGATAACAAAGGGGCATCAAGATCAGTATAAAGAACGCAATAGCCGACCACGCGCGGTTCGAGAAGCCTTCCTGAATACCGCCTCCCACCAGCACAATGACGACGGTGAGTGGGATAGGAGCTCGAACGACCAATTCGTATCGGTTATTCCATGCTGGGAGAAACCGGCTGGCTCAAGCGTAAACGTTGCGCTCAAACCGGCGCAGCAGCCACAGTAGTGCGGCGCCCGGAATGATGAAGCCAGGAATGATCAACCACCACTCCGCTTGTCCGTCAGCCGCACCCCAGAAAAGCCGCATGGGGTAATACAGTGGCATAAGCACACTACCGATCCACTGCCAGGGAGTGGGAACGAAAAATAACAAGGTAGGCAGGCCACTCCAGATCTGCACTGGCTTCAATAGCATCAGCGCCTGCACTTTGTTCTTGATGTAGATCGCGTAGATGAGGGCAACCAGAGGAACACCAAGCGAGGCAAGGGTGGCCGACACCAGGATCACGAATAGAGAGACTGAAACCAATCCCGCGAAGTACACGCCGATGGTTGTCAAAACGACGTTGAGCCCCATTGCCACCAGCAGCCGATAACCCAAGAAACTTCTGAGCGACAAGGGACTTGCCTGTAGCGCCAGCAGTGTCCCCTCGTCGCGCTCCTCGATAAAAAGAATACCGATGACGAAGCCAAGCATTACCGGCTCGCCAGCGATAATGACGCTCGCGACGATGAGGCCGTAATAAGGCTCGAGAACAACCCACTGGGCCACGAGTTCCCCGACGAAGGGAACCAGCCAACGTACCCCCAGACAGGCAAGCGGTAAGACAAATGCCATGAAACTCAGCAGAAATCCGTCGCGCCAGATCAGCCTCAGATCGTTGGGTGCGAGTACCCCCATGGCTCTGATGACATGGGCATTCACGAGGCGATTTCCCCCCGGACGACGTAGCGTTCTATCGCTCGTGACGCCCAGAACAATGCGGCAGCCACGGCCACCAGTCCATATACAAACGCGTAGACCAGTTGGAGTGTGTCCACCTCCATGAAGGCGGCCTTCGCGAGAAGTAGCGGTGGCATGGAAGGCCACAGGTAGAACAAGGGGCTTGCTGAGAGATTGAGATACCAGATGTTCGGCAGATCAAACGAAACGGAGGCGAGTATCGCCGGAAGGAGGAAGTGAGTAATCGAGCGATAGCGCACGCCAATGGCGACCCCAACCGCGATGCCCATGCTTGCGCGCATGACCACCGCAATCACCAGCCAGCCAATAGAAAAGCCGAGGCCATAAGCGATGATTGCGATGATTGCACTCTCTACCAGCGCAAGCACGGTCAGCGTGATCAGTTTGGAAGCCAGATACTCCGAGGGGCGGAGCGGCGAGACGAGCACCACATCCAGCGTACCTTCACCGCGTTCGAGCAGCAATAACACGCCAACCAGAAAAACGGTTGTCAGGCTCACGCTACCGAGCACCACCAGCGGCATGAAAAAGTGCAGTTGTTCAGGGGTGAACACGGCGCTCAACGCGAACGCCAGTGCAAAAGCCGCAACTGCAATGATCAGATATACCTTGTTGCGCGCCTGGAGCAGCGAATCGAGTCGAATGGTGTTGAACAGGCGATTCATTCGAGTTCTCTGCCGGTCACGCGAATGAAGATGTTCTCGAGTGACGTTTCCTGGGTGTGGATTGTCTGTAGTGAGGGCTTGCGCAACACGTTCTGAAATTCTTCGTTTTCAGCCAGGCCCGCCAACGGGAAATCGCGCACCTCGAGCGTTCCGTCAACACCGTACTCTACCCGCACACGTTTTTCTCCGAAGCGGACCTTGAGTTCGCGTGGCGCGTCGATCAGGGCGATCTGCCCATCCAGCAGGAACGCAACGCGGTCACAGATCTCGTCAGCCGTCGCCATGTCGTGGGTGGTGAGGAAAACCGTAGCGCCTCGATCACGATGTTTGAGAATCAGATCTTTGATGCGTCGTGCGCTGAGCGGGTCGAGCCCCGTGGTGGGTTCGTCCAGGAACAGCAACCGCGGACGGCACAGGATCGAGCGGGCAAAACTCAAGCGAACGCGCATCCCCTTTGAGAAGCGTTCGACGCGGTTGTCAGCATGTTCGAGCAGATCCACCTGCTCGAGCAGTTCGTCCACGTCCTCGGTTTTTTCCCGATACAACGAAGCGAAGTAGTTCAGATTTTCACGTGCCGTCAGGCGGCCGTAGTGAACGGGAAGTTCGAAGCCGACACCAACCTGTTCATATAGATCCGAACCCCACTCGCGTACCTCTCGACCGAGGATGTTGACCTTGCCCTGGTAGTTGCGCAGCAAACCCGTGAGCACCTTCTGGGTCGTGCTCTTGCCTGCTCCGTTAGGGCCTAGGAACCCGAAGATCTCACCGTCGTCGACCGAAAATTCCAAATCGTTCACGGCTGGTTCGTTCGAACCGGGGTAGGTGAAGACCAATCCGTTTACTTCGATCATGATGCAGATAATACCAAACCGAAGTAACCCTCGGTTAGACGACAAGATCGAAGGTGTTGTACGCCACCATGGCACCGTTGATCATCAACTCAGCCTTGTGCAGACCCGGGTAAAGGGTGCGGGTAGTGATGGGTTTGAACGGTTGGCTTTTGCTCACTTCAATCGACTCCCCTTTGCGCATTTCCAGATTCTTGATGGCAAATACCTTGGTAGAGTAAGAGCCATTCGCCTTCAGAAAGTGAATGCACAACGAAATCAGCAACTTCTGCTGAGCCGTTGACCGCACGGTACATCGGAATTCGTACTTCTCCCCGATGCGTACTACCTTTGTCGCAACGACATTTGCGATCTTGAATTCGGGTGAATCGGTAAAACCCAGTAGTTTCAGAGCACCGGGATGACCGCGTTTGGTCAACGTTCTGAGTGCGTGACGGGTCACGTATTGCAACTCGCAGGCCCGTTGACGTTTTTCTTTTTGCCACTTTCTCAGGGTGCGAATGACGAGTTGCGCGTCTTGTTTAGAGATGTCGTTGAGCGTATTGGCGACTGAGCGGGTGACGTAGCGGGTCGGGTCGGCATGTAAGGTGTCGAGTACTTTGATGATCTGTGCAAGGGGAAGCGCGACTCGCGCCGCCCATGGCAATAACGGGCGAATACCTTCCGATGAAAAGCGACGAACGTGGTAGTTGCCATCAACGGAACATTCGTCGATGAAGGCCATCGTCTCCCTGGGAAAAAGTTGCAGGAAAGGCCGAATCGCGCTTTCCGCCGAACACCGCTTCGTGGATTCCCGTAAAAAGTTCAGTGAGGTTGCGAGGTACTCGGAAGTACATCCATGTTTTGCCACGTACTCACCCGGCACCTGCCAGATGTACTTGCCGAAATCGTCATCGCTGAGATCCGGGTCGAGAGGGGCGGGCAACGCGGCTTCAAGAATGGCCACTGCAATCGGAAAGCGTTCCGGCAGGTGAGTTTCAAGCGTGGTTACGAGCCAGGCAATGCGTTGCTTCAGCTCCAATTCGGGAAAACGGGCGAGCACCTGTCGCTGGAACGATATGTGATCGAAATTCGAGGCTTGCGCGTGAATGTTGCCCGCAAGCAGGGCAACCGACTGTTTGTTGAACAGCGCGTCTTTTAACGAAAACGTTGGTTTGGCCTTGATCGACATGGCTGATTGCCTTTCCTGCCGCATGAATGAATCGTCATTTGTCAATACGCTGTATTGACAACAATCTAACTACCATTACCATAGCGAAATGGCGAAAACAGAGCAACTGCAGATTCGAGTGACCGCGGCCGAAAAAGCGCAGATCAAAACGCGTGCGCGCCAAGCCAACGAGGACGTTTCGGGTTGGGTGTTGAAACAGTTGCTTCCAACGGCCGAAGTTCGCTTCCAGGCGTTTTGCGAGACGCTGGTGATTTCGCTGACCCCCCGTCCTTGCGGACTTGCCGAGGTGGGTGATTTCCTGGCGGGCATCAATGCAGAAACCTTGCTCCAAGCCGTAGCACAGCCGCCACGAGTGGACCTCGAACCGTTTGAGGCCAACTACCTTGCAGCCATGATCGAACAGACCTGCATAACCAAGGCGGTCGACCTGCCGAATTGGCTCGCTGACATCGAGCCGCTGGCGAATCCATGGTTTGCCTCATCGCTTGCAAGCTCACGATTGCGCCTGCTGATGCATTCCCCACCCGCCTTTCGCAGCCGCAACCTGTTTATCGATACCATTGTTTGGGAGTCGTCCGTCCTAGTGCCACATTTACCTGAAGACAGCATTCTCGTACTCCTCGAACGCCTCAATGCCGAACTCGCAAACAAAGGTGTCAAAGGTGAATTGTTTTTGCTCGGCGGTGCGGTGATCTGCCTGGTTTTCGAAGCGGGTGAATCCGCTGGCGAGTTGGTTTTTCAACCCGTTCGCGTCATTCACGCAGCGGCAAAACGAGTTGCGGTCATGCTGGGTTACCCGGAAAACTGGTTGAATGATGCGGTCATGGCCTACCTCGGCAACAAAGGTGAATTTCACTCGTATCTGTGCCGATCCAATTTGCGAGTGTCGAGGGCAAGCCCCGAGTATTTACTTGCTATGAAGTGTCTCGCGCTGCGGGCCGGTGAAGAATTCCATGACCAACAAGATGTAGGGTTTCTGCTGCGTTATCTCAATCTTGAAAACTACGCTTCGGCAATCGACATCATCACGCGTTATTACCCCCCGGGGAGATTGCCTCAGAAAACTCTCGATGCACTGGGGGAGATGTTGCAGAATCCGCGTTAAAACCACCCATACCACGGATACACATGAAACCGCTCTCTCACATCCGGGTTCTCGACCTCACCCATGCACGCGCGGGCCCCGTGGCTGTGCGTCTGCTCACCGATTGGGGTGCGGACGTCATCAAGGTCGAACAACCACCGACGCGTGCGGGAGGCGCTCTCACCGGCGCAAGACGCGGACCCGATGAGCAGAATCTGCATCGGAACAAACGTGGTTTGACGATCAACCTGAAGGATGGGCAAGGCCTTGAGATCTTCATGACGCTGGCCAGACGCGCGGATGTGGTTGTCGAAAACTTCAAAGCAGAGGTAAAACATCGATTGAAGGTTGATTACCAGTCCGTCAAAGCGGTGAACCCGGCGATTATCTACGCGAGCATCTCGGGGTTCGGCCAGGATGGGCCTTATAGCGACCGGGCCGGTGTGGATCAGATCATTCAGGGAATGAGCGGGTTGATGTCGGTTACCGGTGAGCCCGGCAAAGGTCCGATGCGTGTGGGGATTGCCATCAGTGACACGTCCGCTGGTATGTTTCTAGGGCAGGGTATTCTGCTTGCGTTGTTACATCGAGAGCGCACGGGCGAAGGTCAGTGGGTACACACGTCACTACTCGAATCCATGATGTCGAAGCTCGATTTTCAGGGCGCCCGTTATACGATGAATGGCGAGATTCCCGATCAACAGGGAAACAACCATCCTACCCAAGCGGCGATGGGTGCATTTCGTTCCAAGGACGGCCTTGCCAACATTGCCGCTTCGAGCCCGAGGTTGTGGGAGCGTTTCTGCAGTGCGCTGGATGCCTCTACTCTATTTGATAACTCGGATTACAGCTCGCCAGAAAAAAGGAGGGAGCGCAAAACGCAGCTCAACGCCGACATCAGCGCGGTTACCGAGGCATATACCACCGCAGAACTGGTGGAGAAGTTAAACGACGCCGGAGTACCCTGTGGTCCGATCAACAATATCGGCGAGGGATTTGAAGACCCGCAGGTGAAACATCTCGAAATGGTGAAACCCGCGCCCCACCCGGAACTCGACGATCTTCATCTCGTGCGCTCGCCCATCAACCTGTCTCTGTTTCCGGAAGAACCCAGGTTTCGTAACGCCGCCCCCGACCCCGGCGCCGATTGCGACTCGATTCTCGAAGAATTTGGCTACAGCACAGAGCAGATTACCGCGTTTCGCGACGCCGGCGTGATATAGCGCGACATGACGCTAACCGGAAAACTGACTCCCGCCCAACGGATTGGCTATGGCGTAGGTGATTTCGGGATCAACCTCTACTTCATCTCGGTGATGACCTATCTGCTGTATTTCTACACCGATGTGTTGGGGATTTCCGCTATCGCTGCCGGCGGGGTGTTGCTGGTTGCGCGTATCGTCGATGCTGTCACCGATCCGATCATGGGTATGATTGCCGAACGCACGCGCAGCCGTTGGGGTCGGCTGCGTCCACACATACTATTCGGCGCCATCCCACTCGGCATCGTCGCGGTACTGACCTTCAGCACACCGGATCTTGACGAGGCGGGGAAGCTCTGGTGGGCCTATCTCACCTACATCTCGTTCGGTATCGCCTACACGGTAGTTTCTATTCCATACTCCGCGTTGACGGCGTCGCTGACGATGGACCATCAGGAACGAACCGTACTTTCCACGGTGCGGATGGCTTTCGCATTTGCTGGCGGCCTGGCGATCTCTGTCGGCATGTTGCCGTTGGTAGAGGTGTTGAGTGACGACGAAGCGTCTGGATATCAGTGGTCGCTGGTCTTGTTCTCTGTCATTGCGACCGGCTTGCTCTGGCTCACTGTTGCGATGACGCAAGAAAGAGTGCAGCCACCTGCTTCACAGAACCTTGCGTTGAAAGATTCACTGAAGGCCGTGTTCTCGAATCCGCCTCTCCTGGTCGTGATAGTGATGTTTACGTGCGGAATGTTGTCATTCACCGTTCGGCAGACGGTCAGTTTGTACTACTTTGAATACAACCTCGGACGCCCGGATCTGATTCCTCTGTTTTTCCTGCTGACTATGCCGGTGATGTTTGTCGGACTTCTTTTTGTGCCGAAGCTCGCCGCGGTGTTCGGTAAAGCGGGCGGTATCGCAATTGGCGCTGTGGTGACGATTGGTGGGTCGATCGGCCTGTACTTCACCCCTTATGACGCCATCACGTGGGTGTTCATCTGGTCGGGTGTAATGGCACTCGGCGGCACGCCGATTGCGGTACTCGGCTGGGCGATGATTCCCGACACCGTAGAGTATGCCCAATGGAAGATGGGGTTGCGCGCGGACGGGGCGATTTTTGCGTTCGCGAGCTTTTTTCAGAAAACCGCAAAAGCCATCGGAGGTGTCACCGTGGCATGGGTGCTCGCTTTTGCCGGTTACGCCGCCAACATGGAACAGTCACAAGCATCTATCGATGCGATACACGTGCTCATGACGCTAGTCCCCATGGTCATCATGGTCGTGCTGATCGTTGCGGCGCGCGCCTACCGGCTGGATGCACAAGAGCACACCAGGATCGTGCAGGAATTAGAGAGTAGGTTAGATTCGGGCGTGTAGTTATTACGCCCGGCTCGGGCGCGGTAAAAAGCAGACTACCCAGGAGCCGCCAGTTGCCGCTGGGTGATCTGACACGTTCTCGTAGACTCGATTGACTGCGCGCGTAAGTGGCTGGAGGGCCTATGAAACCTGCGATGGGTGGAGGTATCGTGTCAGACGCATTGTTAGCGGCCGTGTGGCGCCGCAGGCCCAAGGTGCGGTATTGATCGACTCCCACCGGGGTTGCTAGTGAATTTCCGCCGCACCACCCCACGCCGTGCGAAGCCGCGCCATATCGAAACCATCTTCTTGTGCGGCTTCGATGATGACCCGTTCTCGACGCCCGATCAGATCCGCGGCCGCTTTCACCTCGTCCGCAACTTCCCAGGGTATGACCACCGCTCCATGTTGATCCGCATGGATCAGATCGCCGCTGCGCACCCGCATGCCAGACACCGTCACCGGTTGAGCAAAGCTCACCGGATGCACGTAAGCGTGTGATGGACCCACCCGGTCCGCCAGCATCTGAAAGCCGTCTGCGATGTCGGGCAGATCTCGTACGCTGCCGTCGGTAATAACCCCCAGACAGCCAAACCCTTTGTGGATATTACTGTTCACTTCTCCCCACCAGGAGCCATAACCGCGCAGCGTTCCATCGAGATCCTGAATAACCATGACGCTGGGTTTGGGACCTTCATCGACGTAGGCGTAATACCCTTCATTCATCTGGCGGGCTTGTTTGCCTTTGAGATCGCTGGGATGAGCAGACCGAATGGTGGCCGTGCGGGCAATCGCGACCATCGCGGGTAACTCCGGGCGGGTGCAGACCAATGGATTTACCGTATAGCCATGGCCGCGCCTTTCCGGGGCAACCAGTTCGAGTGCGTTGCATACCGTTGGGGTATCCAGAGTTTGCAGGTCGGTGATGAGTTCCTGGCTGAGTTCCTTCATTGTGACTCCCGTCCATCTTCTTTGCAGGGGTTCGTTATCTGCGCGAGCGAAGCTCGCATGGCGTCTGCGCCATCCTCGCGAATCCAGTTCAGCACGATGCCCTTGGTGGCCATTGCCACGGCAATGGGTTCATCGAACATGAGGTGGTGATAGGTCCCTGGAATCTTGAAGATAGGTAGCTTGCCCGCGCTGATCTCGGCCATGTGATCGGCGTAATAAGCACCTTCGTCGTCGCTCTGTTCCGCAAGGATGACGGCAGAGCGACAGGCGAGTGCCGCGAACTTGTCGCGCTGATCGATGCCCATCTCCAGATGATCGTACAGGCTCGGATCGAATTTCCAGGTCCAGCCGCCTTCCACTTCGTGAAGACTCTTGTCGGCAATGTAGTCGAACACCCCGCGGTGTGCGATTGGTTGCTCAGGCATAAACCGGAAGCGACCCAGTGCGGTCGCCTTGTCCTCGTAAACGCGCAGTTTGCGTTTTGGCTTGACGCCTTCACGGTCGACCCGCCGACCCCATTCGACGTACTGTTCGGGTGGTGCCACGGTAAAATCCATGAACACGATTCCGCCTAGTTTGTTACCGAACAAGTGACCGGTTTCGAGTACCACAAATCCTCCGAAACTGTGACCCACGAGGAATGGCTTTTCGCCGAGTTCGGCCGCTTCGCATGCACCCCAGACTTCCCGCGCGAAATTTTCTCCGCTGTAGCGCTCGCGCCAGCCGCTGTCGCCGTTGCCGGAATTGTCGAGTGCGACTACGCGAAACTGATCCGCTAGGAACGGCGCCACGAAGCGCCACCATTCCAGATGGGCACTGCTGCCGTGTACCAGTGCGATGCCGGGATTGCCGATCTCACCCCAGGTTTCGAAGTGGATGCGAACGCCGTTGACGTCAACATTGCCGGGGGTCGAGGGGGTGTCCAGCGCACGCTGGAACCAGAAAGGATGAGCCATTCAAAGTGCCGTTTACGACAAAACGCGCAAGATTACCACAACAGCCCGCCTGCACGGGCGAGCGCTTACCTCGACCCGGTCGGTAGGTCAATTTTTCTGTTCGTTTTTTGCTGCTGAAGTTTTTTTCTGTATATATTTTTTCTATTCGTTATGTTCTGGGGTGTCAATGTTGCCAGTGGTGAAATGAATCTTTAGGCTCTTGTGACGCAAGGGAGGCGAACCATATGAGCGTAGATCTGATCATTCGGGGCGGCACCGTGATTGATGGAACCGGTGCGCAAGGGTACCGAGGCGATGTCGCTATTTCTGGCGAACGCATCATAGCGATAGGGGAGGTGGCCGAAACCGCCGAGAAGGAAATCGACGCCACCGGCAAGCTGGTCACCCCGGGTTTTGTCGATATTCACACCCACCTCGATGCTCAGATCGCCTGGGATCCAATTGCTTCTTCGTCGTGTTATCACGGCGTGACCTCCGTGGTGCTCGGTAATTGCGGGGTGACGTTTGCCCCCTGCAAGCCTGAGGATCGTGAATACCTCGCCGAACTCATGGAATCCGTCGAAGACATTCCAAAACGCAGCATTCTCTCGGGGCTTGCATGGAATTGGGAAACCTATGGTGAATATCTCAGTGCCATCGATGCCATGCCCAAAGGGGTAAACGTCGGCGGCATGGTGGGCCACTGCGCAGTACGCTATCACGCGATGGGTGCGCGCAGCATGGACGAGGCACCGGCCAGCGCCGAAGATATCGAGAAGATCTGCGCCCTGGTTGATGAAGCCATCGGCGCAGGCGCCCTCGGTTTTTCAACGTCACGCACTTTCATGCACAAGGTTCCCGATGGCAGACCGGTTCCCGGTACTTATGCCCACCCGGATGAACTCCTCGCTATCGGCAGGGTGCTCGGCCGCCATGGCAAGGGCGTTTTCGAGGCGGCAGCCCGGCTCGGAGAACGGGACAACGAAGCGCTCGACAACACCCGTCGCGAAGTGAGCTGGATGGGCCAGCTTTCCAGAGAAAATGATGTGAAGGTCACCTTCGGACTCGTGCAGAGCGATCGCCGGCCGGAGTTGTATCGGCGGGTAATTGAGTTTGCCGACCAGGAAAACCTCGAGGGAGCGCACTTGCGCCCGCAGACGACCTCACGCGGGGTCGGATTGTTGTTTGCGCTCGATCACATCACCCCCTGGCGAGCAGCACCGGCATGGCAGGCGCTCGCCGAACAATCGTTTCCGGAAAGGCTCGCAGTGCTCGAAGACGTGAAGCTGCGCCAGGCACTTCTTGCCGATGCCGAAGCGCATCCGTCACAGCTCGATCTGTCTCAGACATACATTCTGCTCGACGGCGCCGTGCACTACGGGCACATTCGTGAGAATTCGCTGCTGGGTTATGCGGAACGCCACAACCAGACGGTCGCCGAGGCGTTCATCGAACTCAATCGCAAGCACAACGGCCGGGTGGTGTTTTACTACCCGGTGCTGAACCAGAGCATGTCGGCGATCGAAGAAATGCTGAACCACCCAACCGTGGTGATGGGGCTTGGAGATTCCGGCGCCCATGTCGGGCAGATTATGGATGCGAGTTCGCCAAGCTGGCTTCTGGCGTACTGGGTAAGGGAAAAAGGCTCGATGACGGTCGAGCAGGCAATTCGAGGTTGGACGAGCGAGGCTGCCGAACTCTTCGGTATCAACGATCGGGGCGTGCTGAGACCGGGTGCGTTTGCCGACGTGAACGTCATCGATTTTGACAAGATTTCCCTTGGCTTACCGGAATACCGGTTAGATTTTCCGGAGCAGGCCGGCCGCTATGTGCAAACCGCGACAGGCTACGATTATACGTTGGTCAACGGGCAGATTTTCATGAAGCACGGCGAACCCACGGGCATACTCGCGGGCAAGACACTACGTGCCTGACCGGGCTGCGACCATAGCCGAGGAGCTGCGTTCGAAAATCGAGACCTGTGCTGACGAGATCGATGAAGCGCGGAAGTTGCCAGATGAGCTTGTGGCAACGCTCAAGCAGGCAGGTGCCTTTCGTCTGTTGATTCCCGCCTCCCTTGGCGGGTTGGAAACACCACTCCCCGACTTTTTAGATGCCGTACAGATTTATGCGGAAGCCGACGCCAGCACTGCCTGGTGTATTACCCAGGGAGCCGTTATCGGAACAACCACAGGATGGTTGGAACCCGAGGTTGCCCGGGAGATCTGGCAGGACCCCGATGCGGCGATCGCCAATGGTCCCCCTGGAAAGTGTGTCGCAACCGACTGCGGAGACCATCACCTGTTGACTGGGCGTTGGGGATTTTCCAGCGGTTGCCGGCACGCCTCCTGGATGATCGGCGTAGCACCGCTTGACGACAAATCCGGTTGGGTATCGGCGTTTTTTCCAGTTGATGTACCTGCCTTCCACGACACCTGGCAGGTCCAGGGTTTACGAGGCACGGGAAGCTTCGAGTTCTCGGTTGAGGATCTCAAGGTCGATCGGCGTTGGTTGGCGAATATTGCCAAACCCGCGAATCACGACAATCAGTTTTTCAAAATTCCGACTGGTCTGGTTTTTGCAGTCGGCTTCGCGTCGGTGGCCCTCGGCGTTGCGCGAGCGGGCCTGGATGCAACGATCGCCATCGCTCAAGGTAAGGTTCCCAGGTTTCGCTCGACCTCGCTCAAGGACGATGGCGATGTGCAGAAAATGATGGGTGAGGCGGAGATTCGCTGGCGAGCCGCACACGCGTTTCTGCACGAAACCGTTGCTGAGGTTTGGCAGGGGCTGGCTTCACAAGATGACATCAGCAAGACCCAACGTATTGCCTTGCGCATGGCCGGTACTCATGTAATTCGGGAGGCAGCCGTGGTGCTCGATATTGGCTATACGGTGACGGGATCGACGAGTATCTATCGGGAAAATCCGCTACAGCGCCGTTTTCAGGACATGCATGTAATCACCCAGCATGTGCAGGCGCGGCTCAGTCACTATGGATATGTAGGGCGGCACTTTCTCGGTCATGACTATGAGCCGGGGCCACTGAGCTAGGAGTTTGCGCGGTAGCAAAGATTGCTACTACGAAAGCACCACAACGGTCCATATTTGCGCTCTTTTTCGTTGCGTAGCGCAACTTAAGCGCTTCAAAAGAGCGAAACACTGTCCTCGCCGTGGTACTTTCTCGTGACGGAATTTTCTACCGCGCAGACCCCTGGCCTACCCCGACAATCAGCGCAAAACCTTTTTCAATCGCTTCGAATTGGTGACGAATGCCTGCCAGTCCTTGGCAAAGCGCCTGCGCCATCGTTCGGCCTTGTTGTTCTCCAATCGAGCGAGTTTCTTGAACGCCTTTGATTCGGCGCGACGCAGATTGCGCTTGTGGCGATAACTGTCGAGCCGATCTCGGGCGAGCCAGGCATCCTGGTAGCTGCCAAGGGTTTGCTGCAGCTTGATGAGCGAGCTACCCGCACGTTTGAGGGAACGGCCAGGCACGCCCAGATGTTCGATCTGATAACGCAGCCTTTTTATCTCTATGCGCAGGCGATGCAGCGCCTCGGGAGGAGAATCTTGGGTGATGGCCGCCCCATCTTGCAGGACCTTCTTCAACTGCGGCTTCACAAAGGCGCGGCCCGCGTCTCCTACCTGCAGCGATCGGTGACGTCCAGACGGATGCCGATTCCCATCGAGCAGTGCTTTGTAGTCAGCGAGAAGTTTGGCGTAGTTGGAACTCTCGAGATAGTTGATGAGCTGGCGATGCGCTTCCCACCTTTTCCTTTGCAGGTGGCGCCGATAGACGCTCAGCGCCTGGCAACCGGCGGTTGAGAGTTTCTTCTGATACCCCCCAAGACGTTCCAGATGTACGTCGATATCCCGAACGCGGCCGAGTATCCGACTCAAGTTTCGCACATCCTTACTCAAACCGGCTTTGGGTAACACGGGCGCAAAAATGTCGAGAGCGGCCCGTATACGCCGCGTTACTACTCTCAGGTCATGTACACTTTCAGGGTGGATCGCTTCGAAGGCAAACGGTTCGAAAGCCTTGAGCCGTTCCAGCTGGATTACCAGAAATTTCCGACCGACATCCAGCCACCGTGAATCTGCCTTTGGAATCGACTTTTTCCTGCCACGTTCCTGTGGCGTGCACGCCGCCGCAAACAGGCCGCGCTGGAACTTACCATGCCGTGCCGCGATGAGTCCTGGCTGCTCGCGGAGGATACCTAGAAGATCGATCAGGAATTCGTGGCGACCAAGCTGTAACTCGAACTCGAGCTCGGAAAATTGCAGGGTGTATTCCGCCTCGATTCGAACCCGGTCGAAACAAAGCTCGATGGCCTCTCCCGGATAAGCGGGATGTGTCAGCAGGTAGCGGGTGCGATGATTATCCAATACGAAAAGTTCGTTGAATTTCCCTCGATGACTACCCAATAACTCGTCGAGTTGCACGGCCACCGGTCCCGGATGGGGATGATTTGCTTCCTTGGCATGGGCTGCTTGTTCGATTTCACGACGTTCGAAGAGCGCACCCCGGCCGCCACCCAGTTGCTTGAGGGTCAGGGTTATGCTGCCGTCTGCATCGCGCAACCGGTACGTCCAGCCAGCGCGGTGCAGACTCCAGTTCTTGGTGTCCAGGTAACGATCCTGGACTTGCACTGCGCCTTTCGGCCGAATCAGGTAGCCTGCCCAGCTTAATTCCTGGATGACACGGCGCAGCACGCGCTTAGGACGCTTGCATGCCGCAATCAGGAATTTAGCTTCGAGTTCTCGTCCCACTTGCATATGAAAGGGGGGTGTCCTGACCCTTGTCTACGAATTATGACCCTTCGGTCGTAGACTGTCATGGCGCGTATACACTGTGTTGTACTCGCATTGTATTCCCGTCGAATCGTGCCATGCTGGACTTCCCGCGAAAACAGCCACCAAACAAGCACTCGAGGACAGGTCATGATGGTACGTGCCGACTTCGCTGAAACCGTTTCCGTCGCCCGG
>SMVA01106058.1_pt1 | contig 16984 bp, 18 predicted proteins | sample 2456451 | NCBI WGS metagenome assembly SMVA01 (sample SAMN11095933, study PRJNA526329) | marine sediment metagenome | biome: Marine sediment; feature: Surficial sediment; material: Deep marine sediment; isolation source: Hadal surficial sediment | place: Pacific Ocean | collected 2014-05 | depth...
CGATTTTATCTACACCCATTAGAAATCCCCTTTTTGACGTTCTATTGTTATCGATTTTTGTGTGCGTTGTTATTGTTATGGCAGCACGCTGTGCCGCGAACGACGCCAGTCTATCAGGTATAAAAATTAATTGTTTTTTATGTATTTACAATTACTTATGTTCGATTTCTCTAATTTAGATTAAGCAATATTTGAGCGATCTGACCGATTTTTTTTGTCCGTTTCGCTCAATAATGCACGAGCGCCGAACCCCAGGTAAACCCAGCCCCGAACGCCTCGAATAAGAGTAACTGACCACGTTTTATACGCCCGTCCCGAACGGCCGTATCCAACGCCAGCGGAATTGATGCCGCCGAGGTGTTCGCATGTTCGTCAACGGTCACGACGACACGCTCCATCGGCATATCCAATTTCTTGGCGGCAGCAGCAATAATTCGTAAATTCGCCTGGTGTGGTACGAGCCAGTCTAATTCACTCTTGTCGATGCCGTTATCCGCGAGAGTCTCGCGAGCAATCGAACCCAGTGTGGACACCGCTTTCCGAAACACCGCGTTACCGTTCATCCGGATGAAGTCCTCTCCTGAGGCACTCCGCGGGACCTCGAGGAGATCCTCGAATTTACCGTCGGCGTGAATGTGTGTCGATATGATGCCCGGCGCACCACTGGCTTCCAGCAGCACGGCTCCGGCGCCATCCCCGAACAGCACAGCGGTGTCACGATCATTCCAGTTCGTAATCCTCGACAACGTTTCACAGCCAATCACAAGCGCTGTTGTCGAGCCGCCGGTCTGGATCATGCGATTGGCCACATCCAACGCATAGATAAAGCCTGAGCACACGGCTTGTATATCGAAAGCCGGACAACCGTGGATATCGAGTTTGCGTTGGATGATGCAGGCGTTGCTTGGAAATACCTTGTCAGGGGTTGTCGTTGCGACCACGATCAGGTCGATCTCACTGACATCGGTGCCAGCCATTTCCATCGCACGGCGAGCTGCCGCCAAACCCATATCCGATGACGTTTCTCCGTCGGCCGCGACGTGGCGTTTCTTAATCCCGGTTCGCTCGCGGATCCATTCATCGGACGTTGCCACGGTTTTCTCAAGGTCGCGATTGGTCACAACCTTTTCCGGCAAGTAACTGCCGGTACCGGCGATACGTGCGTATATCATTGCTGTGGTCTCAATTAGGCGTCGCGACGCAGGAAATCTGCGACTTCACGCAACGTGGGATAGTCAAAGAGGTCACTGATATCGAGTTTGCCGGGATAGCGCTCGTCGATGGCCAGTACGATTTCTGTCAGGGTCAACGAGCTTACACCGACTTCGAACAGGTTGTCATCGGCCCCGATGCCCCGATCTTTAGAGAATTCGCTGCAAATACTCATCAGTTCGGACACGAGTGGATCGTCATCGCTAACGGGCAGTACCCGCGCAGGCTCCGATGCCCGAATAACATCATCGAATTCGCCATCCAGGTAAGCATTCAGAAGTTTCACGCGTTGTACTTTGCCACTCGTCGTTTTGGGGATTCGCGAAACAGGAATGACGTGATCAACCTCCAGTCCGGTCTGTTCACCGATTGTCCCTCTGACCGCCTCCGCAATGCTTGCAAAAGCGTCCAGATCCTGCCGATACAGAACGAATACGAGCAATTCCTCAGTCTGGCTGTCCTCGGTTTTGGTGCCGCCAACGACGACCTTGCCAAGATCAAGACCGTCAAGCCGAGCTGCGATTTCCTCGATGTCGTGCGGATAATAGTTCTGACCATTAATGATGATGATGTCTTTGGAGCGGCCAGTGATGACCAGTTGACCGTCAACGATCGCGCCGCAATCTCCGGTCCGCAACCAACCGTCGCCGGTAAATAATTCTGCTGTCGCGACATCGTCGCCATAGATTCGATCAGTAACGCCGGCGCCTTTGGCCTGAATGTTGCCGACGAAACCGTCCACTATCACTTGATCGGCATCATCAACGAGACGCATTTCCACGTCGCGTATGGGTCGACCGACCTTGACGAAACTCACGGCGTCCGCGTCACCTTCGTCCGCCGACTCGTAGGCTGATCCAATGCGCAAACTGTGTCGATTGACCAGAATGCGAGAGTACTCATCGCCTGGATTGGCCATCGTGACTCCCACCGTGGCCTCGGCAAGGCCGTACACCGGCAACATCGCCGATCGTCGTAACCCGTGTGGCGCAAGCGCTGCCAGAAAATCCTCGCATAGCTCGTAGGAAATCGGCTCCGCACCATTGAGAATCAGCTTGACGCAGGAAAGGTCCAGATCCGGCAAGCCCTTGCGTTCGAACAGCTTGAGAAAGTGCTTGTAGCCGAAATTGGGGGAACAGAGCTGCGTTGCACGAAGCTCGTTCGCCTTACTCATCCACAACAACGGCCGACGGACAAATACGCTGGTGTCCATCACTGCGTGATTCATGCCCGCGGCCATGGCGCTAATGTGATATCCAATCAGCCCCATGTCGTGGGTCAGTGGCATCCAGCTCAAGCTCTGGTCATCCTCCATCCAGTGCGCTGCCTCGACAATCGCGCGAATATTGGTGCACAGGTTGCTGTGCGTCAGGCACACGCCCTTGGGATCACTCGTGGATCCCGACGAATACTGGATGAATGCAATGTCGTCGGATGCTGGCGCGAACAGCTCGCCGTTATTACCGGGCTCGACGTCGCTGATTAGCACCGTTCTGGACTCGAGAATATCCGTGACCTTGTCCAAACCCTGATCCCTTGAGAACCCGAGCAACCGCGTCAACAATTCGGGTTCTGTGAACAGCGTAGCTCGCTCGAGTTGCCCCAGGATGCGAAACAGCTTCAGGCGATGCTCATCGCTGATGCCAACCGCAACAGGTACCGGCACGATTCCGCCCATGACCGCAGCCCAGAAAGCAACGACAAAACTCTCGTTGGATTTGCTGAATACGACCAGTTCGTCGCCTCGCTTCATGCCGCGGGATTGCAAGGCACCGAGCAATGCAACGGCCCGATCCCAGAGTTCGGCAAATGTCACGCTGGTCTCATCGTGCTCCCCGTCAATGAAACGGATGTGCCGGTCCTTGTTACGTGCGTCTGCAAGTAACTCAATCAGAGAGTCGTAGAGTTGCATTCTTACTCGCGAAACGTCGGTTGCAGCATGATATTCCGAGCCGAGCGAAGATTTATCCCAAGTTCGAGTCCGGGCTCTTCCTGTTCGATCACTGCCATCCGAAATCCAGGCAACAACAGACCGAGGTGTATTTTCATTTCGAGGAACGAAAAATACTCGCCGACGCAGCGGCGTGGCCCGAGCGAGAACGGAAAAAACGGCCGATCCTTTTTGGGTTTGCCCGATGCGGCAAAGCGATCGGGATCAAACCGGTCTGGATCGGGCCAATAGCGCTCGGTCCGGTGAAGGACATACGGTGACAGGTAGATGTCGGTGCCCGGCGGCACATCGAAATCGCCAAGTTCATCACCCTCCTGCGATCGCCGCGAAAATATCCAAACTGGCGGATACAGCCTCAAAGTCTCTTCGAGCACCTGTTGCGCATAGGTCATGTCAGCTGCACGTTCGTACGTCACCATGGACGCGTCCGGCAACATTGCCGTGGCCTCCTCCAGCAGTCGTTGTTCGACCTTTGGGTGCGTCGCAATCAGGTACCAGGCCCAGTTCAATGTATTGGCCGATGTTTCAAATCCGGCAACGACAAGCGTGATCAACTCGTCGAGCAATTCCTTGTCGGTAAAAGGCACGCCGCTCTTGTCTTTGGCCATCACATAAATTGACATGAAATCGAAGTGCTGATCAGCATCACGATTCCGCCGCGCCTCGATCAGCTCAAGCAACAAGTCTCGTAACTTGCGCACTTTCATGACGACGCTCAGGTCGCGGGTCGAGTCTTTGCTCAAAAAAGCAAACGGATTGTCGTCCTCGGATTCGATCCACGGTCTCGCGTCGTCACCGAACACGCTGATGAGAATCAAGTCAAGCGCAAACCGACTGGTTTCTTCGGTGATATTCAAGCTGCCGCCATTTGCAACGACATCCGACCAGCGGCGTTCCAGCTTCACGGCGCATTGCACCATGACATCCGTCAGGTCGTGAATTTTCTGCCGGCTAAAAGCTGGTTGAATCATCGTGCGCGAACGGCGCCAGACGTCACCGTCACTAACGATCAGGCCGTTGCCCAGCAACATCTTGACGCGCTCGAAACCAGGCCCTTTCACGTACTGCGTGTGCCGTTTGACGAGAATGTGGCGAACGTCGGTGGGGTTGTTCACAAAGTAGGCAAGCCGCCCGTTGGGCCGCACCATGCTGACTGCGTCGCCGTATTCATCTCGCAGTCCCTGCAGAGTCGCCAGCGTCTCGGGATCGACCCCGAGTGCCACTGGCTCAGCCGGGCCCGGCGGTCGCCTGAAATCAACAGATGAAGGAATCATGAACTGCGGTAGGATTGATGTCTGGGTATGGAAAGACAGGCGCAATACTACATTGAACGAAAACAAACCTATAGACTTCCAGTCAATCGAGTCTCGTCGCAGTTCACGATCTGACCGGCGCATGACTGTGTTGCGTCGTCTTGCCTATTTTCTCGGCACGCCGATTCTCCGCGGGATATTGCGACTCGTAACCCGCACGTATCGAGTCGAAGCTATTATCGGCGCCGACAACATTGAACCCTTCCTCGACGGTAAATCGGTGTGCGCGCCTGCCTATTGGCATCAGCATCACGTGTTGTGCTCGTCGCTTGTGCGGCGTTGGGTAGATCGCGGCTTCAAGGCCTGTTTTCTGATTTCGGGATCGGTCGATGGCGAGGTGCCCGAACGAATTGCCCGTTCCTGGGGTGCCGAAGTCATTCGCGGATCGGCCAATCAGAGCGGCGCCCTGGCCTTGCGGGATATGCAAGGCATGATGAAGCGAGGTTATTCGATCGTCACGACAGCGGACGGTCCGCGCGGCCCGATATACGAGATCAAGCCTGGCGTCGTTATCATGGCCAGGATCGGCGGAGTTCCTGTGCTGCCGATTGCCTGTGCCGCAGAAAACGCCTGGTACCTGGATCGCTGGGACAATTTCATGATCCCGAAACCCTTCAGCCGTATCGTCCTTGCTGTCGGCGAACCATACGACATTCCGTCCGATGTCGCGCTGGACGCCATCGAACCACACAGGCTGAACGTTCAGGCAGCAGTCATGTCTTTAATGAGAGAATCAGAGGACAGACTGCAGCTCGACTGAGAGATTGTTTTGGTGAAATATTTCCTATTGGCCGTTATCGCCGCGATCGCGGCTAACGCCCACGGTGAAACCCTGCTCACGCCACATCAGGCTGTGTACAAGGTGAAAATCAGTGTCCTGAGTGGCCAGTTGAATACGGAACTCCGAGTCATCCCGGACGGCTACATTGCGACTCATGTCGTCAAACCCACGGGCATGGCCAGATTGCTCGTACGCGGGCAGATTAGTGAGACGTCGCAGTTTCACAGCTCGGACGATGGTATTCGTCCCGTGAATTTTCGCGCTGACGATACTTTGACGCGAGACAAAATCAAAGCATCGATCCAGTTTGATTGGGAGTCCGGCGAAGCCAGCGGCACTGTCAATGGTGAGGCGTTCAGATCGACAATGGATGATCTCGCTTATGACCACGTCTCGATTCAGTACGAACTCATGTTCGATCTGATGAATGGCGGCCCTTCGTCACAATACATTCTCTTCGATATTGACGAACTCAAGACCATCAACGTTAGCGAGATTGGACACCGCACAGTAAAGGTTCCTGCTGGCGAATTTGAGGCCATCGGCGTACAGCATCAGGTGGTCGGTTCCAAACGAATCACAACCATGTGGTGTGTCGAAGCCCTGGATTACCTGCCCGTGATTATCGAACAACACCGCAAGGGAAAATTGAAAATGCGAGCGGTGCTGACCAGCTACTCTCCACTCGAGACGTGAGCGAATTCCTGCACGAGTCCGAGTATCTTTTTGTCCCTATGCCAGATTTCGATGCTGCGCTGCAGCCGCCGGCCGCCATTTTGCAGTCGATAGACATCAACCAGTTTTGCGCCGTCTTCATCGAGCGTTTCCACGACGTACGCTGCGCCCTCCCACCCCGACACACGCGCGGCTGAGATCGCACCAACGCTGACGGTGCGGTTTTCACCGAACCGATACTCCTCTACGACGGATCGATCAAAACTGACGAATATTCCGGATTCCGTCTGTGTGATTTTCAGTGAATTGCCAGTCTCGAGAAACACGTGGACGAGCAATTCTCGAGCGTCACGTTGGCCAGTTCCGCTGTTCCCGGTTCGCACCCAGTTGCCCGAAAAATCGACCCCGGCAGGCACATCGGCAGGCTTGCTCAATAAGACCTCGGCCGACCCGCATGCCGTCAGCAGCAACGCGGCGGCCAATACAACGGCGAGGCTGCGCGTCATTCAAGCTTGCTCCAGAAACGCCTCGCAGGTTGCTCTCGCCTCATCCTGTTGCGATGCGCTTGAGCATACTTCCATCACCGAAGCCCGTATTTCTGCCAGCGCAGACTCGTGGTCACTTGTCTCACTCCACTCGAGCAGGCGCCCTTCCAGCCTGCTGAGCTGTGCCTTCGGGCGATGGTACAGTCCGCCGGAGTTCTGCAGTTCCTCAATCAGCCCAACCGTCGTGTCATGAATGAGTTGCGTATCGCCCGGTGTCATTTCCATTAATCCGGCCAGGTAGTAATAACCCCATTGAAAGCGCGTTGCCGGGCCTTTGGTCGCATCGTAAGCCTGCTTGAGCCAGTCGACCGCAGCGTCCGTATTGCCCGCTCGCTGCTCAATGTCGGCAAGCGACACCATGAAATAGTACGGCTGTTTCGATTTGTCGAGCTCTGCCAGCAGCAGCGGTTTCGCGACATCATCCATGCCGGCCTCTTCCAGTACGTTACCGAGCGCATTGATGATGGGCTGCCGCTCGTAAACGCTCGGCGTCGATTCGTCCGCCCATTGCACCATGTCGCGTATCTGACCTTGAAGGTTCTCCGACAATTCCGCCTCTTCATCGTCCATGCGTTCGAAATTGATCTTGCCAATCAGCGTGTAAATGCGCTCTCGCTTGTAGACAGATTCGTCCGCCGCGATACGGTCGTACACCTGCCCGAATTTTTCGACCAATTCAGCCTGCTCTTCGCTCCCGTCGTCGGTCAACGCCTTGGTGTAGTCGATACCCGAGAACAATACGGTAAATATATTGGCTGTGATCAACGCGTCGTCAGAAATCAGCGCCTCGACGTGCGTCAACGCTTCTGCTTTTTGTTCGGGGCTAAGCGGGACAGCATCCTCTTCGGCTTGGGCCGCCATGACTGCCTCGCCGAGCCAGTTGAAATACAGAATGGACCGCTCAACGGCCAGGTCGGCAGGGCACGCCTCATACATCTGTCGAAACGCAGGCCCGGCGTCCAGCTCAGTCAGGATCCGGGTATCCTGGCCCCAGGAGTAATACGCGAGCAAGGTGCAGTCTCGAGCCGCCAACGAATCCGATCCAGCCATGAGTGCCGCAACGAGGTCGCTTGCTGACGACGCCTGGTCCAGCGTCAAATCCAGAATATTGGCATAGGCCTGCAAATCGATACCGCTTGGAATCCGGGTGAGTTCGGTTCCCTCTGAATCGAACACGATCATGGTCGGATAGCCACGAACACCGAAATTCTCGCCATAAGCCTGCGCGTTCTCCGTGTCACCGTCCAGGTACACAGGAACAAACAACTTCGACCGCTCGATGAACTCGGGGCTCTTGAATATGGTTGCACTGATCGCATGACACGGTGGGCACCACACAGCGCCCCAGTACAGGTATACAGGTTTCCCCGATTCTTTCGCGGCAGCGAATGCCTCTTCGACGCTACCTTCGAACCAGTCGATACCCTTAACCGGATCCAGGGTTGCCTCGGGCTCGGTTGATAACGACGTGGATTGATCGTCGCCTGCACCGCAAGCTACGAGCAGTACGCCGACCAGGAATATCATAGTAAGACGAAACATCGTTTGTAACCCTCTGCGTACCGAACGCGCAACATACACACAATTCGGCCCATTCGACAGTTCTAATCCGGTAAGGGAATGAAGTCACTCTCGCCCGGGACTGGCTCGAAACGCCCATCACGCCAGTCAGCTTTCGCTTGCTGCAGGCGCGCTCGCGAACTGCTGACGAAATTCCACCATAAAATGCGTTCGCCGGGCAGGGTCGCACCACCGCACAGCATGACGTGAGATCGACTACTTGCCTCGATCGTCACAGCAGCGTCGTTCTCGACAACGGCCAGGAAACCCGCCGGAATTACCTGGCCGTCCACACTGATATCGCCATCGACAACAAAAACGCCAAGCTCCTCGGTCCGCGGTAATTCGACACTTGCGTCGGCATCGATTTTCAGCTCGACATACAGAGTTTCGCTTTCTGTTTGCACGGGAGACGTAAGCCCGTATGCGGACCCGATGACCACCCTGGCATTAGCGCCCTCGAGATCGACAGCCGGAATATCTTCTGCGGCGTAGTGTTCGAAACGCGGTTCAATGTCTTCGCTTTCAACGGGCAGAGCAACCCAAACCTGGATGCCATGCAGCCTTTGCCCGCTGGCAAGTATCTCTTCTGTGACTTTTTCGGAGTGGGCAATGCCTCTGCCCGCCGTCATCCAGTTGACCGCGCCCGCACGAATGACTTGCACGAAGCCGAGACTGTCACGATGCAGCATCTCACCGTCGAACAGGTAAGTCACCGTGGCAAGACCGATGTGCGGGTGGGAACGCACGTTGACGCCTTTGCCCGGTGCAAATTCGGCGGGCCCAATGTGATCGAAAAAAATGAAAGGGCCGACCCGCTGGCGGCGTTCATCCGGAAGCAACCTGGCGACGCTGAATTCGCCCAGGTCCTTGGTGATTGGTTCGATGACCAATGCAATGCTGTTTGCCATTCTACCGTCCGCTCAGACTGCTGCTGATAGTTTTCTCGAGAAACCATTGTGCTTGGTAATACACACAGCGTCGAGGTTCAGCCAGGTCTTCAGCGCATGTAGTTCACTCGCAAGTGCGTCCAGACAGGTGCTCTGCTCGGCGTGCGCCTCTTCGTGCACCGCAAGCACGAGCAATCTTCGATTCTGCCGATCGGCCTTCAAATCGACCCGGGCAACAATTTGATCGCCAACGCGAAATGGCAAGACGTAGTAGCCCCATTTCCGCTCCGACGCCGGCACATATATTTCGATTCGATAATGAAAGTCGAACAAACGCAATGCGCGCGGGCGAAACCAGACAAGCGGATCGAACGGGGACAGGAGTGATGCGCCGCCAATCTGCTTGGGCAAGCGGGCATCGGCCGACAAATAAGCCTGTTCCTCCCAACCGTCGACCGACACCGGATTGATGTCACCGTTTTCGACGAGCTCAGCGACTCGCGGCGCGGCTTCACGTGGCGACATTCGAAAGTAGTCCGCCAGATCACGCAATGTAGCGATCCCCATTGCAGTCGCAGCTCGTTGCAACAACTCGCGTTGCGCATCCAGCTTCGCGACCGATCGAGACAGGAATTCTGCATGCAGCACGCGCTCTGGCAGATCGTAGACACGCTGAAAATTGGGCAGTCGATCCACCACTACCAGTGAACCTCGCGAAAAGTGGTATTCGAGCGCGCAACGCGGAATGGAACGATGCCAGTCACCCGGTTTGCGCCGCGGCCCAGGGACTGGCGGCAAGTCATTTGCCGTCAGAGGCCCGTCTCGTTGCACCTGTTTGAGTGCAGCATCAAGATACGCTGTTCGAGATCGCATTCGACGCAGTGGGCTATTTTTGTGTATTTCATGGCATTGCCGTCGATGCTCGAGTAGCGGCCAGGTGCTGACAGGCACGATGGATGCTTCGTGCGCCCATTGCTCGGTGAATTGACCACCGCGATACAGGGTTTTCTCAAAGCGCGAGCGATCGTACGCGCCCAATCGTGACCAAAGCACCAGGAAATGCGCCGGCATCAGTACATTGACGTAGTCCAGTTGCAAAACGCGCAGCGAATGCAATACACGCCGGAATTGCCGGACGTCCGGCGGCGAGTTCGACCGTTGCCGATCGAAGCCTTGTGCCGCAAGCGCTATGCGCCTGGCTTCAGCAATGTTCAGGCGAGTACGTCGCAACGACTAATCCCTTACTCAAATCCGTTATCATCCGGCCCAGAATCATACGCGGGCAATTTTGTGAAGCCACTTTTTCGAATTATCGTGATCTCGCTCATGTTTGCCGGATCGTCCGCGAGCGCGGACGAAGCGAACATCGAAGGCCGCTGGCTCAGCGGTGACGGCTCGGGTTGGATTGACATTCGACTGGTCAACGGCGGTCCTGTCGGTACCGCGGCCGGGTCAACCACGGAGAAGGAAGGTGATCCACCGCGACTCGACGACCTGAACCCCGATCCCGCGCTGCGCGATCGACCGCTGCACGGCATCACGATCCTGCAGGGATTCGAGTACGAAGGCGATCATGTGTGGAAAGGCGGGACTATCTACGATCCAAACAGCGGCAAATCATACAAGAGCTCGATGACGCTGGTCGACGAGAACACATTGAAGGTGCGCGGTTTTATCGGCATATCGCTGTTCGGTCGATCCGACACCTGGACGCGCGACGAACTTTAGCTGTCGAGGATCGCGTCGGCTTCGATCTCGACCAGCATGCCCGGATCGATAAGCCGGGAGACTTCGACCATTGATGTCGCCGGCGCAACGTCGGCAAACGCTTCCTTGTGCGCACGAGCGATCTCGGACCAGCGCTCGATATCGGTGACGTACATGCGTGTCCGAACGACATGCTGAAGTCCACCGCCGGCCTGTTCCAGTGCGGCGCGAATCACTTCGATGCAACGCTGCGCTTGCACGTAGGCATCGCCGGCACCGACCAGTTCCCCGTCGTCGCCAATCGCGGCAGACCCGGACACTGCGATGAAATTTCCCACCCGCACGGCTCGTGAATAGCCCACCAGTGGCTCCCACGGTGCTCCCGAGCGAAAATTGGTCCTGGGGTAGTCATTTGGCACGATGAACTCCAATTAATGTTTTATCTTATATTTATGTCATTATTAGTTGTTTTATAAGGTTTTTCTTTATCTATTCCGAGCTTCACAGCCGACAACAGTCCCAGCAAAGATCCTGCGACGTAGACCAGGACAAAAACGAGAACAGCTCGATCGTTCAGACCGATCTGCCCCGTAATCCCCATCGCAGCAATGCCGGCCGGAACAATCAACACCAATCTCAGGGATTCGGCGCGCGCCGCATAATTTCGCCCTTCATTCAACAGTCCAAGCGTATACAGCTGTGCCCAGAGCATTGCACAGGGAATCAGCACCCCCCGGGCACCCACATCGGCGAACCGCAATGAGAGCCATAAAACAATGCCAATCGCGACAATAAACTGGGCGACAACATAGATGCGTACCGCGGCTGCAATGGCAGGGTCGTATTTGCGAAACGTCGATAATGACGATGCTCGCTTCGGGTATCGCGATGCGACATCTGCTGGCCGCCAGCCAGTGCGTCGAAACCAGATGCCGATCTTGTCGGCCCAACGATCGGTTCGAATCGCATCGAAGAGCAGGTAATCGTAAACCTGGATATTCGCCCAGAATGGGTTCCAGTTAACCAACGGTTTGCGCACGCCGAAAACCACAGGTTCGTCGGCACGTTCATCCGCAAATGTGCCGAATAAGCGGTCCCACAGGATGAACATGCCACCGTAGTTCTTATCGATGTACGGCTTGTTTTGCCCGTGATGGACGCGGTGATTCGACGGCGTGACGAGAATGTAATCGAGCACGCCCATACGCTTGACCAACTGGGTATGCACCCAGAACTGGTAGATCAGATTGACGGCATGCACGGTGACCAGGATCTCCAGTGGGAATCCCACAAGAAAAAGTGGTACATAAAAAATCCAGCCGAACAGGAATCCGGTGCTCGTTTGCCGCAGTGCCGTCGACAGGTTGTAGTCCTCGCTTTGATGATGCACGGCGTGCGCCGCCCACAGAACCGAGATTTCGTGGCTATACCGGTGAAACCAGTAATAGCAAAAGTCCCACGCCACGGCAGCAATGATCCAAAGCGCGATTCCTCCTGGTGACGCATCGAACCACGCCAGCGGCATATCGATCAGAGCGAAATTCTGCAGCACGTAACCCCACGCCAATAGCGACAAGAGGCGCGTAAAGTAACCGAACGTCGTAGACAACATGCCGGCGCTCAAACTATTGATCGCGTCGTTGGCACGATACAGGCGGCTGCCAAGTAACCGATCAGCGATCAGTTCCGCGATTAGAGCAAGGATAAAAAAGGGAACAGCGAGCGCCAGCAGATCCATGTGCCAATAGTAACGCCATCCGGCCCGGAATTGCGGTAAGCTCCGGCGCTCAATTACGACCCGGGCCATCGATGATCAACCCAGCAGAACTCGAGTTGCTACGCGATGCGCTGGCCACGCTCTCGAAGGGTTACGAGAACCTGCCTGAGTTCACGCCCGATTTCGATACGGAGGCGGCCGCCGAAGTATTGCAGATCGTTGCAGAGCGAATGCAGGACAATTACCCGTACTATCATCCACAATACGCCGGCCAGATGCTCAAGCCACCCCATGCGATCGCGCGTATCGCGTACGCAATGTCGCTGTGGGTAAACCCTAACAATCACGCACTGGACGGCAGCCGGGCGAGTTCTCCGCTCGAGAAAGAATGTATTGTCGAACTCGGCAAACTGTACGGCTGGAACGACCCGCTGGGCCACCTGACCGGTGGCGGCACGATAGCGAACCTCGAAGCGCTATGGATCGCAGGTTGTCTGCAGCCGGGCAAGAAAATCATCGCATCGTCCCAGGCGCATTACACACACAAGCGAATCAGCGATGTGCTCGGCCTGCCGTTTTCTCCCGTAGATGTTGATCGCAAAGGACGCATGGACCTCGATGCTATCGAGACTCTTTTGCAGGCCGGTGATGTTGGCACGATCGTCGCGACAATGGGAAACACCGGGCTCGGTGCCGTCGATTCGCTGCCAGCGATACTGGACCTTGCCAGAACTTATAAGGTCCGCGTTCACGCCGACGCTGCTTACGGCGGTTATTTTGGTTTGTGCAGCAATTTGCGCAATGCAACACGTGCCGCCTTCGACAAGCTTGTCGATGTCGATTCAATTGTCGTCGATCCGCACAAACACGGTTTGCAGCCCTATGGCTGTGGCTGCGTCCTGTTCAAAGATCCAGAGGTCGGGCGCTTCTACAAACACGACTCACCGTTCACGTATTTCAGTTCCGCGGAATTACATCTCGGTGAGATCAGCCTGGAATGCTCCAGACCGGGCGCGGCGGCCGTTGCGCTTTGGGCAACGCAGAGACTTTTTCCGCTCACCAAAGGCGAACAATTCGCACGGTGGCTGGATCAGAGTATTGATGCAGCGGGGAACTTCTGGGAACGCCTCAACAACAGCGAGCACTACCAACCATTAATGCAACCCGAACTCGATATCGTTGTCTATGCCGCGGTCGCGAACAGTGCGTCTGCGGCGACAGAACGCGCACGGCATGTATTTGCTCGCGCCGCCGAACAGGAATTGCACCTGGCCCTGATCGACTTGCCGATCGAGTTTGTAAAAACCCACCTGCCTGACCTAGAAGCGGATGCGAAAACAGTGACTTGCTTACGGTCGGTCCTGATGAAGCCGGAACATCGGGAATGGCTTGACCGGATTATGCAACTTCTCGAAGCGTCCGCAGCAGCATGAAGCCTAAGTAAAAACACGCGAAACCGCCGACCACACTGGCCATCAGGTAAAGAAATGACGCGAATATCTCGTTTCGCTGCAACATTGTGTGGAATTCCATTACCAGCGCGGACAAGGTAGTAAAGCTGCCGCAAAACCCAACTGCAAACATCAATCGATAGTGATCGGGAATAATGCCCGCGTTATTGAACCAGTCGGAACTGGCAACGAGCTGCGCCAGCACGCCCATGATCAGGCAACCCAGCAAGTTTGCGCTTAGCGTGCCCCACGGGAAGCTGACGCCACGCTGCAACGCGATATTCAGTGCATACCGTGCCATCGCACCCAACGCGCCACCGGCACCAACGACAACATAAGAGATGGCAACTATTCTCATTGCTTAGCCAGTACCGAACTGAAGGCGTGCAGCATCGTATTCCTTCTCGATTCGAACGACGAGTTCGGCCGCCGGAAGTATTTCATCAACGCCGCCTGTACCCTGCCCGGCACTCCAGATGTCGCGCCAGGCTTTGGCCTCATTCTGCTCCTGTTTGCTGAAGTCCATGGAGCTGCTGTCGCCAGTCGGCAGATCGTCCGGATCGTAGCCTGCGTTCGCGACGCTGCCTTTCAGGTAATTGCCGTGTATTCCCGAAAACAATGACGAGTACACAATATCAGCCGCCTTGCTGTCGACAATCATCTTCTTGTAATCCGGCGCCGCGTGCGCCTCCTCTGTCGCGATGAATCGCGTGCCCATATAGGCGAGATCCGCGCCCATCGCCAGTGCCGCGAGGATATCGCCACCGTTCGACATGCAACCCGACAATATGAGAGTGCCATCGACGCCCTGGTCCATCGCCTTTTGCGCATGACGCAGGCTGATCACGTCGTGAAAAACGAGCCCGCCGTATTCGTGCACTGCGTTGACCACGTCTTCAGGCGGCCGCAGGCTCGTGATGACAATGGGAACTTCATGTCTGACACAGGTCTCCATATCCGCGTACAGGCGTTCGTTGCTCTTGTGCACGATCTGGTTCACGGCAAACGGCGCAACAGGATGTGACGGGTGTTCTTCCTGGTATTGGCCAAGTGCGTCCTTGATCTGAACAATCCAGTCGGCCAGCGTCTGCTGCGGACGCGCGTTGAGCGCGGGAAACGAGCCGACGATGCCAGACGTGCATTGTGCGATGACGAGTGCCGGGCGCGACACGATGAACATCGGCGCGCCGATCAGCGGCAGGCGTAATTTGCCCTCAAGTACGGCGGGAATCCCCATACCTTGTCGTCCTATGTTTTCTCGAGCATGAAACTTGCTTCGCAATCGGCGACCAGAACATCGTCGGCCGCACGGCGAATCTCACCTTTGAGCATGATCAGGCGGCGGCGCTCGCTGTCGATCCAGCCTTTCAAAACCAGCTTTTCGCCGACTGTACAGGGATGCCGATACCGAATCTCGCAACGTGCCGTGTGCGCTTTGCGGCCCTGCTGATAAAGAATGTTCGCAGTCAGATCGTCCAGAGCCGTGTAAATGATGCCGCCGTGCACGGTATTCTGAAATCCAACGTGATTTTCGTTGGGCGTAAATTCCGCCGTGCAGACGTCACCATCAACATGAAATTTTATTTTGAGGCCGATCGGATTATCGGGTCCGCAGGCAAAGCACATGGTTGCGGCTTCGATCTCATTGGACATTGTTTGCTCTCAAGGTACCTGGTGTTCAATGGACAGACTAATCCTGTTTGACTCGGCCGGTCTTACGAGTGCCTGGGCATACCAGTCGCCGGATTGTGCGATGGGTTGACCAGAAACGGAAACTCGCGCAACGATTTCGAATTCTGCGAAAGCAGACAATATCCGACCCGGAATCATCGAGTCACTGTCGCCCAATTCCACGACTCCGGGTAGTTCCGACAACATTCGTCGCGTGACAGCAATCGGCGGCGAGGGCTGTGAGGGATCGCGCGCGATGACGAAAACGGTTGCTTCCGACGGCAAAGATAGCGCCGCAGCGGCTGACACCGATACTTCGGCTATCACTACGGAACCCGGTCGTTCAACAGTCGGTGTCTGCATCGACGGCAGCGGTTCACCGCGCCATTCAGCGATACGCTGTTGGAGAAGACCGCGAATCTCTGCCGGCGGATTCAGGCCCAGCAGGATTTCCCAGCGATCGGCAGCCAATTCGGTATTGCCGCGATTGAGGGCACCTATGCCCGCGTAAAACAGGGCCGACGCATTATTGGGTTCGATAGCAAGCGCGCTTTCAAACAGTGCCGACGAGCGGCCCTCGATGCGTGCGTTGTCGCGCGCGAGGATGGCGGCACCGAGGTCGACCAGCGATGTTGCGTTCTGCGATTGTTCAAGCACAACGACTCGCTCATACGCCGGCACGGCAGCATCGAAATCACCCAGGGTCGAGTACGAACGGCCCAGCATCTTCCAGCCATCAAGATCATCGGGATTGTTTCCCAGGCGCTTGGCCAGGGACGCCACCATTGCCTCGACGTCGGGCTGGGTTCCTGCCCCGGACGGCAACTCGGGACTGCCTTGGTACGCATACAATCCGACGGACAGAGCCACGACGGCAATAACGTTGCCGCCAATCAGCAGTGACAGCCGCCGTTGCCGGCGATATAAGGGCCAGGCGACGAACAAGGTCGCTGTGAGGCACATAAGCGCTATTGCGATCCATAGCGTCATGCGTCTTCCGTCCCCTCGTCGTCGATGGGCAATGCCATGCGACGCTGCACGACGCGCCACAGTGCCAACGCCCCGAACACAAGGAACATCATCGGCGCAATCCAGAGAATCAGCGTTTTGCCCGATGCGCGTGGCCGGTAAAGCGCAAAGTCACCGTATCTCGCAACCAGGAATTCGTAAATTTCATCATCCGTCTTTCCCTCTTCGAGCATGTAGCGGATCTCGCGTCGCAGATCGGCCGCCAGGAACGCATTCGAATCCTTGATCGTCTGATTCTGACATTTGAGGCAGCGCACCTCGGAAATGATCTTTTCATAGCGCGCCTGTATTTCCGGATCGTCAAACGGCGCGACTGCATCGATCGCTTTGGCAAATGACGCCAACAACAAAAGGCACGCAACAATCGCCAGTGGTTTCATTTCGCGCCCTCCGCCGCCGCGATCAGCGGCACGAAATCGCGTTGCCATATGTCTCGCGTCAGCGGCGCAATGTGCTTGTGAATCACAATGCCATTCTCATCA
>SMVA01151650.1_pt1 | contig 16982 bp, 16 predicted proteins | sample 2456451 | NCBI WGS metagenome assembly SMVA01 (sample SAMN11095933, study PRJNA526329) | marine sediment metagenome | biome: Marine sediment; feature: Surficial sediment; material: Deep marine sediment; isolation source: Hadal surficial sediment | place: Pacific Ocean | collected 2014-05 | depth...
GACAGGACCAGGGCTGGGTGTGTGTCGAAAAGGTCTGGGAGTTCGACATAGGCAAGCTCCAAGTGCTCAAGGGCAAGGATCGTTGGTTCACCCTGAACTCGCTGGTGCGTAGGGCTCAGTTCGATCATGAGGTCCGCGGGCTTAGCCAGTCGGCAGCAAACACGGTCAAGAGAGATGCCAAGAACCTGGTCGAGTGGCGGACTCGACATGAGCCAGGACCTTGTCAGTGATCAGCCCGCTCAGCCGGTCTGCTCCTCCTCGGCGATCACAGACTCATAGGAGCCATCGAGGGTCCAACAACTCAGACAAACGGGAGTCGGCTTGGTCATCCATTCAGGTCGGCTGTGTGGCAAACATAGAACCGGCGCACCAGGTCGCCACGATCGATAGCAGCGATATTGCGCTCAATCCGACTCACCGCGTCAGACGCGTCGTCGGCGCCTAACTCGGTGACAAGACGATCGAACCGTGACGTTCTCGCCGCCATCACCCTTTCAGCGGTATTCCTGAATACATCAGTCCAGTCGTGGATCTCCACCTTGAAACCCGTCGAGCTGAGCATCTCCTCATAGGGCTGGTCGACCAACACGTATTCCGGGCCGAACTCATGATCTCGATTGCCCTCGCGGACGAAGCTCTCAGAGAGTTCGAGCACGGTGAATACAAGGGTGCCGCCTGGCTTCAGGACCCGATGGCATTCGGCGATGACCTCGGCCTTTTGGGTGAGACAACACAACACGTCCGAGTGGGAAATCGCGTCGACGGTGGAATCGGCGAATGGCAGGGCAAGGCCGTCGGCCTGAACCATCACCGCATTCATTCCGTCCTCACCCGCCCTCTTCTTGGCGACGAGTAGGCCGGTTAGCGGGTAGTCGCAGAGAATGGTCTCGCACCCAGTTTGCTCAGCGATGTGAAGCGCAGGCCAGCCAGAGCCAGACCCGATGTCGAGGAGTCGATCTCCTTTCTTCAACTCCATCTCGGCAATGAAGACGCCAATCTGGCCGATCGTGCTCCAACTGGTCGCCCCGTAGTCGGTCCCGAACACCTCTTCTTCGATTTCAAGAAGGACGTCAGACGAGACATGAGAGAATCGGTCATCGAAGAAAGTGGGGGAGTCGTCTTCGGAAGCAAACCTGGCCATGGCTCTCATCTTCGTACGAGAAGAGCTAGATCGATGAAGTCTGAGTGTTCTCGAATCGAGGATCCGCCTAGGACAGTCTCCAGAAGTCCCCTGTCAGCCCATGTAAAGCGAAAGTCGCCTCGGCCTGCTCAGCCGTCGGGGGATCCCACTCATCGTCGAACCGACCGTCGTACCAGTCCTTCGAGAGATCGAACATCGTCTGCACCGATGCGACGTATCCCCTGCGGGAGCCTGTTGCTTCGAGCCACACCTCGAGGCTGGCTTCCGACCGAAAGCCACGAATGTTCGCTCAGGTGAACCCTATGTCATCCCAGAAACGGCTCGCCGGGATCAGCAAGTGGACAACACCGTCAGGTGACACCTTGCCGTCGTCCACCGTCCAGACCAGGTCGCCATCGGCCCCCGGAGCAAACGCCTCACCATCGCCCATGATTGCAAGGAGGGCAAGGGCGTCCCAGGCACAGTTCGCGTTCCATGATCGATCGCCGACGACACTTCGATAGCCGGTGTTCGTACCCGAAAACGGGTGAGCCATTTCAACCCGATGACTCCCCTCAGCGAGCTTGATCAGATGCGCCTCGGCAAGCCGATCGAGTGAGGCTTCGACCTCCTCGGCGACCCATACTCTGGACTCCGCCATGGCTGCTCCGTCGACCACGGTCATGCCGTCGCTGAAGAGACGGTAGATCTGGGCTCGGACCTGGCGATCGAAGGCCGTCATCTGCCTTCCAATCTAGTGGACACACCACTAACGCTCCGGTGGCACCTCGAGAGTCTTACGGCGGTCGATGCCGGTGACGATGGCTCCGGAAACAACAACCAAAAGGCCAATTATCCACACCCACGAAGACTCGATGACCTCGACGCCCATCTTGTAGTCGGCTGCCAACTCCGCTCCGAGAACTTGGGGCTGACCCATCTCAATCGATCCGAACAGTCCCGACGTGTAGTCGGCCTGGACTCCCGAAGCCGTCTCCCGAATTCCACTCCCCGATGGCGGGGTCGCCGTTGGCGCAGCGACCGCAATCACGGTGGTAGTCGTGGCAATCGACGCTGTTGTAGTCGTGGTCTCGCGTGTGGTGGTTGTCGTTGTCGCCTCGGTTGTCTCGGTCGACCGCTCAGTCGTAGTTGTCGTGGGGAGCGGTTTGATGGTGATCGTCGTCTTGTCGTCTGAAGTGGTCGTCGTCGCCTCGGTGGTCGTCGTCGCCTCGGTGGTCGTCGTCGTGGTGGTGGTGGTCGTCGTCGTCGTCGTCGTGGGCTCAGAGGCAAAGGTGCCTTTGATCTCAATGTTGTCTATCAACACTTCTGAGCCGAGTGTCCCGGTCACCACGAACCGAACGGCGAAACCCTCAGAGATCCAGTTGTTGATCTGCTCGGTCTTGTGAATAGGACCCGGATCCGTTTTCTTCAGGCCAAAGCTGTCAATGGTCTTCCACTTCGATCCGTCGGTGGATACCTGGATCAGAAGCTCAGCGTCGGCGGCATCTTTGAATTCCTCATCGAAGAGACGCCTCACGTCGTAGCCGAGCTCGGCCTCACTGAACTCACTTAGATCGGCATGGCGCACAGCCCCGATGAGGCTGGGGGTCTCGCCCTGTCCATGGATGTGAAGACACTTGGAGTTGGCGCAATAGGGATCGATGCCTACGTGGACACTTCCTTCCCAGGGCCCGTTGCCTTCCCCGACCTCTTTCCACGCACTCGCCCAGTAGATCGACCCGTTGCTACCTGAATAGCTCACGGAGTCGAAGCGGTCTTTGTAGGACTGCGATTCCTCAGAACCTAGAGCCGCCGTCGCCACCATCATGAGCGCCGAGACCGTGAGGATGGCGAGAGCCCGTCTCATCCCGACATCTCCTGAATGACGTCAGCCACCGACTCCGATTCAATCGCATCGTCACCCTGGGCAGCCACCGCCGCAGGCACGTTCACAATGAAATAGGTCTTCCCGGCGAATCGCTGGTAGGCGAGACGGCCTCCCAACATGGTTGTCAGCCTGGAAGCAATCGCGAGCCCGAGCCCGACGCTTCCTGTCAGCAGTGGTGCCGCGTCCTTGTGAATGAAGCGATCAAACAGTTTCTCGACCTTGTCCTCGGGAACACCCTGCCCGTTGTCCCAAACCTCGATGTCCACGGTGTCACCCGCCAGCGAAACCTCGACACCGATCTTGTCGCCCCCGTGTCTCGCCGCGTTGGAGATCAGATTGATCAAGATGTGGCGGAGACGTCCAGCGTCCGTCGAGACTGTCGCATCGGTTGCCGACAACTTGACTTCGAGCCCGGCCCGTTCGAACGGGGTGATGGCGCTCTCGACCACTTCCCGGATGTTGGTCGGAGCCATGTCGACTTCTATGCCGCTGCTCTCCATTCGGGACGCAGCGAGCAAGTCATCCACCATGCGCGTCATCTCAGCTGCCTCGTTGGCAATGATCTGGACGATCTCCTTGGTCTGCTCGGGGTCGGCACCATCTCCGTCGGTGAGGATCTCCGCGAAGCCATAGATGGAGGTCAGCGGGGTTCTCAACTCATGAGAGAGCCCCGCAATGAACGAGTCCTTGGCCCGGTTGATGGCGCGCTGTCCTTCGAGCTCGAGCTCTGTCCTCAGCCTGTACTCACGAACCTGGCGCCTGGCGATCCACCAGTAAACGATCACAGCCGATCCAGGGATGGCGAGTGTGAGAATGAACACCACGTATCCGTTCATCCGGGCGGCCGCGGCCGTGTTGGCCTCGATGGCAGCCTGGATGGTTCCCTGCTCGGTCTGGAGAGAATCGAAAAGGTCGATGTAGGCACCCTCCATGTCACCTATCACGATGTTGCGGGCTTCGTCAACGCTGCCTTCGTCCAGGGCTGTCATTGCACTGCCGACCTCAGCCATGAAATGTGTCAGATCCGTCGAGGAAGGGCTGGCGCCCGCGATCTCTTCAAGCTGCTTCAGCTCGTCGTATGAGGCAACGACCTGTGTAGTGGCGTAGGCAACATCCTCGTCGGTGACGAGACCCTGTTGCTCGAGCCCGACGAAAGTGACGGCTTGGACCAGGGCAGCACGGGTCAAGGACGACGTGCCAAGTGTGGCGTTGGCCCAATGAAGAGAGCGGGCGTTCTCTGCGACCCGGGCGGCGCCGATTGAGTTGGCGAACGCCAACCCGGCGACGAACAGGACGAGTAGAAGAGACACACCAACCGCCATGGCGACAGTGCGTTTCCTAGCATCGTGTCGGGCGGGCTTCTCCATGCCCATGCGGCTCTATCGGCACACATCCCCCAATTCTGCATAGGCCGGAATCTCCATTCACACAACCGCGTTTCTAATGCATGGCGCGTCGCATTTGATCACTACGCCGTTTAGAAAGAAAGAAATCGCGTCAGTCGAGGTTGGGCCAGGCCTCCGGGGCCTCCTCTACGACGGAATCAAACTTGAGTCCCATCAGAATCACCCCGGCACAACCGGCGTCACGAGCCCGACGTTCCATTTCGGAAGTGATCTGCCACGCCGTCTTGCGTCGGACGTCGGGCGAGAGATCGTCAAGACGCTGCTTCAACCGGTCGCCCACGGGAACAGCTCCGATCGACTCCATACGGTCGATCCAGTCAATACTGAAGGGTGGAATCACCATCAAGAACACAGGCGGATCCTGATCTCTCAGATTCAGTTGGGAAATCTGTTGCTCGACAACGTCCGGGTCGATCACAGGGCCCGCCACGAAGAACTGAGTGCCGAGGTCGATCCGCCGACGAAACTGCCATTCCTTGAAGCGTGTGGGCATTCCGACTTCGAAGTCCGGGAGGTCCTTCTGGAGGTTGGTCAAATGATCGACGATTTCGTGATGGTGAGCGAGATGGTCGATGTGAGGAACGGTGTCGCCAACCACCACGAGAAAGGAATCCACCCCGTTCCCCAGGGCTCCACGCACCTCGGACTCGATAGCAAGGATGTTTCGGTCCTTTGTTTCTCACGAAACGCTTGAGAGAATCATGAAGCGAGGCCCAAGGTCACTCATCGAATTAGGCATTGGCACCGTGCTTTTGCCGGTTGCCGCGGCGTCAAAGGGCCTGTTCCCTCAGCCGCTCGAGATGAGCGTTTCTTAACCCACATACTATCGGCGGGCGACGTCTAACAATCTTGGGTTACCCGAATCATCGGGTCGAGCGCTCCGGGTACTTTCTCGCGATGAAGCTAGGCGGCTACGGACGGGGGTCGAGAAAAACCACTGGAATCTCGCGTTGGGTTCTCGACTGATACGCGGCATACGCGTGGTACGCATCAACGATGCGAGGCCACCAACGAGCCCTCTCGTTGGAGTTGGCCGTCCGAGCAACCATCCGTACGCGAGTCCCCGGAAGCTCCACAACAACCTCGGGGCCCGACTCCAGGTTGAGATACCAATCCGGGTAATGGTCTCGACCACCGTACGAGGCGGTCACCACGAGCCGATCACCATCCCTGAGGTAAAGCAGTGGCACGGTGTGCGCCTCACCCGTGGCCCGTCCTGAAGTGGTGAGCAGCAGCATGTCGTTGTCGACCAATCGTTTGCCAAGGCGGCCTTGAGTCATCCGAAAGAGCTTTCTATGAACTCTCGACCACCGTCTGATGCTGGAATCTCTCATCGAACGAAGGTAACCATCCCCAACCCGAGGTTGTATGGCCCGTATCCGGGCCATACAACCTGAGGTACGTGGTTAGCCATCCGACGCCACGATAACGCCAGGTTACGTCTCCTATAGATGACCACCGCAATACAGGTCGAACGCCTCTCCGATCTGATCAGTGCCGCTGCAGGGGTGGTAGGCGAAGTCGACCTCGATCGAGTCCTCCGCCGTCTGGTCACCGAGGCCCGAGTCGCCACCGGTGCGAGATATGCGGCACTGGGAGTCCTTGGGCCCCACGGCGTGCTCAGCGACTTCATCCACGAGGGGCTCGACGACGAGACTGCGCGGCGTATCGGTTCCTTTCCGCAGGGCCGTGGTGTGTCGGGAACGGTCGTCAGCGAAAAGAAGACCATCGTTGTCGGTGAGATCTCCACCTACGCCGACTCGTATGGATTTCCTGATGGGCACCCACCGATGGAGTCGTTTCTCGGGGGTACCCCTGCGGGCCGGGGACTCCGTTTTCGGGAACCTCTATTTGACGGACAAGCCGGGGGGTTTCGACGAGTCCGACGTTTCGCTGATCGAGGCACTCGCCCTCGTCGGGGGGTCTGCGGTGAGTACCGCCAGGCTTCGCGAGCGTCTCGAGGCGATCGCAATTGTCGAAGACCGCGATCGAATCGCAGGCGACCTGCATGACACCATCATCCAGGATCTCTTCGCCATCGGCCTGGGCATCCAGGGGTTGTCCGATCGGGTGACGGAGGAGTCGATCTCCACGGTTCTGGACGAGGCAGTGGACCAACTCCACCAAACGGTCGAGACGCTCCGCAAGTACATCCACGAGTTGAGATCCGCTGATGACACCAGGTCAAGGCCGAGCCGAGACACGATTGGGATGTCATGTACAGCAACTTGAACAGAGGTAACGCCAGTGACGACCGCAACCGACACAAGGGCACCGACGGAGCTGGGGTGTATCCCCTCAGGTTCGGCATCCGTGGGAATCGGATAGCCTCGGTCTCATGAGATTTGGAGCGTTCGTACCACAAGGATGGAGACTCGACCTGGCAGGCCTGAGCCCGGACGAGCACTGGCCCACCATGCTGAAGGTGGCCAGGACCATCGAGGAACTGGGCTATGAATCGCTCTGGGTGTACGACCACTTCCACACGGTCCCCGAGCCGACACAGGAAGTCACCTATGAAGCCTGGACCTTGATGGCGGCGCTGGCGGCCACGACCGACACCGTCCGCCTCGGGCAGATGTGCACCTGCAACACCTACCGGCCACCCTCGTATCTGGCCAAGGTCGCCGCCTCCATCGACGTGATTTCGAACGGTCGGTTGGAGATGGGCATAGGCGCCGGCTGGTACGAGCACGAGCACGACGGTTACGGCTACGAGTTCCTCGCTCCGGCGGTCCGTCTAGGGATGCTTCGAGAGGGCGTCGAGATCATGAAGGCGCTTTGGACCGAGGACGAGGTCACCTACGAGGGCAAGTACTACAAACTCAAGGGAGCCATCTCTCGGCCGAGGCCCGTCCAGAAGCCACACATACCCTTCTGGATCGCCGGTGGTGGCGAGCAGTTAACCTTGAGAATCGCCGCCCGATACGCCGCCTACACCAACTTCGGGATTTCCATCGACGAGTTTCGGCACAAGTCGGAAGTGTTGAGAGGCCACTGCGACGACGTCGGCACCGACTATGACGCCATCGTCCGCTCCACCAATCTCAACATCGTGTGTGGGGAGAACGAGGCCGAGGTGGATGAGAAGAAGGCCTGGCTGAGAGGTCATCTCTCCGAATACATCCCCGAGGACAAGGCAGAGGAAAACGCGTCCCTACTCGACTCGATGTCCGGGACCCCGGACCAGATCGTGTTCAGGCTCAAAGAATGGGAAGCTAATGGGATGGACTATGCCATCGTCTACTTCCCCGATGCCGCTTACGACGCCTCGAGCATCGAGCTGTTCGCCAGAGAGGTCATGCCTCAGTTCAATTGAGGCCGTTCGTCAGTTTTCACTGAAACCGCAGGTGTCGTCGAGATCGTCCAGACCCAACTCTTCCTGTGCAATCTCGGGATTGGCCATCAGGGCCTGAGCGTCTTCTCTGATCCTGGCGATGTCGTAGTAGGTGCGACCGGTCGAGCTGCCCGTCTTGTACTCGGTTCGTGTAATCCGCAACGTCGCTATCCGATCTGTGGAGATCACCGGCAGCAGGTCGATGAAATCGGCGAGACGCTCCTGTGGGATGTCGGTCACCAGGCTTCTCTTCATCGCCTCGGCGATCGCACCGAACCGGAAAAGGATCTCGGTGGGACTTGACTGCTCCAAGACAGCCTCGAGAACACAGAGCTGACGGTTCATGCGGTTGAAGTCGTCTGAGTTTCGTCTTATTCGGGCATAGGCAAGGGCCTCATGACCGTTGAGGTGTCGTGTCCCTTCCTTGATCTCGATGCTCTCGATGCTCCCGTCCTCATGCGGGTAGGTGTCGTCGAAGATGGTCTCCGGTATTTCGATGGTCACGCCACCGAGGGCGTCCACGACATCAACAAACCCATCAAGGGTGAGCAGGGCGTAGTAGTGGATCGGGATCCCGAATATCTCACCAACGGCCCCCTTTATGGCGTTGATCGGTGGGTCGTTGGGACCGGGGAATGATTCCGGATTCTGAACACCGGCCTGATAGAGGTTGGTGATCAAGCCGGGGAAACAGTCACAGTCCCACACCCCCATACCTTCGGGGAGCGGTGCGTTGGACAGATCCCGGGGCACCGAGAACATCGCCGTGTTTCCCGTCGATGGGTCGATGCTGACCACGATGGTCGTGTCAGTGCGAAGCCCTCTCCGGCCCTCGCCGGCGTCGGCGCCGAGCAGAACGATGTTGAGACGCTCCAGACCGTCCCACAGCGTTGGGCTGGTCGTGGTCGTCGTCTGATCGGGGGTTGCGGTCGATGTGATGACACCGGGAACTCCAGACGGGGCCGGCTCCGACGCAGAGAACACGGTGTCGATGAGGCTTGCCTGGACGACGACGAGATAGCCAAATGAGAGGTGTGGCACGACCAGCGCCACACCGACGGCCGCAATACCCAGACTGGTCAACCATTTTGGCGCGCTCGACTCGGGGACCGAGTAGTAGGCATCTGAAGCGGCCAACCACCTATAGGCGAGAATCGCCAGATTGATCACCATCAACACGGCTAGAGCCCCCGACGAAACCCAGATCTTGAGGACATCGCTTCGAAAGAAGAAAAGCCAGAGCAGGACAAGACCGGCGATCACCGCGTCGGCAATGAGGAGCCAGCGGCCGACGAGACGACGACCGGCGTAGGCCTGTCCCAACCCGGGCAATAAGGCGGAAGCGAGCGCGGCGAGATACCCGCGCTTGGGCTGTGGGGTATCGGAGGAATGAGTAGACGTGGCCACCTCGGCGGAATCCTACGGATTCGCTCGAACTATCCGTTTCTTTCGACAAGGCCAGAAGACCTATCAAACGCTGCATATTCTCCGGCTACTCGCTCCTCCACGAGACCAAGAAACAACCCCCATGACCTCATCGAAAGGGCAACAACCCCAAGCCCGCTACGCCTATCTCCGTAGCGACGGCACCGCGTACATCGTCGTCGGCAGTCTCGTTGCAGGAATCGGGGCGTATGCGTTCCAGTTGCTGGGGGGGCGGACTCTGGGTGCCGAGGATTTCTCACCCGTCTCGGTGCTCCTCACCATCCACTTCCTGACGTTCATCGTGATCATGTTGCCGATCGAGCAACTGGTCGTGAGAAGACTCACGATCGATCGGTCCAGATCCGGCCTCCCTGCACGGGCATATTGGTTGGCTGGTTCGACGATGGCGGTGGCCACTCTGCTCGCCTTCCTCGGGGCCGATCATTACCTCAACGGCGACCGCCGATTTGTCGTCTTCACGGCGCTGACCATTGGCGTCCACTTCTTGTTTGCAGTTGCCCGCGGCCATCTGGCGGGTTGGAGAAGGTTCCGTGCCTATGGCATGTCCTCGGGCAGTGCCTCCCTTGTTCGTCTGATTGTCGCCGCCGGAGTGACGTTGGTACGGCCCTCCGCCACCGGGTTCGCTCTCGGTCTGATCCTTGGTCCGTTGGTCGTGCTCGCATGGAGGCCATTTCGTCGCGTCGAAGTCGACCGCGAGGAATTGGACGAAGATGCGAAGAACACCCTCGATGACCGGGGCCTGCTCACCGGGCTTGTCCTGGCGGCCGCATCCTCGCAGGCGCTGCTTCTGGTCGGACCACTCGCCGTCGGGGTGCTGGGTGGTTCGGCCGTCGAAATCAGCATCGCCTTCGCGGCATTCACTTTGGGACGAGCACCCCTCACGTTCGGATACAACCTTCTGGCCCGGGTCCTCCCCCCGTTTACCGAAATGGCAGCACGGGGGGAACGTCAGGAGTTGCGGGCATGGGCCCGAGGCATGGGATGGGCCGCGTCAGGTTTGGCCGTAGTCGCCGCCGGCATGGGATGGCTACTTGGTCCGTGGGTCGTCGAGGTGGCTTTTGGGCCCGACTTCGCACCGAGTCGTCTCACCGCGGCCGCCATCTCCTTTGGAGTGGGTGTTTGCCGGCGGCGGCCTCTTCGTCGGTCAAATCCTGGTGGCGCGCGGACAGTCGCTGAGGCTGGCCATCGCCTGGCTGAGCGGTCTCCTTTCCGCCATGGCGGCTGTCATTTTCGCCGCGTCGTTGGAAATCGTGACCAGGGTCGCTGTTGCCTTCGTCGTCGGCGAGATCATTGTCCTCGTCGCCCTCGTTGCCGGTGCCGTGATCGTCCGGGATGCCGATGCGATCAAGGAAGACTCCCTGGCGGCTGCCTCCGTCGCCAAAAGGACGCTCGACATCGCAGTTTCACTGATAGTTCTCGTGTTGACCACACCACTGATCCTCCTGGCCGGCATTGCCGTGCGGATCACCGGCCCTGGACCAGTTTTCTTCCGGCAGACCAGGATCGGCAAGGACGGAAGGCCCTTCGGCATGTTGAAGATCAGAACCATGGAGGCAGACAGCGACGAACAGGTCTTCGCCGACCATCTGGCGCGTCTCGAAGCGTCACGACACCCCGAGATGGCGCCCATGATTCGCATCGAGGAAGACGATCGGGTCACAGCCGTTGGTCACTTCCTCCGCCGCTGGTCGATCGACGAATTGCCCAACCTTTGGAACGTTGTCCGTGGCCCAATGTCGCTGGTCGGGCTGCGGCCGCTGGTGTCTGCGGAGGCCGAGATGATCGGCCTGGACAATCCTCGCTTCGACGTGAAACCTGGAATCACCGGTCTCGCCCAGATCGAGGGTCGTGACACCATCACGATGGCAGAGAGAACCCACTACGACGAGTTGTACGTCAAGACCAGGTCGGTTCCTCTCGACGTGAAGATCCTCATCCGAACCTTCACCGCAGTGTTCCGGGAGTCGGGGGACTGAGCGGATCAACACCCAAAACGTGTGCCTAATGCATGGCGGGTCGCATCTGATCATTTGGCCGCCCAGAAAGCGCTCGCCGGGGAATGTACGGTCTCCCGCATGAGCCGAAAGCAGGACGCCGAACACGCCTTCACCGCCGTCGAGGAGCAACTCCGTTCCATATCAAAGTGGATGTATGAGAACCCAGAACTGGCCTACGAGGAGTTTGAGTCGTCCCGACGACTGAGCGAGTTTCTCGGTGACCACGGCTTTGAAGTCACCTACCCGGCCTACGGGCTCGACACGGCCTTTGAAGCCAATGCCGGATCAAGCGGTCCCCGCGTTGTCATCTGCTGCGAGTACGACGCACTGCCCGGAGTAGGGCACGCCTGTGGTCACAACATAATCGCGACATCCTCGATCGGCGCCGGAGCGGCCCTGGCCGGCCTGGCCGAGGAACTTGGGATCCGGGTCACCGTCCTCGGAACTCCCGCGGAGGAGGGCGGCGGCGGCAAGATCGACCTGATCAATGCCGGCGCCTTCAACGATGCCGCAGCCTCGATGTTGATCCATCCGAGCATACGAAACCTTGCGGACCCGAGGCTCCTCGCAGCTCAGGGACTGACCGTCGAGTTCCACGGCAAGGAGGCCCACGCCGCCGCCACGCCGCACATGGGGATCAACGCTCTGGACGCGTTCGTCCAGGCCTACAACAACGTTTCGACTCTGCGACAGCACTTCCTTCCGGACGACCGCGTCCATGGCGTGCTTGACGATGGTGGCGTCGCCCCGAATGTGATCCCCGCCTACACAAAGTCACGGTGGATCGTCCGAGCCGGGACCAGAGAGCGCTTCGACGAACTGAAGGAACGGATCATGAGCTGTTTCGAAGCGGCTGCTACCTCGACGGGGTGCCGTCTCGAGGTCTCCACCGAAGGTGAGCCCTACACCGACCTTGTCAGCAGCCGTGCCATGACCGAGATGTTCGTCGCCAGTTGCGACGCCCTTGGTCGACCGATGCCGACATTCGCCGAGACGGGAGTGCAGACCTTCGCGTCGTCCGACATGGGCAACGTGAGTCATGTCGTCCCATCCATTCATCCGTCCATCGCTGTCGAGACCGACGCCGTCAACCATCAGCCCGAGTTCGCCGCCGCCACGATCACGCCATCCGGGGAGCGTGCCATCAGCGACGGGGCCCTCGCCATGGCCTACACAATCATCGACATGGCCGAGCAGAACGTCTGGGACCGACTCTGAGCGTGTGCAGTCACACGCGCCGGGTCCACTGTGATGACCGGCGACTTTCCTGAAAGTTGTGCCCTTGGGTCTTTTCTGAGGTCGTGCACACGATCGAGGACACTGACTACGGTTCGAGCATGAGTCGAAAACAGAGCGCTGAGCAGGCATTCTCCTCGGTCGAGGGCGAACTGCAATCCATGTCGAAGTGGATGTACGACAACCCGGAGCTCGCCTACAAGGAGTTCGAGTCCTCGCGCCGACTAGGCGAGTTCCTCGGTGAGCATGGATTCGACGTCAACTATCCCGCATACGGTCTGGAAACATCGTTCGAGGCGAACGCCGGATCAAGCGGTCCCCGCGTCGTCATTTGCTGCGAGTACGACGCCCTTCCCGAGGTCGGACACGCCTGCGGCCACAACATCATCGCCACGGCTGCTCTTGGCGCTGGGATCGCCACCGCGGCGATGGCAGACGAACTGGGGATCCGGGTCACGGTCTTGGGCACGCCCGCCGAGGAGGGTGGGGGCGGCAAGGTCGCCCTGATCGACGCCGGTGCCTTTGAGGACGCCTCCGCCTCGATGATGATCCACCCGAGTCCGAAGGATCAGCTCGACCCCTCTTTCCAGGCGAGGGAGAGCTTCACCGTTGAGTACTTTGGCAAGGAGTCCCACGCAGCTTTTGCTCCACAAGTCGGCATCAACGCGCTGGACGCCTTCGTCCAGGCCTATCTCAACGTGGCAACTTTCAGACAGCACATGCTCCCTGACGATCGGGTGCATTGCATCATCACCCACGGTGGGGAAGCCTCCAACATCATCCCTGCATACACGGCCTCGTCCTGGGGAATCAGGTCCGGCACCAACGAACGCCTTCAGGAGCTCGTGCCCAAGATCAAGGCCTGTTTTGAGGCTGCGGCCACGGCGACGGGGTGTCGAATCGAAGTGACTCCAGATGACTACCCGTATCTCAACATGGCCAACAACTCAGTCATGACCGCGCTCTACTCGGCGAACTCGGTGTCTCTTGGGCGCACCATGCCGACCGAAGCGGAGATGGGGGCCTCAGGAGGCTCGTCCGATATGGGCAACGTCAGCCAGGTCGTCCCGTCCATTCACCCGATGCTTGGCATCGAGTGTGGCGATGCCGTCAACCACCAGAAGGCGTTCGCGGCCGCAACGGTGACGCCATCCGGTGACGATGCCATTCGTGATGGAGCATTGGCGATGGCCTACACCATCATCGATATGGCGGAGCAGGACGTCTGGGACACGTTGTAGGTGAGCCGGCCAACCCTTTGACGCCACCGGCGTTAGCCTGCCGATCACTCAAGCAACCGAGTAGCAAGTGAGCGAAGCCCAGCTGGTACTCAAGGTCACCGACCTCAGGACTCAGTTCGACACCCAGGACGGAATGGTCCACGCCGTCAACGGCGTGAGCTTCGACCTGAAGAAGGGTGAATTCCTCGGCGTGGTCGGCGAGAGCGGATCCGGGAAGAGTGTGACGATGATGTCCCTGCTTCGCCTGATACCTGCGCCCCCCGGCGAGATCGTTGCTGGCGAAGCCATCTTTCAAGATGAGGATCTCCTCACTCTCGACGTTGAGGGGCTGAAGCAGGTTCGGGGCGGAAAGATTGGGTTCATCTTCCAGGACCCGATGACCTCCCTGAACCCCGTGCTCACCATCGGTCGTCAGATTGAAGAGTCTCTCGAGCTCCATACCGACACTCCTGCCAAGGAACTCGGCAACCGCGCCGCCAGCTTGCTCGAGCTGGTCGGCATCCCCGACGCCAAGCAACGCCTCAAGGGCTACCCCCACGAGTTGTCCGGCGGAATGCGACAGCGTGTGATGATCGCCATCGCCCTCGCCTGTGACCCACAGCTGCTCATTGCCGATGAGCCGACCACCGCCCTCGACGTCACCATTCAGGCCCAGATCATCAAGATCATTCGCGACCTGCGGGACAAGCTCGGCACAGCCGTCATCTGGATCACCCACGATCTTGGAGTTGTCGCCGGTCTCGTCGACCGGGTGCTGGTGATGTACGGCGGTGAAATCGTCGAAGAAGCCCTGGTCGGCGAGCTCTATGCCAACCCGCAGCATCCTTACACCGTGGGTCTGCTCGGCTCGCTGCCCCGTCTCGACCAGAAGGGCCAGGAGCTGGTCAATATCAAGGGACAACCGGCCAGCCTCTACGCCAAGCCGACCAGCTGCACGTTCGCCCCTCGCTGCCAGTACGCATACGACCTCTGCCGCAACGAGAACCCGGAGCTGACCAAGATAAGCGACACTCATGCTGTCGCCTGCTGGTGGGATATCGAAAACGACAGGCCTCGGTATGGACAGTGACGCGGTGGCTCCGGCCGGTCCCAACACCGCCAACAGCGAGGTTCTGGTCAGCCTGACCAACGTGAAGAAGCACTTTCCGATCATGAAGGGCGTCTTCAGGCGTCAGGTTGGTGCAGTCCGGGCCGTCGACGGAGTCAGTTTTGACATCTATCGCGGTGAGACCCTTGGCCTGGTCGGCGAGAGCGGGTCGGGAAAGTCGACCACCGGCCGGGTGATCCTGCAGCTCGACGAGGCCACCGAGGGCAGCGTCACTTTCGAAGACACCGAACTCACCGAGACCAAAGGCGAGGCCCTTCGTAAGTTGCGCCCGCGGATGCAGATGATCTTCCAGAACCCACATGCCTCCTTGAACCCGAGGATGACTGTAGGGACGATCATCGCTGAGCCCCTCAAGGAGCACAAGAAGTCGAAGGGAGACGAGCGTCAGCACAGGGTCGAGGAGCTTCTGAGCCTGGTTGGGCTGGAGCCAAAGCATGCCAACAGGTATCCCCACGAGTTTTCTGGCGGCCAGCGACAACGCATCGGCATCGCCCGCGCCATAGCCCTCAACCCCGATTTCATTGTCTGTGACGAGCCGATCGCTGCCCTGGACGTCTCGATCCAGGCACAGGTGGTCAATCTCCTGGAAAACCTTCAGGACGTCCTCGGGTTGACCTACCTCTTCATCAGCCATGACCTCTCCATGGTTCGCCACATCGCCGATCGGGTGGCCGTCATGTACCTGGGCAAGATCATGGAACTGGCAGACGTCGACGATCTCTACAACGACCCCAAGCACCCTTACACCCAGGCCCTGCTTTCGGCAGTGCCGGTCCCCGACCCCGAGGTCGAGGCAGCTCGCCGGCACATCATTCTGGAAGGCGACATACCCAGTCCCGCCAACCCGCCTCCCGGCTGTGTTTTCAACACACGTTGCCCGATTGCACAGGAGCGCTGCGTCTCTGAGGTACCCGAGTGGCGCGAGCTCAGCACCAATCACTGGGCTGCCTGTCACTTCGCCAAATAGCCCCGGTCAGGAGCCGTCTGCGCCCGGTCCAGTCATTTTCCCGTCCGCACGGGGGTAACGCTGTTAGCGTTTCCCGGATCCCGGTTGTTGGGACCGGATGAATAAAGGAGAAATTCATGAAAAAAACCAAATGGTTGGCTCTGTTTGCCGTGCTTGCACTGGTGCTGGCGGCGTGCGGGGACGACGATGGTGTCACGGAGACCACCGAAGATGGTGGTGCCGCGCCCACCACCGCGGCGCCTGACGAAGCACCTGACACCACCGAGGCTCCCGATACGGGCGCCATGGCAGGTCAAGGTGGCGAGCTGCTGATCCTTCAGTGGCAGGCTCCGTCACAGGCCAACGGACTGTTGTCCAACGGAACCAAGGACCTCCTTGCGTCTTCACTGGTCCTGGAGCCACTGGCCGAGTTTGCGCCTGACGGATCGGTGGTCGCGACACTTGTTGTCGAGGTCCCGACCGTTGAGAACGGTGGCGTAGCGGCGGACTTCACATCGATCACATGGACGCTCAAGGAAGGCGTGCTGTGGTCGGATGGAACCCCGTTCACGTCTGATGACGTGGTGTTCACTTGGGAGTACTGTGCAGACGAGTTGACCGGTTGTTCGGCCGACTTCTCGACAGTCGACACGGTGGTTGCCGGTGATGAGCTCACGGTCACCATCAACTTCATCGATCCCCAGGCCTTCCCGTATACCGTATTCGTGTCATACATCTCGCCGGTCGTCCAGCGAGCACAGTTCCAGGACTGTGTCGGTGAGGGCGCCAGCGCTTGCACTGACGAGAACTTCGCGCCGATTGGCACCGGTCCCTTCATGATCACCGAGCTCCGGCCCGAGGACACCGTCAGCTACGAGTACAACCCGAACTACCGCGGTGCCGCCGAGGGTCAACCCTTCTTCGGAACTGTCACCATCAAGGGTGGCGGCGATGCTGAAGCATCGGCTCGTTCCGTACTCGAGATTGGTGAAGCCGACTACGCCTGGAACCTTCAGGTCGCGCCGGAGATTCTCCAGCCGATGGAGGCTGCTGGTTTTGGCACGATTGTGACTTCGTTCACAGCGAACGTCGAGCACATCAACCTGAACCAGACGGACCCCGAGGCAGATCCGCCGTCGGAGTGGGTAGAAGACGGATCGGGTAACCACCCGCTCTTCTTTGGCAACCTCGACTTGTCACAGGCTCTGTCTCTGGCCATCGACCGTGATGCGCTGGTTCAGGTCGGTTATGGACCTA
>SMVA01295000.1_pt1 | contig 16981 bp, 14 predicted proteins | sample 2456451 | NCBI WGS metagenome assembly SMVA01 (sample SAMN11095933, study PRJNA526329) | marine sediment metagenome | biome: Marine sediment; feature: Surficial sediment; material: Deep marine sediment; isolation source: Hadal surficial sediment | place: Pacific Ocean | collected 2014-05 | depth...
GTGCCGTCGATCTTATACTCCCCACAGAACGCGCCCTGCGACGTTTCATACCAGGATTCCGCCGGATCGTTCGGCAAAAAACAGTTCAGCGTGTCAAAAATATTGACGGGAGGTGAGTTATCGTTACCTTCGGTGTAACTGTACTTGAAGTTAAACTCGGCCGAATCAAACGGCGTCCAGGTCAGCTTACCGAGAAAGTCCCGGGTTTCGGACTCTCCGAGCGGGCTGGTATCGCCCTGGGTGTTCTGGCCGTCAAACATAGTTGTAAAAACGCCCGGCGCGCCGTTGACGAACGCGCTGTCCGGCTGCAGATTGTTGTTCCACTGTCCTCCGTATGTTTCGTAGGAAGCCGACACCAGGAACAACAGCTTGTCTTCGACGATCGGGCCACCGAACCAGCCCCCGAACATTCGATCCTCACTGGTCCCTGCCCGCATATTGAGCTGTCCTTCGTAATCGTTCGTCGGCCTGCGGGTCACGTAATTGATGGCGCCCGAAAACGTCGCGCGACCGAATTGTGCCGACTGCGGGCCGCGCAGCACCTCCACCCGCTCCATCGACTGTGTCGTCGCGGTGGAAATGGTCCCCGCAACGAAAATGCCGTCGATAAAATAGGACGCGTTCGGTTCGCCCCTGACCCCCGGGTTGTTCATGCCGCGAATGGTCGGGCGGTCGTTATCGCGGCCAAACCGTTGAATGGTCGAAAAATTCGGCGTGAAATACGCGACGTCGTAATTGTCCCGAATCCCGCGTTCCTGCATCTGCCGCGATGAAAAGGCCGAGATTGAAATCGGCACTTCCTGCAGGCTTTCTTCCACCTTACGCGCGGTGACGACGATCTCATCAAGCTGTTGCGCCTGCGCGGATACCGGCACCAGACCGACGAGCGTCACTTGCATCATCGAGACGCCGAGTGCCACGAAGAAAATGATGGTTTTATCTGACATGAATCACTCCAAAGAAATGCGATTCAACCGGCCGCCGGCTGGGCGGCAACAGCGGCCCGAAATGACTTCAAGCCGCTCCATAGAACAAGCCCGGCCAGGGGCACGCTCAGACAATTGACCAGTGCGATCGACGACCCGACTGCCATGTCATCCGACAACACGTACGCCGTGATAAAACCAACGGCGGTCGGGCCGATACCCGCCGTCACGATGTTCAGCACGAGCATCCAGGTCGCCGACACCTGCGCGCGCATCTGGTTCGGCGTCACGACCTGCAACGCCGCGGGCGCAGCGGCCATCGATATACTCGCACAAAATACGAACGGACCGAACAGGTAGATCGCCATGTCCGGGTCGGTGCCGGACGTGGCCAGGTAGCTCAGCGGCAGCAGAATCGCGGCGGCGCCGATGCCGACGCGGAAGGTCGCATCGGCATAGCCCTTTTTTTGCAGTGCGTCGACGAGCCAGCCGCCGAAATACACGCCGGCCGGTGACAAAATAACGAGTATCGAGCCGAGCGTCAGCCCGACCTCGGGCAGCGTATAGCCCAGCACGCGGTTGTAGTATGCCGGCACCCAGGTCAGGATCGTCGTGATCGGCACGGCCAGCAGCGCGAAGCCGCAAAAATGCGCCGCGAACAACCGCCAGTGTTGCCTGACGTAGCCGAGCACGACGCGCAGCGGTATGCCGTCCGCGTGGCCCGCGACCGTGCCGCGCCGGACCGGTTCATCGACGGTGCACATCAGCACGGCGACGAGCAAGCCGGGTAATCCGACGGCGAAAAACACCATCTGCCAGGGCTGCACGGCGCCGATCACGGGCAATACGAACGTGCCGGTTCCCGCCACGAGCCGAATCACGAGGCCGCCGATGAGAAACGCGATACCGGCACCGAGGAAAGCGCCCGCCTGGTAGACACCGAGCGCGCGACCGAGCTTCTCCTTCGGGAAATAGTCGGCGATCATCGAATACGCGGCCGGCGACAGAGCCGCTTCGCCAACGCCGACGCCGACGCGGACCAGGAACAGTTGCCAGAAATTCCGGGTCAGACCACAGGCCGCGGTCATGAGACTCCAGACGAAAATACCGGTGCCGATAATCCAGCGCCGGCTATAGCGGTCTGCCCAGCGCCCGATCGGAATCCCGACCAGCGCATAGAAGACGGCAAACGCCAGGCCCTGCAGCATACCGATGCCGAAATCGGAAATATCAAGGTCCCGCTTTATCGGCTCGACGAGCAGCGCGATGATGATGCGGTCAATAAATGAAAATACAAACGCGACGACGAGAATGCCGACGGCATACCATGCCTTGCCGGAACTTGGCCATGGCGCATTGATCCCCCCGTCCTGCTGCATGCAGCCCCCTACGTGCGATGGTGATACCGCCGGGTTTCGTTGTTTTTAGCGGTCCCGGGAGATATTACACCAGATCAGGCGCGATATTTACCGGCCATGGATGCCACCGGGCGGCACGCGGATAAAGCGGTAATCGCTCTGCAGATGCCGGGCGATCACGGCCAGATCTGCTTCAGCCACCCGGGCGAAAGCCGGCATCAGCCGGCCCGTGATCTTTCTCCATCACCGTAATCGTGCTCTGCTGCCAGGTGAAATCAGCCGCCAGAAAATCGCCGAGCGTGTTGATGACCCGCGCATAAAGCGACCCGGAAGAAATGGCTTCCACACCCTCGATCAAAGTCGGCACCCACTTGACGAGATGCCGCTCCGTGAAATCGGCCTGCGCGAGCTGATAAGACAACACTTCCGTTTCGGCTGTCGCCTCACTGAAACACAGGAAATGCATGAATTCCAATTGCACCGAAAGATGATCCGGTGCCCAGGCGAATTTTTCCGAGAGCTTGTAGTGGAAAAAGTTGTAAAACCGCACGAGCTCCTCGCGAGTTCCGGCTCGTTGCCCGGTCTGCAGATCTTCGCGAATCGGCACGGGCGGCCCGCCACTGCCGACCTCGAACAGACCGCTGTATTCCTTTTTTAATTTATCGAGATCAGTGTCGACGAACCCCGCCAGCAATTCATCGAGCGCCGCGCCGTAGGGCAAGCCGGCAAAGGTTCCGATTTTTTCGCGTAGCGACGGCCGGGAATCAATTTCGTGCGGCGAGGCCACGAGTTCCGACAACACAGCAAAAGCCGCGCATCGCAGTGGCGCCGTGCTCTTCGCATCGCGGCCGGAAACCGTGCGCGCCGGTCCGGCGGTCTCCGTGCGCTGTTCGCCGGGCCCCGTCATGCCTGCTCCAGACCGGTGTTCGGGTCCGCCACATCGAAGTCGCAGGTAAAATCCTTGTCTGTCTGATTGGGCGCGAATGCGGTCAGACCCCGGACAAATTTTCTTCGTAACGTGGTAACAGACATAAAAATGAGCCTACCGGGGGTCAATGGACGATATAGTGATAATTATCACCTGCAAATTCGCCCTGTGCCATGTCAGTCACGGGCGTGTTCCTGGGCAAGCATCGCCACGGCCCGACCCTTACCTTAGAATGTCTGCACGATGATCAGCTACATCGAAGCCCTCGAAAAAATTACCGGCGCAGTTACACCGCGGGCGGCGTCCGAGCGGACGCTTGGCAACCTGCAGGGATGCGCGACGGCAGCCGATGTGATCAGTCGCCTGAACGTGCCGCCTTTCGACAATTCAGCCATGGACGGGTTTGCGGTCCGGGCCGCGGAAACGGCGCAGGCCGGCGTGACCGGACCGCTCGAATTGGCCGTCGTCGGCCTCATTGCGGCCGGAGATCCGCCACCGACCGAAGAGCTTACCGAAGGCAGCGTGGAGATCATGACCGGCGCACCGATGCCACCCGGCTGCGACGCCGTCGTGCCCATCGAGCGCGTCGAAGTCTCACAGGACGAAACGGGCGGGATTCAAAGTATCCGGCTGAGCGAGCCCGTCGAATCGGGGCGTAACGTGCGTCTTGCCAGTCAGGACTTTTGCGTCGAACAGGCCGTGCTGGCCAGCGGTAGCCTGATCGAACCACACGCCGTCATGGGACTCGCCGCGACCGGAACGGCCGCGCTGCCCACGCGCGGTGCACCGCGCATCGCCGTGATCACGACCGGCAGCGAGTTGACTTCCGCGGCCACGCCGGCCCAAGAAGGCCTGATATGCGACAGCAGCGGCCCCTATCTCGAAGCGTTTATCAACCATATTCACGCGACGCTCAGTTCGCGCCGAAACGTGCCGGATTCGATTAAACGGCTTGAGCATGCAATCGCAGAAGCCGGCGACGACGCCGATATCGTGCTGACGACGGGCGGCGTGTCCGCCGGTCGCTTCGATCTCGTGCCCGATGCCGTGCGGGCGATAGATGGCGAGGTGCTGTTTCACAAAGTCTCGATTCGACCCGGCAAGCCCCTGCTGTTCGCGCGGCTGCCACGCGGCAATCTGCTGTTTGGCCTGCCCGGAAACCCCATCGCCGTCGCGGCGTGCATGCGGTTTTTCGTCATGCCGGCGATGCTCCGGATGCAAGGCCTGCGACCGGAGCGGCACCATGTGGCCCGCCTGCACGAAAGCTTCGAGAAACCCGCGGCTTTGCGATTCTTCGGCAAGGCAAATGCGCAGATCGATGCCGAGGGACGGATGGAGGTCCGGCTGCTGCCGGGTCAGGAATCGTTCAGGATCAGCTCGCTCGTAAAAGCGAACTGCTGGGCGATACTCGACGACGGTCAGGCACGCTTCGAGGCGGGTCAACTCATCAGAGTGGCGCCACTCTATCCGACCGGGTTTCTGCAATAAAAATTGGAATAAGAAAATGGGGTCAGACCCCATTTCCTCGAAAATCTAGCGAAAAGCATGAGAAATATTGGGAAATGGGGTCTGACCCCATTTTCTTATTCCAATTTTTTTATACCTGCTCGAGAATAAAGTCAGCGATTGCCGGCACGTCCGCGCGCGGCAAGACCGGCACGGACACATCGACAAGCGGCCCGTCACAAACGATGGCGCGGACTTCGGGCTGCGAAATGTACAGGTACGGCGCATCCTGATCCGCACGGCGCACCTCGAGTTTGGGATGATCACCGTGCTTGTATCCTTCCACGAGCACGAGATCCACGGCGCCAAACTGTTGCAGCAGGTCGCCGAGTTCAGGTTCGGGTTCATCCACGAGTTCCTTGATGTGCGCCCAGCGCCGCGCGGACGCGATGATGACCTCGCTCGCGCCGGCCTCCCGGTGCTGATAGCTGTCCTTGCCCGGTTTGTCGATATCGAAATCGTGGTGTGCATGCTTGACCGTCGCGAGTTTCAGGCCACGGCGTTTCAGCTCGCGCAGCAGTTCAACCACGAGGGTCGTCTTGCCGGCGTTTTTGAATCCCGCGATACCAAATACACGCATCGAGCTAAGGTTTTGCAACCCAGACAGAGCACCAGCCTTTATTGGCGACGAGCTTGCCCGGGAAAATCCCGCACGGTCGCCAGTCGGCGCCGTCTTCGCCCTGGATCTGCGCGCAATTTGAACAATCCTGACCGGGCTCGAAGCGCACGGCCAGCGGGCTCGACTTGTCCACGTCCGCCGCGTCCTCGACATACAACAACGCCTTGGCGGTCGGGTCGTTAATATCGAGTTTGGCCAGATCCTGGGCCCGCGTTTCATTATGCAACATGACTGCGCCAGCCGGCAGCGCGACGGCGAGTGTCTGAAGAAAAGTGCGGCGGGTTAGTCTCTCATCTTGCATTATCGATTCTCGCTATAAACAGAATTGAACGATCCGGGAAGCGTTCAGCGCGGCAAGTATACCGGTGGAAAGCGGCGGCGGCGACCGTAAAAATACGTAGTGTTGCCGAGCAACACGGGTATCGGTGGTCGTTATCCCTGCAAGGCGAGTAGCAGGCGCTCGTTCTGAACATCGATCAGCTGCGCGACCTTGTCGAGGTTGCTCGAGTCCGGATTCAGCGACCGCCCCTGGTGCAAATCCCGCTTCGCGGCATCGATCCGGCCCTCGCCGAGGTGCGCCAGTGCCCGGTTGTTAAAAGTGCGCCAGTTCCGATCGTCGATTTCGATGGCCATGTCGCAATATCGAATCGCTTTTGCATACTGACGGTCGGCGGTATAGCCCGCACAGAGGTTGCTGAAGGCTCGCGCGCGGTTGCGCGGAGCGGACTCTGATTTCAGTCCTTCCAGGGTCAGGTGAATGCCTCCCGTATAGTCACCGGTTTGCAATGCGCGGGCGCCCGCGGCCAGAGAATGATTGATTCCAATGGTCCACGTGCTTTCCGCCACGGCCGAGTCGGTGACCATGGCCGTGGCCGTCAGCGCCAATACCAGCAGGCACCCGTAGGCGGAAACCATATTCATCAAAAGCACCCTCGGATGATCGAATTGTACGCTCTATCGCCGGAATCTGCGCCGACGGTGCGCCGACCGAGACGGATCGAGCGGGCGTTACAAAAAGTTACAACCGACACGAGAGTGCTGGGTGCCGGCATAACTTATTGTATAAATTGAATTTAAAGGCATCGCATTCAGGCGAACCCGTCATCGCGGCACACGCCGGCAAGCCGGCTCGGTGGCATTCAAAACCAGCTTGCCGCTAAGCTATCACCTCGATATATAACATCAATTCAATATATATCGGTTCGATAATTCTCTGTTATATATGTGGAATATTTACCATGGATGTTAAGACACTGTGCCTCGGGCTGCTCAGTATCGGCGAAGCCTGCGGCTACGACCTCAAGAAGGAATTTGAGTCTACCTTCAAACATTTCTACCCGGCGGGCTACGGGTCCATTTATCCGGCGCTGGCCGACCTCGCCGAAAACGGCTTCGTCAGGTGCCGGGAAATTCCGCAGGAAGGGAAACCGGACCGCAAAATCTACCGTATCACCGACGCAGGACGACGACATTTTCGCAATGCGCTGTGCAACACGAGTCCGCAACACAAGCTGCGTTCGGAGTTCCTCGCCATGCTGTATTTCGCCGACCGCATGGAACCGGAGCATCTGAGCGTCCTGCTGGATGAGCGCCTTGAGGAACTCAGGGCCGCGATTGTCGATATCGATCGAATCGAGCAGCGCACGGACGCGAATACGGCGGCCGGCGCGCGTTTTGTCGCGGGCTTTGGCGCATTCGTCGCGCGAGCCGCCGCCGATTACATAGAAACCAACCGGGAGGCACTGCTCGAGCAAGCCAGAGAATCCTCGACCGGAGCCGCCGGCAAGCAGACCGATCGAACGGTCACCGTGGGGACCCGGGCGTGAATTTGCGTAAACAAATTTCCGAACATCCCTGGATCCTCGCGGTTGCGGTTTCGCTGCTCGTGTTCCTCTGGATGTTTTCGGGCTCGTTCAAGCCCCCAACTGTGAACACGACGGAAATCGTCCGCGCGCAAGGCGCCGAGCCAGGTGCGCTGACGCGCGTGCAGGTCAGAACCCAGATCGCGGAGCCGATCGTGCGTTTAATCACTGTCTATGGACAGACCGCGCCGGCGCGAACCATCGAACTCAGCGCCGAAACGGAAGGCCGCGTGGAAACCATCGGGACGGCCCGGGGCCAACGGCTCAAAAAAGGCGACGTCATTTTGAGACTCGATCTGCGGGACCGCGAGGCCCGCCTGGCGCAGGCTAAAGCAAGCGTCACTGAACACCGCACGAGTTACGAAGCGCAACTCAAACTCAAACCCGAGGGCTATGTGTCAGATACCCAGATGGCTGAAACACTCGCAAAACTCGAAACGGCCAAGGCCGAGCTCAAACGTGCCGAGTTGGATCTCGAGTATATGATCGTCCGCGCACCATTTGACGGGGTGCTGCAGGAGCGCGAGGTTGAAATCGGCGATTTCGTGCGCGCCGGCGACAACGTCGCTACGGTCGTCGACAACACGAGCATCATCGTCTCCGGAGCGATCGCGGAACAGGACGCGCGTTTCGTCAAAGTAAACGACATCGGCAGCGGCATCCTCGCGACCGGACAGGATGTCGCGGGACGCATTCGCTATGTCGCGCCGGTTGCGGATCAGTCGACACGGACGTTTACCGTCGAAATGGAGGTCGAAAATCCGGACGGCAGATTGCCGGCCGGTGTGACAGCCGAGATGAAACTTCCGGGCGGAACGATCCTCGCACAGAAAATTTCGCCGGCGCTGCTGACGCTCGATGCGGACGGCAAAATCGGCGTCAAAGTTGTCGATGAATACGACCGCGTGGAGTTCTTCGAGATCGAACTTGCGCGCTCCGACCCGGACGGCATCTGGGTGTCCGGCCTGCCGGAAGCGGCCCGCGTCATTGTCGTCGGGCAGGGGTATGTCGCGGCCGGCCAAGTCGTCGAACCTGTTTTCGTGCGAGCCGACACAGCACTTGCCGAAACGACGTCGCCCAAAACGACACTTGCCGCAGAGAAAATGCATTGAAATCGATTATCGACATTGCCGTCGATCGCACACGGACCGTGATGGTGACATTTCTCATGATTGTCGTCGCCGGTATCGTGTCCTACCAAAATACGCCGAAAGAGGCGGAACCCGACGTCGCATTTCCATTCGTCATGGTGGCCATGAGCCTCGAAGGCGTCTCGCCCGAAGACGCCGAACGACTGCTCGTGCGGCCGATGGAACAGGAACTGCGATCTCTGGGTGGAATCAAGGAAATCGTCGCGTCAGCGAGTGAAGGGCGCGCGTCGATCAACATCGAGTTCCAACCGGAAATCGATATCGACACGGCCATCCTGGAAGTGCGCGAGCGCGTGGACCTCGCCAAGGCCAAGTTACCGGCTGACGCCGAGGAGCCCCGTGTCAGCGAGATCAAATTTTCACGGTTCGACCCGATGCTCGTCATGACGCTCGGCGGGGCCGTGCCGGAACGCACTCTGTACGCCGTCAGCTCGGCCCTGAAGGATCGAATCGAGGGAATTGCGGGCGTACTCGAGGTCAACCTCGTCGGCATCCGCGAGGAGCTGCTCGAGATCATCATCAACCCGCTGGCGATGGAAAGTTACGGGCTGTCGCCCGCCGACGTGCTCGGCTTCGTCGATCGCAATAACCGGCTCGTTGCGGCCGGTGCGCTGCAATCCGCGCAGGGCCGGTTCGCGATCAAGGTACCCGGCCTCATCGACTCACCCCAAGACGTGCTCGACCTGCCGATCAAGGCCGACCGGGGCCGCGTCGTGCGATTCAGCGATATCGCGACCGTGCGGCGCACTTTTAAGGATCGGGAGAATTTCGCACGCCTGAACGGCCAACGTTCTGTGGCGATCGAAGTCGTGCAGCGGGCCGGATCCAACATCATCGACACGGTCGACGAGGTCAAAGCGGCGGTTGCGGAAATGGCGGCGTACTGGCCACCGGGGATCAACCTGACCTACACGCGGGACAAGTCCTATTACGTCAAGAAGAATCTCTCCAGTCTCGTCAATAATGTCACGGCAGCAATCGTGCTCGTCTTCATCGTTCTGATCAGCATTCTCGGGTTTCAGAATTCATTGCTCGTCGGCATTTCGATCCCGGGTTCGTTCTGTGCGGCGATTTTTTTCCTCGCCGTCAGCGGCATGACCATCAATATGGTCGTGCTGTTCGGCGCGATCATGGCCGTCGGCATGCTCGTGGATGGCGCGATCGTCGTGACCGAACTGGCGGATCGGAAGATGGCCGAGGGCATGCACCGGAAAATCGCTTATCCGGCCGCCGCCAAGCGCATGGCATGGCCGATCATCGCGTCCACGGCGACGACGTTGGCCGCTTTTCTGCCGCTCGTTTTCTGGCCGGGCCTGATCGGCAACTTCATGGTGTTTTTGCCGCTGACCATGATCTATACGCTCTCGGCATCACTGATCATGGCGCTGGTCTTCGTGCCGACGCTCGGTACCTTGATCGGCAGACCGGGGCATTTCAACGAAAAAATCCGTCACGACCTGCTCGCCGCGGAAACGGGTGACCTCTCGAGTATCGGCGGATTCACCGGGCGATACATCCGCATGTTGGACAGCGCGCTGCACAGACCATGGATCACGTTTGGCGGCGTGACGGCGCTGCTCGTACTGATCTACGTGGCCTACGGCAGTTTTGGGCACGGCATCACGATGTGGCCCGAGGTCGAACCGAACCAGGGCAGTATTGATATTCGGGCGCTCGGCGACTTGTCTACGCTGGAAAAGGATCACCTCGTGCGCCTGGTCGAGGAACGCGTCTACGGCGTCGATGGCGTCGAAAATGTCTATGTGCGAAGCGGCAAGCCCAGTAAGGGCGCGGCGCCGGACCAGATCGGCTCGATCCGACTGAACTTCACGGACTGGCGAACGCGCCGGCCGGCCAAGGAAATCGTCGAGGAGCTCAAGCGGCGAACAGCCGACATCGCAGGCCTGGTGATCGAGATCCGACTGCCGATAGAAGGTCCCAGCCCGGGTAAACCGATCAAGATCGAGGCCTCCGGCCAGTCGCTGGAGGCTCTCAAGGATGCGGTTAATAAAATTCGCGCGGAAATTGAAACTTACCCCGGCGTGGTTAACGCGGAAGATACACGACCCGTACCCGGCATTGAATGGCGCCTGAATGTGGACCGGGCGGAAGCGGCCAAGTTCGGCGCCGACGTGAGTCTCGTCGGCAGCATCATTCAACTCGTGACCAATGGCATCAAGCTCGGTGAATACCGGCCGGACGACTCGGATGAGGAAATCGACATCCGCGTGCGCTTCCCGGCGGACGACCGCAGCCTTGATCGGCTCGGCGAACTCCGCATACCGACCCAGCGTGGCAATGTGCCGATCAGCACCTTCGTGACGCGGGAACCGGCTGTAGCAACGCGCACCATCATGCGCACGGACATGCGTCGCACGATGCTCGTGCAGGCGGATCTCGCCCCGGGCGCGCAGATCTCGCCAATCCTCGAACGCCTGCAGGAAGCACTCCCGAATCTGGGGATCGATCCGAGCATCAATCTGCGCTTCAAGGGCGGTGCCCGCGACCAGGAAGAAACCATGGCCTTTCTGCTGCGCTCGGCCGGCATCGCGATGGGCCTCATGGCGATCATTCTGATCACTCAGTTCAATAGCATTTTTCAGGCGTTCCTGATTCTCACGGCCGTCCTGTTTTCAACCGGCGGCGTGCTGCTCGGGCTCCTCGTCACCGGACAGTCCTTCAGTCTCGTCAATTGCGGCATCGGCGCAATTGCACTGGCCGGTATTGTCGTCAACAACAATATCGTCCTGATCGACACGTATAACAAAATCCACGAGACCGGCATGCGGGCGCGTGAATCGATCATCAGGACCTGCGCGCAAAGATTGCGGCCCGTCATGCTGACGACGGTCACCACGGTCCTGGGCCTGCTGCCGATGGCACTGGCGTTTAACATCGACCTCGTGAATCGGGATTTCTACGTGGGCGGGCCCGGCACTCAATGGTGGCAGCAGATGGCATCCGCGATTGCGGGCGGACTGGTTTTCGCCACGATACTGACCTTGCTTATGACGCCGAGCCTGCTCATGATCCAGGCGAACCTCTCGCGGTGGTTCCGCGAGCGGCGAGCTAAAAAGAAACGACTGGCGGCGGACGATCAAGCCGCGCTGGCCTAAAAAATGGGATAAAAAATGGGGTCTGACCTCATTTTCCTGCGAGATAATCTCATCGAATAGCGCCGATTAGGAGAAAATGGGGTCAGACCCCATTTTTCCCCATTAAATCTCATGCCGATATTTCCATCGCCACTGCAGGAATTCTTTCTGGCGAACCAGGATCTGCTGTGGCTCCTGGCCCTGACCATCGATCTCGGCTTTACGGTGCTCATGTACCGGCTGTTCGGCCAGCAAGGACTAGTGGCCAGCATTGTCCTCGCGATCCTGCTTGCGAACCTGCAGGGTCCCAAGCTGACCGTGATCCTCGGGATGCAGACCAGTCTCGGCGTCATTTTCTATTCGAGTATATTTTTTGCCACTGATCTGCTCAGCGAACAGTACGGGCGGGCCGCGGCGAACCGGGCCGTCCTGATCGGATTCTGCGTCAGCGTGAGCATTGTATTAATGCTCAGCATCGCACTGCTGTTCAAGCCATCCATCCAGCCCGATTCGGCCGCGTTCTCCGCGGAAATTCAAGCCGCCTTCGAATCGATCCTGGACTTCACGCCACGTTTCGTTTTCGGGTCGTTGTTTGCCTACCTCATCAGTCAGCGCTTCGACGTGTGGTGTTTTCATGCGATCAAGAAACGCACGAACGGCCGGTTTCTCTGGCTGCGCAATAACCTCTCGACGATGGCTTCGCAAACCATCGACACCCTGCTCTATTCATTCGTCGTCTGGTGGGGCGTCGTGGACCTGCAGACGGCGATTCAGCTGGGTCTGGTTAAATACGTATTCAAAATCGCCATCGCGGTATTCGACACGCCGTTTATTTACTGGGCGCGCAGCTGGGATCGACGCACGGAATGACGCGGATCATCACACTGACGACGGACTTCGGCCACAAGGGCCCGTTTGTCGCCGTCATGAAGGGCGTCATGCTCCAGCGGGCGCCCGAGGTTCGCATCATCGACCTGACACACGAGATCCACGTCCACTGGCCCGCCGAAGCGGGCTTCTGGTTGTCGCGGGCTTACGGGTTTTTCCCGACGGGCACGATTCATGTGGCCGTCGTGGATCCCGGTGTCGGCACCTCGCGGGACATCATCGCCGCCGAGTTCGATGGCCATGTATTCCTGGCGCCCGACAACGGTCTGCTGCCGGTCGTGTTCGCGTCCGCCGACGGCTTCAATTGCTACCAGATGTCCGAGGCCTGGCACCTCGCGCAGGACTGGCCAGAGGCGAGCAGCACGTTTCATGGGCGGGATATCTTCGCGCCGCTCGCCGCCGACATCGCCGCGGGCCGGACAAAGCCCGCAGACATCGGGCCGCCCGTGACGGAACTCGTGCCGTCCCTGCTCGATGATCCCAAGCTCGAAAACGGGTCGATTCGCGGCACGGTGGTCGCGATCGACCACTTCGGCAATTTGATTACCAACATCGACGCGCAGCTTATTGCAGGATTCCGGAACCCGCGAGTCATGGCCGGCGGCCACCGCCTGCCGCTGCTCGAGACCTACGGCAACTGCGCACCGGGAGAATTCCTGGCGCTGATCAACTCATTTCGGGTCGTCGAGATCGCGCGGGCCGAGGGGAGTGCGGCCGAAGGCCTCGGGCTCGGCAGGGGGGCGCCGGTCGTGGTCACGGAGGGGACGTAAAAAATGGGGTCAGACCCCATTTCCACCCGAGGGAATGGGGTCTGACCCCATTTTTTAGACCCCACTTTTATCCGGCTTTTTCGATCTTCGCCCAGGAGTCCCGCAGCGTCACGATGCGGTTGAACACGGGGTTGCCCGGAGTGGAATCGGCCGCGTCCGCGACGAAATAACCGGTCCGCTCGAACTGGAAGAACGCACCGGGCTCGGCGCCGCCGAGGCTTGACTCGGCCCGGCAGTCCGTGACCGTCGTCAGCGAATCGGGATTCAGGAACGCTTTGAAATCCTGCCCGTCGCCGGCCGCGTCCGGCGTGGCAACGTTGAACAGCCGGTCATACAGCCTGACCTCGACGACCCGTGATTCGGTCGCCGACACCCAGTGAATGGTCCCTTTGACCTTGCGTTGTGCCGCGTCGCTGCCGCTGCGCGTTGCCGGATCGTAGGTGCAGTGCAACTCGACGACATTCCCGCCGGCATCCCTGATGACATCCACGCACTCGATGATATAGGCGTAACGCAATCGAACCTCGCCGCCGGGCCGCAGCCGGAAGAACTTGCGCGGCGGGTCTTCCATGAAATCGTCGCGCTCGATGTATATTTCGCGCCCGAACGGCATAGCGCGCGTACCGAACTCGGGGCGGTTCGGATGATTCGCGGCCTCCAACTGTTCGATCTGCCCTTCCGGATAGTTGACGAGCACGACCTTGAGCGGCTTCAGGACGGCCATGGCCCGAGGCGCGCGTTCGTTGAGATCCTCGCGGACCGAATTTTCGAGCACGCCCATCTGAATGACGTTGTCTTTCTTCGTGATGCCGATCCGGCCGCAAAAATCCCGCAATGCTTCCGGCGTATACCCGCGCCTTCGCATGCCGGCGATCGTCGGCAGGCGCGGGTCATCCCAGCCCTGCACGTGCCCGCCGTCGACGAGTTCGGTCAGTTTCCGTTTGCTCATGACGCAGAACGCGAGATTGAGCCTCGAAAACTCGATCTGGCGCGGCCGACCCGGCAGGTCGAGCTGATCCAGGATCCATTCATAGAGCGGCCGATGGTCCTCGAACTCGAGCGTGCAGAGCGAGTGGGTGATGTTCTCGAGCGCATCCGAAATCGTATGCGCGAAATCATACATCGGGTAAATACACCACTGCTCACCCGTGCGTTGATGCGCAACGCGTCGAATGCGATACAAGGTCGGGTCGCGCAGATTCAAATTCGGTGACGCCATGTCGATTTTCGCCCGCAGCACGTGCGTGCCGTCTTCGAACTCGCCGGCGCGCATGCGCTGGAACAAATCGAGGTTTTCCTCGACCGTGCGACCACGATTCGGACTGTCGCGTCCCGGCTCGGTCAGGGTGCCGCGATACGCCCGGATCTGCTCGGCGCTCAGGCTGTCGACGTAGGCCTTGCCGTCGTCGATGAGTTTCAGCGCGCAATCATAGAAGTCCTGAAAATAGTCGGATGCGTGTGTCAGCCGGTCGCCCCAGTCGAAACCGAGCCAGCGCACATCCTCGATAATCGAGTCGACGAACGCCTGATCCTCCTTGAGCGGATTGGTGTCGTCGAACCGCAGAAAACAACGGCCGGAATTTTCCGCGGCCACGCCGAAATTCAGGCAAATGGATTTCGCATGCCCGACGTGCAGGTAACCGTTCGGCTCCGGCGGAAAACGCGTGACGATCTTCGTGTGTTTTCCGGACGCCAAATCGCCGGCGACGATCTGGCGGATGAAGTCCCGGCCTGCAACTTCAGGTGCGTCAATCATTTCCTTGGTCATGCCGATGGCTTCGTGAAATTAATCCGTCGTCGAACGTTCGGCGGTCCGCAGGTGAAACAAGCCGATCAGGAATATCACCGGCAACATGATCACCGCGCCCAGCGCGAACGGCGCCGCCATGCTGATCTTCGAGTACAACAGGCCGGACATCGCCGGACCGAAAAAGCGGCCCATCGCGCTCGCCGACTGATATTGGCCCATGACGGCACCGCGCTCATTGGCCGAGGCGGTCTGCGACACCATGCTCGATACCGTCGGATTGAACAGGCCGACGCCGATCGCGAACGGCACCAGACCGAACCAGATGTGCCAGTCGGCGGTGGCCAGGGCCAGCATCGCGAGACTGACGGCGAACAATATGCCCGCGGCCAGCGCTATGGTTCTCTCGCCGAAGCGCTTCGTCAATGGCCCGATCGCGCCGCCCTGCATGCCCGCGACGATGATGCCGATAAAAAAGAACACGCCGCCGATATCGCGCGGCCCCATCCGGAACAGGTCGTTGGCCCAGAGCGGGAAAATGGATTCCATCTGCGACATCGCCGTGAAAAACAGCAATGTGGCCGCGAGCAACTTGATCAGCGTGGCGCGATGGAACTTCGCCAGACTGATGCCGTGAGACCCGGCGCCGGCCGGCGCGCGGCCCCCGAACAGCGGCTTGCGATGTGCCGGGTCCAGGCTTTCGGGCAAAAACAATATCGTGCCGACCATCGCGACGAGGCTCACCACCGCGGATGCGAGCGCCGGCGCCACGAAGTTCGCGGTCTCGACTTCAGCGCCGGCCAGCAGGCCGCCGATCGCGGGTCCGAAGATGAAGCCGAGTCCCGTGGCCGCACCGATCTTGCCGAGTCCGGCGGAGCGGTTCTCATCGGTGGTGATGTCCGTCACATAGGCAAATGCGGTCGCGATATTGCCGGCCATGAGCCCGCCGAACACGCGGCTGACCATGACGATCCAGAGTTCATCGGCGTAGGCGAGCATGACATAGGCCATCGCCGAGCCGAACATCGTCAGGATCAGCACGAGGCGGCGCCCGTAGGCGTCGCTGATCCGGCCCCAGATCGGCGTGCCGACGGCCTGCGCGAGCGTGAACGCGGCCATTGTCCAGGTGATGACCTCCGGCGTCGCGCCAAACCGCGCGGCATAGAACGGGAACAGCGGCAGGATGATGCCGAAGCCGACGAGGCCGATGAAAACGATCAGGAACAGAATAACCACGACGCTTTATACCTTGTATTGATGCCCGTGTAATGACACGTGCGTCCCGGCAGACGCAAAAGCGCCGGCATAATGCCGGCGCTCCGCAGTATTGCGACAAGACGAGCCGATCAGAACCGCCAGGTGACGTCGGCACCCCAGCGTCGTTCGGTGCCCGGATGAATGAATGAGCCCCCGAACTCGGCCGCCAGGATCACCTCTTCCACGTAGTCCTCGTCCGTCAGGTTGTTGGCCCACGCGGCCAGAGTCCAACTCTCCGTTTCGAAACCGATGCGGAGATGCAGCAAACCGTAGGCGTCGCGCCGGGTCTTTGTGAGGCTTGCGTCGGCCCATTCCGCCGCTGGGCCAAAAAAGCAACATGGCCCCAGTCGGTTTTCGATCAGGTTATTGAAAACCGTGGGCCGCGTTTGGTCCTGGACAACGTGGAACCAGGTCTGGCCGACGAGCGAATAGTTCAGGTTGGTAAAGAAGCTGATCTGGTTCGTGACCGGGAAATTGAAATAGGCGCTCGCATTGGCCGTGTATTCGGGCGTGGCGGGCGACTCGTTACCGACGGTATCCGGCCGCACCCGGTTTTCGTTGATTTCGCTGTCGATCCAGGCACCGCCGACGAACAGCTCCAGCCAGTCAGCCGCAGCCCACGTCAATGCCCCCTCGACGCCCTGCAATTCGACCTCGTCGATGTTCTCGACGACGCGCAGCAGGCCGAACGGGCCGACGACGAACTCGAAGAACTGCATGTCGTCCACCGTGTTGTGGAAGACCGCGCCTTCGAGCCGGACCGCGTTGTCGAACAGGGCCGACTTGAAGCCAAGTTCGAAGTTATCGGACGTCTCCTTGCGATATTGATCTTCGATTGCCACTTCCGCGAAGAGGCCCATTGACGGATCGGCCA
>SMVA01457598.1_pt1 | contig 16976 bp, 11 predicted proteins | sample 2456451 | NCBI WGS metagenome assembly SMVA01 (sample SAMN11095933, study PRJNA526329) | marine sediment metagenome | biome: Marine sediment; feature: Surficial sediment; material: Deep marine sediment; isolation source: Hadal surficial sediment | place: Pacific Ocean | collected 2014-05 | depth...
AGCTCGTCGTCCGGCGGCGTTTCGGCGAGGAGATGCAGGCCGTGGAGCGCCGGGATCGCACTGCCTAAGGCCTTGAGCGCATAGCGATCCTGCTCGTAGCGTCCACCGGCGGTTTCGAAGGCCGGCAAGAGGGTCCGACTCAGGCTCATCAACAGCCGGTTCAGACGAGCGAGCACCGCGTCATCGCCAGCCTTTGCGGTCTTTTGATCGCCTCCGACCGATGCGGTTCTCTTGCCCAGCGACGCGACCCGTTCACCGAGGCGATCCACCGCGTTAGCGAAGTCGCTCACGGGAAGCTCCAACTCGAACCGGCCGTCGGCCACTTGTTTCAGTTCGGTGACCGCCCGGGCAATACGAGCCGAGGTCTCGGAGAAGTCCATGGGCAAAATCGGAGACGTGCACATCTCCCAGATATACGTCGCGTAGATGTGAGCGGCATCTCGGTACCGGTCCCGGTCGATCTTATCCAGCGTGTCTTCGACGCTGTGCCACCACCAGCCGCCCCTCGCGTCGCCCCACTCGGCGATCTGCTCCTTCGAGAAATGGAAGCGACCCTCCAACGCTGGGAGGCCGAGGCCGAAGAAGGGATGCTCGTTGTCGCGTGTGAGGTGCCGGTGGCCGGTTTCGACTCCCAGTACCTGTCGCTCGATCCCTTGATGAAACCGCGTCAACTCGGGGGTGGAATCGCCGAGATAGAACGAACTGTGAGCGAAGCCCACGGAGTCGACATTGAAGTACGCGACGGCGTGGGCGTCGAGATCGTCCCAATATCGGTCGCCGAACCAGGTCGAGCCCTCGTAGTCGCCGATCTCGTGGCCGTTCCAGAATGCGAAGACGATGTCTCGCTGGAGCGACTCACGATGTGCCGAAAAGATGCGCGCCAGCTCCAACTTCAGTGCGTTGCCCGCTGCGTTGTCGGTCATGCCGGGCTTCCACGCGTCGTAGTGCCCGCCGACGAGGAGAAAATCACCGGTCTTATTGTTGGGCGCCCGGATTCGGCCCCAGGGCTGAGTCAGCGGCCCCCAATCCTGCGTCGCCTGAGCCACGATGTGGGCGCGGACCGGCCCCTCAGCGAGCGCCGCGATGATCTCGTCGCCGGCGGCCCGACTGATCCCGAGCGCCGCGATGCGCGGAACATCGTCGATCGTTTCCCGAGTAGGATTGCCCCACACACATTTGATGGCGCCGCACGGAATCGTGCCGAACTCGGGTAGTCCCCAGTTGATGAACACGATGACCGCGGCTCCATGACCGGCCGCAATACGAGCCTTCTCCGGTCGGGATGGGCCCGCGGAAATCTCCGTCAACACACACGCACCGGCCACGTCCGTCCCAGCGTAGTCTTCTTCGTCACCCGGTCCGACGTAGACGACCTCCGCCTCGAGGCCTTCGTCGGGCGTGGAGGCGATGTGCCCGCACGGTTCACAGGGGTATTCACGGGCGAAGGGGGACTGGACCCTGAACGAGCCATGGAGGGGGACGCTTCGGTATGCCGTGAACGAATCGAGCTGTGCTTCTAAGCCGTAGCTGTCGAGGCACTCCGCGAAGTACTCACCCGCACGCTCCTGATCCGGCGTTCCGGAAAGCCGGGCGGGGGCGTTCTCCTCGATCCATCGCAAATGTTGCCAGACCCGGTCCAGAGAAAAATCCGCTAACAGGTCGCTCACTGGCATGCGAGACTCCGGGAGGGCTCCATCGTAAGGCACCGAAGGTGCACTCTCACGGTTCGCCCGTGCAAGACGGTCCCTTTGACGGCTGCGAGTCGGGCCCTCACGTTATCCCGAGAGGTGGAAGGCTCTCACCTTCACCACGCGAGTAGGACCCGCCAGATGCAGGAGGAGACCATGATGACTGAACAGAGCCCACTTTGGAGAGGAACCTTGAAGGCACTCGTCGTCGCGATCAGCGCGACGTCGGCCGTACGCTGGTTGGCCGTGACCGCACTCGATATTCCGGCCGAATTTCCGCCGCTGGCGGGACCAGCCCCAACCATCTTCTTCACCGTGATTGGGACTCTTGGAGCGGCCGGCGTATTGGGCATCGTACGGAGGCGCGCCGCGCACCCCGGGGCAACATTCCGTCGGATCGCGCTTCTGGTGCTGATGCTGACGTTCGTTCCGGACTTTTGGCTCTTCAGCGATGGCGGCTCTGGGGCCTTCCCCGGAGCGACATCCACGGGCGTCGGCGTGCTCATGGTGCTGCACATAGTCGCCGCCTTGACCATCGTTTGGGGCTTGACCGGGCTCCGTTCTTCCTCAGGCCCGTCCTAGACCGACTCAATCGTAGGTCACCGCGACCTTGGTCACGGCCTCGGGCTCCCTGTCGAGCAATTTCAACCCACGCTCGACCTCTGAGAACGGGACCCGATGCGAGAAGAGATCCCCGATGCCGGTGAGAGCACCTCGCCGGATCGCCTCGAAGTACCAACGCGATAGTTTGCGCACGTCGCCCCGCCCGTCGGAAGAGATCAACTCCTGCTCCTCGAGGTGGAACTCGGCTCCCAGGGCGGGATGCTTCGGGTAGCTCCCCTTGAGCTGAGACACGACGCAGATGCGTCCACCGCGACGCACGGCCGCGAAGGCGTCGGCGAGGGCTTCGTAGGAAGAGGAGGTCTCGAACGCCACGTCGAACGCGCCTGCGCCGTACGTCTCCGTCAGCTCGGCCGACAGGTCCCCGGCCCCGGGATCGAGGGCGTCATCCGCTCCCAGGTTCAGGCCAACGCGGCGCCGGTTCTCGTACGGATCGGTCACGACGATTCGGTTCGCGCCGGCCAGCCGTCCGAGCATCACCGTCAGGAGACCGAGAAAGCCCTGCCCGGTGATGAAGACGTCGTCGCCGATCTGAAGACGGGCGCGCCGGATGGCGTGAATGGCCACCGTGGCCAGGGAGCAGGCGACAGCCTCTTCATCGGTGATACCATCCGGAACCGCGATCACGTCGTCTTCGGTAAAAACACGCTCCTGCTCATGGCCGCTACGACAGATGACGCGTTGTCCTTCCTGCACGGACGACACCTCGCTTCCCACCTCGACCACATCGGCCACCTTCTCGTAACCCAGCGAGCGCGGAAAACCGGCCGCTGGCACCCGCCCCGGCCGAAAGGAAGGCTCGAGCTGTGGATCCGTGCCGGAATACCAAGCGGTCTCAGTACCGGCGCTGATGGCGCCGAGGCGGCTCCGGACCCTGACGTCGTGATCGCCTAGGTCCGGAAGGGCCTCGACCTCGTAGCGGAGGTCTCGCGGGCCGTACAGCTTCAGGACTTTGTTCATTCACAGGCTCTGGGACAGGGGGTCCCGTCTTTGCATTAGTGCGCCCAGTTCGCGAACGGCTCCTCGAGCGACGGGCTCTGGGGCGTGAATAGCTCGGCCCCGTCCTCCGTGATGTACATGCAGTCCTCGAGCCTGACGCCGAACTCGCCGGGCAAGTAGATCCCGGGCTCGTCGCTGAACGTGTTGCCGGGCTTCAGCGGGACCTTGTTGTTCTTCACGAGATAGGGCCACTCGTGGCCGTCCATGCCGATGCCGTGGCCGACCCGGTGGGTGAAGTACCTGTAGTCGGGTCCGTATCCCGCGTCCTCGATCACCTTGCGGGCGGCTGCGTCCACTTGTTCGGCGGGCACCCCGGGGCCCGCCTTCTCGAAAGCGGCGGTCTGGGCCCGGTACTCGATCTCGAAGACCCTTTTCATCTTTTCGGTCGGGTTGCCCAGCACGAACGTCCGACTGATGTCGGATCGGTATCCTTCCACGCCGCAGCCGCCGTCGATGAGCAGGATGGTGCCTTCTCGAATCACCTGCCGCGTGATCGAGCCGTGGGGGAGCGCGGACCACTCTCCGGTTTGCACGCCGGCGCTCCCTTGGAACCCCAGCCGCTGATGCGCCATCGACACCAGTCCGCCGAAGTCTCGCTGCGTCATGCCTTCCTCCAGCGCGAGGTAGGCCGCCTTGTACGCAGTGAGTGTGACCTCGTTGGCGAGCGTCATCAGCTCGAGCTCGTGCGCATCCTTCACGCCCCGGCATCCGGCCGTGACCTGCGTGGCGTCGACGACGTCGAGCGCCGGTGCGGCTTGGGCGATGCCGTTGCTGAAGCGGAACTGCATGGTCTCTTCGGTAGCGATCTTCCCTGAGGCGACGCCTCGGTCCCGGAGACCCTGTGCCACGCGCTCGTACGGGCTCTCGTGCTCCTCCCATGTGTAGACGGCCGCGCCCCCCAGTGGGCCGAGCGCGAGCTGCTCGCGGGCGCGGTCCTCTTCGAAGGCGGGGCAGACGACGAATGCGTCCCCCTCCACCGGGATCACGACGGAGAAGAGGCGCTCGCCGCCGCCCCATCGGATGCTGGTGAAGTAGACCATCGACGTGCCGCCGGTGAGCGCGAGCGCAGACAAGCCCTGTTCCCGCATGAGGCGCTTGGCCTGCTCGACCCGCCCCGCGCGCTCCGCCGTGGTGATCGGTCGTGCCCGGTCCGCCCAGGACGTGAGCCTGGCGATGGAGGGGGGCATGGACTGCTGCGCGGTGTCGGCGGCCAGAAGCCCGGAGGGGCTTGCGAGCGCCACGCCCGCGGCGGCGGACGACGAGGCTCCGACGAAGTGACGTCTAGAGATCATGGGGTTGCTCCGTGATGGTCCGGTATGGAGCGATATCATAGGTGGTGCGTGGGGATGTCACCACGGCGCGTGGGAAATGTCGATGTTGCCCGTCCCTGGATGGTGGCGGGTCGATCGCCCGGCGAGTTGCCTGAGCATTCTGCCCCGCCGATGTTGGTCTTCCCAGCACGAAGGCCCCGAACCCGGATCGGTTCGCCATGCGCTCCTTACTTCACTGCCTGATCATCGCGATCGCCGCCCTCCACTCGACGCGGATTGCCTCGGCGGCCCAGACCTCACCGGCCTCGGAGTGGATCCCAGCGACTTCGCAGCAAGTGGTCGATCTGGATATGGTGGCGCGCATCCGCGAGGAGGGGCTCCAGCACTCTCAGCTCGCCAACACGCTGTCCTATATGACCGACGTGCTGGGCGCTCGGCTCACGAACTCGGACGACATGGCGCGGGCCCAGGAGTGGGTCCTGGACGAGATGAAGCGGATCGGGTTGGTCAACGCCGTCCTCGAGCCGTTCATGGACTACGGGGTGAGTTGGGACAACGAGTACGTCTCCCTGCACCTCATGGAGCCGGACTACTCACCCATGGTCGGCTACCCGATCGCGCACACGCCCGGTACGGACGGCAAGCAGCGGCTCCGGGTCGTGATTGCGGACGTTCAAACGCGACAAGACCTCGAGCGATATCGGGGCCGGCTCCGCGGAATGGCCGTGCTCGGGACGCCCCCGGCCACGGTCGACCTGACCCGGTTCGCCACCGGCACGCCCCGCCGGACGGATGAGGAGTTGCGGGCGCTCGAAGAGGACGTGGTGCTGCCGCCGGCGGGCCCGGACACTTACTTCTCTCGCTTGTATCCGGATCCGCCGCAGAACCCGGACGTGCTCACCGCTGCGGATCGCCTGGCCTTCTTCGTGTCCGAGGATGTGGCGGTGGTCCTCGAGTCCCCGAGCGGCTGGCCGGGAGCGGTGCGGGGGTTCGCGCGTCCCGGCGCCAAGATCGATCTCTGGTCACGGGAGGCGACGCTCTCCTCCGTGCCCATCGTCTCGGTCACGCCCGAGCACTACAACCGGATGTACCGCATCCTGCGTCGAGACATTCCCGTCACGATCGAGGTCGAGATCCGAAACCGACATGGTGTCGCGGTGGAGCAGGCCAGCAACGTGCTCGGCGAGATCCCGGGGACCGACCTCGCGGACGAGGTCGTGATGCTCGGCGCGCACTTCGACACCTGGCACGCCAGCCCCAACGCCAGCGACAACACTTCAGGCGTGGCCGTGATGCTCGAGGCGGCGCGCATCCTAGGGGCAGTGGGCGCTGTGCCGCGTCGCACGATTCGTGTCGCACTGTGGTCGGGCGAGGAGCAGGGCCTCTACGGGTCCCGCGCTTATGTGAGGAAGCACTTCGGCGATCCCGATGACCCCGCGGTGGGCGTCACTCCAGCCTACGAGAAGTTCTCCGTGTATTTCAACCAGGACTACGGGCCCGGGCAGTACCGGGGCATCTTCCTACAGGGGAATGAGCACGTCCGGCGGATTTTTGCGTCCTGGATGGAGCCGCTCAGCGACATGGGCATGAGGACCATCTCGGTCCAGGGCGTGGGCAGCACCGACCACGTGCCTTTCGACGCCGCGGGTCTGCCGGCGTTCCAGTTTCTGCAGGCCCGAGTCGGCGGTACGGGCGGTCACACCAACCTGGACTTCTTCGACACGATCCCCGTCGAGGACCTGATGAAGAATGCCGTCATCATGGCCACCTTCGTCTACCACGCGGCCATGAGCGACCGGAGGATTCCCCGGAAACGGATGCGCCCGCGGGAATAGGGGTGGCTTAGGGCGTTCTGTCCCCCTGGTGGTGGTCCGCTTCCTCGTAGTGCCTCCGAAGCAAATCATCGCCGAAGTCATTCTCCGGATCGCGCCATACCGAGTGAACGTGGTTTGCGCCGTTCTGTACGTTGTCGTATTCGATCAGGATGGTCGGACCGTGGATGCGATAGTAGTGCCCCTCTCCGGGCTCCGTGCTTCCCGCCCAGGCGAAATAGAGGTTGTCTAGGCCCGCCTCGAACATCCGGTTCATTTCTGCTTCGGCGATATCCTTGTCGACATTCCCCAGGAACTCCGCGAGCAGTTGATGCAGCGCCGAGCGCTGCGCGTCGCCCATGTCCGAGGCCGCAAGACCTTCGCGCCGGTCCAAATTCACACTGCGTGCATTGCCTGTGACGATGTCACTCGGCGCTTCCACTTCGATGATCGCGGCCCGGAGTTCGTCTTCAGTCAGCAGAGCCATGAGCTCGCGGGCAAGATCCTCCTCGGCACCGAGCAACCTCCATCCGGAGTGACTCCCCTCGCCGACGAGATGAGGATTCGAGCCCAGAAAGGCCGGCGTCACGGAAGGGACAGCGTCCCCCGCGGAAGTGAAATTCAGGGAGATGTGATGCCCCTCGAATCGCCAAGCCCACGGATTTTCACCGGAGGGGGATCCAAAGATGTTGAAGTAGTAGTCCTCTGGATCGCGGCGCTCGGGGCGGTTCTCGATCACGCCCAGCACGCCCTCGAGTTGCATGACCCCCGTCGCCTTGAGGTAGCCTTGCGAGCTGAGGACGCTTTGAAGCAATCCGTGCGCCGCGCTGCGCTGTTCGTCCGTCATGTCCCTGAGCCGGACGCCGTAACGCTCGCGCGGTACGAAATGCCAATCGAAGCGCTGCTCGGCATCCAGAGACCAGGTGCCCTGCGCCCGCTCTTCCTCTCCCAGAGATGCGAGATATCTCTGAGCCGCAAGCGCCATTTTCTGACCCTCGTCATCAACGGCGGACGTCACGTTTCGGCCCGTCATCGCCACCAGGAATAGTCCGGCTAGAACGACCAGGCTCACTAGATGAAATCGGCGGGGCTTGTTCACCGGGTTGCCTCCTCAATCTCAGGCTCGAAGAAGACCACGATTCAGTAACGAGACTATGCGTTGATCAGATGACGCGCACGTCCCCTCCGTCGACGGCGATCTGCGCTCCGGTGGTCTTGGCGAACAGCGGCCCTGCCATGGCACACGCCAGGGCCGCCACGTCCCGAGAGCTGACCTCCGTACGCAGAACGTTGCGCGTCTTATACTCGTCGACGCTAACGCCGTAGTGCGCCGCTCGTTCCTCGAGTACTTCAGAGGTCCACAGAGCGGTGTCGTACACCTTGTCGGGGTGTAGGACGTTGACTCGAATGCCTGCTTCCCCGAGCTCCAGGGCTGCCACCCTTGCAAGCTGTGTGAGCCCTGCTTTTGCGACGGAGTAGGCCGCAGCACCCGGTCCGGGGGCCGGAACGTTCTTCGATGCGATCACAACCACCGCGGGTTCTGCGCCGAGGCGTAGGAAGGGTATACACTCCTTCCAAAGTCGCTGATGGCTCGTCAGATTCACGGCCATGCTGCGGTCCCAGGCCTCGGGCTCGATCTCCTCGATGGTCCCACTCTTCGGAAAGAATCCCACGTTGTCGATGATGATGTCGAGCCCGCCGTATTGCCGTACGACGGTCTTCACGGCCTCCGCCGTCGCCACGTCGTCCGCGACGTCGCACTCGATACCGACCCAGGCGTCGGAGTCCATCAGATGTACGACCTCGGGGTCGACATCAATGGCGCCCACGACCGCTCCCAAGCTCAAAAGCTCGTGAGCACAGGCTAGACCGATCCCGCTCGCAGCTCCGGTGACCAGGGCGATCTTGCCCGCCAACTGAGGTGGCGGTCCAGATCGGGCGAGTTTCGCCTGCTCGAGGACCCAATACTCCACGTCGAACACGTCCCTCTCGGGGAGCGCAGTCCATCCGCCCAGGGCCTCGGCGTGCTGGATCGCCCGAATCGTGTGGTCCTTGATGTCCGCCACGATACGAGCCTCCTTGGGGCTGCGTCCGAAGCAGATCGTACCGCGGCCCGGCCACACGGCCCATCGCGGGGCCGGGTCCAGGCAAGTGAGACCCTCCGTCGCGTTCCGTTGAAAATAATCCCGGTAGCTTTCCACATACGCCTCGACGTCTGCTGCCGGATCGTCCCCCACGACCAACGCGGTGCGTTTGGTCCGGATGACGTGATCGGGAGTCAGCGGTCCGCGCGTCGCGAGTTCCGCCACGTCCTCTAGTTCCGCGAAGCCGACCGACGCGGGATCTGCGTCCCATCGCGCCAGCACGGCCTCACCGCGGGCTACGCCGACCGACCGCCGAATCGCGGCGAGGGCTTCCAGGTCCTCCGGAGGAGGCACCGGAGAGATTCTCGCCGGGTGGGTCCTAGACAGGTACGCCTCGGCTCGGCTGACGAGGTCGATCATCTTTTCGTACGAGCTCTTCGCGTCATCCGCGAAGGTGAATGCGCCGTGATTCATCAGGATGATGCCGTCGCATTCCGCCCAATCCCTCTCCCGAGTCATCGTGTAGACGGTCCGAGCCAGAGCGAAGCCGGGCATGACGTACGGAACCACCCACATGCGCTCGCCATAGATGTCGCGAATGGCCTCTTCACCGGTAGGTGTGTTGGTAACGGACACGACCGCGTCGGCGTGCGTGTGATCGACGTACTCGAACGGAATGAGTGCGTGCAGAATGGCTTCAACGGAGGGGGAGGGCGCATCGGGGTCGAGCATCGCGGCCCGCTGGGCACGGACCATGTCCGCGTCGTCGAGCTGCTCGAGCGCCGCCATGCTCAGGAGCACGTCCAGACGGACCGGAGCGAAGCCGGGGGCCTCGATGGTTTCCAGGTCCCATCCACTGCCCTTCACGTAGATCACACGATGAGCATGTCCGAAGAGGTCGGTCGTGGTCGTCTTGACCGAGGTATTGCCGCCGCCGTGTAACACGAGGTCGGGCTCTCGACCGAGAAGGCGAGAAGTATAGACGCGAAGTCCTAGGGGATCATCGCCGTGCTCGGAGGCCTCACGATCGTTCCACAAGCTTTTCATCCGTGGAAGGCTACGCCTCGAAGCGGGACAGGCGGTAGGGCTCCAGCATCTCTACACGCACGCCGTCTAGGATCTCGTTGGCGACCAACCGTCCCACCAACGGAGCGAGGGTGATCCCACTGTGCATCACGGACACGTAGACGCCAGGCACACCTTCAGAGAATCCTAGCACCGGAAACCCATCCTCCGGCATGGGGCGCCAGCCGATCGTGTACCGTGCGAGCCCGACGCCTACGGCCCCCGGGAGCAGCCCCTGCGCCCGATGCAAGATCTCCTCGGCCTGGCCCTTGGGGTCATCGGACACTGGCCTCCCACTGAATCCGCCCGAAACGACCAGGGAGCCATCGAGCTTCTGCTTCATGGCTCCGCCCGGTGCCAATATAACCCTGCTTAGGAGGGGACTCGCCGGAGCGCTGTGTGCGAGCAGCCCGGGAGATTCCCTCAGGGGAACATGCAGGCCGGCCATGGCGGCCAGACTCGGCGTATCCACGCCCGCGGCGATCACGAGAGCATCCGCCTCGAGGGATCCTTGGCTCGTCTGCACCCGTTGGAGTGAGCCCCCGGCGAAGCCGATTCCGGTGACCGCACACGGATACTCGATGCTGGCTCCCTCCCGGAGGGCGGCTTCCACCAGTGCCCAGTTCGCCCGTTCCGGGTCGATGCTTCCTTCCTCTCGGCTCAGGGCCGCGGCAAGGACCGGTCCGGTGGGCTCGAGCCCGGGCTCCAGGGTCACGAAGTCGTCCTCGCCGAGAAGACGGATCGGGTAACCCCGAGCCTGCTGCTCCCCGACGTTCCGCCGAAGCGTGCGGGCGTCCTCCGCTTCCTCCGCCCACTCGAGGCTCCCACCCCACTTTACCTGGAGACCTCCTCCCACCTCGGCCTCCAGATGCCGGTAGGCCAGGGCACTCAGCCGGTTCAAGCGGTAGTAGTGATACGGTCGTTTTCCGGCGGACGCGTTGATCCAAGCGAAGGACTTGGAGGTGGCCCCTGACGCCGGCGCTTCCTTCTCGCAGATGGTGACCTCAGCACCTCGGCGGGCCAGGTGGTAGGCGATGGAGGAGCCCACGATACCACTTCCCACCACGACCACCCTGCGGGGGGCTTTCCCGGGCGAGCGGAATCCGGAAAGGGCGCTGACAGAGACGCCGGGGAAGAGCTGGAGAAACGTCCGTCTTCTCATGTGTCGACCCTGAGCCAGCGTGGAAGGGGTTTCACATGGACGATATCGCGTCCGTGGATGTCCGGCCACCTTGCGAGCCTCCACTTCAAAACAGAGAAATCCGTGACCCGCTCATGGCCGCACTGTGCGAAAATCGCCATCGCTGGTGAGAGCGGGACACTTCACGCCATCCTTGCGTTCAGACTTGAGCAGGCCGACCGTGTCCGTATAGATAAGGATCCCCTCGGCACCCGCCTCTAGAAGAGAGCGACTCGTGGACCAAGATCGTCCTGATCAGGACCTCAAAGCGCGCGTCGAACGGCTCGAACGGCAAGTCGAAGTGCTGCGCAGGGAGCTGAAGACGCGGGTGCCACAAGGGGAGCGGGAGCCGAGCGGTTCGGAGCGGGCCTCGGATCCGACTCCCTCCGCAACGGCCCCACCCTTCGAGTCGGCCTTTGAGCCACCCCCACACGCGTCGCCGGCTCCTCCCTCGATGTGGTTCTCGGCCCGCGACATTCTCGAGAACGCCGAAGTCTGGCTGCCCCGCGTCGGCATCGGTCTCGTGCTGTTCGCCGTGGCGTTCGCGTTCAAGTACTCGATCGACCAAGGCTGGGTGATTCCTGCTGTCCGCGTTGCCTCCGGATACGTGCTGGGTTTGGCGCTCCTGGTGGCGGGGTTCAAACTGAGCGATTCCCGCCCTCAGTACGTGCAAGCGCTGTTCGGCGGAGCCATAGCCACGTTCTACATCACCGGCTTCTCCGCTTTCCAGCTGTACGGGTTGTTCTCGTATCCGTTCGCGTTCGGGCTCATGATGGCGGCCACCGTGCTCGCGTTCTTCTTGTCGCTGCAGCTGGACCGAGTGGCTCTGTCGGTGATCGGTGTGGCGGGTGGTTTGGGCACGCCTTTCCTGCTCTACACGGGATCGGGCAGCGTGCCGGGCCTGGTCGCCTACACGACGCTCGTTCTCGCGGGAGCCTCAGCCGTCTATTTCCATCGCGGATGGCTTTCTCTCCTCCGGGTTTCCGTCGTCGGCGGGTGGTTGGTCCTGACCATCGCGGAGGCCTCTTCGAGTTCGGTTTTTCTGGACGCCGCCAGCGTCCAGGTTGGGATCGTGGTCGCGTGGCTGTCCTTTTGGGGGATCCCTCTCCTGCGAGAGATCGTTTCTGGGGAAGGAATGAACGCTACGCCCGCCGACGGGCCCGAGGAATCGCTGAGAAGGGACGTTCACCTGCTGTCGGTCGCCACGCCCCTCATCGCCCTTGCCCTGACGAGTTGGGCGTGGCGGCTCTCTACCGTCGAGGCCGGGGTGGTCGCCCTGGGCCTGACCGTTGTCTACGCACTGACCGCGCGCACGGTGGTGAAGCGTCCGGGCGTGAGAGAGCTGGGCCATACGCAAGGGCTCGTGGCGCTCATGCTGAGTACGCTCGCCCTGAGCCTGCTACTAGACGGCGAGGCGCTGCTCGTGGCCCTCGCGGCCCAAGCGCTCGTGGTCCACGAAGTGGCCAGGAGAATCTCCGATTCCTGGACCGAGGCTTGGGGGCACGTGCTGTCGGTGGTTGTGGGTCTCTACTTAGGCGCACGACTCCTTGCCCCGTCCAACGGGACACCGATGCTGAATGTGGGCGCTTTGGCGGATCTCGGTGCGATCACGGCCGCCTTCTTGGCTTGTCGACTGCTAGGCAAACAGAGGGTCTACTACTACCTGACCGGGCACGCGGCCGTTCTAGCCCTGATCTGGCGTGAGTTCGTCCCGCTCTCCGGTGGCCACGCATACGTCTCGGTCCTGTGGGCGGCCTATGCGATCACGTTGCTCGTCGTCGGCCTCCGGAACGCGCGCCAGGTGATGTGGCAGACGGGTGTGGCGACGCTACTGCTCCTGGTCGGAAAGCTTTTCGTGGTGGACCTGGCCAATCTCGACGCGATCTGGCGGATTTTCCTGTTCATGGTCGTCGGTGGAGGTTTTCTCGCGTTGGGCTACGCATTTCCCAACCTGCGTAAGCCAGGCTCGGAGGTGGGTGCACCGCCTTGAATCCGGGGGGACTTGCCGTGGGTTCCATGCCGGACTCGTACGTCCCCCGAGACGACGACCCTTGCCTTGACCGGTCACTCGATAGCCCATAGAAGGTAATTGGTGTCTTGCCCTAGAGAGTGGGCTCTCCGACCAAAGGAGCCGATCATGCTCGCCTCGTTCTACCGTCGCCGTGACCCGGGCCGGTTCCTGCCGAGCCTCACTGCCCTTCTCTTCGCCGCCGGTGCCGCGGCTTGTGGCCCACCCTATGATTTGGTCATCGAAGGTGGCCGCGTCATGGATCCTGAATCCGGTCTGGACGCGGTCCGCAACATAGGGATCGTCGATGGCCGGGTGGCTACCATATCGGTCGACCCGCTGGAGGGTGCTCGGCACGTCCAAGCCGCTGGTCTCGTCGTCGCACCCGGTTTCGTGGACCTCCACAGGCACGGCCAGAGCGAGGAAGCGTATCGTCTTCAGGTGCGGGACGGCGTCACGACGGGACTCGAACTGGAAATCGGGACGGCGGATGTCGAGGCGTGGTACGCCGAGCGCGAAGGCGGTCAGCTCGTAAACCACGGAGTCGCCCAGGGCCACATCGGCGCGCGCGCGGTCGCCATGGGAGACCCGGTCACGGGGACCGGTGGCGCAACGACCCGAGAGCCGGCCACGGAGGAGCAGATCGCGGAGACGGAACGCCTCCTGCGCGAAGGGCTGGCTCAGGGGGCCGTCGGGGTGGGCTTCGGGAGCGCCTACACGCCAGGCGCCACGATGGTGGAGATCGAGCGCATGTTCGCCGTCGCGGCCGCCGGAGGGGTGACCGCCTTCATCCATATGCGTGGCGGGCTGGAGGGGCTGGACTCGACACTCACCGCGGCCCGTAGTGTGGGAGTGCCTCTGCACGTCGTGCACGCGAACTCGAGCGGCGGCACGGATATCGTCGAGTTCCTAGAGATGATCGAAGCGGCGCAGGGCGCCGGCCAGGACGTCACGACGGAAGCGTATCCATACGGCGCCGGACAGACCGGCATTCAGTCGGCGCTCTTCGACGACTGGGAGAGCTGGGAGAACGATCGCTTCGAGCGCTATCAGTGGGTTCGTACGGGGGAGCGCCTGACGCGCGAGACGTTCGGACGCTATCGGGACGAGGGCGGCTCGGTGATCATCCACAGCCGGACCGAAGAGATGACGCTCGCCGCGGTTACGAGTCCCATCACCATGGTCGCGAGTGATGGCGGCACGGGACACCCCCGAGGTGCGGGTACGTTCGCGAAGATCCTGGGGCGGTACGTGCGCGAGCTGGGTGTGCTCGAGCTCATGGACGCGCTCGGGCGGATGACGATCCAGCCTGCTCGAAGACTCGAATCATGGGTCCCCGCACTGAGGAACAAGGGTCGGATTCGAGTGGGGGCCGATGCGGACATCACGGTCTTCGACGCGGCGACCGTCATCGACCGGGCGACTTACCTGGACGGGTCGATCCCCTCCGACGGAATCGAATACGTGATCGTGAACGGGGTGTTGGTGGTGGACGGAGGCGAAATCGTGGAGGGTGTCAGGCCCGGGCGGGCCGTACGGGCCGGGACCTGAGTTCGTGAGCCACGTTCGGGACCCTAGTACACCAAATGCAGCTCCGTCTGACGCCGTAGTACCCAACGCATCTCACCTTCCGCGGTGACCTCCGCCTCCTCTTCTAGAGCCATGCGCACCCCTTGGCCGCCCCACTCGGGAACCGGAGTGGTCACTTGGAGCTCGGTGGAAAACCACATGCTCGGGATCACGAACGGGTCCCCCCGGCCCGGAATGCCGCTCTGGTTGTCCCACCGGCCGATCAGTGGGCCTGCACCGTGGCCATGATCGCCGATCGGGTGCGTGTACATCGTCCCGTCCAGATCCTCGGAGCGCATTGTCCGCAGGACCGAAGCGAGAATGTCGTTTCCTGACCGGTCGACCCGGATCTCCTCCATGAGGATGTCTTGCAGACGGTTCGCGTTGGCGAGGGCCCGCTGAAGGCCTTGTGGGGCCTCAGTTTCTCCCTCCAGAAGTACGTAGGCCATGTGTTGTGTATCGGTGGCCATCCCCAGAGCGACGATGCCGAAGTCGCAATGAAGGACGTCACCGCGCAAGATGACCGGCGCGAGCGAGTCACCCATCTCCACGCCCCGTCGCTGCACGGACACCGAGGGCTGGAACCAGGAACCCAGACCGAGATCGTGGACCCGCTGACGCATCCACCACACCACCTCCTCCGTGGTGGTCTTGCCCGGCTCGATGATCACGTCGGAGAAGGCCGTGCCGATGATCTCGTGCACAATGGCCTGCATGCGGCGGTACGTCGGGGTCATACCGGGGACCCGCATGGCCAGATAGTCGACGGCCAGAAGAGGTTTCCGGACCACCCGGCCGGCCAACTCGGGCCCCAGGGCTCGTTCCATCTGCTCCCACTCACCCGCCGCCAGCCCATCCGCGAAGTTGATGTCGTGGGAGATGTTGACCGCGATCTGTCGTGGATTTCGCTCAGCGACCATGCTTGCGAAAAGGTCCCACTGGTCCTGTCCCCACAGCTCTCCCGCTCGACCATCGGAGGCCACCGTGGTGGCCCGCACGGCCTCGTAGACGCCGCCCTGAGAGGTGCCGCCCAACGCCAAGCGCTCCACGCCCTCCTGCTGTCCTCGGTCGTAGAAGATGTAGATGGTGCGACGGCGGGCCGCGAAGGTGGTGGGCGAGACGAGGGCTTTGAATACCGGGTCCTCATTGTACTCACGCATGGCCAACACCCACATATCGACGCCGTGTTTCCGCATGAGCAGGGGCAGGTTGGTTGCTAGGCGCTCCGTCAACCAAGTCTGCTGGACTTTGGCCTGTTCTTGGAGCGTGCCGAAGGGGCGGGCGGAATCGTAGGCACGGGCCTGCGCGTGGAGTGGACTCCCACCGACCACAGTGGATGGTGCGAGAAGGATCCAGGCTAGGGCGAACCCTACGAGGGAGACTCGAGGACCGTAGCTACGTGAGGTATGCATTCGTATCGTCTCTGCTCGAGAAGGTGTTCCAGTGAGTGGGGCCTCCTCCGAGCAACATGGCCGGGCGGTGGGAGCCATCACAAGGCCGTGCCGGCGTACCGTAGACCTAGAACGTCAACGGCGCTGAGACCCGCCTTGATTTCCGTTTGTGGTACGCGAACATTCTGTTCGCCCTGAATGACGATCTCAACCCGTCAGAGAACACTTGAAGAAGGCGCGTGACATCGAGTCTTCCCCTGGCTTCTTCATTCGCAGCGGGACGTTCTTTTTCCGCTACCGCGACGCGATCTCCCCGGCCGTCTTTCTTACGCTGCTGGTCGCGACCCGGCCCCGGCAACCCTTCGGCAGCGAGTCTCTAGATATGTGGCTCGACGCGCTCGGCTTGCTGGTCTCGGCCCTCGGCCAGGCCCTGCGCGTCGCAGTCATCGGTCTCGTGTATATCATCCGCGGAGGGAAAGGTCGTAAGGTGTACGCGGAGGATCTGGTTACCGGCGGTCTCTTCGCTGTATCGCGCAATCCGCTCTACCTGGCCAACCTGATGATCTACTTCGGCCTGCTCATCGTTTGGAACAGTCCTCTGATGTATTGGATCGGCGTGCCGTTCTACTTGTTCCTATACACCTCCATAGTCGCGACCGAAGAAGCGTTCCTACGCACCAAGTTCGGCCCCTCCTACGAGGCGTACTGCCACGACGTTCCCCGTTGGATCCCTAATTTGGGACGTCTGCGACCGGCATTGGCCGGCCTCACGTTCGAAGGGCGGCGTGTCGTATTCAAAGAGTACGGAACGGTTGCGGCTCTGCTTCTCACGGCGAGCATGCTTCTCATCGCCGAGACCATCTCGCTCTCGTCGTATGCAGCGCACACGGATCGAATTCGCGGGCTCGCGGGCTTTATGGTCCTCGTGATCGCGGTCTGGGGAGGTACCCGCTGGCTAAAGCGGAAAGGTAGACGACGATCACGTACCTGAGGACTCTCCTTCGTCCATGATCTGACTCTGCCGCAGGACAGACTCACGATGGATGACCTCGAAGATCGCCTTGACATACTCTTCATCGAGGCCTTGAGCGCCTGCACGGTCCATCCGATCCGCCAGGAGTGCCTTCCAGCGTGCGACTTGGAATGGCTTGACGTTCTTGGCACGCTTCCACTCACCAATGCGCTGAACGACGCTCGCGCGCTCTCCTAGCACGCTGAGCAGCTCTCGGTCGACCTGATCAATGGCTTCGCGTAGCTCCTCTAGCGAGCGGTTCGCCGAAGCGTCGTCC
>SMVA01141662.1_pt1 | contig 16975 bp, 12 predicted proteins | sample 2456451 | NCBI WGS metagenome assembly SMVA01 (sample SAMN11095933, study PRJNA526329) | marine sediment metagenome | biome: Marine sediment; feature: Surficial sediment; material: Deep marine sediment; isolation source: Hadal surficial sediment | place: Pacific Ocean | collected 2014-05 | depth...
AAGGGGATCGGGATATCCTTGCCGCGCCGCGCCAGCAACATGACAATAATGCCGAGGACGGCGCCGACCAGTGAAGACAGCAGGATGATCATCGGCAATGCCTGCCAGCCGAGCCAGGCCCCGAGCGCCGCCAGCAGCTTGAAGTCGCCGTAACCCATGCCCTCTTTGCCAGTAGCCAGCTTGAACAACCAGTACACGCTCCACAGGGTCAAATAGCCTGCGATAGCACCGATCACAGCGTCCTGCAGTGGCACATAGGTGCCGGAGATATTGAATAGCAGTCCCAGCCAGATCAACGGCAGGGTGATGCCATCCGGCAGCAGCATGTGGTCGATGTCGATCATGGTCAGTGCGATGAGCGCCCAGGTGAAGAGCAGGGTGCCGAACAGGGCCATTCCGGCCATCCCGTAATGCCAACCCAATGACAGGGTCAGCAGCCCGGTTGCCATTTCAATCAGCGGATATCGCAGGGAGATGGCGGTGGCGCAATTACTGCAGCGACCGCGCAACAAGAGATAGCTGATTACCGGGATATTCTCCCAGGGCTTGATGGCGTGGTTGCAGCGGGGGCAGTGTGAGTTGGGTTGAATCAGGTCGAAGGGCTCACTGTCTGCGTCCTCGACATCAATCTCCAGCAATTCAGCGCAGTAGTGTTTTTCGTCACGCTCAATCATCAGCGGCAGGCGGTAGATGACCACGTTGAGAAAGCTGCCGACAATCAGGCCCAGGGCAAGCAGTGAGGCTTGCAGCAACCAGGGGTGCTGATTGAGGGCGCTCAGGGTATCCATGTCCGGACTATACAACGGCCCCGAGCATGAAGATGGGCAGGTACATGGCGATCATAAGTCCACCGACCAACACCCCCAGCACGGACATGATGATGGGTTCCATCAGGGAGCTGAGGGTATCCACAGCGTTGTCTACTGCGTCCTCGTAAAAATTGGCCACTTTTTCAAGCATATCATCCAGGGCCCCCGATTCTTCGCCAATAGACACCATCTGTAGCAGCATCATTGGAAACAGGCCGGTACTGAGAATGGATTGATACAGCGATGTGCCGGTGGTGACGTCGTCGCGGATTTGCCTGATCGCCTTGGCGTAGACAATGTTGCCGGCTGCGCCAGCCACTGAGTCCAGGGCTTCGACCAGTGGTACACCCGCTGAGAAGGTGGTGGCGAGGGTTCGGGAAAAGCGGGCGATGACTGAATTGAAAATGATGTCGCCGACGACCGGCGCCCGCAGCATGAACCTGTCCTGGGCTTCACGGAATGTCGCTGAGCGTTTATGAATTTCCTTATAGACAGCGACGGCTCCGATGAGGAATATCAGGATCACAAACCAATAATCCGTGGCGAAGTTGGAGATATTGAGCACAAACAGGGTAAAAGCCGGCAGGTCGGCGCCGAAGCTGGCGAAGGTCTCGGCAAATTGTGGTACCACCTTGATCAGCAGCAGCGCGGTGACGACGAGTGATACCACGACAACGGCGATTGGATAGGTCAACGCTTTCTTGATTTTGGACTTGAGCGCCTCGGATTTTTCCTTGTAAATAGCCACCCGGTCCAACATGGTCTCGAGGGTACCCGAGGTTTCGCCGGAAGCGACCAGGTTGACGAACAATTCGTCAAATTGCTTTGGAAACTTGCCCAGGGCCAGTGCCAGGCTGGTGCCTGAGGCTACTTCGTTTTTGATATCTATGACCACATTCTTCATTGAGGGATTGTCCAGGCCCTCAGCCACGATATCGAAGCTCTGCACCAGCGGCACACCCGCCTTCATCATGGTCGCTAGCTGGCGGGTAAAGATGGCGATATCCTGGGGCGAAATTTTCCTGGCCGTGTTGAACAGGGGCTTGGATTTCTTTTTCACCACTTTTGGACGAATGCCCTGCTGGCGCAGTTGTGCCTTGGCCATGGCCAGGCTGATAGACTCTATCTCGCCTTTGGAACTGCGACCCTGCCTGTCTATACCCTGCCACGTGAAAACATGGCCTTTCGCTGCACTTGTAACCATAGCTTAGTCCGTCGTAACCCTGTTTATTTCTTCCAGGCTGGTCTCACCCATCATGGCTTTGCGTAAGCCAGACATGCGCAGGTCGTTGAATCCCTCCTTGCGCGCCTGCTCGGAAATCTCAATGGCGTTGGCTTCCTCCATGATGATGCGAGACAGGCTAGGGGTGATTTTAACCACCTCGTAAACACCCACCCGGCCTTTGTAGCCGTTTGTACATTTGTCGCAACCTACGGCCTTGAAGAGTGTTGCTTCTTTCAGCATGTCCTCGGTAAAACCCTGCTTGACCAGGGTGTCATGGGGTATGTCCGCTGGCTCCTTGCACTCTTTGCACAGGCGCCGTGCCAGGCGCTGGGCAATGATCAGGTTGACCGAGGTGGCAAGGTTGAAAGACGGTATGCCCATGTTGAGCAGGCGAGTGACGGTTTCCGCCGCGCTGTTGGTGTGCAGTGTCGACATGACCATGTGTCCGGTCTGGGCAGCCTTGATCGAAATTTCGGCGGTTTCCAGGTCGCGGATCTCCCCCACCATGATGATGTCGGGATCCTGGCGCAGGAAGGAGCGCAGTGCCACGGCGAACGTCAGTCCGACCCTGGGGTTTACGTGACACTGGTTAATACCCTCGAGGTTGATTTCCACAGGATCTTCAGCGGTGGAAATGTTGCGCTCGGTTGTATTGAGAATATTGAGGCCGGTGTACAGTGACACTGTCTTGCCCGACCCCGTCGGCCCTGTCACCAGGATCATGCCCTGGGGCTTTTCCAGCGCCTCCATAAAGAGCTCTTTCTGGTCGGGCTCGTAACCCAGCATGTCAATGCCCATCTGGGCGCTGGAGGGGTCGAGTATCCGCAGTACAATCTTCTCGCCAAACAACAGTGGCAGGGTGTTGACCCGAAAATCAATGGCCCGGGTCTTGGAGATCTTCATCTTGATGCGGCCGTCCTGCGGTACCCGCCGTTCGGAGATGTCCATTCGCGACATCACCTTCAGGCGCGCTGCGAGCCGCCCGGAGAGGTTCACCGGCGGCCGTACCATCTCCTCGAGGATGCCATCGGTACGAAACCGTACCCGGTACATTTTTTCATAGGGCTCGAAGTGAATATCTGATGCCCCCGCCTTGATTGCATCCAGCAGCACTTTATTGACGAAGCGCACCACTGGCGTTTCATCGATTTCGCTGCCGCCATCCTCGTCGCCATCATCAGACACGCTTTCGACATCGAGATTATCGAGGGCGGCGTCATCAAGGCCATCGAACCCGTTGCCGAGCGACTCCTGTGCTTCAGCCCACTTGTTAATAGCTTCGGTGAGCGCGGTTTCTTCAACCAGAATGGCATCGGTGTTGATGCCGGTGTGAAACTTTATCTCGTCGAGGCCCGACAGGTTGGTTGGGTCGGATACGGCGATGAAGAGCCGTGTGCCGCGGCGAAACAGGGGCAGCGCGTGATGCTTGAGCACCAGCTTGGGGGCCACCAGATCGACTGGCATAGATTTCACGTTGAAGGCGTTGACATCGAACAGTGGTACCCCAAATTCTTCCGAGGCCATTTCAGCCAGTTTGTGGCTGTTGATGTAGTCCTTGGCGACAAGGAAGCTGACGAAGGGAACTTTTTCCCGGGCGGCGTCTTTTTGAGCCGCCTGCGCAGTCTCGGCATCCAGTAGCCCATCGGCGACCAGGCGTCCGGCCAGGCCACTCAGCTTCATGGGTGATTTGTTGGTCATTCGCTCATCTTCAATAGCGGTTACTATTCAATCGAATTAGTGCTTCTATATAATGGTGACCCGAGTATAACCACCCTTTCGGGTGCACTGATAGTGCTGATTGGCTGGTTTTTGAGCCGTGTCACATGTTGACAAAAATTGTCAGTAGTGGCCCCGATAGGGTAAGCAGAGAGCGAGTCACGGCACCGGGCTCCAGTGTGATGGTGAATTTGTAACATATTGAATGTAAAGGATTAACGGTTTTATTTCGGTTTTTTTCAAATGTTGGCACGGGAACTGCAGCACTATAAGCGTCGCTGGAGTGGTAATTGCCATTAACAGCATGTCCGGGGAGTATTCCGGGCAGGTTTTAAACAATATGGAGTATAGAAACATGAAACAGACCAACCAAAAGGGTTTTACCCTGATCGAACTGATGATCGTGATCGCGATCGTAGGTATCCTGGCTGCTGTGGCACTGCCCGCCTATCAGGATTACACCATTCGTGCGAGGATTTCAGAGCCTCTGGCCCTGCTGGGTGAAGCAAAAACCAGCATGACTGAGTACTATATCGCCAACGGTACGCTGCCTGCTGACCCAACGGCTGCGGGTATCCGCACCAACATTGGTACGGCCCTCGTGTCTACCATGGGTATTACTGCTACGGGTAATATTGTTGTTACGATGACTGCCGATCCTTCACTCGGACCTGCTGCTAGCTCCACCATTGTGTTCTCAAACATGGGAACCGGTAGTGGTACGATCCTGTACAAGTGCATACCTGGCACAATTACAGCGAAATACCTGCCGGCTAACTGCCGCAGTTAATCTCAGCCAGAACCAGAGCCCGGGACTTTCCCGGGCTTTTTCTTTTCTGCCGGGTCCATTGCTGACATGCTTGACCATCTAACTACCCTCTAGCCGCCGCTACTTAATGAATTCTCTTCGCAAAGCAGGCGCTGTCTACTTCACCTTTGCCCTTCTCTTTGTTCTCGCCGTGTACGCGATGCACGCGGGCAATTACCTGATTTTTGATTCCCAGACCGCTATTCAGGCCAATGCGGCTATCCAGATTAGCGGGGCCCGGCTGGATGACTGGCGGATCGCGGCGCTGAGTACTGACAGTGGCCCGCTGGGCCGGCCCCTGAGCATGCTCAGCTTTGCCGTGAATTACCTGATCGCCGGTGCGGTTTCACCGATCCAGATCAAGCTGGGCAATGCCCTGATTCATGGTTTGCTGGGATGCATCATTGCTTTCTTCACCTACACCATCACCCGCTGGAGTCCGGTGCTGGGCTGGAACCGGCAGCGGGCATTGTCGATCGCCCTGTTGGCTTCGGCGTTGTGGCTGTTACACCCCCTGCATGTGTCGACTGTGCTCTACGCCGTGCAGCGAATGACACAGCTCTCCGCCCTGTTTGTGATGCTGGGGTTAGCGGTCTTTTTCTATCGCCGCCGCCAGTGGTTGCAGACAGCACCCTCCGCGGCAGAGTTATCCCGGGTAGCGCTGGGCATGCTGGTGTTTACCCTGCTGGCGGCTTTCAGTAAAGAGAATGGTCTGCTCCTGCCCGGCTTGCTCGTGGTAACGGAGTTGTGCCTGTTTCGCTTTCGTATAGCGGGGGCGGTATCACTGCGCCTGCGGCGCATAAGCCTGTGTGTGCTGCTACTGCCACTGATGGCGCTGTTGCTGCGCTTTGCCTGGGACCCCGCGTGGTTGAGCCAGGCCTATGTCCACCGCGAGTTCACGTTGCCGGAAAGGCTACTGACCCAGGCCAGGGTGCTCTGGCAATACCTGGGCTGGCTGGTGGCGCCCAATGGGGCGAGTATGGGTTTCTATAACGACGACATCGCCTGGTCGCGGGGATTGCTGGAGCCCGTCTCCACGCTGTTCGCCCTGCTTGCCTGGGTGGTCGCCGGGGGGCTTGCCTGGGCCTGGCGCGACAAATTGCCGCTGTTGGGGTTCGCGCTGCTCTGGTACCTGGGCGCCCACAGTATGGAATCCAGCATCTTTGGCCTGGAAATGGTGTTTGAGCACCGAAATTATCTACCCTATGTCGGGCCGGTAGTTTTATTGGCCGGCCTGCTGTGGTCTGAGCAACCGGCGATCAAGAACTATCGCCGGCTGATTGCCGGGGTGGTTTTGCTGGTACTGGCGGGCAGCCTGTTCTTGCGAAGTTCCTATTGGAGCGACGAAAAGCGCCTGGCCGAATACCACTACCGCCACCATCCACAATCCCTGCGCAGCCATTTTCACCTGGCGTCCACCTATCAACAGGCGGGTCTGGCGGCCGCCGATGCCGGCTTGCAGCAGCGCTATTATGCCACCGCCCGGGAGTTGTCCCGGCGCGCCCTTTCCCTGCGGCCGGATTCGATCCCGGCGCTGGTCCTGCTGGCTTACTTTGACGGCAATTCCAGTACACCCGGCAATGCGCAGCGATGGTACGAGGCACTTGACCTGGCGGTGGCCAGGCCGGTTCTGAGTGTCGCCGATGCCAAGTTTCTGGAATTCCAGAACGTTTGTGTTATGGAGCGCACCTGTCTGCCGCCGGCGACCGGACAGCTTGCTTTGCTGCAGCGGCTCGCCCGGTTTCACCCTGAAAAGCCCATACTGCGCTATCAACTGGTGCGCTACTGCCTGGCAGAGGGTGAACTGGCGTGTGCACTGGAGGAGGCAGAGCGGTTGCTGGCGGATCACCCGGATTTTGATGAAGCACTGGAGGCGATTTACGCGGTACATATTGTGAATGGTGACAAGCGCCTGGCCCAGGCCACGGTGCAGCGGATGGTATTGCTGGACCGGCATCGCCGCTTTACCGCCTCACTGTTGCAAAACTCGGGTCGCCAGTAGTGCTGGGGATGATTCAAACGAGGCGTGAAGCGGTGGCGGCTGGCCTGCTCTGGCTGCTGATAGTCTGTGTGGTTGCCTGGGCCTACTGGCCCGGGCTGCAAGGGCCTCTGCTACTGGACGATTTTTCCAATCTTGCAACTCTGGACAAACTGGATCTGCAGACTGCTTTTGCGGTGGATATCATCGGCGGCAATACTTCCGGCCCGCTGGGCAGGCCCCTATCAATGGCCAGCTTTGTACTGGAGTCCCTGTATCTGGATTACGGTGTGCCGGGACAGAAGAGCTTTGGCTTGTTTCTCCACCTGATCAACGCCTGCCTGGTATTGGTGCTGTGCCTGCGCCTTTTGCGTGCGGCAGGTATTCGGCAACCCCTGTGGTATGCGGGTCTGACGGCGGGCCTGTGGTTGAGTGCACCCCTGTTACTGAGTACCACGCTCTACGTGGTGCAGCGCATGACCTTGCTGGCGGCAATGTTCTCACTCATAGGCCTGTGCGCCTATTGCCTGGCCCGTGATCGCGACCTCGAGGGGAAGCGGTCTCTGCACTGGTGGTTGCTGGCGCTGGCGGGCACTGTTTGCGCGTTTCTGTCCAAGGAAAATGGCCTATTGACCCTGCCGATGATGACGGCGATTGAAGTATTTATTTATGGATTTCAAAGTCGCAAGCCAGTGTCCAGGCGATTGTTGCAAGGCGGGCATGGGCTGGTCCTGCTGCTACCCATGCTCGGTCTGCTGGCGGTCTTCGCACTGCGACCAGAGGTGGTGCTGGGTGGCTACAACTTTCGTGAATTCTCACTGTTGGAGCGCCTGCTGACCGAGGCCAGGATCCTGTGGATGTACCTGGCGCAGTTACTCTGGCCCAACGTACACACACTGGGTCTCTACCAGGATGATGTCGTCATCTCCCGGGGCCTGCTACATCCCCTGAGCACCTTGTTTGCGCTGGCGGCCTGGCTGGTGGTGTTGCTGGGTATCGTGGCGAGTGCCATCCGGCGGCGTGGCCGCCTGCTGGCCTTGGGCGTCAGTTTCTTCCTGGTCGGCCACGCCCTGGAATCGACAATATTTCCGCTGGAGTTGTATTTTGAGCACCGTAACTACCTGCCGTCACTGGGGCTATGGTTCGCGCTGGTCGCGATCTTTGCACAGCTGCAGCAGCGGTGGCCTCCGCTCCGTGACTGGCTACTCCTCGCCCTGGCATTTGTTTTGTTGCGCAATATAGTCTTGTTGGGCTCCCAGGCAGTGGTCTGGTCAGACCGGCATTTGCTACATATGGAAGCAGCCAATTACCATCCTCAATCTGCCCGCGCCTTGCTTGAGCTGGCCCAGGTGTACGCGCTGGATCAGAACACCGGGGGTGCCCTGGATTTGCTGGACCGTGCACCCTTGACTGGCAGGGGCGGCGAATTGGAACCCGCGCTGCTGCGGGTGATCTATACCTGCATGGCGGCCGTACCGGTGTCCGAGTCCTTGTTGCGCGAGGTGCGAGCGCAGCAAATGCACCTGAGTGATCGCAATGTTGGCGAACATGTCTACAACCTGGTCCGACTATTGATAGATGATGGCTGTCCGGGGGCGGATGCGACCGTGCTTGCCGAGCAGTTGCGTGTCATTATGGAGGACGCGGGTGTGGTGCGTGGTTCCCCCAAGATATATGCGGCGATGATTCTGCTGGAGAACCACCTCGAGCACTATTCCCGTGGATTGGAGTATGCGAACCTGTTGCTGGCCAGGGAACCGGAGAGCGTAATAGGGCTACAGTTTCAGCTTTATTTCGCCGCTGTTCTCGGCCTCGAAGACGTGCGCGAAGATGCGGAGAAGCGGCTGCGGGTGCTCAGGGATAGCGGTCGCCTGAGTCGAGAGGAAGCATACAATTTGCAATTGTTCATCGAAGAGTGAACGGCAAATACACCCTAGGGCGTTGGAGGACTGACTACAGTGACAAAATTATCTATTGTGATTCCGGCGAAGAATGAGAGCGAGGGCCTGCCGCTGGTGCTCCCTGAACTGATCGCGGCCTATCCCGATGCAGAGATAATTGTTGTCGATGACGGCTCCGATGACGATACCGCCGGGGTGGCGGCGGCGATGGGAGCCCGGGTTGTCTCCCATCCCTATTCCAAGGGCAACGGCGCCGCCATCAAGACCGGCGCCAGAACCGCGTCCGGTGAAGTGATTCTTTTTATGGACGGGGACGGCCAGCATCGGGTCGACGATATCGCCGGCCTGTTGCAAAAGTTTGAGGAGGGTTATGACCTGGTAGTGGGTGCCCGGGTGGGTATGGACTCCCAGGCCAGCGTCATGCGCTGGGGTGCCAACACCGTCTACAACAAGTTCTCCAGCTGGATGGTGGGGCAGAAAATTGAAGACCTGACATCCGGTATGCGGGTAGTGCGACGCAGCAAATTCATGCAGTTTATCTACCTGCTACCCAATGGTTTTTCCTATCCGACCACCTCTACCATGGCGTTCTTTCGTGCCGGCTACTCGGTAAGCTTCGTGCCTGTTACGGTGGCATCACGGGTCGGGAAAAGCCATCTCAATCCGTTGCGTGACGGTATTCGATTCTTTTTGATCATCTTCAAGATCGGCACCCTGTATTCGCCACTGAAGATTTATTTTCCCTTCGCCTTGATCCTCACCGCGTTGGGGCTGGGCCGCTATGCGTATACGTATATCAGCTACGGGCAATTTACCAATATGAGTTCGGTCTTGCTGCTGGGGTCTCTTATCGTGTTTTTATTGGGGCTGGTTGCGGAGCAGATTACCAGCTTGACCTACCAGACGGAGGAGCATGGCGACTGAAACCGCCGCAGGAGAAAGAACCCTGCAGCGGGGAGCGAGCCGTTTCGGCCCGTTCAGGCCGCGGTAGACCGGTCAGCTGCCAGACTTGCTTTCTTTTCCTGCCGCCGTGCGTGCAACACCGGTTCGGTATAGCCGCTGGGTTGCTCGCAGCCCTTGAACACCAGGTCGCAGGCCGCCTGAAACGCGATATTGCTGTCAAAGTCGGGTGCCAGGTTGTGGTAGTCGGGGTCCCCCGCATTTTGTTTGTCGACCACTGTGGCCATGCGTTTCAGGGTTGCCATGACCTGTTCGGCGGAACACACGCCGTGGCGCAGCCAATTGGCCAGGTGTTGGCTGGAAATACGCAGGGTGGCGCGGTCTTCCATCAGGCCGATGTGATTGATGTCCGGTACCTTGGAGCAGCCAACCCCCTGGTCGATCCAGCGCACCACATAACCGAGAATACCCTGGGCATTGTTGTCCAGTTCACGCTGGATAGTCGCCTCATCGAGTTCTGCATCGGTCAGCGGAATAGTCAGTATATCGTCGAGGGCGGCGCGCTGACGATCGCGTAACTCGCACTGTCGCGCCGCGACATCGATCTGGTGATAGTGGATGGCGTGCAGGGTGGCGGCGGTGGGAGAGGGGACCCAGGCAGTATTGGCGCCGGCCCGGGGATGGGCTGATTTTTGCTCCATCATCGCGGCCATCAGGTCTGGCATGGCCCACATGCCCTTGCCGATCTGGGCTTTACCCTGTAATCCACAGAGCAGGCCAGTGTCGACGTTCCAGTCCTCATAGGCCTTGATCCAGGGCTGCTCCTTCATGGCGCCTTTGGCGATCATCGGGCCCGCTTCCATACTGGTGTGAATTTCATCGCCGGTGCGATCGAGGAAGCCGGTGTTAATGAATGCCACTCGCTCGGCGGCCACCCGTATGCATTCCATGAGATTGATGGTAGTGCGGCGCTCCTCATCCATGATGCCGAGCTTGATGGTATTGCGTGGTATACCCAGCATGTCTTCGATGCGTGAGAACAGCTCGCAGCTAAAGGCCACTTCCTCCGGGCCGTGCATCTTTGGTTTTACGATGTACACACTGCCGGTGCGTGAGTTGGGCAGAGGCTTGTCGACACACAGGTCGTGCATGGCAATGACGCTGGTGAAGACCCCGTCGAGGATACCCTCGGGAACTGCCTCGCCCCGGCTGTCGAGAATGGCGTCGCTGGTCATCAGGTGGCCGACATTGCGTATGAACAACAGGCTGCGCCCGTGCAGGCTGAGTTCGCCGCCGTCCAGGGCGGTATAGCTGCGGTCCGGGTTGAGACGGCGCTGGATTGTCTCGCCACCTTTTTCCAGGCTCTCACTGAGGTCGCCCTTCATCAGCCCCAGCCAGTTGCGGTAAACCAGGACCTTGTCGGCGGCGTCGACAGCCGCTATGGAATCTTCACAATCCGCGATGGTGGTTATTGCAGCCTCGAGGACGACGTCCTTGACCCCGGCGAGGTCGGTTTTCCCGATCGGGCTGTAATGGTCAATCTGGATCTCAATATGCAGGCCATGGTGGCGCAACAGTATGCAAGACGGCGCGGCTGCATCGCCACAGTAAGCGAGCAGCAGGCTGCGATCACTGAGCTCGCTGACAGTGCCATCCTGCAGGGTTACCAGCAGGCGTTGGTCAACAATGCGATAGGCACTGGCCTGGGCGTGGCTGCCTTTTTCCAGGGGCACGGCCTGGTCGAGGAAGGCCCGGGCGTAGGCGATGACCTTGTCACCGCGCACGGGATTATAGGCGGATGTCTTCTCCGCGCCATCGCTCTCATCGATAACATCGGTGCCGTAGAGCGCGTCGTAGAGGCTGCCCCAGCGGGCATTGGCGGCGTTGAGTGCGTAGCGCGCATTCATCACCGGTACCACCAGTTGTGGTCCGGCAATCTGTGCAACTTCTTCGTCCACGTTCTCGGTGGTGATGGCGAAGCCCTCACCCTCGGGCAGGAGATAGCCGATCTCCTGCAGAAAAGCGCGGTAGGCCTCTCGGTCGTACTCCACTCCCGGCTGCTGGCGATGCCAGTCGTCGATTTGTTGTTGCAGAGTCTCGCGTTTTGCCAGCAGCTCGCGATTGCGCGGCGTCAGCTCGGTCAGTATTTGCTCCAGGCCCTGCCAGAAGGATTCGGCAGTCACGCCAGTGCCAGGCAGGATCTCGGCTTCCAGCAGTTGCTGTAATTCGCTGGCGACCTGCAGGCCGCCGATTTGGATTCGTTTGCTCATCATAGTGTCCCGTGCGCCGTCGTCGACCCTCTCGATTCAGGGAGCTAAGTGTAAAAAGCGGTGTAAGATTTAGCTAATTTATCGTTTTTATCATCACTATAAGCCAGATGAATTAAGTCGGCGGCCGAATCAGTGCTCCCAGCTGACCTCGCGGCCGGTTTCCACGATTAATTTGCGCAACCAGCGGTTGGCCGGATTGTGCTGCAACAGCGGGCTCCAGGCCATCTTCAGTTCCAGCGGCGGAATCTCCAGCGGCGGCGTCTTGATGACGAGCCGGGGGTTGTCGTGCTGTAACTCGGCGGCCAGGCTCGGCAGGGTGACCACCAGGTCGTTCTGTTCCGCCAGTATCATTGCCGCCTGGTAATGCCGGGTGAATACGGCGATATTACGTTTCTTGCCCAGCTTGGCAATGGCGGCATCGACCCACCCCAGTCGCTGAACATCCTTTGGGTCCACGCCGACACCCACGCCCATACCAGTTTTACTGACCCAGATATGATGGGCATCCAGGTAGCTGTCCAGGTTGAAATTCTTCAACAACGGGTTGTTGGCGCTGAGCAAGCAGGAGAAGGTGTCGGTCCAGACGGTAATCTGGTGGAAGGACTGGGGTATTGAATCGAAGCGGTTGATGACCATGTCGACTTTGCCCCGCTCCACGTCCAGGAAGCTGACATCACTGGGTGTCATGATGTCGAGGCTGATAGCCGGTGCCTGCTTGCGCAATTTGAACAATAGCGAGGGCAGCAGGGTGGATTCTGCATAATCACTGGCCATAATGCGAAACACCCGGTCCGCCGTGGCCGGGTCAAATTCCGAGCTCGACTGCAGGGCGTGCTCTACTTGACTGAGAATTTCGCGTATCTGGGGCTCCAGTTCCAGGGCCCGTTCCGTGGGGGTCATGCCCTCGCTCGTCCTCACCAGCAGGGGGTCGTCGAACAGGTTTCGCAGGCGTCGCAGTCCGTTGCTCATGGCAGGCTGGCTCAGGTTCAGCCGGTTGGCGGCCTGGGTGACATTGCGCTCTCGCAATAACACATCCAGGTAGACCAGCAGGTTCAGGTCGACGCGATTTATATTCATCATTTGAATGCCGGGAATAGTATGTATTAACTGGATAAATTATCATGCCCTGCCTAAAATCGCCAAACTCACACGCCATGACTGGGAGGATGCACCATGAGCACATACAGAGCGCCGGTAGAAGACATGACGTTCGTCATTGATGAACTGTGTCAGATCGAGACGGAACTGGGTGCCATGGAGGCATTTGCCGAGTCGGGAGTAGGTGAGGAGCTGACCACAGCACTGCTGGATGAGTCAGCGAGAATCAACAACGAAGTTATCGCTCCGCTACGGCGGGTGGGAGATGAACATCACTCGGTCTGCAAGGACCGGCGTGTAGAGTTGGCGCCGGGCTACGCCGACGGGCTGCGACAACTGGGTGCCGGAGGCTGGTTCGGCATTTCGGCGCCGGTGGAATTCGGCGGTCAGGGACTGCCTGAGATCTATACCACCGCTGCCTGTGAGATGTGGAACAGTGCCGACATGGCCCTGGCCCTGGCGCCGATCCTGTCGCTGGGGGCGGCGCTGGCTATCGCCACTCACGGCAGCGAACAACAGAAGCACCAGTACCTGGAGAAGATGTACAGCGGTGAGTGGATGGGCACCATGAACCTGACCGAATCCAGTGCCGGCTCCGACCTGGGAGCGATGAAATCCAGGGCGGTGCCTGAGGGCGACCACTACCGCATCTCGGGGCAGAAGATTTTTATCACCTGGGGCGACCATGATGCCACCGACAATATCGTGCACCTGGTGCTGGCCAAGTTGCCGGATGCTCCCGCCGGCAGCAAGGGCATATCCCTGTTTATCGTACCCAAGTTTCTTCTCAATGAAGATGGCAGCCCGGGTGAGCGCAATGATGCCTACCCGGTTTCAACTGAGCACAAGCTGGGTATCCATGGCAGCCCGACTTGCGTAATGGCCTTTGGCGATAATGAGGGCGCGATTGGCTACCTGCTGGGGAAAGAGAACGAAGGTCTGCGCTGTATGTTCACCATGATGAACGAGGCGCGTCTGAAAATTGGCCTGCAGGGGCTGAGCATTGGCGAAGCCGCGTACCAGCAAGCCGTGGCCTATGCCAGGGAGCGCGTGCAGGGTGGTGTGGCCATTATTCAACACGCCGACGTGAAACGAATGCTACTGACAATGCGCTGCTGTAACGAGGCCATGCGGGCGTTTGCCTATACAGAGACCGTTACCCTGGACCGCGCCCATCACCTCAAGGATGCCGCTCAGCAGGCGCGCGTCGATTTGATGATACCGGTTATCAAGGGCTGGTTGACGGAAATGGGTGAGGAATTGGCATCCCTGGGTGTGCAAGTGCACGGTGGCATGGGCTATATCGAGGAAACCGGCGCCGCCCAGTATTTGCGCGATGTGCGTATCTCCGGTATCTACGAGGGCACCAATGGTATCCAGGCTCAGGATCTGGTGGTGCGCAAACTGGGGCGGGACGGCGGTGCAGCCATGGAGGCATTGCTGGCTGAGGTAGATGTGACGGTCGCGGCCTGTGCCGAGCGCAGCGGGGCTGAATTGACGGTGATAGCAGAGGCGCTGCAAAGTGCGCTCATTGAATTGCGCGAGACCACTGCGCTGCTGCTGGAGCAGCTCGCGGGTAACCGGGAAGCGGCTCTGGCCGGTGCTTTTGATTACATGATGCAGGTAGGCTATGTGATGGGCGGCTGGCATCTTGCGCGCTCGGCCCTGGTGGCGGATGCACGCCAGCGCGCCGGCGCAGATAATCCCTTCTACCCACGCAAACTCGTCAGCGCCCGCTTTTACGTGGAGAACCTGCTGCCCCGGGCCCGCGGTTGTGCCCAGGTGATTCGCAATGGCAGCGCCGCGCTGCTGGATTACGCCGAGGACTGGCTGTGAGTGATTTGCCGTCGACCGCGGATATTGCGGATGAATTCCCGGCTGAGGTGCGGGCGCTGGAACTGGACTTGCGCAGTTTCGGTGGGCTCACTCGGTTCAGCGGCGCAGCCGTTACCATCAAGTGTCATGAGGACAATTCCCTGCTCAGAGAGCTGGTGGCGACACCGGGGGAGGGCAGGGTGATCGTGGTCGACGGTGGCGGTTCCCGGCGCCGTGCCCTGCTAGGCGATATGCTGGCTGAAAAAGCCGCAGCCAATGGCTGGGCCGGGCTGGTGATCCACGGTGTGATCCGCGACGTGGATCAGCTCGCAGCAATCAGGCTCGGTGTACAGGCGCTGGGTACGATACCGCTGAAGACGGAAAAACTGGGGGTGGGGCGGCGCGATATACCACTGAGTATTGGTGGTGCCACTATTCACCCTGGCGACTTTATCTACGCCGACAATAACGGTGTATTGGTGTCACGTCGCAGGCTGCTATAGCAATCTCATGGAGAGATCGAGGGCGATCGCATCCTTGGTCAGGGCGCCAATGGAAATATAGTCGACACCGGTCTCCGCCACCGCTCTCAGGCTCTCCCCGGTAATTCCACCCGAGGCTTCCAGTTCAGACTTGCCGCGGTTGCGTTGCACCGCCGCGCGCAAATCTTCGGTGCTGAAGTTGTCCAGCATTACCCGGTCGGCTTCGGCTATTAACGCCTGTTCCAGTTCCGCCAGGGATTCCACCTCCACTTCCACCGGCTTCCCCGGCACCTGCTGGCGGGCAGTTGCGACCGCGGCGGCAATAGATCCGCAGGCCTGTATATGGTTCTCCTTGATCAGGAAAGCGTCGAACAGGCCGATGCGATGATTGTGGCAGCCGCCACAGGTCACGGCGTATTTCTGGGCAGTGCGAAGCCCCGGGATAGTCTTGCGAGTGTCCAGCAGGCGCACACCCGTGCCCGCTACCAGGTCGGCATATTTGCGACAGCGGGTGGCGGTGCCGGACAACAATTGCAGGAAATTGAGTGCTGCGCGTTCACCCGTCAGCAGGCTGCGGGCTTTGCCCGCCAGTTCGAACAGCAGTGTATCCGCGGCCACCTGGTCCCCGTCAGCGACATGCCAGCGCAGCTTCACCTTCTCATCGATCTGGCGGAAGACTTGATCTACCCATGCCGTGCCGCAGATGACGCCGGCTTCGCGACAGATAACCCGTGCAGCGGCCGCTGCATCCTGCGGAATCAGTGCCGCGGTGATATCACCGTCACCGATATCTTCCGCCAGGGCGGCGGCGACCTGTTGTTCGATGTCTGTAGGGGCGGGTAATTGCATGTCGGGGCGGTTCAGGATGAAGCCGACAGACTACGGTATTTCTCTGCCCAGTGCGCGTTTTTTCCCTGCCAGGGAGGTGTTTGCTACACTTTCCGCATGAAATCAGGACAGGTTAGCCAGACGGCTTTGAAAGTCGCTGCCAGCATGATCACGCTGAACCAGAAGAGGGGGTGGCAAGAGCGCCTGCCCGAGAGCCTCGCGGCGCTCACCGAACGTCTCATTCTCGCTGCCAATGTTGCCCCTTACAATCCATCCACCTTGCGTTTGGCGAAGCGGCCCTGGGCAGTGCGGATGTCAGAGTTTGGTGAAATGATGCAGCCGGGTACTTTCGCTGGCCTGGGCGAGCGCAAGTTGTTCATGAATGAGCAGGTGCTGAAGGCAATCCATAGGGGTGCAACACAGGTGTTGGTGGTGGGTGCGGGCTTCGACACCCTGTGCCTGCGCCTGGCGCCGCCGTTCCCCGGGGTACGGTTTGTCGAGGTCGATCATCCGGCGACAGCGGCTGCCAAGAGAAAAGGTGTGGAGCAGGAAGGGCAACCCGGCAATATGACCATGATAGCGGTGGACCTGGGCGAGGCGTCACTTTCGTCGGCTCTGGCTGACTGCCAGGACTGGGACCCGGATGCGCAATCGGTCGTGGTGGCGGAGGGTCTGCTGCTCTACCTGTCCGCGGATGCGGTGCTGGCCTTGTTCCGCGAAGTTGATATCAGCACCGGGGCGCATAGCCGGGTTGTATTTTCCCACCTGGTCGATTTCCGTCGACACGGCCTCGCCCGGGCGGTGTTGCGCTGGTATCGCGAGCCCTGGTTGTCATCCTCCCGTCGGCAAAACTTGCCCACTTATGTGGGGCCCGGCTGGGACATTGTTGCCACCGGGGCAGGCCGTCCGCGGCGTGACCTGGAGGGTTTTGCAGTGGCGAAGAAGAGCGCAAACTGAGCATGGCTTTTCCGTTATCATGGGACTTTCAACAGTTATGGGGCCGTGGCATGGGACTGGCGCAGGGCTGGCTGGAAGGGGCGCAACAATGCCCTTCTCCCAACTGCAATGATCGACCGGAGGGAGAGCAGATCAGCCTCCTGGTGATCCACAACATCAGCCTGCCGCCGGGTGAGTTTGGCGGGGCG
>SMVA01328725.1_pt1 | contig 16966 bp, 17 predicted proteins | sample 2456451 | NCBI WGS metagenome assembly SMVA01 (sample SAMN11095933, study PRJNA526329) | marine sediment metagenome | biome: Marine sediment; feature: Surficial sediment; material: Deep marine sediment; isolation source: Hadal surficial sediment | place: Pacific Ocean | collected 2014-05 | depth...
CGCTTCTGGTACAGTTTCGACATGGCGCTGCCCATCGTCGAGCTCAACGCAGAGCACAAGAAACAAATCGCCGAAAACTGGGTGGCGGTCTATTTCTACGTCCACAAGATGCTGGGCTTCGTCCTCGCCTCGTTCCTGGTGGCGGGCCTCTCCGGCCTGACGAAATGAGCGGCGGCGATGAAGAGCCGGACGCCGTTCTGATTTTTCTGAACAACGTCCGGAAAATATCGCCGATCAGTTGCCCGGGACAAGGAGGTCGATCTTGCGCTCGACGAAGGTCGAAATGTGGTAGATTTGCAAGCGGGCGCCGTTCGACACCGCGGCCCTGGAATCGAACAGCAGCGAGCGGGTCGAGTAGCCGTTGTTGAAGAACACGTCGCCGCCGAACAGGATCGAACCGACGATGAGCATGTGAGCAAACACTTTCATAACGATATTCTCGCTTTGGGCCTCTCCCTCGCTTGATAGCGGCATACATCTTCCATTAATTGAATCTGATAAGGGAAAATTGTCTAAAACTGTTCCTAAGCAAAAGGTTAACGGCGTTGATGAAATCCCTAATTGTGCGCCGCCAGACGCGGTTCCGGGGTTTCTTTCGAGATGATTTCCTCTTTATCTTCAGCACCTTCTCCGAAACCGAGGCCTTCAATGCGCCGGCTGCGTTTGGTCACCTTGTCGGCGGAGGTCAGGATCATGTCGATGTCTCTCTGGGCCTGAAAAAAATGTGTCTGCAATTTTCTGACCCGGTCATCGAGCCGGCCGATGTCCTCCATCAGGTGTAAAACTTCACCTTGAATCACGCCGGCCTGCTCGGCCAGGCGCTGGTCGCGCAAGACGGCCTGAATGACCTGGATCGACAGCATCAGCAGCGAGGGCGAGACCATCATGACCCGCGCCTTGTAGGCGCGCTGGACGATGTCGTCGAAATGTTCGTGGATCTCGCCAAAGACGGTTTCGGAGGGCACGAACAGGAAGGCCGTGTCCTGGGTTTCGCCGGGTATCAGATAGCGGTCCTTGATGTCCTTGATGTGCTTGATGACATCGCCGCGGAACTGGGCTTGGGCGCTTTTCAACGCTTCCGGCGAGGACGCCGCCTTGACGGCGTTATAGCCTTCCAGCGGGAATTTGGCGTCGACGACCAGCGGCGGCGCGTCGTTCGGCATGAAGATCAGGCAATCGGGCCGGGTGCCCGATTTCAGCGTCGCCTGGAACGAATAGGCGTTATTGGGCAGGTTGTCGGCGATAATCGTCTCCATGCGGCCCTGGCCAAAAGCGCCGCGCGACTGCTTGTTGCCCAAAATGTTGGACAATGTGGTGACCTGACCGGCAAGGTCGGTGATGTTGCGCTGGGCCGCATCGAGCACGGCGAGGCGCTCATGCAGCTTCTTCAGATTGTCCTGGGTGTGCTTCGTCGCTTCGCCGACCGACTGGCTGAGCCGGTGCCCCATGCCGTCGAGACGATCGGAGACCGCCTTGTTGAGTTCGGCCTGCCGTTCACCGAAAATCTCCGCCATGGTCCGCATGCGGCCGGTCATTTCCGATTGCGCCCGCAACAATGCGCCGACCTGGCTTTCCAGTTCGGCGGCGTGCAAGGCCGCCGCCGCTTCCGCCCGGCGCCGGGCGGGCGCGGAGCGCAACAGCGCGATCGCGGCCAGAACGAGCATCGCCAGCGCCAGGGCGGCCACCGCCAGCACGGCATCGGCCAGGGTCATATTTCGTCCGGCAATGACGGCGATCACGGATTCCATCGTTGCAAGCTAACCGATTCGGCAGCGGCTTATCGCAATTGCCGTCCCCTGGAGCAGTTTTAGCCTTTTCCCGCGCTCACGTTGACGCAAGCGCCGCCAGACCCTATGTCGCGCGCGCAATGGAATTTCTCGATATCATCAAACTTCCCGATCCGGTCCTGCGGAAAAAGAGCGCCGCAATCGAACAGGTCGATGATGATCTGCGCGCGCTGCTCGATGCCATGATGGAGACGATGTACGACGCGCCGGGAATCGGGCTTGCCGGCATTCAGGTCGGCGTGCCGAAACGGATCATCACCATCGATGTCACGCGCGATGAAGGCCCGAGGCAGCCGCTTTACCTGATCAATCCGGAAATCCTCACCCTGTCCGACGATCGCTTGACGTATGAAGAGGGCTGTCTGTCGATACCGGATTATTACGCCGAGATCGAGCGGCCGGCGGGTGCGCGCGTGCGCTATGTCGACTATCATGGCAAGAGCCGAGAGCTGGAAGTCGATGGACTTCTCGCTACCGTCATCCAGCATGAGATCGATCATCTCGATGGCGTGCTGTTCATCGATTATCTGTCAAAGCTGAAGCGCGACCTCGTCATCCGGAAATTCACCAAGGCGGCGCGGCAGGACGAGCGCGACAAGCGCAAGCACGCCGCGTTGTGAGCCTTGCGGCAGGGGGCAGCCGATGACCTTGCGCGTCGTTTTCATGGGCACACCGGACTTTGCCGTGCCTGGTCTCAGGAAAATCGTCGGCCGCGGCCATGACGTCGTTGCGGTTTATACGCAGCCTCCACGGCCGGCCGGACGCGGCATGGCGAAACGACGCTCGCCGGTGCATGAAACGGCGACGAATTTGGCCCTGCTAGTTGTCACCCCCAAAAGCCTGAAAGACCCGGCCGAGCAGGACGTCTTGGCGGCGCTCGGCGCCGATGTTGCCGTCGTCGTCGCCTATGGCCTGATCCTGCCGCAGGCGGTGCTCGACGCGCCACGTCTTGGCTGCCTCAATCTGCATGCCTCGCTGTTGCCGCGCTGGCGCGGCGCGGCGCCAATCCAGCGGGCGGTGATGGCCGGCGACAACGAGACCGGGGTTATGGTGATGCGGATGGAGGCCGGTCTCGATACCGGCCCGGTCTGCATGGCTGAAAAGCTGACGATCGGGCCTGAAGACACGGCCGGTGCGTTGCATGACCGGCTGGCGAGGCTCGGCGCCGATTTGATGGTGCAGGCGCTCGCCGCGCTGGAGCGCGAGCGGCTGGATTGCGAGCCGCAAAGCGCCGATGGCGTGACTTATGCCGCCAAGATCGACAAGGGCGAGGCGCGGATCGATTTTACCCAGGATGCAAGCAAAGTTCACAATCTCATTCGCGGCCTCTCGCCCCTGCCCGGCGCCTGGTGCGACATGGCGATCGGCGGCAGGGGGGAGCGGGTGAAGGTGCTGCGATCGGCGCTGTGCGATCGCTCCGGCGCGCCGGGGGTCCTGCTCGATGACCGGCTGACCGTAGCCTGCGGCGGCGGTGCGGTGCAGCTTCTGGAACTGCAACGCGCCGGCAAAAGGCCGATGAATGCGCAAGCATTTCTCAACGGCCTGCGGGGCGCGCTAAAAATCCGGCTATGATCGCCGCGACGCAAAACAACATCTGACCGCCCATGCCGCGCTACAAGCTGATCATCGAATATGACGGCACGCCGTTCGCCGGCTGGCAACGCCAGGCCAATGGCCGCTCGGTGCAAGAGGCGATCGAGGACGCTGTTGCCGGCTTTTCCGGCGAGCGGGTGACGATCGGCGGCGCCGGGCGCACCGATGCCGGCGTGCATGCGCTGGGCCAGGTCGCCCATGTCGATCTGGCCAGGGACTGGCCGGCCGACACGGTGCGCAAGGCGCTGAACTCTCATCTCAAGCCCGAACCGGTCGCGGTGCTTGCCGCCGAGCTTGCCGGCGATGATTTCGATGCCCGGTTTTCCGCCAAGGCGCGCCATTACCGCTACCGCATCATCAACCGGCAATCGCCGCTGACCATCGATGCCGGCCGGGCCTGGCAGGTCAGGACGCCGCTCGATGCGGGAGCCATGCAGCGGGCGGCGCAGCGCCTCACCGGCAACCACGATTTCACCACCTTTCGCAACGCCGATTGCCAGGCCAAGGGCCCGGTCAAAACGCTCGACCGGCTGATTGTGCGCCGCCAGGGCGAGGAAATCCTCATCGAGGCGTCCGCCCGCTCCTTCCTGCACAGCCAGGTGCGCTCCATTGCCGGCAGCCTGCGCCTTGTCGGCGAGGGCCGCTGGAGCGCCGACGACCTGTCGGACGCGCTTGCGGCAAAGGACCGCAAAGCCTGCGGCCCGGTGGCGCCGGCCGAAGGGCTCTATCTGGTCAAGGTCGAGTATTAGTCCCTTGATTTACCGCGCATTTTTGTCCGAAAACCGGTTCCCGCTTTTGCCGAATCCGCTCTAACCCGCCAGGCGGTCGAAACCCAGTTCGATGACGAAACCGCCGACGATTTCCAGAATAACGACCGGGACGGCCAGGACCGGCGGCACCTGCAAGGCCGTGCGCACAATGATATAGGAGAACCACACGGCAAGGGCGAACAGGCCCAGCAATATAAACGACAGCATGCCGGTCGGCAGTATGCCGAGCGCGTGGAAAAGATGCGGAACGGCAAACAGGCCGGCGATAAGCACTGCCGCCCAGTTGCGGGCGACGATATAGGGTACAAAATGTGTTGCAATGCCCATCGGCCGGGCGAACAGCGCCAGGATTGCCGGAAAGGCCAGCCAGTCGACGATGACCGCGATGAACCGCAGTACCATATAGCCGCCGGTCAGCGCCGCGCCCTCGTGACCCATGTTGGATAGGGCGACGCGCTCGCTGGCCATGGCGATGACCGCAACCGGCAGAATCAGCGCGACGGCGCCGAAAGAGCGCCAGAAACCGTCGATGGTGATATCGAGTTTGCGCAGGCCCTCGACCCGGCCATTCATCACGTCCCAGGCGCCGGACAGGTTGGCCGGAAGATTTGCGAAAAATCCCATCAGGCAGGGAAATAGGCGTCCAGGATCGCTTCGTAAATACGCGTCAGCGAATCTACGTCGGCAAGCGCCACGCATTCGTCGATCTGGTGCATGGTCGCGCCGACCGCGCCGACCTCGATCACCGGGCAGTAATCCTTGATGAAGCGGGCGTCGGAGGTGCCGCCACCGGTGGACAGCGCCGGGGCGATGCCGGTGACCGATTGCATGGCGGCTGAGACCAGATCGATCAGTGCCTCGTCACGGGTGAGAAAGACATCGGAGACGGCCGGCTCGGCGACCAGGCGCCAGCGGATCGGGTCGGCGGCGCCGGGGCGATGGCGGCGGTCTTCAGCGGCAGCGGCGAGGCGCCGCTCGATTTCCACCTGTAGGCTCTCTTGCGTCCAAAGATCGTTGTAGCGGGCGTTGAGGCGGAGGGTAACCCGCGCCGGGATGACGTTCCAGGCGCGATTGCCGGTGTCGATCGAAACCAGCTCCAGGGATGACGGCTCGAAATTATCGGTGCCGGCATCGAGAGGCTCGGCGAGCAGCACATCGGCAAACGTCGCCAGGGAGCGCAGCGGATTGTCGGCCAGATGCGGATAGGCGGCATGACCCTGGCGGCCCTCGATGACGATGGTGGCGGAAAAACTGCCGCGCCGGCCGATCTTGATCTGGTCGCCAAGGGTTTGCCGGCTCGCCGGTTCGCCGACAATAGCGGCGGAAAACTGCTCGCCGCGAGCGACCGCCCAGGACAAAAGCTTGGCCGTGCCGTTGACCGCCGGACCCTCTTCGTCGCCGGTGATCAGAAAAGAAATCCGGCCGCCGAAATCGGTGCCGCGCCGGTGAAGAAACCGCGTTGCGGCACCGATCATCGCCGCAACGCCGCTCTTCATATCGATGGCGCCGCGACCGTAAAGAACGCCTTCGACGATTTCACCGGCAAAGGGAGGGTGCGACCATTGGGTCTCCTCGCCGGGCGGAACGACATCTACATGGCCGGCAAAAACAAGATGCCTGGCGCCATTGCCGGCAGCGGCGAAAAGGTTTTCAACGTCCGGGGTGCCGGTGTCCTGAAAAACCGGCCGCTCGATGGAGAACCCGGCCGCGGCAAGGGCCTTTTCGACGATATCCAGCGCCTGGCCAACGTCCGGCGTGACGCTGGGTGCGCGCACCAGCGCGGCGAGAAGGCTGGAGGGATCACTCCCCGGCATGGCGGACCTGTCCGGACCCAATCACCGGTTGTACCAAAATCTTGCCTGACCGGCGCCAATTCACGTCGTCGCGGCCCCGTAGTCGTTGGCGTCCGCGTCGCCCTCCAGGATGCCCAGTTCGACAATCATCCAGATGGGGCCGATGAGCGGGATCAGAAACACAAACACCCACCAGCCGGGCTTGCCGCGATCGTGGAAGCGTTTGATGTGCAGCGCAAGGCCGCCGACGAACAGGATGATCGCAATGACCAACGGCACAATCCCCTGGTTGCCGATCAAGAAACTTAAGACGAGGGAAACGACAAAGATGAGGAGGAAACCGGTCCACCAATCCTTGCGGGAGATCCGTCCCTCGAAGTTGGTGTAGAGATAAATCCAGTCCATTGTCGCCTCCAGTTTTGCCTGGCGTGACAAATTGGCGTCGGGAATGCCGATCCGTCAACCGCCGATCCGTCAGCCGGGCCGGATATCGGGCGCTTGCCCGAAGCGGTTGGGACGCGGATTGCCCGGCACCAGGCCGATGATCAGCGTGGCAATCACCGACAGGCCGGGAACGAACAGAGCGGCCGCCAACAGGCCGGGCGCGCTGAAATCGTGCAGCCGTTTCACGCCGATCGCAAGATTGGCGATGACGGCGACAAGCATGGCGACGACGACCAGCCCGCCGCCGCGCAGCGACAATGCCCCGGTTTGCGGATCGATGGTGGGCTGCAAGGCGGCACCGAGGACGGTGACGATGAAAAAGAACGCCAGCCAGTAGGCCTGCCGGCTGATACGGCCGCGAAAGCTGAAAAACAGCCATTGATAGGCCCTCAGCAGGTCCGGCGTATTCATTTTCCTGTTATCATCCGCCATCGCAAATCAGTCGCGCAACAATTCGTTGATGGAGGTCTTGGCGCGCGTCTTTTCATCGACGCGCTTGACGATGACGGCACAATACAGGCTCGGGCCCCAGATTTCACCCGGCAGATTCTTGCCGGGCAGCGAACCGGAGACGACGACGGAATAGGGCGGCACTTCGCCGATGTGAATCTCGCCGGTGTTGCGATCGATGATCTTCGTCGATGCGCCGAGATAAACGCCCATCGACAATACCGATCCCTGACGCACGATAACGCCTTCGGCGACTTCGGCGCGGGCGCCGATGAAGCAATTGTCCTCGATGATGACCGGGCCGGCCTGCAGCGGCTCCAGAACGCCGCCAATGCCGGCGCCGCCGGATATGTGGCAGTCCTTGCCGATCTGGGCGCAGGAGCCGATCGTCGCCCAGGTATCGACCATGGTGCCAGTGTCGACATAGGCGCCGAGATTAACGAAGGAGGGCATCAGGACGACGCCAGGGGCGATATAGGCGGAGCGGCGGACAATGCAGTGCGGCACGGCGCGAAAGCCGGCCGAGGTAAATTCGCCAGCGCCCCAGCCATCGAATTTGGAGGGCACCTTGTCCCACCAGACGGCCTCGCCGGGGCCGCCCTCGATGATCCGCATCGGGTTGAGGCGGAAGGACAGGAGAACCGCCTTTTTCAGCCATTGGTTGACGATCCAGTCGCCGTCCTTCTTTTCGGCGACGCGCGCCTTGCCGGCGTCGAGTAGAGCCAGCGCTTCGGCGACAGCATCGCGCACCGGGCCGAGGGTCTCCCCGGTGATGTCGCCACGAGCCTCAAAGGCCGTATCGATCGTCGATTGCAGGCTGGCGAGATCGGTCATGGAGCGGTTTACCCTTGGAATTCGCGCGGACCTTAGTGATTGACCTGCCGCAGTCAATATGGCCGGAGCAATGTGCGGTGGCGCCGGCAGGGGCGCTGCGCTAAACGGGCTGTTATGCCACCCTTCTTTGACCAGACGCGACCTGCCGAGGCGAGCCAGCACAACGGCTTTTCCGGCAATCGGCTCGACCGCCTCAGCGAGGCGCGGGACGAGACCAGCCTGGCCACGGCCGCCGCCGACCCACGGGCGCGCTATCTGCTTTTCGCCGCCGAGCGGGCGTTGATCGCCGTTAACGGGCAGGTGGGCGAAGCGGCGTTCGAGCGGCCGGTGGCGGAGCGGCTCGGCCTCATAGCCGACACCCTGGTGTTGCTCGGCGAGGATGCCGGGGGACCGCGTCTGGCCGGCCTTGTCGATGGGCAGCGCGATCTGCCGGAGACGATCAAGGCGATCGACCTTCGGTCGCTGGCCATTCAAGGTTTGCTGAAAACTGCCGATCTGGGCGCTATCGCGCAGGCCCGCTCGATGCTGGCCTGGCATGGGAGCCACCAATATTGCGCCCGCTGCGGCGCGCCGACGCAAATGTGCGGCGGTGGCGCCAGGCGCGATTGCCCGGCCTGTTCGGCACAGCATTTTCCGCGCGTCGATCCGGTGGCGATCATGCTGGCGATCGAGGGGACACGCTGCGTTCTGGGCCGTCAGGCACGGTTTGCACCGGGCATGTATTCGGCGCTTGCCGGCTTTATCGAACCGGGCGAAACGATCGAGGGCGCGGTGCGGCGCGAGATCAGGGAGGAGGCCGGGATCGACATCGGCCAGGTGCGGTACCATTCCAGCCAGCCGTGGCCATTTGTCTCATCGCTGATGATCGGCTGTCATTGCGAGGCGCTGACGAGGGAACTCAGCCCGGACGAGGGCGAATTGGAGGATTGCCGCTGGTTCGAGCGCGACGAGGTGCGTGCGATGATCGCCGGCAGCCACCGGGACGGGTTGATCGCGCCACCGCAAATGACGATCGCCAGCCAGCTGATCGGCGCATTCGCCGACTGGAACGGCTAGTGTCCAGACGTGCCCGCTATTCGGCCGCCGGCGTCGGCCTGAGATCGCGGTTTTCGACCGGTTCGGCGATGTGGGCGCGGAACGGGCTGGCCGAATAGACGCCGACAATCCTGAGTTCGGCGGAGAAAAAGCCGAGTTCCTCCAGAGCCAGAGCCAGATCGTGATCGTCGGGATGGCCCTCGACATCGGCATAGAACTGGGTGGCGAAAAACTTGCCGCCAAGCTGATAGCTTTCCAGCTTGGTCATGTTGGTGCCGTTGGTGGCAAAGCCGCCAAGGCTTTTGTAAAGGGCGGCCGGAACGTTGCGGACGCGGAAAATGAACGAGGTGATGATCGGACCCTCGCCCTGCTTCGCCCATTCGCCGTCACGGGTAAGAACCACGAAGCGCGTCGTGTTGTGCTCCTCGTCCTCGATATCGGCGGCCAGCACATCGAGCCCGTAGATTTCGGCGGCAAGGGTGGAGGCAATCGCGGCACGAGAGGGATCGCCCAATTCGGCGACATGGCGGGCCGAGCCGGCAGTGTCGGCGGCGACCTCGGCCAAGACGCCCAGTTTGCGGATGATCCGCCGGCATTGGCCAAGCGCGTGGACGTGGCTTTGCACAACCTTCAGGCCGTCCAAAGTCGCGCCCTTGGGCCCAAGCAACTGGTGGCGGATCGGCAGAAAATATTCGCCGATGATCGACATGGTGGAAGCCGGCAAAAGGTGATGGATGTCGGCGACCCGCCCGGCCAGCGAGTTTTCGATCGGGATCATGGCGAGATCGGCCTCGCCGGTTTCGATTGCCTGGAAGCAGTCCTCGAATGTGGCCATCGGAACCGCCTGCATTTGCGGATAGACCTCACCGCAGGCGATATGGGAATTGGCGCCGGGTTCGCCCTGGAACACAATCTTTTTCTTGGTCACGGCAATCGCCCTCTCCTTCACCCGCCAGCATCGGCCGACGCATCGCCCGGCGCGCCTTGCAGGATCTGCCGCGCCCGCTCCAGATCCTGCGCTGTGTCAACGCCCAGCGGCACGGTGTCAACGATCATCGCGTCGATCCGCATGCCCGCTTCCAGCGCGCGCAGCTGTTCCAGGCGCTCGCGCTTTTCCAGAACGCCGCGCGGCAAAGCGACGAATTTTTCCAGGGCGGCGCGGCGAAAGGCGTAAACCCCGATATGGTGATAGAGCGGACCCTCGCCGAAAGGCGCCGTGGCGCGGGTGAAATAAAGCGCCCGCAACCGGTCCTCGCCCACCGGCGTGCCGACAAGCTTGACGACGCCCGGATCGGTTGTTTCGCGCCCATCGACAATTTTTCCCGCAAGGGTCGAAATATCCACAGCCAAATCATTGGCATCGGCAAGAGGGATCAGCGACCGGGCAAGAAGCGCCGGATCGATCGTCGGCAGATCGCCCTGCAAATTGATGATGACGTCGAAATCGGCCGCCGGATCGAATTTGGTCAGCGCTTCATATATGCGGTCCGATCCGCTCAGATGGTCGGCGCGGGTCATCACCACTTGCGCATCGCTGCCGGCAAGCGCTGCGGCGATCTCCGGCGCATCGGTGGCAACGACTACCGGGCCGATACCAGCTTCCAGCGCCCGCTGCGCGACATGGGCGATCATCGGCCGGCCGGCAATCTCGGCGAGCGGCTTGCCGGGCAGCCGTCTTGAGGCCAGGCGCGCTGGTATGAGGACAATCGGCTTCATGGAACGGTCGCTAGAGCAGTTTCGACCAATACGGGGCCATTTGACCGGTTTGCCGCGCTTTCTGGCGAGGCATGTTTGCCGCCGTGGTCCGGCCGACCACAAGGGGAACATAACGACGTCCAGAAAGCGCGGCAAACCGGCCTCCGGTGGGCCAAATCAGCCCATCATCATCGTTGAGCAGCTTGCCCGATACCCGTATCGCGCGGCGCTGCTCGCCTTGCTGAGTGAACTGATTTGACTCCATCAAATGACCCCGTATTGGTCGAAACTGCTCTAGGTTGGCGGCGGACGGGTCGGTGGTGGCAAATTGTCTCGGAGACCGGGCGCTTATACGCCTTGATGCCTCTCGTCAAAAGGGATAGGTGTCCGCCCTGCATTTGATGGTCGCAGAGCGACCCGCAAACTGGGGCGCGGGGCGACCGGTTTTTTCAGGAGATTTGGTCGCATGGATTCCTTTGAATTCAACAAGATCGCCGGTGCAGTGCTTTTTGCAGTTCTTGTCGTGTTCGGTCTCGGCCTTCTGTCCGACTTCATCTTTGAAGGCCGTGAGGCCGAGGCGCCGGGATATATCATCGAGGTCGCGGGCGCCCCTGCCGACGAAGCCCCGATGGCAACGCCGGAAGTAGCGGCCGAAGCGCCTGGGCCAGAGCCCGCGATGGCGGCGCCGGGAACAAGCGCAACTGCAGCTTCCCCGGTTCTGGCCATGATCGGCGACATGGCGGTCGATGACGGCAAGAAGGTCGCCAAGAAATGCATCGCCTGCCATTCCTTCGACGAAGGCGGCAAGAACAAGGTCGGCCCGCCGCTCTGGGGCATATTGAACCGCATGGCCGGCACGGGCGAGGGATTCAGATATTCCGACGCGATGAAATCCTTCGGCGAAAACGGCGGCGTCTGGGATTATGCGGCGCTGGATGGCTTTCTGGTCGATCCGAAGGGCAAAGTCCCGAAAACCAAAATGAGCTTTGCCGGATTGAAGAAGGAAAAGGACCGGGCGGCGATCCTGGCCTATCTGCGGATTTTGGCGGGCAAGCCGGCGCCGCTGCCCTGAATTTGGCATACATGCAAAAACATTGAAAAGCCGGCCTGTTGGCCGGCTTTTTGGCGTTTGGCCATGTTAAATCTTCGTCACGTTGTGCTGATCGGGGTGCATGCGACCTGACAGCGTCCTAATATGATGGAACAATGCCCTCAGACTAAAACGGGCCATCAAACCGGAACGGGAGCGCCGCTACATGATTCGTCCCTTGCGCCAAATCCTGGCCGCCGCCATCGTAGTTCTTCCGATCTCCGGCAGCCTTGCGGCAGACGGCGGCTGGCACTTCGCCACCGCGCTTGTCGGGACACCGAAATATCCGGCGGATTTTGCCTCTTTCGACTATGTCAATCCGGATGCGCCAAAGGGCGGCCTCGTCCGCCTTTCCGATACCGGCACCTTCGATACGCTGAATTTCGTCGTGCCCAAGGGAACGACGCCGTTAGGGCTTGGCCTGATCTACGATACGCTGATGAGCGCGGCGCTTGACGAAATCTCGACGATGTACGGGCTGGTCGCCGAAAAAATGTCGTTTCCGGCCGATTATTCCTCGGTGACCTTCAAATTGCGGCGCCAAGCGAAATGGCATGACGGGCAACCGGTGACACCAGCAGACGTGGTCTGGTCGTTCGAAGTCCTGACCGCCAACAATCCGGCCCAGAAGAAATATTACGAACACGTCACCAAGGCCGAGGTGAGCGGTGAAAACGAGGTGACCTTTACTTTCGACCAGGCAAACAACCGCGAACTGCCCCATATCGTCGGGCAATTGCTGATCCTGCCCAAGCACTGGTGGACCGGGAGCGATGGCGAAGGCAAGGCGCGGGACGTGACGCGCGGCTCGCTGAAGCCGCCGCTCGGATCGGGGCCCTATCGCGTCGGCAAAATCATCCCCGGCAGAACGATCGCCTATGAGCGCGTGCCCGATTATTGGGGCAAGGACCTGCCGGTCAATATCGGCCAGAACAATTTCGACGAAATCCGGTACGAATATTTCCGCGACAACACCGTAGAGTTCGAAGCCTTCAAGGCCGACAAGGTCGATTTCCGCAACGAAAACCAGGCCAAACGCTGGGCCAGCGAATACAACTTCCCGGCGATGAAAAGGCAACAGGTCGTTGTTGAGAAATTCCCCGAGAGGGGCCGCGGCGTCGGCGTCGGTTGGGTCTACAATCTGCGCCGCAACATATTTTCCGACATCCGGGTTCGCCGGGCGCTCAACATGGCGTTCAATTTCGAGGAAGCCAACCGGACGCTTTTCTTCGGGCAATATGAGCGCATCGATTCCTACCATTTCGGTTCCGAACTCCGCTCGACCGGCGTGCCGGAAGGGCTGGAGCTCGCGATCCTGGAAACCGTGAAGGATCAGGTTCCCGCCGCACTCTTCAGCGAGCCATACACGACCCCGAAAGCGGAAACGCCGCAGGCGCATCGCGCCAATCTCCGGGTGGCGATCGGCCTTCTGCGCGAGGCCGGATACGCGCTGGAGGGTTCCCGGATGCGCCACAAGCAAACCGGCGAACCGCTGAAAATGGAATATCTGTTCCTCGCCGGTTCGTCCTTTGAGCGCGTTGGCCTGCGGCTGCAGAGGGACCTTGAGAAAATCGGCGTCGAGGTCACCCTGCGGCCGGTCGATTCGGCGCAATATGAAAATCGCATCCGCGCCCGGGATTTCGATCTTGTCATTTTAGGCTGGGGGCAATCGCTGTCGCCGGGCAACGAACAACTGGAATACTTTGGCTCGAAGGCCGCCGATCTGGACGCCTCGCGCAATTTTGGCGGCATCAAAAATCCCGCCGTCGACACGCTGATCGACCGGATCATTTTCGCCAAGGACCGGAACGAACTGATCGCCGCGACCAGGGCGCTCGACCGGGTGCTGTTGTGGAACGAATATATTCTGCCAACCTGGACGATCCGTGTTGACCGCACGGCCCGTTGGGACCGCTTTGGCCGGCCGCAGACGCTGCCCTATTACAGCGAGCCGGCCTTCCCGACGATCTGGTGGTTGGACGACGATAAAGCCAAGGCCGTGGAGGCGAGAAAATGAACCGCCTGACCCGGCGCACGGCGCTGAAACTGGCGGCCGGCGCGGCGGCGGCGCCGCTTCTCGCCCGCGCAGCTCTGGCCGCGGAACAACGGCACGGCCTGTCGATTTTCGGCGATCTGGGCAAGCCGGCGGATTTTGCCTCTTTCGGCTATGTCAATGTCAACGCGCCAAAGGGTGGCAAGGTGTCGATGCTGGCGCCGAACTGGGGTTTCAACCAGAACCCGCAGACCTTCAACACGCTGAACGGCTATGTGACCAAGGGCGATGCCGCGCCGCGCCAGGAATTGACGCTGGATTCGCTGATGGTCGGCGCCGCCGACGAGCCCGACTCGATCTATGGCCTGGTGGCGCAATCGGTCGCCATTTCCGACGATCGGCTGGAATATACGTTTTTCCTGCGCCAAGGGCCGCGCTTCCATGACGGATCGCCGCTCACCGCCGAAGATGTTGTCTGGTCGATCAACACGCTGAAGGAAAAGGGCCATCCCGATCTGCGGCTGTCGCTGGCCGACGTCGAGGGCGCCGAGGCAACCGATGCGCGCACCGTGATTGTCCGCTTTTCGCAAAAGGCTTCGGCGCAATTGCCGCTGAGCGTTGCCGGATTGCCGATCTTTTCCAAGGCCTGGTGGGCGGACAAGGATTTTGAAGCTTCGACCCTGACCCCCGTTCTCGGCTCCGGCCCTTACAAGGTCGGCCGCTTTGAAGCCGGGCTGTTTATCGAATACGAGCGGGTGGGCGATTATTGGGGCGCCGATCTGCCGGTCCGACGCGGCCATTTCAATTTCGACGTCATCCGCATCGAGTTCTTCCGCGACCGGACGACAGGTTTTGAGGCCTTCAAGAAGGGCAATATCACGCTGCGCGAGGAGTTCACCTCCAAGACCTGGGCGACCGGCTACGATTTTCCCGCCGTCACCGATGGCCGGGTGGTGCAGAAGCTGTTTCCGGCCGAGACGCGGCCGAAGGCGCAGGCCTGGTTTTTCAATTCAAGGCGGAAAAAGTTCGCGGATCTGCGCACCCGCGAGGCGATCGGGCTTGCTTTCGATTTCGAGTGGGTCAACCAGAACCTGTTCTTCGGCGCCTATCAACGCTCCGCCTCGTTCTTCCAGACCTCGACCTATCAGGCCGAGGGCCTGCCCGGTCCGGCGGAACTGGCGCTGCTGGAGCCGCTGCGCGGTGAGATCCCCGACACCGTCTTCGGCGAAGCGGTGACGCCGGTGTCCTCGGACGGGTCGGGCCGCGACCGCAAAAAGCTGCGCCGGGCGGTGGCTCTGCTCACCGAGGCCGGCTGGACCCGCAAGGGCAGCGGCCTGGTCGATGACAAGGGCGAAGCGCTGACAATCGAATTCCTGATCAATGCGCCGATCTTTGAACGGGTGCTCGGAAAATTCGTCGAATCGCTGAAAGCAATCGGCATTACCGCCACGATCCGGCTGGTCGATCCGGCGCAGTTCCAGAGCCGCCTCAACGGCTTTGATTTCGATATTGTCGGGCGGGCCTTTTCGTTTTCGGCAACACCGTTTGAAGCGGCGCGCAACTACTTCCACTCTTCCGCGGCCGAAATCCAAGGCGGGCGCAATATCGCCGGCATCAACAGCCCGGCCGTCGATAAACTGGTCGAGGCCGTTCTGGCGGCAAGGGACCGCGACAGCCACCGGGCGGCGCTTCGGGCGCTCGACCGTGTTGTGCGGGCGGAGCATTACACCATTCCCAACTGGTTTTCGCCGCATCACCGCATGGCCTTCTGGGATCAGTATTCCTGGCCGGAAACAAAACCGGATTATGGCTTTTCGCCGGAAGCGTGGTGGTGGTACGACGAGCAAAAGGCCAAACGAATCGGCAAGGCTGAATAAAGGCAATCATGGCCGCCTATATCGTCCGACGCCTGCTTTTGATGATCCCGACAATCTTCGGGATCATGGCGATCAGCTTTGCCGTCGTGCAGTTCGCGCCCGGCGGCCCGGTGGAACGGGTGATCGCCCAGTTGCAGGGTACCGACATTTCGGCGACGGCGCGGATCGGCGGCTCATCGGGGGGCGATTTCGCCGGAACCGGCGCCAACACGTCCGGCAGCAGCGGCGGCGCCGATTCCATCACCTCCAAATATCGCGGCGCGCAGGGCCTTGATGAGGAATTCATCCGCGCGCTTGAAAAGCAGTTCGGTTTCGACAAGCCGCCCTTGCAGCGCTTTGCGCTGATGCTGTGGAACTATCTGCGCTTCGACTTTGGCGAAAGCTATTTCCGCGACATCGCCGTCCTCGACCTGATCAAGGAAAAACTGCCGGTCTCCATCTCGCTCGGCCTGTGGATGATGCTTCTGTCCTATTCGATTTCGATCCCGCTCGGCATCCGCAAGGCGGTCAAGGACGGCACGCGCTTCGATGTGTGGACGTCGGCCGTGATCGTCGTTGCCTATGCGGTACCGGGGTTCCTGTTCGCCATCTTTCTCATCGTGTTCTTCGCCGGCGGCACGTTTTTCGACTGGTTCCCGCTGCGCGGCCTGACATCGGATAACTGGTCGGAACTTTCCTGGCCGGCGCGCATTGTCGATTATTTCTGGCATTTGGCCCTGCCGCTGATCTCCATGGCGCTGGCCGCCTTCGCCACGACGACGCTTTTGACCAAGAATTCGTTCCTCGATGAAATCCGCAAGCAATATGTGGTGACGGCGCGGGCCAAGGGCCTGTCGGAGCGCGAGGTGCTGTACGGCCACGTCTTCCGCAACGCCATGCTGATCGTCATTTCCGGTTTCCCGGCGGCCTTTATCGGCGCCTTCTTCGCCGGATCGCTGCTGATCGAGACGATCTTCTCGCTCGACGGGCTCGGCCTGCTCGGCTTTGAGAGCGTGATAAACCGCGATTATCCGGTGGTCTTTGCGACGCTCTATATCTTTTCGCTGATGGGACTGGTCGTGCAGCTCGTTTCCGATCTGACCTATATGTGGATCGACCCGCGCATCGATTTTGAAAGCCGCGAGGTCTAGACCCCCGTGGACACCAAAACCACACCGAACAAGCCCGGCCCGCAGGATCTGGAGATTGTCACGGCGCCGCCCGGTGGCGAAATCCCGGCGGGGCAACGCTCGGCGTTCGTTTTATCGCCGATCAATCTTCGCCGCTGGCAGAATTTCAAGGCCAACAGACGCGGCTTCTGGTCGCTGTGGATTTTTTTGGTGCTGTTTTTTCTTACGCTGTTCGCTGAATTCGTCGCCAATGACCGGCCGATCATCGCCTCCTACAAGGGCGAGATCCTGTTGCCCATTTTTTTCGATTATCCGGAGGAAAAATTTGGCGGATTTTTGGCCACGACCGATTACCGCGATCCTTTCGTTCAGGACGAGATCGAAGCCAATGGCTGGCTGGTATGGCCGCCGATCCGCTATTCCTACCGCACGGTGAACAACGAAATCGCCGTACCGGCGCCAGCGCCGCCCTCCTACATGCTGGACAAGGAGATTC
>SMVA01433125.1_pt1 | contig 16960 bp, 12 predicted proteins | sample 2456451 | NCBI WGS metagenome assembly SMVA01 (sample SAMN11095933, study PRJNA526329) | marine sediment metagenome | biome: Marine sediment; feature: Surficial sediment; material: Deep marine sediment; isolation source: Hadal surficial sediment | place: Pacific Ocean | collected 2014-05 | depth...
TTAACGGTTAAAAACCCAGAAAAACTATCCTATGTAACTCAGACTACACTGTCTATGGATGATACTGCAAAAATCATAGAGGCATTACGCGAAAAATTCCCGTCAATTAAAGGTCCGCGAAAAAAGGATATCTGTTACGCCACGCAGAACAGGCAGGATGCAGTAAAGCAACTGGCACTGGAATGTGATTTATTGCTGGTAGTCGGATCGCCGAACAGTTCCAATTCTAATAGATTAAAAGAGCTTGCCGAACGCTTGGGATGTGAATCCCATCTTATCGATAATGTCGATCAGATAAAGCAAGAATGGTTTGAAAACAAATTCCGCTTTGGCATAACCGCTGGTGCGTCTGCCCCAGAGGTTCTGGTACAACAAGTCGTTGATAGGTTGCGATTATATAGTCAGAACAAGCCAGTGGAGATGGCTGGTGTAGAGGAAAATATTGTTTTCAGCATGCCTAAGGATTTACGTCAAATTTGAATTCCCGTCCGTTTTAAAAACCCTCACATTGGTGCGCTGAAACTTTTCCAGCTGAAATGCAGTCTTTATAACTATTGCCGTGAGTGTGACTAGGTTTGGTTCCTTAGATATAAGATAATCGGATAGAGTACCAATCAGGAGAACCCTATGCTGAGGCGGGTAATTAGAAAAACCACATTTGTTGGATTGTTGTCATCAACCCTATTGACTTCGGTTTACGCCGACGATCTGGAAGTGACTGCAATTATAGATAATGTCACTGTGTTTCTGGCTGGGGCCGAGGTGACTCGTGTTGGGACGGTAACAGTGCCAGCCGGCGAGCATCGACTGATAATATCTGATCTGCCGGCCAGGATCGATCCGGCTCGATTGCGACTCACTCTGGGCAATAGTGATATTCGCCTCGGTAACCTGCAACTGGAAGAGCTGCATGAAGGGAATCTGGTAGGCATTGAAGAACAAAGATTACAAGATGAATTAGACGACTTACTTTTCGACCGCCAGGGGATTGCAGACGAAATAGAATCTGCCAATACCCAGTTACGCTTGTTGGATTCGTTAGCCAGCGGAGCTGTAGGGGGACAACAGGCTTCTCTGTCAGGAAGTGAGTTAACAGCATTACTTGAAACCATGGCATCGTCATCCAATCAGGCGCGTCAGGTTATACGAGACGCTAATCTCAGGCTTAGAGATACAGACCGGGTCATCGAGCAGAAGCGCTTCGAATTGTCACAGGTGGCTACACGTCAGCGATCTCAGCAGGTCGTAACGGCGACTGTTGAAGTAGATAACCCGGTGTCGACTGAAGTATCTGTGACTTATCCTGTGAATGGGGCAAGTTGGACCTGGCTCTATGAGGCCAGGTTGGATACCGAGTCCCGTTACCTGGAACTCCAGCGTAAGGTATCAGTAACGCAAACCACCGGAGAGAACTGGGACAACGTTGAAATAAATATCACCACAGCAAGACCGAATCAAAACACACAAACACCTCAGCTTAATACTCTGCTGGTGGATTTATACCGTCCTCCAATAATAAGTTTAGATCGGGCACAAGCCGCTCAATCTGCTGCTGATGTTAACCTCAACTTGGTTTTGGAAGAAGCCGCCACATTCGGTGGTATTGTCAAAAGTTCAGCAAGTGTCATTGCCTCACAGTACCTGGTTAATTTCCAGATTCCGGGCAGGGTGAGTATAGAGGCGAACAGCCAGCCTCAGATATTGCCGATCGATCAGCGGGGTATTGAGGTTGACCTGGTGACTAGAGTAGTGCCTGAGTTGGATTCCAGTGCGTACCTTGAAGCGAGATTTATACTGGAAGATACGGTACCGATGCAAGGGGGTGTCATGCAGTTATACCGCGATGGCGCTTTTATCGGCCGACGTAGGGTTGCCGGGTTTTTACCCCAGGAAGAGGTGAGTTTGCCGTTCGGTCAAGACGAGCGGGTCAGGGTCGAGATCCGGGCAGAGCAACAGGAATCCCGAGAGGGTGGAACATTTCGCCGAAGCGCTGTCGATGATCATCGGGTGCGTTATGAGCTGACCAGTTTTCACGGTCAGCCGATAGAACTGGAAATATTAGCTCGAGTGCCGGTATCGCAAAACCAGGCTATCGAAGTCGAAGCAGGTGATGAAGCTACTCCCTATGATGAAGAAAATCTCGAGGGTAATCGTGGTGTTGTATTGTGGCGTCGTCAGGCGCAGCCTAATCAAACCATTGAAATAAAGCATTACTATTCTGTTACTTACCCAAGAGATGACCGATTACAGTACTTGAGTAATTAGCCAGCACGTCTGGACTCTACAGAGGCTCCTGATTTCCCAGTTGGTGTAGAACTTGAAGCTTGTCTTCGAGTGATACCAGTGCGTTTTGCAAGTCCATCTGCTTAGTGCGTTCCTTATCGACGATGACTAGGGGGGCGTTGGCAACAAATTTTTCGTTAGCCAAATTCTTATTGATGGTAGAGAGGCCAGATTGAATCTTGCCTATTTCCTTTTCCAGCCGAGACTGTTCCGCTGCCACATTTATCAGGCCCGCAACTGGTACCAGAATTTCTATTTTCTTGTAGAGTCCAGTGGCAGAAACCGGAGCTTCTTCGGTGCTATCCAGCCATTGAATTGACTCTAGCCTGGCAAGTTTGATGAGATACTGCTTATTGCTTTCCAGCAGTACTTTGTCTTTTTTCAAGCCTTCACGAAGGAACACATTAATTGATTTGGCGTCAGAAATAGCCATCTCCCCGCGGATGTTGCGAATTACTAGGACAATTCCCTTAATCCAATTAATTTCTTCCTCTGCTTGTAAATCTATGACCTCAGCGTCTGGTAAAGGGAAGGGTTGCAGCATGATGCTGGGGCCGCTAATTTGCAGCATTGGTGCAACCTTTTGCCAGATCTCCTCACTGATGTAGGGCATAAAGGGATGAAGTAACCGCAGGCTTTGTTCTAAGGTGTGCAGCAAAGTGTGGAGGGTCGATTGAGCCTGTGCTGGATTGGAGTCTTTATCCCATAGCAGTGGCTTGGAAAGCTCAAGATACCAGTCGCAGTATTCATCCCAGAAGAACGAGTGTATTGCCTGTGATACAAGATCAAAGCGGTAATCAGCCATGGCCAGATGCACGTCTTCGATTGTTTTTTGCAGACGGGATATGATCCACCGGTCTGCAACAGAAAGCGGCGAAGTCTCACCAGAGTTGAGATCAATGGACTCCCCCTCCGAATTCATAAATATGTAACGCGCGGCATTCCAGATTTTGTTACAAAAATTGCGATATCCTTCGGTTCGGCCCAGATCAAACTTGATATCCCGCCCTGTTGTTGCAAGAGAGTAAAAGGTAAAGCGCAGAGCATCGGTACCGTAACCGGTAATTCCTTGGGGAAAGGATTCCCTGGTGGCTGTTTCAATTATTTTTGCCAACTGAGGTTGCATTAAGTCACTGGTACGCTTCGTGACCAGTTGTTCCAAGCCAATTCCATCAATGAGATCGATGGGGTCAAGAATATTTCCTTTAGACTTGGACATTTTTTGTCCGTGATCATCCCTGACAAGACCGGTCATATAAACTTTCTTAAATGGGATTTCACCGGTAAATTTCAGGGTCATCATGATCATACGGGCAACCCAGAAAAAGATGATATCAAACCCGGTTACTAACACGTCTGTGGGGTGAAAGGTTTTGAAAAAATCCTTGTCCGCCGGCCAGCCAAGCGTGGAAAATGTCCAAAGTGCGGAAGAAAACCAGGTATCCAGGACGTCTTCGTCTTGAACCAGGTTTACATTCCCTGCCAACCCATGGGCTGTACGGATAGCTGCTTCGTTTTGACCCACATAAATCTTACCTTGGTCATCGTACCAGGCAGGAATGCGGTGCCCCCACCATAGTTGTCGACTTATACACCAGTCCTGAATATCTCGCATCCAGGCGAAATAAGTATTTTCCCAATGCTTGGGAACAAATTGGATATCGCCATCTTCTACCGCCTTAATAGCAGGCTCAGCTAAGGTTTTAACTGCAACATACCATTGGTTCGTCAGGTAAGGCTCAATGACAACACCACTACGATCCCCGCGGGGAATTTTCATTTTGTGGGGTTCTGTTTTATCCAGTAGGCCGAGTTTATCGAGGTCATCAACCACCTTATTACGGGCATCAAATCGATCCATACCCTGATAAGCTTCAGGGGCATTGTCATTGATAGTGGCATCAATGGTCAGTACATTGATCGTTTCCAGATCATGACGCTTGCCTACTTCATAATCGTTGAAGTCATGTGCCGGCGTTATTTTTACACATCCGGTACCGAATTCGGGGTCCACATATTCATCGGCGATAATGGGAATTCGACGATCACACAGTGGCAGTTCAACCCACTTGCCAACAAGTGCTTTATATCGTTCGTCATCCGGGTGTACCGCTACGGCCGTATCACCTAAAAGGGTTTCAGGTCGTGTAGTGGCGATAATGACATGGGAACGGCCGTCAGCCGTGGATTCACCGTCGCACAAGGGATAGCGAAAATGCCACAGAGAACCATTCTCTTCTTCTGATATTACTTCCAGGTCCGAAATCGCTGTATGTAGTGACGGGTCCCAATTAACCAGACGGTTGCCTCGGTAGATCAATCCTTCATCGTAGAGTTGGATAAACACTTTTTCCACTACGGCTGAAAATTGTTCATCCATGGTGAATCGTTCACGGCTCCAGTCCAATGAAGAACCCATGCGGCGCAATTGCTGAGTGATCACGTCACCTGATTCTTGTTTCCATTCCCAGACTTTCTCGACGAATTTTTCACGGCCTAAATCCAGTCGGTTAGTTCCGATTGCATTCAGTTGTCGTTCAACCACCATCTGTGTAGCAATGCCAGCATGATCAGTGCCAATTTGCCACAGGGTTTTGCGGCCCAACATGCGATGGTAACGCGTAAGTGCATCCATGATGGCATGCTGAAAACCATGTCCCATGTGGAGTCTGCCGGTTACATTCGGCGGAGGAATTACAATACAGTAAGAATCACCGTCACCCTGAGGTGCGAAATAGCCATTTTCTTCCCAGGTTTTGTACCAGTGATCTTCAAGTTGTTGGGGTTGGTAGTTCTTGTCCATTAAAACTAAAGGTGCTGAATGAAGAAAGGGCGCAAGTATACATTAACAGGCAGGTATTTGCTGTGAGTTAAAGTTTCAGTGTTTCAATGCTATATCCCTGGTTTTGGTAGTATCGGTAACGCTGTCTGCCCTGTTCACGACCCGTGTCATCAGCGGCTACGATTTCCCTGATATCTTTAAATTCGCTATGCAGATCCCATACTTTGTCAGTCAGGCATATCAGCACTTCGGGGTTAGCTGGAATGTTCACACCGGACCCGAGAGTGATTTTAACGTTGTTTGCAGAAGCCTTTTGTATTTCATCAATGTTTACATGGGGCAAGAAACTTTCCGATTTGAATTGCCATAATAATTCATCAAGACGTTTTGCCTGCTCAGGTGTTGTTGACTGCAAATGAATTCGATGATCCAACTGGCGGGCTTTCTCTACCAGACGACAAGCGAACAGAAAAACCGAATCGGGATCTATTTGCTTAAGCGGGTAAAAAGTAACCGAGGGTTGTTGGCGCATAAACTCAAGCCTTTTGTCGACGTAAATATTCTATCAGCAGCCCAACTGGTCTTCCTGTTGCGGCTTTTTCACTACCGGACTTCCATGCACTACCGGCAATATCCAAGTGGGCCCAGGGAAATTTTTCGGTAAAGCGGGACAGAAAGCAGGCCGCTGTGATCGTGCCAGCCCTTGGACCTCCGATGTTGGCTATGTCGGCAAAATTACTGGCCAGCAAAGGCTGATACTCTTCAAATAACGGAAGTTGCCAGGCTGGATCCATGCTGCTTTGACCACAATCGACCAATGAATCCACCAATTTCTGATTATTTCCAAGTAGAGCCGTTACCACATTGCCAAAAGTAGCCACGGCTGCCCCGGTTAGAGTGGCTATATCTATTACGGCTTTTGGTTTAAATCGCTCTGCATAGGTTAATGCATCACATAAGACCAACCTGCCTTCGGCATCGGTATTTAGTATCTCTATAGTTTTGCCAGACATGCTTGTTACTACGTCCCCGGGCTTGGTTGCCTTGCTTCCTGGCATATTTTCGGCGCTGGGGATTATTCCAATAACATTAATCGGCAATTTCAATTCAGCCACACCGATCATGGTGCCGACGACACTGGCTGCGCCACACATATCAAATTTCATTTCATCCATTGCAGCGCCTGGCTTCAGACTGATGCCTCCAGTATCAAATGTGATTCCCTTGCCAACCAAGACATAGGGTTTACTACCGGTTTTACTGTTTCCCTGGTAGTGCATGATGATTAATTTCGCTTCCTGAGCTGAACCCGCACTTACGGATAATAGCGAGCCCATACCAAGGCGTAGCATTTGTTTTTCACTCAAAACCTGTGTTTTAACCGATTTATAACGAACCGACAGATTGTTGCATTCATTGGCCAAAAAGGTAGGCGTACACACATTGCCTGGAAGATTACCCAGTTCCCGAGCCGTGTTAATGCCTTTTCCAACCGCTTTACCGAGGTTGATAGCCTCGGTTGTTGTCTTCCGGGTTTTACCCGTTGGCAAGTTGATACTAATTGCTTTGAGTGTCGGAGTTTTTTCTTTTTTGCTCTTGGTTCGATCATAACGATAAACACTTTTTTCGCTTTCCTGAACTAGATTACTTACCGCCCATTCGGCATCGCGATCAGTTGCAGTCAAACCAGTAATCAGGAAGTGTGCACTGCTTGCATTTGACTTTAGCAGGGCTTGCAAACAGGCTTTTATTAGTTTTAGGTATTGTTTTGCAACCAGTTTCTTTGGGTCGCCGCAACTTGCCAGCAAGATACGTTTAGCCTTTATTCCTTCCAGTCCGTGAATCATCAGTGTTTCGCCAGGCTTGCCTGACAAGTCACCATTGCGAAGAATTTTACTCATTGCCTTGTTGCAAGCTGAGTCAAGTTTTTTCGCCGATTCATCTGTAAGTGTTTTATTCCAGATCGGGACGATCAAGCAGTCGGTGGTCAGACTGGCAGGAGAAGCAGAGCTGATGGAATATTTCATGGGTTTGTCTTGTGTCCTGTAGGGAAATTGTTGAAGTTTGAAATCGGTCTTAAGAACCGTCAAAATGCCTGTGTAAGGTTTGGGTGATCAATAATCCTAAAGATATTCAGATGCTTAAGCAATAGCCCACAACATGGAGAGCGTTAACTGGAAATTTACTAGGCAGGCCTGCTAAAATCCGCCACACTATCCGTACAAGGTGCTAGGAAAACAGTCATTAGAAAATGTGATTAAAACCGGAGGATTTGGCAAGAATTGTTGAACCATTCAGTGATTGAATTGTCAGAGTTAACGTGGTTTGAATTGCTGGATCATGGTTCCGCGAACAGAGCCATCAGCCACCAGTAAAAGAGCCATCAACTACTAGAAAAAGAGCCATCAACTACTAGAAAAAGAGCCATCAGCCACCGGAAATGGGTCATCATCCTTAATTAAAAGATCTCGAAACTGGATATAAGCCAAAGGCACCGCCCCAGTGCAGCGCCTTTAGATAGAATTACTCACGGAGTCATCATGCAAAGACTAAAAATAAGTGCACCAGAAAAATTAATTTTCGCCATGAAGCACACTGTAGGTATAAGTGAAGTGAATTACGCAAGGCATATGGATAGTGTGGCCATGATAACTCTAATTCACGAAGCAAGATTACAGTTTTTAGCCAGCCTCGGTTTTACAGAATCTAATATTTATGGTCTCGGAATGGTGGTGACAGACCTGGCTATTGATTTTCGCTCAGAATCGTTCGCCAACGACTTACTGGTAATTGAGGTCGGTACAAGCAAGTTTAACAAATATGGCTTTGATATCGGTTTTAAGGTCACCAATAATGCATTGGAAACCGTAGTATGTATCGCTAAAACGGGAGTTGTATTTTTCGATTTTGACAAACATAAACTGGCAGAATTGCCTAAGGTTTTCGAATCCATCCTGAAAAAACCCGCATCACAAGTGGCTTGATACGCTGGAACCCAAGTTCGGGCCTACCTGGCAGGACCGCTAACACCAGTGATCATATTTCGCTATTTAAGTAAGCAAATTCTTCAAGTCATGGTTGCTGTGACCTTAATGTTGCTTGTAGTCGGCCTGATCAATCGGTTTATTCAATACCTGGGTCAAGCAGTTGCCGGAGAAATGGCATCAGATATTCTGTTGCTTTTAATCCTGTACCGGCTTCCTGATTTTCTTATGGTCATCCTACCATTGGCTTTGTTCCTGGGCATTTTGCTAGCCTACGGGCGAATGTATGCTGACAATGAAATGACAGTGCTCATAGCCAGCGGTCTCAGTAAAAACCGACTCTTGCTGCACACTATGGCCACTTCCGGAATAGTAGTCGTATTGGTGGCCTTACTGAGTCTGCAGCTTGCTCCCTGGGGAATAAGAAATACCGAACAACTGAAAATGCGTCAAGATGAACTGACCGAGTTAGATTTGATTGTCGCGGGGCAATTTCAAGCGTTCGGTGACGGTAACCGGGTTACTTATGCTGAACGAATAAGCTCAGATCCTGACGGGAGGCTGTTACAGAATGTCTTTGTTGTGACCAACCAAAACAGTGACTCAGATCAGGCTGGTATAAGGATCACAATAGCCGATTCGGCACGGCCTGAGGTAATAGAAGGTTCAAACGTACGTTTCATGCGCCTGGAAAACGTACTTCAATACCAGGGCATACCTGGTACGGCAAATTTTTCTATTGGACAGTTTGACGTGCAATCAATTCTGTTACCTGAACCGTCTGGTATAGAGGAAATAGAACTAGAAAAGGCACTCCGCACTAGTGAGCTACTCAATTCAAATTCTTCTGAATATCAAGCCGAATTACAATGGCGTATTTCGGCGATCTTAATCATTCCGATAATTACTCTGATTGCTGTACCTCTGAGTAAAGTACAGCCTCGGCAGGGTAGATATAGCAAGCTGGTACCTGCCGCGCTTCTGTATTGTGTGTACTTCATATTGCTGCAAGTATCGAGAGATCAATTGGCAGACGGAAATCTAGCCCCAGCATTGGGTTTATGGTGGGTGCATGGGGTTTTTCTATTGCTTGGTTGGCTGCTTTACCGCGATGGCACGATTGCCAGGCGTAAAAAGGCTGGATTTCAATGACCCGGATTGACCGTCATATTCAAAATACTGTGCTGCTGTCTGTGTTGGTGGTCATGGCTCTGACCGCTAGTGTGGACATGGTGTTTGCTTTGGCCGAAGAACTTGGAGACACCAAAGGGACTTATACTTCTTCGAATGCTCTGATATTTGTATTTCGAACCATGCCCACAAGCATTTATGAATTACTGCCGTACTCCGCATTGGGAGGCGCAATTTGGGGACTTGGAATCTTAGCTTCAAATAACGAACTTGTTGTTATCCAGGCCGCTGGAGTATCAACCTGGCGCATTGTCTGGTCGGTCATGAAACCAACATTGCTGATCATGGCTGGCAGCTTAATCCTGGGAGAGTACATAGCCCCACAACTGGAACAACAAGCACAAAGCGATAAGGCCGTACAGCAAAGCGATGGCGGGTCCATCGGGAGCTCGCAGGGAACCTGGCAAAAGATTGGTAACGAATTTATTCACATCAACGCGATTGTTCCTGGCGGAGAAAACTTGGTAGGGGTCACCCGTTATCGGCTGAATGACAATCGTCAGCTGGTCTCCAACAGTTTCGCTGAGACGGCGCAATATGTGGAAAATGGAAATCAGAGTTACTGGCGATTGTTTAATATTACCGAATCACTAATTGACCCAACTGGGGTAAGAACCCAAAACTATCTTGAAAGGGATTGGTTTGTTGATTTGTCACCCGAGCTACTTAGTGTGTTGCTGGTTGAACCACAGCGCCAGTCAATTTCTGGCCTCTACCGATTTGCCCGTTATTTTGAAAACGAGGGACTTGAGGCCGATAGCTATTACTTGGCTTTCTGGAAAAAGCTGCTCCAACCGCTTTCAACCGCCGCGCTGGTACTGCTGGCTATTTCATTTGTGTTTGGGCCATTAAGGGAAGCCACTATGGGCTACCGGGTAATTATTGCGATCACTATCGGATTAGTCTTTACCATTGTACAAAAACTACTTGAGCCAGCCAGCCTGCTTTATGGGTTTAGTCCAGTAATAGCGGTTCTAGTACCCGTTTTGATTAGTGTTGTTTTGGGTGGTCTGTTACTGCAAAGAATTCGTTGAATTAGGACTAGCGTACTTAGTTGGTAGTCAATTCACCATGACGGTAAATACCTGGCAGCTCCTTAATGCGCGGTTCAGTCGAAGTGTGGATAAATAGACCTGAGATAGTTTTCCGATTACTCTCTACAACAAATCAATCAGATATTCCTTAAGTAATAAAATATTCCCTATGACAGATTCTAGAATTTCTTCGCCAAAAACAGGCAAGCCCTGGTTCGTGATCATCGTATTTTTCCTGGTACATCAATATGTTGCCGCGCAGGAAACAGGTGACCATCAATACACCAGTCAAGCCATCGAGGCAGGTTCGCGGGTGTATGGTCAGCAATGCGCCCTGTGTCATGGGCCGCAGGGAGATACGGTTGACGGCATAGACCTGCGACGTGGTCAATTTCGAAATGCCAGTTCAGACGATGACCTGCGGCGGATTATTTCCCAGGGAGCGGCGGAAGGTCGTATGCCCCCGTTTGTGTTGCGGCAGGAAGAGCTCGATGGCGTTATAGCCTATATCCGTGCCGGTTTTGATCCGGAAGGCATTGCGGTCAAGATTGGCGATCCAACCCGCGGACAGGTATTGTTTGAAGGGAAAGGAGCATGCAATGGCTGTCATCGGGTAAATGGCAGTGGCCCCCGTACGGCACCGGATCTCACAGATATTGGCGTCCTACGGACTCCCGACGCGTTGCAGCGGAGCTTGCTGGATCCGATTTCTGCACTTTTGCCTATTAACAGACCAGTGCGCATAGTGACGCGTAATGAAGAAGTTATTACTGGACGACGTCTCAATGAAGACACTTATACTGTGCAGCTGATCGACTCTCAGGAGCGGTTAAGGTCACTGGTTAAAGCTGACCTGGTAAGGTATGAATTGAGCGCAACACCAACCCATGAACCTACATCGCTTTCCAGCGACGAAGTGGCTGATCTTATTGGTTACCTTTACAGTTTACGAGGCCTTTAATGAAATCTATGAATCGTATAGGTCTAGTACTATCCATTGCAGTTGCGTTATTACTATCCCAGGTTGCAATTTCTCAAGTTTCATTTGAACGTATCCTATCGGCGTCTGAAGAACCCCAGAACTGGCTGACTTACAACGGTGGTTATTCAAGTCAGCGTTATAGTTTATTGGATCAGGTGACGCCTGAGAACGTGGAGAACCTGGAATTACAATGGATATTGCAGAATCAGGTGTTTGGTGCCTGGCAATCTAACCCGATAATTGTTGATGGCATTATGTATGTTACAGAAAGACCAAACAGCGTAATGGCAGTGGATGCTGTAACAGGACGGGTGTTTTGGAAATTTCGTCATACACCCGCTGACAATGCACTGGTGTGTTGTGGTTCTAATAACCGTGGTGTTGCAGTGTTGGATGACCGGGTTTTTATGGGCACCTTGGATGCCCGTCTTATTGCCCTGGACAGAATTAATGGCAAACCCCTCTGGAATGTCGAAGTAGGGGATGTAAACCGGGCATATTCGGTGACCATGGCGCCCCTGGCTGTGAAAGACAAAATCATGGTAGGCGTTGGTGGTGGCGAGTTTGGTATTCGAGGATACGTGGTTGCTTACGATGCGGAAACCGGGGAAGAAGCCTGGAAGACATACACAATTCCAGGACCCGGTGAGCCAAATCACGACTCCTGGGAAGGGGATGATTGGGAGCATGGTGGAGCTCCGGTTTGGGTAACAGGATCATTCGACCCCGAATTGAATCTCACCTATTGGGGCGTTGGGAACCCGGGACCGGACTGGAATGCCGGCCAGCGTCCCGGTGACAATTTATACTCAGACTCTGTTATTGCACTTGATGCCGACACCGGTGAACTTACCTGGTATTTTCAATTCACCCCTAACGATGGTTACGATTATGACTCAGTACAGGTTCCCGTACTGGCCGACATCGACTTCAACGGTGAACCAACTAAAGTCATGATGTGGGCTAACCGTAATGGCTATTTTTATGTATTGGATCGAGTCACCGGAAAATTTTTACTGGGTAAACCCTATGTCAGGGTGAATTGGTCAAGTGGACTGGACGAAAATGGCAGGCCAATTCCTACACCTCAGCCTGAGGGAATGCCGACTTATCCGGGGAATCAGGGAGGAACTAACTGGTATCCACCTTCCTTCAGTCCAAGAACAGGGCTGTTCTATTTCAGTGCCTGGAAAGATTACGCAACGATTTATCGCGCAGAAGAATCCGAATATGAGCCTGGTCGAGCATTTTTGGGTGGTGGTTTTTCTGTTCTAGCCCCTGTGCCAGGTGCTCCGACGATAGGAATTGGTCGTACCAATCCCATTAATAATTGGACAGATGAAGTCGGTCATGCCTCACTAAAAGCCATGGATCCGGAGACAGGGGAAGCCGTTTGGGAATACGATCAATTCGACGTCAGCGACAGTGGAATGCTAACTACGGCATCTGATTTGCTTTTTACAGGTGGACGGGAAGGGTATTTCCACGGTATTGACGCCAGAAACGGCGAGTTATTGTGGAAAGTTAATCTAGGCGGTCAAATAGTCATGGCCCCGGTTACCTACATGGTGGATGGTGTGCAATATGTTACGGTAATTTCAGGAAATGCTATGGCAACATTCGCATTAGGTGACTAAGTAAAAGTAGAACTTATGCACCGCCATAGAAAGAAGTAACCGTTCTACTAATTGAAGGTTTTATTCAAAGGTTAGTGAAACCATTAGTCCCAGCGCGGGAACCCGCAGTGGCATTACAATAATGAGCTCGCCGCGTGGTTACATTAGCAATAGTAAACCACAGCTACCAGACCCTATGGTGTGACTGTTACTCGCTGATAAACATTGGTCCAGCAACATTGAGCGCCCGGTGAACTATCCGGGGCTCGGAAGTTTTCAACCAAGGTTCGAACCAGATATTCCCCCGGTTCCGAGAATGTGGCGTAGAGTTTAGCAATCCCAAAACCCTCGGCAAGTCGAACAATGTTCGCATCTGCACCGATATTTACTTCGTCATCATCTTCATCAGCTTCACTTTCAGCAACGACGGTAGACTCGTGCCTGGTAAATTCAATACTCCCGGTACCTTGATGTTTAAACCATTGAAGAGAGACCGGTAGCGGCTCACCAAAACGCGGGTCTGACGCATCACGTACCGATGGATCCCTTGCATTGATAGTGAGTACGACGGGAGTCCCGGCCCTGACGGGATTAGGAAAGTCTTCCACGTGAGCTTGTAACCCTGCCGCCTGTGGCCCGTTTTCGCCAAAACCTGCGAGGGGTTGAAGAGAGCCCTGTGGACGAGGTCGGATAAAATCCAGTTCGTAGGCTGACGCACTTGCTCTGCCTGGGATCTTCAGTACTTCATCATCACCAGTCTTGAGATACCACCAAACGCTTATGTCTGCTTGTTCTGAAGGTATAGTAATGGTGAAGACGCCCCTGCTACGGCCGGCTGGGAAATGGGTTGGTTGCATGCCATTAAATTCGGCAGGCTCGAGGTAGTTATTCTCGCCTAGAGGAATATCCACGTCTGTCTCGGTATTTCTATTTACGAATCCGTAGGAGATAGTTCTGGAGCCATCTGAATTAGCGATCCAGCCTTCCATCACGGGAATTACCGGGAACCCGTTCGGTGAATTTAGAGTCAGAAATCGAGTGGGTGTCTGAGCGCTGGCAGTTGATACCATGATTACGAGCACCCCTAAGGCAACTCCAATCAGGTTACTTATATTTTTATTCATCGCAATACCCTCCGGAATTTGTTTATACACTGCTTCTTTTGTTCTTCCCCCTCGTGGTTTCTTCGTCAGTAAAGAGTCGTACTGATCTTTAACACAGGCTGCAGGCCTGCTGGCATATATATCAAGTACAACAATATAAAGCTAGGGGACCTTTGAACAAATTTTTGGATAGTGGATTGTTACCAATTTGCTAGACGTCTATCAGTCACAAAAAGGCGTTAATGAAGGTTTTAATTATTTGCTGTAATTGAAATAATGATTACCCTTAAATTTCTTTTCGAACAAGACCTGGTGGCACCGTGATACCCAGGTCGCTATTTCAGTGTTTTTAATTCTTTAGGTAGTAAGATCACCCGGGTTCGGGACAATTTATCATGAAGGGCATCATGATTTTTATCAACCAGTAACCACAGATAGCCTAGTCCGAAAAACAGGAATGTTGGCCAGGCCAAAATAAACCGCAACATAGCCTGCTTGATTGAAATCAGCTTTCCGTCATACTTCTGTACCTTGATGCGCCAAGCCATCATACCCAGGGTCTGGCCGCTTTGGCACCAGAACCAGACATAGAAACTGCTACAACTAAGTACCATTGCTGAAAACAGAACAAGGTCAAGAATAGGGTCAGTTTGTACCTGGCCATTAACCAGTGTATTGGTATCAGGCCCGACCAGTAGTTGCAATAAGAAGCCAAGTAGCATCCATAAAGCACCAATTAGAAATGAGTCGTATAAAAGTGCAGCAAGCCTGCGTAAAAGGCCGGCATTGCGTGGTGCTATATTCAGTGTGGTTGGTGCTTCAGTGTCCAAAAAGTTGCCCTACAACTCCTTAACAGCTTGAATTAATTCACTGGCTGCCTTCTGCCCGTCACCGAACAACATTTTGGTATTGTCGGCAAAAAACAAAGGGTTTTCTACGCCGGAAAATCCGGTACCTCGACCACGTTTGATTACAATGACATTGTCAGAATCCATAGCATCAAGAATGGGCATTCCGTAAAGAGGGCTACTGGTGTCGTTTTTAGCTGAAGGGTTCACGACATCATTAGCGCCGATTACCAATGTCACGGTGGTGTTTTTAAAATCGGCATTAACATCATCCATATCATAAATCATGTCATAAGGAACACCGGCTTCGGTAAAATCTTCGTCACCGTAGCCAGCTAATTCTCCCGCTCCCGATTGAATCTCAACTATTGTTTCTAGTTTTACAAGTCGTTTTACTACGTCCGGTACCAGCGCTACTCGCTGCTCATCTTCGCGAACCTCTGTCGGCACACAGATCTTAATAGGCATGAACCACTCCTGGTGACCAATTGCGGATAAAGCGCGGAGTATATACGGATACGGGGGATAATTGCATTAGGGGATAGGGTTCGCTTGCAAACTGTGACATTTTATTGACGCCAGTCAATTAAGCGGTTTATCGGACGTGCCATTCTCTGTTAGAATCAGCCGCCCTCAAAGTGACAGCAGGCCCGGAGCTCGCTGCTAAGGCGCTTAATTCCATGACCAATTCAGAATCAACTAATCAGGTTAATCCGACATCGGATCGCCACATCCAGATCATGGATACTACCCTGCGCGACGGAGAGCAGACCCAGGGCGTATCATTTGTAGCTAACGAAAAAGTAACCATTGCCAAGGCACTATTACAATCCTTAAAAGTTGATCGTATCGAGGTGGCGTCGGCCTGTGTTTCAGCAGGTGAAAAAAACGCAGTGGCCGAGATTAATCAGTGGGCTGCCAGTGAAGGATACCTGGATCAGGTAGAGGTGCTTGGGTTTGTAGATCATAAGCGCAGCGTAGATTGGATTGTCGAAACTGGCGGTAAAGTAATCAACCTGCTGTCCAAAGGTAGTGAGAAGCATTGTAGAGAACAGTTGGGTAAAAACTTGGAGACCCATGCAGCCGATATCGCCAGGGTCGTAGAATATGCTCAATCACAGAAATTGAGTTGTAATATTTACCTGGAAGATTGGTCCAACGGATTCGTTGATAGTAGAGACTATGTATTTGGTTTACTTAATCTAACGCGTGGATTGGGAATCAAGCATTTCATGCTGCCGGATACCTTGGGTGTTATGGCCCCCGATGAGGTTTATCAAGCTTTACAAATAATGCAGACAGAGTTTTCGGATCTGATTTTTGATTTTCACCCACACAATGATTATGGCCTGGCGACAGCAAATATTCTCGCGGCGGTCAGGTCTGGAATCGATAACATTCATTGCACCATTAACTGTCTCGGCGAACGAGCTGGCAACGCCTCACTAGCTGAAGTAGTAGTGGTGTTGAAGGACAAGATGGGTTTGAACCTTTCTATTGACGAAACAAGAATAGTGATGTTGAGCCGCCTGGTTGAAAATTTTTCCGGGAAATGGATTGCTGCAAACACGCCTGTTGTAGGGGCAGATGTTTTTACCCAGACAGCTGGGATTCATGCGGATGGTGATCTTAAAGGTAATTTATACGTTACCGAATTACGCCCTGAACGTTTCGACCGAAAACGAACCTATGCGCTGGGCAAAATGAGCGGAAAGGCATCGTTGATTAATAATCTTGAAGAGCTCGGAATAAGCCTTTCAGAAGCTGAGCAAGCCAAGGTGCTGGATCGTATAGTCAAGCTTGGTGACTCGAAGCACGTCATCACTGCCGAGGATCTGCCTTTTATTATTGCCGATGTGATGGAAAGCCGCGACGTACACTTTATTACCTTGCAAAACTGTTATATCAGCAGTGGCATGGATGTCGAGAGCACTGCCAGTATCAGGGTTGATATTGAAGGTGTAGATCATCAAAGTTCGGGTTCTGGTAACGGGGGTTTTGCAGCATTTATTAACGCGATTACCAAAATTCTTGAGAAACATGATTTCGAAATGCCGGAACTGATTGATTTCGAAGTACATATACCGCGCGGTGGCAACACCGATGCTTTAACCGAATGTATTATCACCTGGAAAAA
>SMVA01392249.1_pt1 | contig 16957 bp, 15 predicted proteins | sample 2456451 | NCBI WGS metagenome assembly SMVA01 (sample SAMN11095933, study PRJNA526329) | marine sediment metagenome | biome: Marine sediment; feature: Surficial sediment; material: Deep marine sediment; isolation source: Hadal surficial sediment | place: Pacific Ocean | collected 2014-05 | depth...
AAAGATTATCGACGCACAGATTGGAGTGCGCGCCATAGGAAAGACCAACCGATGCCGACGCCCGGGAGATTTCCTCCATGGCCACGATATGAGCCAGATAACCCATTCCCGAACCGCCGTATTCCTCGGGGACGGTGATGCCCAGTAGACCCAGGTCGCCGAGTTTGGGCCACAGGTCCTGGGGAAAGGTATTGCTTTCGTCGATTTCCGCGGCGCGTGGCGCGATTTCTTCGTCTGCGAAACGGCGGACTGTGTCGCGCAGCAGATCGATGTCTTCGTTGATGCTGGGAGGACGCAACATCAGTGGTTGTTATTGTTCTTGCTGCGCCCCTTGAAAGCCCTTGGTCGCCCCCCGTAAGGCAGCTTGATCTTGCCGATGGTTTCAATGCGTTCTTCAGCCATGCGGTCTGCGGCCTTTCCGGTCGTGATGTCGTCGCGTTCAGCAATCTTGAAGATTCGTTTGAGGTTGTAATAGATCGTCCGGGTCATGCGCACCGCGCGTTTCCGGTCGTAACCCTCGAGTTCGATAGAGACATTCATCAGACCGCCAGCGTTGATCGCATAATCCGGTGCATAAAGAATGTCGCGTTTCTTGAGGAGTTCGCCGCATTGTTCTGTAGCCAACTGGTTATTGGCGCTGCCGGCCACCATTTTGAACTTGAAGCGCGGGATCGTCTCCTCGTTGAGGATGGAGCCCAGGGCGGATGGGCAGAAACAATCTGCATCCATATCATAGATGTCTTCGACACCTACCGCCTCGCATTCCAGTTCGTCCACGGCGCGTGCTACGGCTTCTTCGTTGATGTCGGTGACGAACACTTTGGCGCCGTCCTTGCGCAGCAGCTTGCACAACTCGAAACCCACGTGCCCAACGCCCTGTACCGCATAGCTGTACTTGCCCACGTCTTCGTTGCCGAACTTGGTTTCGAGGGAGGCTTTGATGCCCTGATAGGTTCCGTAGGCTGTAAAAGGCGAGGGATCGCCACTGCCACCGTGGGTCTGATGCACGCCCACCACGAAATCGGTTTCCTGAAGAATGTATTCCATGTCGTTCACATCAATACTGACGTCTTCGGCGGTGATGTAACGACCGTTCAACCAGTCCACGGCTCGACCAAAAGCCCGGAACAGGGCTTCGGATTTTTCCGTCTTGGGGTCGCCGATGATCACCGCCTTGCCGCCCCCCAGATTGAGACCGGCTACGGAAGCCTTGTAGGTCATTCCCCGGGACAGCCGCAGCACATCATTGAGGGCTTCTTCCTCGCTTTCGTAGTTCCACATGCGCAATCCACCCAGGGCCGGGCCGAGGGTGGTGTTGTGGATGGCGATGATGGCTTTGAGTCCAGCGTCCTTGTTGTGGCAGAACACCACCTGCTCGTGTTCTGTTTCGTCAATGGTCTCGAAAAGATTCATCCAGAATCCTCCAGTAACTCGTGATGGCGACCGTCGTGGGACGACGCTGAGGCCGTGGTCTTGACCGTCCCGGGTTCGGGTGCCAGCGGCGCGGTGGCGCGTATTCTAATGGAAAAAATCGGGCCACGGCATCTTGACAGGGCCTGGCCCGATCTGGAGAAGCCTGGAACGGGGGCCAAGCCCACGCCGCTTCGCCGACTCAATATTTTTCCAACAAACAATGACTTAGCGTCGAATTCCTGGAAACGAGGCGATAAGAATCTGGCGCCACGGCAGGTGCCGCCTTAAACTACCTTGTTTGACCGGTTTTCGGCCGATGGTCTTTCCGAAACCGGTGTGAGGCAGCAACGGGAGCCCCATTTGAGCACCAGTGTCAGCAGCCGGGTCAAGGAAATACCTGCCAGCGAGAGCCGGACCGAGCAGTTTCCGCCGCGTTTCGTGACGGCGGCCTCCCTGTTCGACGGCCATGACGCAGCCATCAATATCATGCGCCGCCTGATCCAGGACCAGGGGGCGGAGGTGGTCCATCTGGGTCACAACCGCAGCGTCGAGGACGTGGTGCGGGCGGCCCTCCAGGAAGACGCGGACGCCATCGCCCTGAGTTCCTACCAGGGCGGGCATATGGAGTTTTTCCGCTACATGGTGGACATGCTCAAGGAGCGCGGCGCGGCCCATATCCGCGTGTTCGGCGGTGGCGGCGGGACCATCACGCAAGAGGAAATCGCCGAGCTCGAAGCCTACGGCGTGGAAAAGGTTTATCACCCGGATGACGGCATGCGCATGGGCCTGGTGGAGATGATCGAGGACGTCATGACCCGGACGGTTGAGGCGCGGCTTCCCAAGGCCGGGCCGGAGGACATCACCCGGGAGGACGAGAACGCCGTCGCCAAAATGATCTCGGCACTGGAGGCCAATGCCATTCCCGAGAAGGAACTGGGCCGCCTGCGCAAGGAGTGGCAAGCGGCTTCCGGGCGCGTCCCGGTCATCGGCATCACCGGAACCGGCGGCGCCGGCAAGAGCTCGGTGACCGATGAACTCCTGAACCGTTTCCTGGCCTGTTACCCGGACATGCACATCGCCGTACTGGCGGTGGATCCCACTCGAAGGCGCTCGGGTGGCGCGCTGTTGGGTGATCGGATTCGAATGAACAGCCTGCGCAGCTCGCGAATTTTCATGCGGTCCATGGCAACGCGGCGCCAACATCTGGCGACCAGCGTGATCCTCGGGGACAGCATCGAGTTCCTGAAATCGGTGGGTTTCGACCTGGTGATCGTTGAGACTGCTGGTATTGGCCAGAGCGACAGCGAGATCGTGGATCTGGTGGATTTCCCTGTTTATGTCATGACCAGCGACTACGGCGCCGCCAGCCAACTCGAAAAAATCGACATGCTGGATTACGCGGACCTCGTGGTCTTGAACAAGTACGACAAGCGTGGGGCCGAAGATGCCTTGCGTGATGTGCGCAAGCAGTGGAAGCGCAACCACGTGGCTTTCGATACTCCGGATGACGACATCCCCGTTTACCCCACCATCGCAAGCCAGTTCAACGATCCGGGCGTGAACTGGATGTTCTACAACCTCTGCCGCCTGGTTGCGGAGAAAGTAAAGCTGGATGCAGCTCAGTGGACACCGGATATTGATATCAGCGCGAAAGAACCGCGGGCGATGGCGTTGATCCCCGGCAGCCGGATCCGTTATCTGGCCGACATCGCTGAACAGGGACGCGGGATCAAGGCCGATATTATCCGGCAGGCGGACGCGGTCAGCCGCGCCCAGGACTATTTCCAGACGCTGCAGGAGCTGGATGACCCGGAATTGCCAGAGGCACTGTCCCTGTACCAGCTATCCGCGCTGCACGATGACTCGGATCCGACCCGTAAACTGTTGCGTGAACGTTATCAAACAGCAGTTCAGGAACTGTCCAGCGAGGCCGTCCAGTTGCTGAAGGATTGGCCGGCGCGCTCGGCGAGCTATCGGTCCGAGACCTACAGTTACGAGGTCCGTGGCCGCGAGATTGCCGGCGAGAACTTCAACGAGAGCCTGAGTCACATCCGGGTGCCCAAGGTGGCATTGCCGCGTTACCGGGATTGGGGCGATATGCTGGCTTTTCTCATGGCGGAGAATCTGCCCGGGGGTTATCCCTATACCGCTGGCGTGTACCCCTACCGGCGCATGGGTGAAGACCCGGCGCGCATGTTCGCGGGCGAAGGAACTCCGGAAAGGACCAACCGGCGTTTTCACTACCTGTCTCAGGGCCTGAACGCGAACCGGCTCTCCACGGCCTTCGACTCGGTGACTCTTTACGGTGAAAACCCTGATGAACGGCCGGATATCTACGGCAAGATCGGCAACTCCGGTGTATCGATCGCCACGCTGGATGACATGAAGAAACTTTATTCGGGATTCGACCTGTGTGATCCGAAGACTTCCGTGTCAATGACCATCAATGGCCCCGCGCCCATGATCCTGGCCTTCTTCATGAATGCCGCCTGTGATCAACAAGTGGAAAAATTCCTGAAAGATCAGGGCAAGTGGGAAAAAGCACAGAAGACGATCGCCAGGTTGTACAAGGACAAGCAGCGACCGGAATATGCCGGTGACCTGCCGGTCGGCAATGACGGTCTGGGGCTTGGCATGCTCGGTGTAACCGGCGACCAGTTGCTGGACGCCGAGACCTACGAAAAGATCCGAGCCGAAACGCTTTCGGTGGTACGCGGCACCGTACAGGCGGACATCCTCAAGGAAGACCAGGCCCAGAATACCTGTATTTTTTCGACCCAGTTCGCGCTGCAGATGATGGGTGATATCCAGCAGTACTTCATCGACAAACGCGTGCGCAACTATTACAGCGTTTCGGTGAGCGGTTATCACATCGCCGAGGCCGGCGCGAATCCGATCAGTCAGTTGGCCTTTACCTTATCCAACGGACTCACCATCGTCGAGTACTACCTGTCGCGGGGAATGAATATCGATGAATTCGCCCCGAACCTGAGCTTTTTCTTTTCCAACGGGATGGACCCGGAGTACACGGTGATCGGCAGGGTGGCGAGGCGGATCTGGGCGCGGGCCATGCGTGAACGTTACGGCGCATCAGCACGCAGTCAGATGCTGAAGTACCACATTCAGACCTCGGGTCGGAGCCTGCATGCCCAGGAGATCCAGTTCAACGATATCCGGACTACGCTGCAGGCACTGTATGCGATCTTTGACAACTGCAACAGTCTGCACACCAACGCTTACGATGAAGCGATCACGACGCCCACGGAAGAATCCGTGCGTCGCGCGGTAGCGATTCAACACATCATCAACCAGGAAATGGGGCTCAACAAGACCGAGAATCCCTGGCAGGGTTCCTTCATCGTGGACGAGCTCACCGACCTGGTGGAAGAAGCCGTGTACGGTGAGTTCGAGCGCATCTCGGAGCGTGGCGGCGTGCTGGGCGCGATGGATACGATGTACCAGCGTGGCAAGATCCAGGACGAGAGCCTCTATTACGAGTCGAAGAAACATGACGGAAGTCTGCCTATTGTCGGCGTCAACACTTTCGTGCCCAAAAAGGGCGAGGAAGAGGCGCCGGCAGAAATACAGCTGATGAGGTCAACCGAGGAAGAAAAAAGCTGGCAAATCGAGAGTCTGCGACGCTTCCAGGAAAATCACGCTGCTGATGCGCCGGCGGCTCTGGAGGAATTACGGGCGGTCGCGCGCAGCCGGGAAAACATCTTCGAGGAGCTGATGGAAGTCGCGAAACACGCATCGCTGGGGCAGATCTCCCACGCCCTGTACGAAGTCGGCGGGGAATACCGCAGGAACATGTAACTACTGCAGGGAGGGCACATGAGAGCCTTGTTCACTATCGTTTTTGGTTTGTTGCTGGCGGGTTCCGCGGGAATCGTGGATGCGCAGCGCAACGAGACTTGCAGAAGTGTCAGAGCGTCCCTCAGCGTATCCGCCATGAAACCGGTCAATCCCGGTCACATGCTGGATGTGCAATACAGCATCTCGAGCAATGACTCCAGCCGTGACAACCGCTGGGGAACCATGCAGGTGGAAGTGGACGTGGTCTTCAGGGACGGGGAACGGCGACGGACAAACCTGGCCGCCCCCCGGGTGGAATGGGGCAGCTTCACCATCCAGTGTTTTGTTTCGGGACAGAACCGCGAGATTCGCAGTCTCCGGGTGATCAAAACGACTTGCCCCGCCAGCCCCTCAGGCCATCGTTGCCTGGCGGGCGTCGGCTAAAAACGGTGACAGTACACTTAACCCCAATGAGGTGTACTGTCACCGAAACTCGAGTTAAGTGTACTGTCACCGATTATTGAGGAAGGTTTCGATGTGTCCGGCGACTTCCGCCGGGGCTTCCAGTTGCGGGTAGTGGCCGATGCCTGTTAACCAGATCAGTCGGGAATCAGGCAGTTCCCGGTGCAGGCGGTGCGCTATGGCAGGTACAGCCACAGGGTCCGACCTGCCCCATAGAATCAGGGCCGGTGAGGAAAGTTTTTTCAGGGTTGGCAACCATCGGTCGGCGCGACGCAGACGTTCGTTCATGTAACCCGCCAGTTTGGGCATGATCTGCCGGTTGTCCGTCAAGGTCCACCAGTAAGCGTCTATCTCCTCCTTCGAGAGCAACGATCGGTCCGCGAAAACGCTGCGGAATTGGCGTTCGAACAGACGCTTTGATGCAAAGCGGGCCAGCAACGGCCCCAGATATTTCTTTCTCAGCAGGCGCTGGGTAAAAAGTGGCTTGGCCATTTCCATGTAGACGCTGCCGTTGAGAAAAATGACGCGGCGCGTCTTGATCCGCGTGCCACCTTTTTGCATCTGATAGAAAAGTTCGCAGGCGATGCTGCTGCCCATGTCGTGGCAAACCAGATCAAACTCGTCAAAACCTTCCTGTTTCAGGACCTGTTCTGTGATGCGGAACTGGTCAACCAACGAATAGCCGTATTCTGTGGGTTTGTCCGAAAGCCCGTAGCCGGGAAAGTCCAGGCACAGGACCCGGTGGTGGCGGGACAGAATCGGCAAAAGCGTGCGCCAGTCCAGGGAGTGGCTGGGAAACCCATGAAACAGAACCAACGGTGTCCCGGATCCTTCAACGACTCGAAAGATCCCCAGGCCGTCGCAATCCAGCACCCTGCCACGGGCACGCCAGTTCGCCATCAACTGATCCATATTGGGCTAGTTTACGGATTTCGATGGTTTCAATGGTGTCTGACACCATTGAAATCCGTAAACTGTGGGCATGACTGGCGAAGTCAAACGGGAAGAGTTCTTTGCCACGCCCATCTGGAGCCGGCAGATCAACGACCAGGCGCTGAACGAGGAACTGGAACGCGCCATGTACGCGTTGCGCGACGAGGACCCCCTCGGCGTGGCCAAGTCCAACAACATGGGTTGGCAAAGCCGGGACGAACTTCAGAATCGCCCTGAATTCAAGCCGATTCTGGATGTGGTTCTGGAAAGCAGCGAAACCATCCGCGAGGATATGAACATCCCCGTGGAGAACCGTTTTCGCATCGCAACTGCCTGGTGCGGGATAAACCCCACCGGCGCATTCAATATGACCCATACGCATCCCAACACCACGATCAGTGGTGTCTACTACGTGCGCGCACCGAAGAACGGCGGCAACATTCAGTTTGTGGACGCCCGCAGTGCTCATCTCATGACCAAGCAGGGATTTGCCGACCCGGACAAACCCCTGACCTGGGAAGCCGTCACCATGACGCCGGAGACCGGCAAGCTTTTTATGTTTCCCGCCTGGTTGCCGCACAACGTCAAACCCAACCTGGCCCGGCAGGACCGATTGGTGATCAGTTTTAATCTGATCCCGTCCAATTTGTGGAGCGATGCCTGAAGCCAGGGCGCTCGATTTGAAGGGGGCATGGCGATCGGCACTGTGCGCCGGGGGCCCGATCTACTGTATCCTTAGTCTGCAATGCTGACATCGAAGCCGTGGTCTGCAAAAGGACCGCCGCGCCGCCAGGGGTGGCACATGTCGTTTCGTTTTTTTGTTCTTGTTGCGGGCGTTTGCCTCATGGCCCTGTCTTTGCCCGTGGACGCCGTTCGGCCCCGGGGTCTGGTTTCACCAGGGGACCGTCTCTTCGTTGCCGGGCTCGATGCCTACGAGGGCGGGAACCACGACGCTGCTTACCGGTACTTCATGGACGCATCGCTGTGGGGGATCAAGGATGCTCAGTTCAATATCGGGGTCATGTACTACCACGGCCAGGGTACCAGGCAGAGCTATGTCACTGCCTATGCCTGGTTCGCCATCGCCGCTGAACGTGGCAATGACGTGCGCAAATCCCAGATCCGGGACGAGTGCTATTCGATACTGAATGTGGAAGATCAGGCCAGGGCCTTTGATGCGACGATCGAGTTGTTCCGCGAATACGCCGACACCAATACCATCGGGCGCGTGACACACTGGTACCGGAAACAACGTCGCAGTACCGGTTCTCGTGTCGGTTTCAGTGGCGGTGCGCTGACGGTGTTTGCCACGGGACGCAGCGGAGCTACGGTGCCCTACAACGTGGTTCACTGGAACGCGGCGAAATTTGCGGGCAGCCTGACGCTGCCTGAAGGCTTTGTGGAATACGGTGAATTGGAGATCGTGGAAGACGAGGATAACGGGGACGACGATGAGTCTGTCAAAGAAGGGGATCTTGAACAGGAAGAGGATTGAGGATGTCCGGGCAGCGGCTGTGTCTCCTGGCTTTTCTCCTCGGTATCAGTGTTTCGGCGCTTGCGCAGCACCAACCGATTTTCCGGCTCCCGCCCGGTGATCGGCTGTTTCTGGCCGGTCTGGAAGCTTACGAAGGTGGCAGGTACGATACGGCCATGACCTATCTCCAGGACGCGTCGCTGTGGGCCAACAAACCTGCCCAGTTCAACATCGGCGCCATGTATCACAACGGCCAAGGCGTCGAAAAGGACCTCGTGGAAGCCTATGCGTGGTTCGCGTTGTCCGCGGAGCGTTTCGACGATGCCAGGATGAACGAGCTTCGCGATCAGACTCTTGCCCAGTTGACCACTGAAGATCAGGAACGCGCGAAGGTCCGCGAACAGGAACTCCTGTCGGAACATGGTGACGACCGGCGGCTGGCCAAGGTGGCGAAGTGGTTCCGGAATGAGAAACGTGAAGTGACCGGCAGCCGAGTCGGCTTTAGCGGCAGCGCGCTGACGATATACTCCATGAGTGCCAGCGGCCATTGGACCTGGTATTCAGGTACGGAGTACATGAAATACAAAGCGGAGTGGCTATCCCAGTGGGAGCAGCAGTACATCCCCGAGGGTTACACGGAATTTGGCGAACTGCAGTTGCTGGAAGACGAAGTCCTGCCCGGCGATGCCGGAGACGAATTGCCCGGCGGCGAAGACGAACAGCCCTGATTCGCCCCTGGCTCGTCCCCCAGCTCGTCGTGGTCTCAGCGAAACTCAGTGCGGTATCTGAACCGCGCGCAGGCGGACGCGGCCGGGAGGTTCCGGGTCTGTCCAGGCCAACAGCACATCGTCCTCACGAACCGCCATGCGCGGAAAACCGCTGGCCCTGGCGCTGTCAGTTGCTGCCACCGTGACCGCATCCGAAACGGCACCCGCCGGACTCACGCGTTTCAACAAGATAGCCGTGGTGGACTCGGTGTCTTCCAACCAGCTCACCAGCACATCACCCCCCGCCAGTCCCACGATGTGGACTCGCCCCAGCGGCAGGCCGTGATCAATTCGGATGGGAGGCTCGAAGGTGGCGCCGTCGTCATTGGAAAAAGCGACGTTGACCTGCGCCTCATCTTTTGCTGCAGTGAACCACGCCACGGCCACAGCGTTATCGGCTGTCGTTATGGCCGGACCGTTCACTGGGCAGGCGGCGATCGTCCAGTTGTCTTCGTAAAGCGGCACGGGTACCGTCCATTCGTCGCCCGTTACGCGGACCACGCTCACGTCCCGGGTTTCGTCGTCGCCCCGATCCCGGTAGACAACGACCGGGTTTCCGTGGGTCACGGCGACGCCGGTCTGACAGCAATCACAGGCTTTCCCGTCCAGTTCGTTTTCGTTCCTGAGTGAGCCGTCGCGAGCCACGATCGCCGAGCGCAGGGTCATGGGGCCGTCATCGAGCATCCTGCGGCCGTCCAACCACACGGCGCCAAGGTCTGCGTCACCAACGGCATACAAGCTCACGAAACCATGCTCGGTGAGGGTGCCATCCCTGTGCGGTATAACGGGGTCTTCCCAACTCTTGCCGCCGTCCGTTGAACGAACGATGCGTATGCCGTAGGCATAGGTGTCGGGTCCTTCGCGTTCGAGCCAATGGGCTGCCAGATCGCCGTTGGGCAATGCGATGACCGAAGGAAAGTCCGCCCAGTTGACAAACCAGCCCTTTCCGGTTGCCGCGGTCATCGTCTCGCTCCAGGAAGTACCGTCGTGAAAGGCGAAACGCAAGGCGTGCCCGTCCTCCGTGGGCTCCGTCCAGGACAGGATGATGCGCCCGTCCGGGGCGACGCTCATGTTCGGCGTTTCACTGCCATCGGCAAACGCGGGTGTAGAGGCATCGGGTTGGCAACCGGAGATCGCGGCCAGCAAGAACGTAACAAAAAGAAGACCGGTACCGCTTCGATTCTTGCAATTTTGTGATATCACGGTTGAAACTACCTCGAAGTTGATTTTCATCGCGGTCCTGGTTCTCGATGTGGGCCGCTCGCACAGTCGGGGCAAGATGCCGCTCCCACAGTCGCGGCTGGAAAGCCGCTCCTACAAAGCTGCTCCTACACGCGTGGTTCGGATGTCGATTTGACGGATGCTAGCTCATTTGCCGCGGCTGCGGTAGAACAGAATTTCCACCTGTTCGATTGTTGCCAAACCGTCTTCGATAGCATCTTCGATGAGGGGAAGGAAGGCATCGATTTTGTCTCGAGTGTCGACGATCTCGATCAGGATGGGAAGATCCGTGGACAGGCGAAGAATATTGGCGGTGTGCAGATGGCTCTTGGCGCCAAATCCTTCCAAACCACGCAAAACGGTTGCGCCCGCCAGACCCTGCTCACGGGCCTTGCGCACGATCCACTCATACAGCGGGCGCCTTTCGTGGTGATCGTTCTCGCCAATGTAAATGCGCAGCAGTGATCCGCGTTTTTCTTCGTGCATGATTTCTCACCAAAGTCTAGACAGGCTCAAGCCTCCCCAGACGGCGAACAGGCCAAGTATGACCTGCAAGGCGATATTCGTCATCGCCTGCATGTGCGTGGCGTTGCGCGTCAGCGCCATGGTTTCGAACCCGAAAGTCGAAAAGGTGGTAAAGCCACCCAGCAGGCCGATGAGCAGAAACAGCCTGAGTTCGGGCCCGATGACCTGACGTGACTCGGCCAGTCCGGCGAAAAAGCCAATGAGCAGGCATCCAAGCGTGTTCACCGTGAGCGTGCCCCAGGGAAAGGTAGACATGGGAAGCCAACGGTGAACCGCACCGCCCAGCGCGAACCGCAGGATGGCGCCGAGAAAACCGCCGGGCCCAACGTACAGTGCCTGGGCCAGCATGGTGCTCACGGGCGCAGCGTCATGCCCAGGGCCTGTCCCAGCAGCAGGGGGTCGCCGGCGCGGAGGTCATCGCGCCATTCAACGCAGCCGAGCGGAAACAACAGGATTACCGTGGAGCCCATGTTGAACCGGCCCATCTCATCTCCGCGAGCCAGTTCGATGCCCGTGTGGGATTGGGTCACGACTTTCCGGTGGCGGGGCGGTTGCAGTTCGCCCGCCCAGATGGTTTCGATGCTTGATACCAGCATGGCGCCCACCATGATGGAAGCAAAAGGTACATGTGGGGAATCGAAAAGGCATACGAGTCTTTCATTGCGGGCGAACAGTTCGGGAATTTCCCGGACCGTGTAATCAGCGACACCGAACAGGCGGCCCGGTACGTAACGGGTTTCCCGAAGCGAGCCGGCCACGGGCATGTGAACGCGATGATACTGGTGGGGCGCCAGGTAGACGGTGGCAAAGTGTCCGTTCTTGAACTGCGCCGCAAGGGACGCGTCGGTCAGCAGCGCCTCGGCGGTGTAATCCATTCCCTTGGCCTGCAAAATCCGATCACCTTCCAGTATTCCTATTTCGCTGATGGTCCCATCCACTGGTGAGGCCATTGCTCTCGCATCTTCGGGCATCGGGCGCAGGCCGGGGCGCAGCTCACGCGTAAAAAACGCGGCGAAGGTCGGATAGTCCCCGGGCCGGGACAAGACGGCTTCAGAAAGGTCGACACCGGTGAGCAAAACGAATACCCGGATAAAGAGATTCTTGAAAGGCGTCCACCGCACCCTGGCCAGCCAGCCCATCATCCGGGATAACAGGTGTTGAGGGAGAAAAGGCTGAACGAGAATCAGCAGACGTTCGACGACTTCGACCAAACCGTCACCCACCGTCCCAGTGCGCGAGCAACTGCGATAGCTCGGTGGTGATCAACGCCGCGTCATGGGGTGCGGGCAGCACCGCGTGATAGAACAGGTCCGGGTCCACGAGCATGATGGCCGCGGTGTGTCCCACCCCGTAGTCGCCATCGGGCTCCTCCGCTTCCTCGCGAAAATAAGCCACCCCGAATTGCCGGGTGATGGTTTGCAATTGCGCCTCATCGCCGGTAACACCGATAAAGTCCGCATTGAAGTGGCTCGTGTATTGATCCAGGATTTCCCCGCGATCCCGATCAGGGTCGACGGAGACAAACACGACCTGCAGCGCCGGATATTCGGGCGACATCTCCTTGTATATCTCCGCCAGCCTCAGCATGGTCGTGGGGCAGATGTCGGGGCAATGGGTGAACCCGAAAAACATCAGCGTCCAGCGATCGCGAAGCGCATCGACGCCAAAGGACTCGCCGTTGCCTCTTTCCAGCTCAACCGTCACCTCACGGGGTTCAGGGAATACTCTGACGGCGGAAAACTGCGCCGGATCGAAGCCACCCCGGGCAAGGTATGCAGCCAGGGCGAACCCGCCGGCGGCGGCCAGGGCGGCCAGCAGGGTGATGAGGCTGGTGTGGGTTTTTCCGGCCTCGAGGGCCTGTGTTCCGGGTGACATGGCGACATCATATATAAAGAGTTCCGGCAGATGGGAACCGCAGTGGCGGTTGAGGTACCGTGATGGACCATGAACGCGCAAAGCGAATCAGTTCGGGACTGGATCGTCCGGGCTCAGCAGCGCTTCGAAGGGGCCGGGTTGTGTTTCGGTCACGGCACCGACAACGCCGCCGACGAGGCGGCGGGGCTGGTGTTGCAGGGACTTGGTTTGCCGCCGGATCTCCCCGCGGCTGCGTGGGATCGGCGGGTTTCCGGGGAGGAGGCGCAGCGGTTGACGAAAATGGTCGAAACCCGCGTCCGGGACCGGGTGCCGGCTGCCTATCTGAACCGGCGTGCCTGGTTCGCGGGCCTGTCTTTTTATGTGGACGAGCGGGTGCTCGTGCCGCGTTCGCCCATCGCGGAACTCATCGCCGATGAGTTCCGGCCCTGGGTGGTCCCGGGCGCAGCGGAACGCATCCTGGATCTTTGCACGGGCTGTGGTTGCATCGGGATCGCCGTGGCTCATGCCTTTCCGGAGGCCCGGGTGGATCTGGCGGATCTGTCGGAGGATGCCCTGGCGGTGGCGCGGCGCAACGTGGACGACCATGGGCTCAGGCAACGAGTCCGTGTCATCGCGTCGGACCTCTATCAGGCGCTGGGCCAGGAGATGGACAAGAACCGGTACGATCTGATCGTGGCTAATCCACCCTATGTGGGTGCTGCGGAATTGGCGTCGCTTCCCCCGGAGTACGGACACGAGCCGAGTTTCGGTCTGGCTGCCGGTGAAGACGGGCTTGATGTCCTTTTGCCGCTGCTGGCGGGCGCGCCGGATCACATGACCGAAAACGGTATCCTGGTAGTGGAAACAGGCGACACTGGCGAGACGCTCGCGGCGGCATTGCCGGCGCTTCCCTTTCTGTGGCTGGAATTCAGGCACGGCGGTCATGGCGTGTTCCTGTTGCACAAACAGGAACTCATGGATCATGCTGGTGTTGTTGTAGAGTTGATGGAGAAACGGCAGGAACGCGATGGCAGCTAACACCTTTGGAAAATTGTTCGCGATCACAACCTTTGGCGAGAGCCACGGGCCCGCCATCGGCTGTGTCGTCGACGGGTGCCCGCCGGGACTGGAACTGAGCAAAGAAGACATCCAGCATGAACTGGAAAGGCGGCGGCCGGGAAAAAGTCGTCACACCTCGCAACGGCGTGAACTGGATCAGGTGCAGATTCTGTCCGGCGTTTTCGAGGGACGCACCACCGGGACACCGATCGGTTTGCTCATCGAGAACACCGATGTGCGCCCGAAAGACTATTCCAACATCAAGGAACAGTTCCGCCCGGGTCACGCCGACTACACCTATCACCACAAGTATGGTATCCGCGACTATCGGGGTGGTGGCCGTTCATCGGCACGCGAGACCGCCCTGCGGGTGGCTGCCGGCGCCATCGCCAGGAAATACCTGGCGGAAAAACTCGGCGTGAGGATCCGCGGTTATCTGGCCCAGATCGGTGACCTGCGCCTGGAGCCCGTCGATCTGGAAACGGTTGATGACAATCCCTTTTTCTGCCCCGACCCGGCGGCGGTTGAGACGCTGGAGTCGTTTATGGATCAGTTGCGCAAGTCCGGGGATTCGGTGGGCGCCCGGGTCAACGTAATCGCCAGCGGCGTGCCGCCCGGGCTGGGTGAGCCCGTGTATGGAAAACTGGATGCGGAACTGGCCGCGGCGCTCATGAGTATCAATGCCGTCAAGGCCGTGGAAGTCGGTGCGGGCTTTGCGTGTGTCGAACAGAAGGGTACGGAGCACCGGGACGAAATTACACCAGAGGGTTTTCTCAGCAACCACGCCGGCGGGATCCTGGGTGGAATCTCCACGGGTCAGGATGTGATCGTCAGTATGGCTTTCAAACCCACATCCAGTCTGCGGTTGCCCGGACGCACCGTGAATATCCGGGGTGAAGCCGAGGAAATCGTGACCAAGGGCCGGCATGATCCCTGCGTGGGTGTCCGCGCCACGCCGATTGCCGAAGCCATGGTTGCCATCGTGCTCATGGACCAGTATCTGCGACACCGGGCACAGAACGCAGACGTGGGCGTGCAACAACCTCTGATTCCGGGATCAACGGATTCGGGATCAGGGGATTGAGCCCGGTTTTGAACGGAATGAATTCGTGAATGCCTGAAGCAGTCAATGTCGCGGTTGTGGGCGCTACCGGCGCGGTGGGTGAGACGATTATGGCGCTGCTGGAAGAACGCAATTTCCCCTCGACCACCGTCACGCCGTTGGCCAGCAAGCGTACCGCGGGCGAGCGGATCAGGCACCGCGGCAAAGAGCTGCTGGTCCGGAATCTCGAAGACTTCGATTTTGGCGATACCCAACTGGCGCTGTTTACGGCGGGAGCCGCAGTGTCCGATGTGCACGCAGTGCGGGCGGCGGGTGCGGGCTGTGTCGTCGTCGACAACACCTCACGGTTTCGCTACGACGACGACGTGCCGCTGGTAGTGCCGGAGGTCAACCCGGAGGCCCTGGAACAGTACCGGCTGCGCAACATCGCCGCCAATCCCAACTGTACGACGATCCAGATCGTGATGGCGCTCAAACCCATCCATGACGCGGTCGGGCTGGAGCGGATCAACGTGTGTACCTATCAATCAGTCTCCGGGGCCGGCAAACGCGGACTTGAGGAACTGGCGCGCCAGACCGCCACCCTGCTCAACTTCGGCAAAATCGAGCCCCGGGTGTTCCCGCGGCAGATCGCCTTCAACGCGGTGCCCCATATCGATGAGTTCCAGGACAACGGCTATACCCGTGAGGAAATGAAGATCGTCTGGGAGATCCAGAAGATCCTGGGGGCGGATATCCTCGTGAACCCCACGGCGGTGCGGATTCCCGTGTTCTACGGCCACAGTGTTGCTTTGCACGTGGAGACCGCCGAAGCCCTGTCCGCGGCGGATGCCAGGGATCTGCTGGAACGGGCCCCCGGGGTGGAGGTCGTGGATGACCCGAAAAGCCAGGCCTATCCGACCCCCGTGTCCGAGGCCGCCGGCCGGGACCCGGTCTATGTGGGCCGGATTCGGCAGGATATATCGCATCCCAGGGGCCTGAACCTGTGGGTGGTGGCGGACAACCTGAGAAAAGGCGCTGCCTTGAACGCCGTCCAGGTGGCTGAGCGCTTGGTAAAAGACTATTTTTAGCCTATAGTTATCGTCGTCTTATGAGGGAGTTTCTCACTTAAGCCCCGTAAGGTCTTAATTCCCGTATGAGTATCAGGACCTTGCCGAGGATATGCTGGGCCGCAGCATTGTTGTGTCTGGTCCCGGGGACCCTGTTTGCCCTGGGTGTGGGCAACATTCGGGTGCACTCCGGCCTCAACGAACCGTTGCGGGCCGAGTTTCCGCTCATTGCCCGGAATCCTGTCGAACTGGAAAACGCGGAAGTGGCGCTCGCCGCTCGGCAGGACTTTCAGCGCGTTGATCTTGATTACGATCCGGTGTTGAGCCAGCTCGAGTTCGAGGTGGTTCGCAAACCGGATGGTCGAGTCGTCGTGCAGGTAACCACCGTCCACCCCATTCGTGAACCGTTTCTGACATTCCTGGTGGAAGTGAACTGGGAGCGGGGTCGTCTGCTCAGAGAGTATTCCATTTTGCTGGATCCACCGGTGCGCATGGTCACACCGGATCCCGGCCGGGTCGACATTCGACCGGCCGCTCCTTCACCCACGCCGCCACCCGTGACCGAAACGGCGGAAGAAGCGGCGCCGGAGCGACAGGCGGAAACGGCCCGACCGGAGCCGTCGGCACCGCAACCGGCTCAGGAAGCAGCGACCCCCGAACCGGCGCCGGAACGTGTCGCCGAACCGGAACCAACGGCGGAAACAGATTTCGAAACGACGCCGACACCTGCGCCGGTCAGCTACCCGTCGCGGTCCGGTGAGTACGCCGTCGTACGGGGAGACACCCTGTGGCGTATCGCCCATGAGTACCAGTCCGACACCGGGATCAGTATCAACGAGATGATGGTGGCGATCCTGCGCGCCAACCCGAACGCTTTTTTCCAGGACAACGTCAACGCGCTGAGCGCCGGTGAGATCCTGCGTATCCCGTCGAATAACGAGATCCGCAACATCGGCGTACAGGTGGCTTTCGAAGCGGTGCGCGCTCACAACCAGGCGTGGCAGGATTATCGCGCCCGATTGGGCGCTTACCCCCAGACGGTAGTGGAGTCACGCGTCGGTGATGTGCCGCGTACGGCGCCGGCCCGCGTACGTGCGCCCGCTGCCCGCGTGGAGGTTGTCCCGGCAAGGGCAGACAGTGACTCACTGTCTGCGAACCCGGGAACCGAAACGGAAGAAGATCTTCGCCAGGCACTGGCGCTGACGCAGGAACAACTGCTGACCGGCGAACAGGAGGGTGGCGAGTTGCGTTCGCGAGTCTCCGACCTCGAGAGTCAGGTAGACAAGCTCGAACGTCTGGTGGAGCTCAAGGATGCAGAACTCGCTGCGTTCCAGAATCAGCT
>SMVA01116916.1_pt1 | contig 16956 bp, 12 predicted proteins | sample 2456451 | NCBI WGS metagenome assembly SMVA01 (sample SAMN11095933, study PRJNA526329) | marine sediment metagenome | biome: Marine sediment; feature: Surficial sediment; material: Deep marine sediment; isolation source: Hadal surficial sediment | place: Pacific Ocean | collected 2014-05 | depth...
TTAACTCAGCTACTTGCACCCCTCCGGGGTTCCCTCAATCCCTCGGGAGCCTGAAAAGCGGTCTCCCTCGTTCATTCGGTGCGGCGCTTCATTGCTGAGTTAACAGAACCCCCTAATCCAGCGCTTGAAGTGACTATCAAACTTTGTGATAGGCCAACATTTTATTGTCTGTTTACCAATTAAGGCACTATTTTCTGAAGAGTCACAGGCCTCTGAGACGAGACTAGTTCGAAGCTGAATTTAATCGATCTAAACATTGATCCAAAGCAACGAGTGGGACTGTGGTGTAGCGGCAATGATAGACAAGCGCCGAGTGTAGAAAAATGACCGCTGTCAAGGCATTTTTCGCAGAGAAGGCACCCTGGAGGGGCGCGGTCTGCCGCCTAACCACAGTGCCGTTCGAAGACACAGTGATCATCCCTTGACCGCAAGTAATAAGAAAAGGCATCCACATCCTGTTATGTGCACGACATGCCTATCGCGTATGTTACTGAACTAGCGATCTATTTACGCGGATATCCCCGGGTCGGGGTACAAAATTTTCTTAACTGAAAAGATTTTTATCCCACCATCCGTCCTGTTTCCGAAGTGGTTCCGATATTTTATCACTGCTTCTGAGGATTGACGATTTAACTGGCCAAGATAAAAAATTACAAATTAATCTACCGGCTCAAGGCGAAGTAATGCGCCGTTTTCCTCTTCGGTTAACAGGTAAATATATCCATCAGGTCCCTGTTGAACTTCGCGTATCCGTTGTTTTAGTTCGGTCAGCAGTGACTCCCGGCGAATTTCCTGCCCTCGACTGTTAAATACAATACGTTCCAGATGACCTGTTAGTGGTAAGCGACCTTCCATCATCGAACCAACAAACAGATTGCCCTGCCATTGGGGAAAATGTTCACCGGTATAGAAGAGTGTTCCCGATGGCGCGATAGAAGGCCACCAGAGAACTTCGGGATCTTCAAATTCAGCCAGCCACGGTGTATCTGTTACTGGGTCGCCTCGATACTGGCGACTGTAGGAGGCGATAGGCCAACCGTAGTTAGCACCTGCTCGAATAATATTGGCTTCGTCACCACCTTGAGGTCCGTTTTCAGTGGCCCATAACTCACCAGTTTCTGGATGAACCGCCAGACCCAACTGGTTCCGATGCCCCAGGGAATAAATTTCAGGTAAGTAATTACTGTCTCCAATGAAAGGATTGTCGTCCGGAGCTGAACCATCAGGGTTAAGGCGCAGTAATTTGCCGTAATGCGTATCCGGATCCTGGGCATATTCACCAGTGCCGGCTAATACGTACGCACCACCGACACTCATCATCAGTTTACCATCGGGTGTAAACATTATTCTGGAAGCTGCAATTCCGCGATCCAGGCCCTTGGCGGTGAAAATCTCCTCGACACCCACTAGCTGGTTTTCCACCAGCCGACCTCGTGCCAGACTTACTGTCTGCTCTGTTTCTCCTTCATATTGAAACGACTTGGTGTAAGTCAGATAGACAATACTATCGTCATCGGGATGTAACTCGATATCCATGAGTCCAGCACGATCGCTGTCAGAATAAATTTCTGGTACACCAGAAATATCCTGTTCCAACAACTTACCATTCCGGATCACCCTTAGTGTTCCTTTATCCCGTTCCGTAACTAGAATATCGCCATTATCTCTGAAAACCATACCCCAGGGATGATGCAAGCCAGTTACCACTGGGACAACCCTGATTTGCGGGATTTCTGCCGTGCGAATCAACACTGGCGCGGTGGGTGGTGGAGGAGCTGCATTTAAACGGGGAGCTGCAGGGATTTCTGCAACACCAGGTACTTCTGGCGCGGGTGATGTTGATACTTGGGCGCCACTGTATTGTACAAACAGCATTGATGTTAATGTCGTGATTGCAGCTAGTGCCGGTTTAAATCGGCTCATAAAGCCTCCTCGGCGAAATCGTGTTCTTCACTGTTGGATTCGCCTTTTGTTATTGTTGTTGGATTGGTAGAGCTGGCAAACAAGGGTTGCAGAAACACTCTCAGCACCAGCGCAGTTAACAACACCGCAGCCAGTTGACGCCAAAGGGGCCAGGTCTCACCATGTGCCATCAGGTCTAATTGCAATGACCAGCCAAACACAGCAAATAGCTGATTCAACATGAGTCCACAAATGATCGCCGTGAATATAACACCAATCAGATAAGCAACCAGGGAACGGTTTCCCATTTGTTCACGAATAACTCCCATAGTAGCAATGTTAGTAGCTGGGCCGGTAAGCATAAACACCAGGGCGGCTCCCGGGGAAACACCGGCGAACAGCAAGCTGGCGGCAACCGGTGTGGAGGCGGTGGCACAGATATACATGGGCAATCCCACTATCACCATAATTATCATGGCCAGTAAACCGTCACCCCATTGCAGAAAAAACGACTGTGGCACATAGGTTGTAATCACCGTGGCAGCAACCAGACCAATTGCAAGCCACTTGGCTGTATCTGAAATCATTCGCCCATAACCGTAGCTCACGGCTGAAATCAATTTTTCCCTCATCAAAGGTTCGACTGGTTTAGACGTTCTGGAACTACAGCAACTTCCGCTGGACTCTTGTTCAACAATCAGGTTGTCATCCGTATCAAATACTCCAACCAGCACTCCGGCCACTATGGCACTGACCAGGGCAGCAACTGGCCTGACAATAGCGAATACAGGGCCTAGTATGGCGTAGGAATAAGAAATCGAATCAACCCCGGTTTCCGGTGTAGCCACTAAAAAAGCGGCTGTCGCACCTTTAGACGCGCCGGATTTTCGAATCGCTAATGCAGTTGGTATCACGCCACAAGAGCACAGTGGTAACGGAGCCCCGATAAACGCCCCTTTCACCACGGACATGAACCCTGGTGTGGCGAGTTGTTTCTCCACCCAGCTGCTGGGTATGACCTGTTTGATTATCCCGGCCAGCAAATAGCCCACCAATAACCAAGGGGCACTTTCAATAACGAGGTTCCAGAAATTGCCTATCAGTGTCATTACCATGGCTTTTTATACCTTGTGTGTAACAGCCTTGTCACTGCTGTTGCGAAATTCGATTTCATTGTCGTCCAGGGCCTCCATAATGGAACAGTGAGTTGCTTGCTCAGGTCCACCACAGCAACTGGCCAGTAACGTTTCCAGGGTAGTTTTCATGGAAGTCAGTTCCCTTATCTTTTCATTAACTTCTTCTAGCTTATGACTAGTGATATCCGTCACTTCCTGGCAGCTGTGGCTCTCTTTATCCAGTCGAATGGATAACAAAGTAGCTATTTCCTCTAAAGAAAATCCAGTGTTCCGCGCCAACCGTATAAACATTGCCTTGCGCACATCATCTTTGGTATAGAGGCGATAGCCAGCTTCACTGCGATGACTGGCATTGATCAGTCCATTTTTTTCGTAGAAGCGCAGGGTGTGGACTGAAAGGCCTGTTTTATCTGCTGCTTCACTGATTTTTAACATCTTCGTTTCCTGCGATCTAATTTCGTAAAATGCTCGCGTGGTTCTATGGTTTAATCCTCATCAAGCTTAATAATGTTTTGTCTTCGTTCAGCTCAAGGGGTTGGGGCAAACAATTTTTTTCCAGCGATAAAAGGTTTCTGCCCTACCTCCGTCCTTTATCCGCAGTGGCTTCGATGATGGCGCTATCTAATCTGGGAGCATTAGAACATTAGAGTGGAGTCTAAGGTCAAGCTTTTCAATCGTAGACTTGTATTCAGTTGTCTTAAGTGCCTAATATTTGCTGGATCCAGCGGGAAATGTCAGCGATTTGTTCAGGGCAGACGGCGTGTTCCATGGTGTAAGTATGGTATTTCGGGTTAAATCCCAGGCTTTGTAAGGTACTCTGGCTGCGCTGGCCTAATACTTCGGGAACTACGGAATCGTGTAAACCGTGGCTGATCATGATAGGGATTTGTTGATTTGAAGGGCTAGTTGTTATTTTGTCCGCCGTGGCAAAGTAGGTAGAAAGGGCGAGTATTCCCCCGAGTGGTTCGGGGTAGCTCAAGGCGGCGTGGTATGCCACCGCCCCACCTTGAGAAAAACCAGCGAGAATAATACGATGGCTTTCTATACCACGCTCAATCTCTCGATCAACCAAGGCCTGAATAGCATTGGATGATGCAATAAGTTGTTCATCATCTAAATCGCGGTCCACATCAAAACTCAAAATGTCGTACCAGGCAGGCATAACATGGCCATTGTTGATGGAAACCGGAATAGATGGTGCATGGGGAAATACAAATCGTACGCCGTAACTATTGGCAATATTTAATTCTGGTACCAGGGAAGCAAAATCGTTGCCATCGGCGCCCAGGCCGTGGAGCCAGATAATTGCGGCATTCACTGGTGTGTTGGACGGTGTATCGATTTCAATTGCTGGCAATAGACTCATAAAAAGTTTTCAGGTCGTTGCGGTCATGCCGTCCATTTTTGCCAGGCGTTCAATTAACTCTTCAACCCTTGAGCTGTAGCCCCACTCATTGTCATACCAGCTGATTACTTTAACCAAGCGCTTATCAATAACCTGCGTTAACAACGAATCGAAAATGCTGGAATGGGAGTTGCCAATAATGTCACTACTGACTATTGCTTCGGTGCTGTAGGCCAGAATATTTTTTAGCGACCCAGCTGCAGCCTCTGCCATGGCCTTATTGATCTGCTCTACGGTGACATCCACCTCAAGTTCAACGGTCAGATCTACCAGGCTGCCATCGGGGACCGGTACCCGCATAGCAAGCCCATCCAGCTTACCGTCAAGCTCAGGAATTACCAGGCCAATTGCGCGAGCAGCACCGGTTGAAGTGGGGACGATGTTGGTGGCGGCGTTACGGGAGCGGCGTTTGTCCTTGTGCGGCGCATCTATTAGCCGCTGATCCGAAGTATAAGCATGCACAGTCGTCAGAAGACCCCTTTTTATGCCGAAACTCTGGTGTAATACCTTCGCAAGCGGCGCCGCACAATTTGTTGTGCAACTGGCATTACTGATAATCCTACTGTCTTGCTTGACCACATGATCGTTGACTCCTGTCACCAGAGTTGCTTCCAGTGGATCCTTGCAAGGAACTGTGAGTATAAGACGTTTAGCACCAGCGCTCAGATGCTTATTAAGGTCAGCCAGGTGCCTGAATACACCAGTGCTTTCTATAACATAGTCCACTCCCAATTCTTTCCAAGGTAACTTTGCAGGGTCTCTCTCGGACAATACTTCAAACGGATCACCATCGATGGTCATACCCGTCTCAGTGCAGGAAACTTCACCCTGGTAAATACCGTGGGTACTGTCGTATTTAAAGGCATAGGCAAGTTGATCGGCACTGGCAAGGTCATTGATTGCAACAACGTCGTAATGACGATTCTGCTTGGCAATGCGCATGATGATTCTGCCAATTCTGCCAAAACCATTAATGGCGATTTTAGGTACTGCCATGTTTTCCTCCGTGAGTTTTAAATACCGCAAATAATAGTCAAATTGCTAATAAACTATTCTGACCGGGCAAAACCAGTTAATTGTAATCCTTAGTCCCTATCCCTTGACCCCTTCCCTTCTACTCCTACACGCGCTAGTTGAGTGCAAGATTTATTCCTTTCGCCGTGACGAGCTGTTGTGAATTGCATTAAACTCTGGAAACACAAGAAATTAACCATTGCGCTAACTAGTTTAGCAATATCTGTTCTGGGAGTACTCAAACCATGATCAAAATTGTCAATTATCTGTTGAGCAAGGACCGTTCTGGTGCAATGCAATCGCGAACTAACTTTTTCCGACCCGGTACCCTGGTTGTCACTTACCTGTTGCTGCTGGTTTGCTACCTGCCTCAGGCAAGTGCCCAATACGGGCACGATGATCCCGCCTGGGTAACTACCTGGACTACAAGCCCCAGCACGTTGCCGGCAAGTGGACCGGCAACGGACATTCTGAGTAACCAGACTGTTCGCCTGATTACCCAGGCTAGTGTTAGTGGCAGCTATCTGCGTATCCGGTTGTCCAATGTTCATGGTGACCAACCGCTGCACATTGGCAAAATAAGCATTGCCTTACAGGCTGAGGGAGCTGCTATTGTCGAAGGTAGCAATCGTACAATCAGGTTTTCCGGACAGGAAGATATCATCATTCCGATTGGCGCCACGGTTATCAGTGATTCAATCAATTTTTATGTGCCTCAAGTAGGAAACCTGGCACTCAGTCTATACCTGCCCCAAGACAGCGGTTTTATCACAACCCATGCCCTGGCTAATCAGACCAGCTATATTTCTTCTAATGGTGATCAAACTGATAGCACTAGGTTAAGTGTCAAAGAGGAAACATCCGGGTGGCCATTTTTAACAGCAATTGATGTCCTGCCTTCTGAGCAGACAAGTGCAATTGTGGCTCTTGGCGATTCAATCACCGATGGCTGGGGTTCCACTGATAGTGCCAATCAACGGTGGCCGAATCAATTTGCCTACCGTTTGTACCAGGACGACAATATTAAGGATTTTGCGGTTATCAATGCAGGCATCAGTGGTAACCGCGTTACCACCGAAGCCAGCGCCCGCTTCGGTCAGAATCTTCAAGCACGTTTTGAAAGAGATGTTCTGGCACTCAGTAATGTCAGTCACATCGTATTGCTCGAAGGTATAAATGACATTGGTATGTCACCAGACAGGGAATCACCCATAAGTGCCGAGGAAATAATTGCCGGCTATAGACAAATCATTACTCGAGCCCACGCCGGAGGTATCAAAATTATTGGTGCCACGTTGCTTCCTTACGAGGGTGCTGGCTATTACTCTGAGGCAGGAAACAGGGTACGAATGGCAGTAAATAACTTCATTCGCGAAAGTGGTGAGTTTGATGGTGTTATTGAATTCGACAAGGCAGTACAAGACCCGGCGAATCCCAACCGCATCCGTGCAGATTTCACCGAAGACAATCTGCATCCAAATGATATTGGCTATGCCGCAATGGCCGCAATAATCGATCTGGATTTATTCAAATAGACTTTTTATCAATAACGAACAAGGGAATTGATTTTTCACTTTCCTCTTTTTTGACGATGTTCTCTACCTGAAATAAGTTTATGCATTGAGGGCGCGACAGAATACTGCAAAAAAAAGGGGTGGTTAAACCACCCCTTTTTACTTACTTTTTACCAGTTAATCACTAGTAACCAACCACCATCCCTTCTTCCCATCCTGGCAAAGCCATGGTGGTAAGTGTAGATCCAGTCTGTAGCAAGATAAACTGATGTCCATTGTGGACATAAGTCATCATTCCATAACGACTCCGGGCTGGCGCTTCAATCTTGTCAACAGTTTCACCGGTAGCTTTATCAATTGCCCAAAGGGCCGGGCTACCATCGCTGTTGCTTGATGCGTAAATCAGCAGGTTTTGCGTAACTACCATGGGAGCGTGTCCACCAGTACCTGTGTCACCAACATCAATGCCAGCCAAAGCTGGATTGTTCTTGATGCGATCGGGTGTTTCACCTGTGGGGATATTAAAAATGTGCTCCCCTGTATTCATGTCAATAGCAACAATGGTGCTATAAGGCGGCTTGAATATAGGCAGGCCGCTGCTTAGGCGAGGACTGGAACGCCCGATACCCACTGCGTATTGAGAAAAGGTGACACCTGTAGGCAACTCATACTGCGTATCAGCTTCTGGACCTGGAACCATGGTGCGAGATGAACAACCCTTGTGCGTGGTTATATACATGATGCCAGTGGTTGGATCCGCCGCCGCCGGTCCAGTGATGTTTACCCCGCCGGTATCACCTGGACACCAGTACGATCCGATTTTGCCTTCATCATTATCACGGTGCAAAGGTGGTTGAAACATGGGTCCGTATTCAAACTGTGAAAGCACTGTGAGAGCTTCTTGTCTGAGTTCTGGTGTGTAATTAATCAGCTCATCCACCGTCAATTCCTGCAATGTATAAGGTTCTGGTTTGGTTGGAAACGGCTGAGTCGTAGCCAGTTTTTCACCTGGAATCTTTGAAGCCGGTACTGGCCTTTCAACGATCGGCCAAATTGGATCACCAGTTAGCCGATTAAAAGCATAGGTAAACCCTTGTTTGCCAACCTGCACCACGGCCGGTATGTCTCGGCCTTCCACATTCAAATCCAATAAGATTGGTGCTGTAGAGGTGTCATAGTTCCAGATATCGTGATGTACCATCTGAAAGTGCCAGGCTCTTTCGCCAGTCGTTACATCCAATGCGATTAGACTGGTACTGAACAAGTTGTCTCCCGGACGGAAACCACCGTAAAAGTCGACTGTTGCACCGTTAGTTGGGACATAAACCAGATTCAGATCAGGGTCAGCCGCCATAGGAGCCCAGGAAGAAACATCGCCGGTCCACTGCCAGGCATCATTTTCCCAGGTTTCATGGCCGTACTCACCCGGACGGGGAATCACATTGAACTTCCACTTGAATTCACCAGTGCGGGCATCATAGGCCAGCATGTCACCAGGGATATTCTCTACACGTGCCTGGTGATATCCCTGCTCAGCGGAGTTACCCACAATAACGGTGCCGTTAACAACGATGGGCGGTGAAGAGGAAGTTATGTATCCTGTTTCCAGTGGAATGCCATTGTAAGGATCATAGGGGTGACCCAGGTCCGCTAACAGGTCAACTACCCCGGTTTGCGGAAATCCATCGATAGGTACAGGTTGACCGAAGCCTTCAAGCGGAGAACAGGTCTCCAGATCAAGCGCGGTTAGGAAGAACGCTGGCGAAGTTATATAAATAACTTTCTTGCCATCGATTTCTGCCATGGCTACACCTTTACCATAATCTTTACGCATGGAATATTCATAGCGGAATGTATTTGGTTCGCGATAAGAGCAGACCGTTTCACCGGAATGGGCATCGATAACAATGACGTGCCGGCGTGGTCCCGCAACAAATACCAACTTACCATCGATATAGCTGGGGGTAGCTCGGCCACTCTGTGCACCATAACTGGCACCGTCCCATACCCAGGCTTCTTCCAGCTGGCTGAAGTTTTCCGCCGTTATCTGGTTGGCTGGGGAGAATCGCGTGTGGGCATAGTCACTGCCCAATGTCCACCACTCAACGGTTTCTTGTTGCTGAGCAAAAGACACACCTGAAAGCAGACCGACAATTAAGCCGGTCGCAAGTGTAAATAGCGGTGTGGTTCGAAATTTCATTATTGGTATCCTCGTAACTTGAGATACTTAGGAGTTTAGCAAGCTGGTGTAGCCACAATATAAGCTCGCCAAGCTGCAAAAAGTTAGAAATAACCTCTTATATATCAGCAAGGTAGGTGTCTGACAGAGAATAAGGGGAGCACGAAGAATAACCCACTTGCCAGAGCAAGTCTACAGACCAAATGTTACTGAGTTTTACGGGAATTGGCGGGTTCCAGATGCCTGCACAAGGACCCAATTTTTATTAGCCTACCCTGAACACTATCAATGATCCAATACTGTTAATGTCCTCGGTCACCTAACATACGAACTTCACGTTGTGGAACCGGTATCGGTATATTGTTTTGTTTAAGCGCATCTTGAATGACACTGATCGCCTGTTGAGGATCACTTTCATAGGCAATGCGCACGGAAAGTTCAATTATAGAATCCGCCTGAGAATTGTGAATGATTTCTCCAACAATGTGTTTGTTGGGAATCCTGATCTGTTCATTGTCTTCATTACTAAGTATGGTGTGAGCCAATCGACTGCTATGGTGACCGCATCCACACGCAGGAATATAAAGCGCCTGCATCAATTATTTGTGAAATTCCAAGGATCAGTATGACCTGGTTTTTCTTGACCCGCCAACATTTTCAATTTCCAAACGTACAGACAACGTGCTGGATATTTAAAAGGGTCATGTCGAACTCATTAACCATGCAATGGGATTGTTATCAAACGAAGGTTCGTTGATTTCTTCGACTAACAACAGACGCTTCAAGCTAGACCAATCTCAGCTTGATAAGTTTATGGTTGAAAATTACACCAACAAGAGTATTGATCGCGATTTTCAACGCATTCTCTTAATACACAAGGTTTGCTTGTTCAGGCATTAAACTCGATAGTCCACTCCGGTGGCGTTTTCTGCTATTATCTTAGCCACTACTATTCATTGACGCTTTGATAAAGGTCCAATCCGAGAATCTAACCAAATGAAAATCGACATTAAAATACTGTGTATTCTATTAGCTCTTTTTACCACAAGTGCTATGGCACAGAACCAGACCGAGCATGCCTCTTTGGCTGGGTCTTGGGTTGGCGCGCTGGTAATCGGCCAGGCTTCTCTCGATATGTCATTTACTATTACAGTACAAGACGGCATCTATAGTGCCGCATTTATTAGCCGGCAGATGGGCATTTATGGGATGCCAGCTGAATCCATGGTGGTTAATAATAATCGAATAACCATACGCCTGGAATTGCTGGCGGCAGAGTACACTGGCCGAATTCGCATGGATAAATCCGGCAGTGTAATCGCTTTCATTGATGGCGAATGGTTCCAAGAAGGCGAAATGGTACCGGTGATTCTGCGACGACCCAAGGAATAATATTCTATGGTCAAATCTGGATACACCTATATTCTTCAATCTGTAAAATCACTGCTTTATCCGGCCTACCTCATGGTAAATCTGTATTGTTTGGCTTTACTCAATCCCCCAGCCTGACCGGCATGGTCATAGCACCGTTTCCGGCCGAGTCCCAGGCAGCAAAACGCACCCAGGCCTGACCCGTAGCATCGAAGGGAATCCGAAAAGTCCTGTTTGCAAAAGGCGGTAAATCAGTTGCCGAAACTGTAACCGATTCCGTTCGGTTTCCATCACCATAGACAACTTCGACAAAATCAAGAGGAAATGTCCATTGCACCTCGGCGGTAAGCACCGCCGAATCACCGCTTCCGGAATATTCATGTGATGGTATAAGCACTTCACCTGAACTGACGAAGTAATCACCGCTTTTTAAAGTCTCTATAATTGGCGAATAATCATTGCCCGCAGGCAATTCATCTAATTTTAAATAACTGACCGGTCCATTAGCATATATATCATCACCTGGCGCTTTGAAATAGGTTTCTGTAATCGCCAACAGGTATTTCGGTTGCAGAGTCGTGTGAGCTATCCAGTTATTCATATCATCCAGTAGAGGAATAACGCGAAAGTCGGATAGGCGCTTTTCTGAGAGATCTGACCCCATCCCCCAGCGCCATCCTACACCTCGATAGCGATCGTTGAGAAAATGGTCAGTATCAGCAACTGCATCAGGAAAGCCGGTAGATCCTTTAGTACGCGGGTGGGGCATATAGATCAGCATATCCTCTGCTTCCACCATGACCATTACATCTTCAATACTGCCAATGTTATACATTTTTCCGTATTGCGGATGTTCAGTTACCAATGGTGTTCCTGCCGGCCTTGCATCAACATAATAAACCGGGTGTGAGAACAGAAGATCCCAGTGACCGCCCAGCAAATTGCTGTTTTCCATTTCCGGCAGGACCATGAACTCTCTGTCGGAATGACGGACCGCACCTTCGAACAGCCAATGCAATTCCTGCAGCTGGGTTTCGTCTCGTGGCCTGTCCACAGGACCGGCTATGTTTATTCCGGCGGATCGTAATACTTCGAAATCCCGTAGTCTGGAATCCATACTGCCAGTAGCGATAAGCTCGCGACCCAGATTGGTATGATAATGACTCCCCATTACTTTATAACCAGGTAGGGGCTGGTAAATATCTCCGTTAGTGAACGCAAGCACCGCATCAAAAGCAGCAGAGTTGCCACCGAGGATGGGAAAAAAATAACCGACCATCTGTTGTTGCGAGCCGGGAGGCGCACTATAAAGTGACCAGTTGGCCAGGTAACGCTCTACTACTTCCTGTTCTCCCTGCCGGATTCCAATACTAAAAGTGTCCTCAGTGTCTTTACGATACCAGTTGTAACCCACATTGATTTCAATTTCACGCGCCCAAAAAAAGGTATGAGGAGGGGGAAATGCGGCAATGGCAAAGTTACCGGTTTCAGCTACAACTATCCTGTTGGCTGCTTGTAGGACTACATCATCGTTATTCGCTGGCCCTAGAAAACCGTATGACTGCATCTGACCCGCTGTGTCGCGCCAGTACACCCGGCTGTTATCGTCTCGGGTCAATCCAGTCAGACCCACATCGTACTTGTAAGCAACGGACGGAAGGCTAGTACTAGCAAGCGCCTCGGTGCGAATTAGATTAGTCCCTGCATAAACTGTAATCACCAATTCCCCTTGAAATGATCCGAGGGTAAGGCCTGAATAACTAATTTCCGCACGGGTACCGTCTGTAGTTACCTTGCATTCATCGGCACGATAGACAACTCTGGAGCGGCGAATCTCATCCGTTGACCGTGGCAATCCAGGTTGGTTCGCTACGCCTTCAGCCGGTGGAGGATTTCCCCTGCTAACCTCCTCGCGTAAATCCAGTGGCGCATCCCAAAATACATCCCACTTATAGCGATCAACTATTTCCTGGGTGAATTCCACACCCAGCGAACGCAACGGTGAAAGCTGCTGATTACTAATGCGGCGAAAACCTTCTACGATTTTGTACTCGATCTGTGCATTAGTGAGTACTCTTGCCCATGGTAACGTAGCGTTGCGCATATCCAGTGAGCGAATGACCGGTTCACCCTGTTCGATCACTAGCAACATTTGTAGTTGCTGGTCGTCTTTACCATTCCAGGTAACCGATAAGCCGTTCCGGTTGTTAGCTACCTGGATGGCAGCAGATGGCAGGTATTGTTCGAGATTACACTGCTGTTGAATTACATTTTCCTGTGCAACAACCGCTGATGATATGGTTATCAATACTGGTAATATTGATAACAGAAGCGGGTAGTGGATACTCGTTGCCATATGGCTCTCCCGGTTGCACTGTCAGGCCAGACTGAAAATATCGTGAACTCTCGAGTATATAGCTCTCACCGATTCAGAGCCAAGTAAAAAAAAACACGGATTATCCTGTGCTCTTAACCCGTGTTGGGACAATTTAAATTAGGACTGAGGAATCTCATCGACTGAAGAATTCCGCAAGATGGTGATTTAGAGTAAACCAAGTCGTGGGGAGAAGGGGCTATTGTTTAATCGAACCCTAAAAACGTAACCATAAAAAGAAGTGTGATGCTTGCTACTGTGGCAAATTTTGCGGGTAGGAACCAGGGCAGGTACAAAACCAGTTGATTTCAATGGAGTTCTCTCATGGAAGGGTTTTGAGAGAAGCAGATATGACAGAGTACATTCGATGGATTCAGGTTGATCGAACAAAGGTACAAAAAAAGGGACTCATTCAGTTTGAACCAGCCCCTTTTATGGTTGGGGTTTTTCTAATCTACTTGCATATAAACAGTTGCAACTCGCTTAGGCGTTTGTCCAACAGCAATCGTGGCTACGACTGTCATGGATTCAACATCAATTGCAACAGTGGAGTTATCTCCTGCAGTACCGATGTAGCCGGTCTTACTATCTGGGGTGAATGTTACCCACTCAGGATGTTGGCCGACATGAACCCGTCCAACTTCCTCAAGATCTGGAAGTGAGTGAATGTAAACGCTGCTGTACACTTTGCTGGTAGACCACAAATACTTGCCATTCGGTGTCACCCCAAGCCCATGGGCAGGAGCACCCTGCAAGCCATCAGTATGGGCTTCTTCACCTTCAATCGGGGGATGCTCAATACGGGCTACTTCTTGGTGAGAATTGAAGTCGATTGCGACAAAGCCATGGAAGCCCGACAACTGCACATAGATATTTCGGGTTGACCCATCAGCATGGGTGTCAAAAGTCATCGGTCTGATGCCAGAATCCATTTTCTTGGACCAGGCAACTTCATCGGTGTTGGTATCAATAACAGTGATAACGCCAGTTCCAACTGAGCCGGATACAGCGTACCTGCCATCAGGAGTTACATACACATTATGAATCGAACCGTCCGTTGGTATTGATTTGATGTTCTCCATCTTTTCAATGTCAATTACATCCACTGCGCCGGGAGACTGAGCGATACCCACATAAACCTTGCGCCCGTCTTTTCGCACGGCCACGTTATTTGGTCTGCCACTAAGTGGAATACGTCGTTTCACACGCAGGGTCCGTGAATCGATGACGTCAAGGGTATGCAGTGACTCATTGGTTAAATATATCTGGCTACCATCCGGCGCGCCGGTAATACCATGGGGGATTTCAACATCCTGAATTTCCCCTACAACCGTATTGCTCACCGGATCAATGATGAATGAATTGTCCCCCGCCGCATTGGTTTGAATAATTCTTACCACGGTAGCGGAAGGAGCCCGACGTTCCGTAGCCCCCGCAACCCAGTCCGCCATAATGCGCCATTCTGGATCACTCTGATTGAGAAAATGTTTGCCGCCTCCATGAAAAGGATCACCGCCGGCGGATGCTGCAAGAGGGTGTGTCAGAAAGCGGCTATTCAGGGGATTCTGCCCAGGCGCGGTGAATGCGGAGGCGTAATCGAAATTCTGTCGAGACTGCTCGTCAGTCCAGAAATACTGCCCCTCCTCCAATGGCTGTAGGCGAAACCCGCTGGATCGAGCATGGCATTGGATACAGCGCACATTGTTGTTACGCTTGGCCAGGAATATGGGCTGTACTTCATTTTTAAAGAATTCGAAGTCAAGCTGCACAGGGGCCTGGCTTTGGGCCGTGGAGACAATGGCGATGCTGGCTAAAAATGTAGATAGAAGAACGAACAACTTGTTGCTGGTAATACGAGGGTTCATTATGAACCTCCTTTTCTTTGTTATGTTTTGACTACTATTTCGTAAGACTCTGCAGGTCGTTCAGCTTAAACAAGCTGGTTCTTGTTTGCAATACATCGGGTTAGCTTGATTCCGACTCTTCCTGAACTTCGATTGTGACAGAAAGGCCTTTTAGACCGGGCGGAATCCCTCAGGTCTACCCAATTTATTGATCAAATGGAACCAACCCGGTCACTCCGGACTCGGGAACACCCTGGCCAAATACGCGGAAATAGAGTTTGTTCTCGGTAATTGCCTGCCTAAGCGCCGGGGATGCAAATATGTCTCCTTCGGCACTCGCCGTGGCCGGTCCAATCAGATTGTTGGCTATGGGATCGTTCGGACCAGCAATATCGTCGTCATCAATTAACAGAGTTAAGGCATACAAATCACCCAACTCCGGGCTGCTATTCAGCACTTGATAACGTAGCAAGTTGGTATCAATCTCGAAACTTAAATTGGCTTCAAGGCGTATATTACCCTCGTTGACTGTTAGCGATGCCTGTCTAGGTAAAGGAACACGCCCATTTACCAACGGTGGTGTCGTCGAAGGGGCCTGACGCGTATCGGCAATGTTTTCTATTTGATAGGCAATAGCAACCAGCCGCGCGTCACTAAGCATACTGCCCAATAACTCCATCCCCACCGGCAAGCCGTTGTTGGTAAATCCCGCTGGCAATGATATGGCTGGAAGTCCTGAATTGGCACTGATACGGCAATTATTGCCGGGTTGTGATTCACCGGTAAAAACCTGCACTTCTCCGATTGGAGGATAGACAATCGCGTCCAGCCGCTGTTCCGTCATGACAAGTTCAAGAGTATCCCGTAACTCTTGCCTCAACCCGTACGCGATTTGGTAAGCTTCTTCATTGAATGTTGCGGTATTGCTTCGGGTTAATGCCCCTTGTATCGCCTCGTGAAACAAACCCTGACTTACTATAGCTGCCAACGTACTCCCTGCACCTAAAGTGTCATTTGAAAACATGGCAAGATATTGATCTAAATCATTCCTAAATTCATGACCAATTAATCCAGAACGTGATGTCAAAGAATTTAGTTCGGGAATTTCTATTTCAATTATTTCTACCCCGGCGCCTTCCAACTGCTCCAAAGTATCATCGATAACCCGAGTTACCCGACCATCACCTCGCTCGAAATAGCTGGTCAACTTCCCGATGCGCAATCCTTGCAGAGAAACTGATTCAAGCTGGTGGTAAAAGTTAAACTCGGGTAGGCCCTGCATAATCTGTGTAGCTTCGTCACGAACATCAAATCCCAGCACGGCGTCCAGCACTATTGCCAGGTCGGTGGTGTTCCGGGCAAGAGGGCCCGCTACGTCCTGAGTATGGGACAAAGGCATTATTCCGTAGATACTGCTAAGCCCCTTACTCGGCCTCAGCCCAACCAGATTGTTGAAGGCAGATGGAATACGAATTGAACCACAGGTATCGGAGCCCATTCCCACGGCGCCCAGACTTGCAGCAATGGCTGCCGCGGTACCACCACTGGAGCCACCTGGCACCCTTCTTGGATCATAAGGGTTTCGTGTCTGACCCACCAGGGAACTGATGCTGGTAATACCACGGGCAAATTCATGCAAATTAGACTTGGCCAGAACAATAGCACCGGCCGCTAAAAGTTTGTCTACCTGTGTGGCATTAACAGATGGCACAAAGTCGGCAAGTGATACAGATCCTCCGGTAGTTGGCATACTGGTGGTGTTGTAATTGTCCTTAACGATTACCGGAATGCCATGGAGTAAACCACGAGTTCCGGTGGTACGCCGCTCGTTGTCCAAGTTAGCGGCATCGCGTAACGCGTTCTGGTTAATCCTGACCAGGCTATTTAGCCGTGGACCCTTTTTGTCGTAGGCTTCTATCCTTGCCAGGTATTTCTCGACAAGTTGTACAGATGTTACCTGGCCTGAGTCCAGCGCGGCTTGAAGTTCTGTAATACTGGCTTCGAATACCTCAAACTCATTCTGCGCATTCAGGCTTAAACTACCGGACAGTATCAATAGTAATGCAATTAAGTTACGCATGTTGGCCCTTTTAGCTACTTATGAAGCGGATTTTGCTGCTTATTATGCTCTGCAATATGAGCATTTACATCAACAATAGTTTTGAGCACGATGAGTAATGTCAGTGCCATTAAGGGGGCATTGAATGCCATGACCAA